>Ga0181537_10002577_pt1 | contig 15915 bp, 12 predicted proteins | sample PEATcosm2014_Bin_39_FD_119765 | JGI IMG/M metagenome (GOLD analysis project Ga0181537, IMG submission 119765) | Peatland microbial communities from MTU Mesocosm Facility, Houghton, MI, USA - PEATcosm2014_Bin23_10_metaG | ecosystem: Environmental > Terrestrial > Soil > Wetlands > Peat | place... | reverse complement strand
TTGGGCGGCGGCACGAAAGCTGAGCGATTGACGTCAAACAGAATGCATGCTTCGCACCGCCATTGCGCCAAGACCGATAGCCGCCCGTAACTTTTTGAGCCGGGCTCCGCAACGATGCGTTCGGCGACCTCGCGCTGAAACATGAGCACGGCGGCATCGTACCAGGGCGGCCAAGGCTCCGCCGCGAGCCAGGACACGAGCAGGGCGGTCGCGATGTTGTAGGGCAGGTTGGCGACGATGCACACGGGCCTGCGATCGAGAAGCGGGCGCGGGTCGAAGGTAAGCGCATCCGCGGCGACAATGTCGAGACGGCCCGGAAAACGCGCGCCGATCTCCTTTAATGCGGCGAGCGCACGCGCGTCGCGCTCCACCGCGATCACACGGGCGGCGTCGAGCGCGAGCAACGCGCGTGTCAGGCCGCCGGGGCCCGAGCCGATCTCCAATACCGTGACGCCGGCGAGCGGTCCCGCGGAGCGGGCGATCCGCGCGGCGAGATTGAGGTCGAGAAGGAAATTCTGCCCGAGAGATTTCTTTGCAATGAGTCCATGCCGGCGAATAACTTCGCGTAACGGCGGCAGGCCATCTGGCGCGACGCTCACGACGCGAGGATCGGCGCCGCGCTATCCACCGTGGCAAGCCGCGCCGCCAGTCGCAGCGCCGCGATGAAGCTCGCCGCGTCGGCTGTTCCGGTGCCGGCGATATCGAACGCGGTGCCGTGATCCGGAGAGGTGCGGACGAAGGGAAGCCCGAGCGTGACGTTGACCGCGTGGTCGAACGCCAGCGTCTTGATCGGGATCAGCGCTTGGTCGTGATACATGCACAACGCCACGTCGTAGGTCGCGCGCGCCTGCTTGTGGAACAGCGAATCCGCAGGCAGCGGACCTCTCGCATCGATGCCCTCAACGATGAGCCGTGCCACTGCGGGTGCTACGATCGTGCGGTCTTCTTCGCCGAGCGTGCCGTTTTCGCCGGCATGCGGGTTGAGGCCGGCGATCACCAGCCGTGGATGAGGGATGCGAAACCGCGCGGTCAGATCGCGTGCCACAATGCGCGCGGTCTCGACCACCAGCGCGGTCGAAAGGTGCTTGAAAATTTCTTTCAGTGGAAGATGGATTGTCACCGGCACGACCGCGAGTTCCGGCGACCACAACATCATCACGGGGCGCAGCGATTTGCCGGTCGCCTCCCGTACCAGCGTGGCGAGGAACTCGGTTTGGCCCGGCTCCGCAAAGCCGCCGTCGTAGAGCACGTTCTTTGCTACCGGACTGGTGACGATGGCCGCCGCTTGGCCAGCGATGACGTCGGCGACCGCGCGGCGAATGGAGCCAATCGCGGCCGGAGCGCTTGACCGGTCCGGTTGTCCTGGCTCGGCGGTGACCGCAACATCGAGATCCACCACCGGAAGGGCGCGAGAAAACGCCGCGGTGGCGGCGGACGGCGTCACCATTGCGAACGGAACGTCGAGGCCGAGCTGCTCAGCCCGCCGACGGAGAAATTTCGCGTCGGCGACGATGTAGAAGCACGGAATGTCGATCTCGCCGCGTCGATGCCAGACAGCAAGCGCCAGGTCGGGGCCGATCCCGGCAGGCTCGCCGAGCGTCAAAGCCAGTGGCTGCACGGTTTCGATTCCGCCGTTTATTTGTCTTCGGGTAGCTTGTATTCGATCATGGCTTGGCGTCGCAAATTGTCGAGATAGCGTTTGGCCTGCGCGCCGAACTTCTGCTGCAGCATTTGATCGCGGATTTCCCGCATTTCGGGTGTATCCGATTTAGTTTCCTTCTTGTCGCAAATCGCGAACATCTGCACCCCTTCCGCCGTTGTTTCCGGCGGTGTCAGGTGCCCGATCGCGGTGCCATCGAGTATCTGCCGCAGTTGCTGGGCAAGGTCGGCGGAATATTTCGACACCTGATCGCGCACGGCAACGTCTGGCAGAGCGCGCGCAAAAGTGACGCCGTCGTTGCAGTTCACAAAACGTGAGCGCAGAGCTTCGGCCTCACGTTTGCGGGTTTCATACGCGGCGTCGGGCGAACCGCGCGGCACGATGAGCACGACCGGGCGCATGATGTATTCATATCCGACGTCGCTTTTTTCCGAGGTCTTGTGCAACTGGAGTTGCGCTTCGACATCCTTGTCCCTGATCTCGAGGCTCGACTTGTAGCGTCCGCGCACAAGATTAGTCCAGGCGATCTGGGCGCGAAGCCGACGCTTGAGCGTATCTTCGCTCGCACCGCCGTTGACAAGGATTTGCGTAAGCTTCGGCGCGTCTAGGCCCATGCGCTTTGCCACGCCCGAATACGAATTGTCCACTTCCGAATCGGGAACGTCGAGGGTGAAGCGCTTGGCTTCATTCACCTCCAAGATCTCATCGATCAGGCTGTCGAGTATCTCCTTGCGGGTGGGCGGTTTTTTGGTGGTCATCAGAATGAACTTGCCGCGATGCTCTACATCGAGCGTCGTAATCGGCTGGCCGTTGACGAATGCCACGACCTGTTGCGAGCGGGCGGCCGACGTAGCGCCGCAGGTGATTGCCGCCACGGTCATGATCGCAGCAAAGGCCTTCCGGCAGGTCCTGAGCAGCAGGATTTGCGATTGCACGTCTTGTTTCTCCCTCCGCAGCTTATCCGCTGCCGCTTCCAGCTCCCCATTCCGAGTAGAGCTCAATATTACCCCGGTGTGGAGAAATTTAGAATGTGGAAGCGATCGGAGCCAGCACGTCGGGGCCAAGCGTGCGCAGGCTCATTTGCAGCATGACACTGTCGTTTGGCGTCGGCGTCGTACCAGTATAGGTGTACGAGGTGATGAAGTTCAGCGACACCAGCAGGCAATCGTCGGTGTAGCCTATTCCAAACCGGGTCTGGTCGAATTCGTGGGCGACGAAGTCGTAGCGGACGGAGCCCAGCATAACCCAGTTCTGCGTCAGCTTGACCGAGGCTCCGGTGAGCAGCTCCTCGCGCCGGTTAACGAAGCCGATCTCCGGCTGCGCTGCGTAATCGCCGTACATAACCTGTACCGTCCATCGATCGAAGTTGGCCCGGGCTTCGAACTCGAGCCGTTCAGGCGTGAAGGCTGCCACGTTTTCGCCGAGCCCGGGATCAAATCCACCGGACGAGAAACGTCCGCGCGCCGTGAACGAAAACACCTGGTTCGGCTGGTACATGATGCGTCCCACGTAATCGGAAACATTCTTGTTCAGGCCGCTCTCCAGTCCGGTATTGGTCAGATCGGCGGCCGAATAAGAGTTCAGTCCGTAAAGTTGATAGGATTGCCCGAACAGGACGTTGAAGTAGCCGGCCTTATTGACCTGGGCGGTATAATCGACCCCGGCGTTGACCCGCCCGCCGCCTTCGACGCGATCCCAGCCGGAAAATTTGTCGATCGAGAACAGATTGCTGTCGCTAAATACCACGCTTTGAGCGTCCTCATTGGGGAATTTCCCAATCTGCGTTTCGTTCGGCCGTAGGATGATCTGTGCGATCGGTTCGATGGTCTGCGTTCCCCACGGCTCCGCATCGACGAACGGGTAGCGGTACTCCACGCCGACGTCGGGCATGGCGCGGCCGACTTCGCTTTCGTTGGGGTTGATAAAGTTCGAAACGCCGGGCTGATTGCGGATGTCGAGCTGGGCAACGTCGCCGCGGACCCCAAAAAATGGCGTGATCATTTGGCCGTTGTCGGTGACGAAGGTGCTACGCCAATCCACCTCGCCGGAACCGCGCGTATAGGTCCCGGGTATGCCGCGCAGCAGGCAATTGCTTGCCTTGACGATGGCGGGGTTTTGCGACGCGCAAAGATCGTTGGCAGCCGCACTTTGGGTGATGGCGTCGAACTCCGCTTGTTGCCGGGTGAGGCTCGTCAGGTTGAACTTGTAGCTAAGCTCTCCGCCCATGACGGGTTGAGCCAGTACGTTCGAGTAATCAAGCACCGGATGAATGACCGGAATCTCCGACTGAATGTCCTTTCCGGAGAACCCGTAGTAATAGATCGAGCGAATATCAAAATAACTCCGGTCGCCAGCGCCGGTGAGGTACACTTGAGAAACGCCCTCGGTGGCGACGCCGGTGTGGAAGGGATCGAACGATCCGAGGAACTGGCCGAGACTGTAGTCGTAGAGAAACTGCGTGTCGGTTATCAGCAGCCCGGTCCACCCCCACACCCATTTGTCGTTGATCGCGAACTGGCCGGCAGTCTGGATCGCGCCACGGAAAACGTTGGCGGTCGGACTATCGGGGCCGTCACGGCCGGCGAAATAACCGGGGTCTTGTTGGAAGATGCCTGCGGCTTTGATCGAGTAGGAACCGTCCAGCAGACGCTGACGCCACACGCCCTGGAACAGCTCGCCTTCCTTCGACGTCACCATCGTCGACATGGTGAGGTCGTAATTCGGTGCCAGCGCCCAGAAATAGGGGATTTCGACGCCGGCTCCATAGGTCGTGCCATATGTGATGTTCGGAAACAGAAAGCCGCTTTTACGCGTCACAGAGGGATCGGGCGCCGACATGAAGGGCAGATACATCAACGGCGTACCGAAGAATTCCACGCGCGCGTCTTCGAAATAAATCATCTTCTCGCCGCTGTCGTGGATGATCCGGGCGGCTTCGATTTGCCAGAGCGGCGGTTTTTTTGGATCGTCCTTGCAGGGTTCGCAGGCGGTGTACACGCCATTTTGCATGACGGTGTAAGTGCCCTTCACGCGATCGGCGCGCGTGGCGGCGAACCGCGTATCGTCGACGGTTTCGAGACGCAATGAATCCACAAAGCCGTCGCGGTAATCGTCGGTGAGATCGATGAATTGGCCGTAGGTGATCTTGCCTTCGGGCTCGGTCATCCTCACGTTGCCGCGCGCCTGGAGACGCTTCGTCTTTTGGTCGTAAACGACTTCATCGGCTTCGACCGTCGATCCGTTGTAATAGATCTGAACGTTGCCGACCGCGGACACCGTGTTGTTGGTGTAATCGTATCGAATCTCCGTTGCCTGCAGCAGCATGGGCGCGTCGGACTGCGTGGCCGGCCGCTTCGGCAGCGGCGGCCGCGCCGGGAAATGCAGCAGGCTGGTGTTTACCTGTGCAGTGCTCGCCTGCGCTGCGACCGGATCGGGCGCGAGCACAGAGTGCGCGGCAAACGCGACCAGCGCGGCGAGGATCGCCGCGCCTGCCCGAACATGACCACAACAACGCGGAACAAAAGAACGGACCCTACTCGCCACTAGCCGTCCTCCTGATGCAACAGGACGACGAAGCCGGTGAGACTGCCGACCAATACTGGAATCCACGCAGCGAGAATCGGCGACATGAGTTCCGATTTGCTCATGTCTTCGGTGAACTTCGACAGCACGAACAGCAGAAAGCCGGCGGAAATTCCGCCCAGCACCATCTTCTGCACGCCGCCGAACCGGAAGAAACGCAAACTCACCGAAGCGGCAAGCAAGACCATGGCGGTGAGCAGAAAGGGACGCGACAGCAATTGCTGGTATTGCAGTCGATAGCCCGCGGCGACGAGGCCGGCGCGGTCCGCCAGCTCGATGTAGGACGGAAGTTGCCAGAAAGGTACGGTCTCAGGCGTGGCAAAGCTCTCTCGCACCTGCTCGAGCGTCAAGTTGGTGGCGAGCCGATAAGCATCCTGGAATACGGGAGCGCTTCCGCGCGCATAAATGCAGGCGTCATCGAATCGCCAGTAGCCTTGCGCCAGCGTCGCGCTCTTGGCCTCGATCCGCTCCTGGAATTGGCCGGCGGCGTCGAAGGTGTAGACCGTGACGTTGCCGAGTTGCGAGCCCTGTTCGCGGCTCGACTTGGCATTGATGATAGCCGCGCCGTCCGCGCTCCTCTGGCGCACCCAGAAGCCCCCCGTGCCGGCCTGCATTGCCGACGCCGGAAGTTCCCCCATCATCTCGGCTTCGAGGCGTTTGGAACGCTCGTGCAGAACGGCCGCAAGCGGATTGTAGATCGTCGTGGCGACCACGCCGAACAGGAATGCCGCGATCATCGAAGGCGCGACGAATTGCCAGGCGGAAATACCGGCGGCGCGCGCCACCACCAATTCGAGGCGGCGTGACAGAGTCAGGTAACATGACATCGCGCCCACCAGTACCGCGAAGGGCATGATTCGCTCAGCAAGTTGCGGCACCCGGAACAACGAAATTTCGGCAAGGATGAGGCCGGTGGCGTGCGGCCAGTCGGTGCTGCGACGCAGCAGTTCGACATAATCGATCATTGCCGCCAACGCGACGACGCCGAAGAACGACCCAGTGACGGATTTGAGAAAGCGAAATCCGAAATAGCGTGAAAGCGTTCCGGCAACCATCGGCTCGCTCCTCAACTCGCCGCGACTTTGGCGAGGCGTTCGCTGACGGCAGTAGCGATCCGCGACACTGCCGTACCCGGTTCGATGGCGCGGCCGCGTGAAATTTGCCACGATCCCGCGGCGATCGCGCCGAGCAGCGCGACGTATTGCACGGCGATCATGCTTGGCGTGTGCACGCCGACGATGATGCTGAGGAAGCCGACGAGGCGCAGGAGCGACACCGCCCCGATCAGGCCGAGCAGTGCCAGCGTGCGGCTTTGTCTGGTTGTCTGGGGCGGGCCCAGAAACGCGTAAGCGAGAATGACGAACGCCAGCGGGTATAGCGGGGTCGCGAAACGGTCATGTAGCTCCGATCGATACTCACCCGCTTGCGCTACGTAGAGTGCATCGTCGGCGCGGGGCCACATCAGTTCCCAGATGTATTTCTCGCGCACGTTATAGATGACGGCCTGCTGACCGCTCGTGAACTTCGACAGGTCGAATGCGTAGCGATCGAAGGTAACGATGCGCGGGTCGCGTTGTCCGAGTTCGAGGCGTTGGACGCTACCCTTTTCCAGCACAAGGAACGAACCGCTATCGTTTTTCACGATCTCTCCCTGCTCGGCGAGGTAGGTCGCGTGCTCATTGGGATCGCGGCGATCGTCGAGAAAGATGCCGAGCAGAAGCCCATTGGGCCGCCGATCGGCAATGTGGAAAGTGAGATTGCCACCCAGTGTGGCAAAGCGGCCCGGTTGGACGATGTTGGTGAGAATGTCGGCGCGGACCTGGGTCGCCCAATCGCGCAGCTCGCGCAGACTGAGCGGCGAAACATAAACGGCAATGACTGTGACCAGCAGCGAGACCACCAAAGCGGCGGCGATGAACGGGCTGACCAGCCGCCACGGCGAGACGCCAGCTGCGTTCATGACGATGATTTCGGAATCGGAGCTCAGCTTGTTGAGGATATGGGCGACGGCCAGAACCAGCGAAATCGGCGCGATCATCATCACCAGCAAGGGGATGAGCAGGCCGGTGATGCCGATGAAGACGAAGACCGTTTGCCGCTGGCTGGTTATGAGATCGAATTCACGGATCGCTTGCGTGAACCACATCACGACGGTCAGGCTGACGAGCGTGATCACGAACGCACCCATCGTGGTGCGAAACATGTAGCGGCCGATCGACCCCATCGGACTCAACTTCCCCGCTGACGGGCTCATGGCCGTCCCGGCCCCCCGAAAGCGTTGTCACGCCCGAGCCGAGCTCCCCCGAAACACCGGCAATTTCATGCTTTCACAAAGTGGCCTCGCCAAGGCAAAGCCTTTGAACTTGCAAAGCCTTTGAACTTGCAAAGCAAAGGGTTAATGCTTTGCTGTCGCGGGACGGCGGCAATGCCTTAGCTTTGCCAAAAGGCGCTTTGCACGATCGGCTAGTCCGGTACATATGCGGGTCAAGAAAGCTCAGAGCTTCCCAGGAAAGAGCGAATTATGCCCGACCGCCTGAAGATCGGCTTCACCTCATTCGATCGCATGCGGGGCGTTCTTGTTTCGTTCTGCGCTGAGGGGCTCAAATTCGGTCCCGCAACCCAGCGGGCCCTCTCGCCGATCGGCGATTTGTACCGCCGCGCTGCCGCGGCCGATCGCTTCACCGGCAAGAGCGGGTCGTGCCTCGAAATCGTTGCGCCGACCGGTCTCAACGTGCCCCGCCTGGTCGTTATCGGCACCGGCAAGGAGCGCGATCTGAAGGATCGTGACCTCATTCGTCTTGGCGGGGTCGCTATGGGCCGAGTTCCGGGAACGGCGAGCCAAGCGACGATCATGGCCGAATTCGCGGCGGGTGGCCTAAAGGCCGAACAGATCGCCGATCTGGCGCTCGGCTTGCGCCTGCGCGCGTATCGGTTCGATCGCTACAAAACCAAACGTAAGGAGGGCGAGGAGCGGGCGGACAAGGTGGATGTCAATTTCGCCTGCGCCAATCCGGCCGCGGCGGAGCGGGCTTGGTCGCGTACCGGCGGCCTTGCTGAGGGCGTGATCATGGCGCGCGACCTGGTGAATGAGCCCGCGAACATCCTCTACCCCGCAGAGTTTGCGCGCCGAGCATCGGGCCTGCGCAAACTCGGGGTCGTCGTCGAGGTCCTCGACGTTCCGGCGATGCGCAAACTCGGCATGGGGGCGTTGCTCGGCGTCGGGCAGGGTTCGGGACACGAATCGAAGATTGTGGTCATGCGCTGGAGCGGCGGCAAACGCGGTGCCGATCCGATTGCCTTCATCGGCAAAGGCGTTTGCTTCGATTCCGGCGGTATCTCGATCAAGCCGGCGCAGGGCATGGAAGACATGAAGGGCGACATGGCGGGGGCCGCCTGCGTTGTCGGCCTGATGTATACTCTGGCTACGCGCAGAGCCAAGGCCAACGTGCTCGGTGTCATCGGCGTTGTGGAGAATATGCCGGACGGCAAGGCGCAACGGCCCGGCGATATCGTCACCAGCATGTCGGGACAAACTATCGAAATCATCAACACCGACGCCGAGGGGCGCTTGGTGCTTGCCGACGTGCTGCATTACGTCAACAAGCGCTTCAAGCCGCGCTTCATGATCAACTTGGCGACATTGACCGGAGCCATCATGGTCGCGCTTGGGCAGGAATATGCGGGCTTGTTTTCCAACGACGACAGGCTTGCCGAACGTTTGAGCAAAGCGGGCGAAGCGACCGGCGAGCGGGTCTGGCGCATGCCGCTCGGTCCCGAATACGACAAGATTATCGATTCCAAGTTCGCCGACGTGAAGAACAGTGGCGGCCGTTATGCAGGCTCGATCACCGCGGCGCAGTTCCTTCAGCGGTTCGTCAACAAAACACCCTGGGCGCATCTCGACATCGCTGGCACTGCGCTTGGTTCGCCGCAGACCGACATCAATAAAAGCTGGAGCTCGGGTTGGGGCGTGCGCCTGCTCAATCAGCTCGTCGAGGACTATTACGAACGCTGATCGCTCGCCGCCGCGGCTGCTACGATGCCCCTTCCATGACCGAAATCCTCTTTTATCACCTGAAAGGGCAGGCTCCGGAGCAGGTACTGCCGACGCTGTTGCTGAAATCGCTTGAACGCGGCTGGCGGGTCGTGGTGCAGGCCTCATCAGAGGAGCGTATCGAGGCCCTAGACGCGCATCTGTGGACCTGGCGGGACGATTCCTTTCTTCCGCACGGAACCTGGCGGGACGCCGAAGTTGCTCGCCAGCCCATTGTGCTGACGATCAACGAGAGCAATCCGAACGGCGCGGTTGTGCGCTTCCTGGTCGAAGGGGCGACGATGCCGGTCGACGCGTCGGCTTATCAGCGGGTCGTTCTGCTTTTCGACGGCGAGGATCCGGACGCTGTCGAGTCCGCGAGGGTGCGCTGGAGCGAGGCGAAATCCGCGGGTTTTGAGGTCACCTATTGGCAGGCCGATGAAAGGGGCAATTGGCGCCGCCAGGTCTGATAAAGGTGCGGTGCAGGACACGGTCGTATATATTTGAATATAAAGGTTTTTTGCTCTTAAGCATGTGCCTTCGGCGGGCATCGCAAAGGCCGTTTCTCGATACTATATTTTTTGCTCCGATCGGTGATTGCCTATATAGTGGTTCCATGAATAAGCGTTCAGTCAAAAAGCGGCCGGCGAAAACAAGCCGCAGTCCAGTGGTTCGCAAGGCGGTTTCGCGGCAAGTTTCGGGCAAGCCGGAACCGACCAATGGCGTGAAGCTTGGGGCTGTGACCACCCTAACCGTCGCCCATCAAATCGGGGCGCGCGGTCCGATGTTACGCGCGCACAAGTTCCGAGTCGGCCAAACGGTGCTCTACACATCAAGCCCTATCAGCCGTCCAGGCGCCAGTGGCACCTACCAGGTCGTGAAGCTGTTGCCGTCTGATGGCGACGACTATCAATACCGCATCAAAAATCCCGGCGAAGCGTTTGAACGGGTGGCCAAAGAAAGCCAGCTCGATCTAGAGCATTAAGACTCTCTGAGTTTCTCCGTTGCGCTGGCGTCGGGGGCCCTATTGGGCCATACTTCAAAGCGAATTCCTTGTCCGTTGCGGAGTAGGTTGATGCTCGGCGTCGAAACCGACATCGGGACCTCGGCTTTGCGCTTGTGGGTCGCGGCTGGATCGGCGGCGGGGTTGATCGCGCTCTGCGCACTCGCGTTCTTAAGCTCGGTGCGGATAGCGCCGGGGCCGCTGCTGCGCGCCAGCGTGATGGCGGCCTGCGCAATTCTCGGCGCGGGGATCGCTTGGGCTTTCCTCGATCGCGGCGATCTAGGTAACGGTAACGCTGAGCGGCGGGGTCTGGAAATGCGTGCGGAAGACTTAGGCGGGCGCGCGCTCGCGCCAGGCTCGCCGCTTGCCTGCCTCGACGCCGTTACCGGCGAGAACGTCGAGGCGGCGTGTGAAAAGGCGCTCTTTGCATCTCCGGCGAGTGTAGCGGCGGCGTCTTCTTACGTTGCGGCGCGGCTGAACCTGCTGGCGAGCATGGCCGCTTATCCTCGACGTGCCGATCCCACGATCGACGAGATTTTGCTGCCTCTGCGCCGCGCGCTCGAAGCCGATCGCTTCGGCTTTGTCGCCCACGTGCTGGCGGTTCGCGATGGCTGCACCAATGAGAATTGCAAAGCGCTAGCGATGCTGCACGATCCGAGTCGGGTGCGGGCCAATCTGAGCGCGGCAACGCTTGATCGATATCTGGATCATTATTTGGCGCTCTGGGCCGCGGCTCCCGATGGGACGGTCGCCGAGGGAGCGTCGGCGCCGAGCGTCGCGCCTCAGGTGGCCGCGCAGGCCACACATAAGCCGGTGAATATCGATTTTCCGACGGCGGCGTCCATCCCTGCCGTGAGCATTATGAATCCCGAGCCATCCGGGCCGGTCTTGCCAGGCGTGGCGGCCGCTGCTGCTTCCAATCCCAATCCGCAAGCCGGACCTTCGTCCACATCCCATCGCGCGCGAAAACAGTCGGGCAATCCTCCGGCGCCTGCTCCCGTCCAAGCCGCGTCTTCAGGCTCCGCGACAGAACCGATCTGGCCCGAGCCGGTGCCACCACCGCCGCAACCGGCGGCAGCGTCGGCCGCCGCCGCTCCCATACAACTCAATCCACCTCCGACGGCCGCACCCGCCGCCTCGACATCGCGCACCCAATAGCCTGAGGTCAGCCGGGCGGCTTCGGCACATCCTTCGTCATGTTCAGTTCGGTCCTCATTGCCAACCGCGGCGAAATCGCCTGCCGCATCGCGCGCACCGCCAAGCGGCTCGGCATGCGCACGATTGCCGTTTACTCGGCCGCGGACGCTCACGCGCTGCATCGGCGGCTTTGTGACGAAGCGCATTTCATCGGTGCCGCGGAACCGCGCGAAAGCTATCTCTCCGTTGAACGGCTGATCGAGGTTGCCAAAAGCACAGGCGCCGAATGCGTTCACCCCGGTTACGGCTTCTTGTCCGAAAGCGGCGATTTCGCCGAAGCCTGCATGCAGGCGGGTCTAGTGTTTGTCGGACCGGCCGCCGCGGCGATCCGCGCTATGGGACTCAAGGATCGCGCGAAGATTTTGATGGAGAAAGCCGGCGTTCCGATCGTGCCGGGCTATCACGGCGAGCGACAGGACGCCGCGTTCCTCAAAGAGAAGGCCAACGCCATCGGTTATCCGGTGCTGATCAAACCAGCGGCGGGAGGCGGCGGTCGTGGCTTGCGGCGCGTCGATAACGCGACCGACTTTGAAGCCGCGCTCGAAGGCGCGGTGCGCGAGGTCGCGGCGGCATTCGGCTCCGGCCGGGTGTTGATCGAGAAATATGTTCCTGCGCCGCGCCATATTGAAATACAGGTGTTCGGCGACAGCCACGGCAACATCATTCATCTCGGCGAGCGCGATTGCTCGCTGCAGCGCCGGCACCAAAAGGTGATCGAGGAGACGCCTGCGCCCGGCATGACGGAAGGTCTGCGCGCCAAGATGGGCGCGGCGGCAGTCGAGGCGGCAAGAGCGGTCGGTTATGTCGGAGCGGGTACCGTCGAATTCGTGGCCGACGGAACAAAGGGCCTGCGGGAAGGCAGCTTCTGGTTCATCGAAATGAATACGCGGCTCCAGGTGGAGCATCCGGTGACTGAACAAGTCACGGGTCTTGATCTGGTCGCTTGGCAATTTCGGATCGCCGCCGGGGAGAAACTGCCGCTGACGCAAACCCAAGTCCGCTATGACGGCCACGCCATCGAGGCGCGCGTCTATGCTGAAGATACCGAAAATGGCTTTCTGCCTTCGACGGGGCCAATCGTGGGGCTTGTTTTGCCCGCCGACATCCGCGTCGACAGCGGCATCGAGGCGGGCGGCGAGGTCGCGCCGTTCTACGATCCCATGATCGCCAAGCTTATCGCCCACGCGCCCTCGCGCGACGCAGCACTCGATCAGCTGACGAACGCGCTTGATCGCACGTTTGTGGCCGGCGTGCGCAGTAATCTCGCGTTTCTCGCCGAACTCTGCCGCGCACCGGTCTTCCGCGAGGGCAAAGCGGATACCGGATTCATCGACCGCAATCTCGCCGTGCTCGGCGCTGCGCCGCAGGGCCCCGATTATGCCGCTGCCGCGGCAGGCGTTCCACGTCTGCTCGGACGGACGAAAGAGGCCTCGGCCGCGGTCGAGGAATCCGGCGACGCATTCTCACCTTGGGCGGCCTCTGACGGTTTTCAGCTTGGCGGTATTCGTTCCATCGCCGTTCCGGTCGTGGTCGATGGCGAAACCACCAATGCAACTGTCACCTACGGCAAGGAGGGTGTCGGTATCGACGTCGCCGGTAAAACCGCGGCGGCGGATGCAACCGTATTCGCGGCAAATGAAGAAGTTTACGTGCTGCGCTCCGGCCGCCAGACCCGTCTCCGGTTACAAGATCTTTCGGTTGCAGTCGTGGAAGGCGGGGCCGGCGACGGCGTCGTTAAGGCGCCGATGCACGGCCGCGTGCTGGAACTTTTCGTGCGAAAGGGCGAGCCCGTCGCCGCCGGCCAGCGGCTCGCAGTGATTGAAGCGATGAAGATGGAACATACGTTGCGTGCGCCCTTCGCCGGAATTGTCGCGGAGGTTGCAGTCGGTGCGGGCGCACAAGTTGTGGAAGGGGCGCCGATCATGGTGATCGAACGCGGCGATGCGGGCTAATCTCCCGGAATGGCGCTCCATCTCATCAAGCTTTGTGTCGGCGCAGACTCAGTCCGCGATTTGGAGGACTGGATCAAGCAAAAGCTCAAGGACAAACGAAAGCGCGGCGAAAAGCCCGAGCACATCCACAGGACGCGGATGGTACCCAAGCGTGCCGCGGAACTGACCGCCGGCGGTTCGCTCTATTGGGTAATCCGCGGCGAAATCGCCTGCCGCCAGCTCATCCGCGACGTCAGACCGTTTCGCGACAGGGAGGGCATCGGTCGTTGCGGTCTCGTGCTCGATCGCAAGGTGGTGCTCGTTGCGCCGCGACCGCATCGCGCCTTCCAGGGCTGGCGCTATCTGGCTGTGAAGGATGCTCCACGCGACCTGGAGAAGGCGGCGCCGGGCGCCGCCGCTATGCCGGAGAAACTGCGTCGGGAGTTGCGAGAACTGGGCCTCATGTAGATCGGCCGATCCCACGTGGCGCGACGTTCGGCGATCACGTACAGTCTGCCACGCCGATATGCGGTAAGCGGAGTGAGATCATGATCATCGAGGGCCAGGCGGACGTTACGAGGGCTGTACTAAGCGAACTCGAGCGCGCACCCAACCCCCGCTTCCGCGAGATCATGTCGGCCTTTATCCGCCACCTCCACGATTTCGCGCGGGAAGTGAAGCTGACCGAGGAAGAGTTCCAGGCGGCGAACGCCTACATCAATGCAATCGGCAAACACACCACCGAAAATCACAACGAAGCCGTGCTGATGGCCGGAACGCTGGGCTTCTCGGCTTTGGTGTGTCTCCTCAACAACGGCGACCACGGCCAGACGGAGACCGACGCCAGCCAGCTTGGTCCGTTCTGGCGGATGAACTCACCGCTGACGAAGAACGGCGGCTCGATCGTGCGCTCGCCGACGCCGGGGCCGGTCCTTTTCGCCGACGCCTATTATCGCGACGCGCAAGGTCGACCAATCGAGGGCGTGGAGGTTGACGTCTGGCATTCTTCGCCGGAAGGCTTTTACGAAAACCAGGATCCGACGCAATCCGACATGAATCTGCGCGGCAAGTTCATCACGGATGCGCACGGCCACATCCGCTTTCGCAGTGTCAGTCCGGCGGGCTATCCCATTCCTATCGATGGCCCCGTCGGCGAATTGTTGCGCGCCCAGGGGCGCCATAATATGCGCCCAGCGCATCTGCATTTCCTGGCTTATAAGTCTGGCTACAAGACACTGATCTCGCAGATTTATCCTCCCGACGACAAATACATCGAGACCGACGTGCAGTTCGGCGTCACACGGCATTTGCTGGGCAACTTTGTGCGCAACGACGGACCGGCGCCGGCGGCGGACGTTAAACCGCCGTGGTATTCGCTCACGCATAATTTCGTCATGGAGACCGGCGAGGCACGCCTGCCGCGAGCGCCGATTACCGGCAAAGCCGAGGGGGAGCGACCGCAAATTCCGCATCTCGAACCGGCTTAATGCCGCGCCGACAGTCACAAAAACGAAAACGATGAGAACTGGGAGGGAAGACTATGTTGCGCAGAACCATACTCAAGGGCGCCGCGGCGCTCGCCGCCGTCGGCCCATTTGCCCGCCGGGCGGCCGCGCAGGACATCCTCAAGATGGGGATCAGCATTCCGATGACCGGTGCGGGGTTCAACGCGGTGGGGCGGCAACTCGCGTCCGCAGTCAAGCTTTACATGCAGCAGCATGGCGACATGGTCGCCGGGCGCAAGCTGGAGCTTATCATCCGTGACGACGGCGGCGTTGCCGACAATGCGCGCCGGATCGTTCAGGAAATGATCGTCAACGACAAGGTGGGTCTCGTCGGAATCGGCACCACGCCCTGCTCGCTGGCCATCGCCCCGCTGGTCAGCGAGGCCAAGATGCCGACGTTGGTGCTGAGCTCGGGCGCATCGATCACGGTGACGAAGTCGCCTTACATGGTGCGCGCCGGTTTCCTGCAGGGTCAGCAGGCATGGATCATGGCCGAGTGGGCGATCAAGAACGGCAGCAAGCGGGTGGTCACGCTGGTCAACGACTGGGCCCCCGGGATCGAATCGGAGACCGCGTTCAAGACCCGCTTCACCCAAGTCGGCGGCGAGATCCTCGAATCCATCCGCATTCCGCTGGCCAATCCGGATTTCGCCCCGTTCCTGCAACGTATTCGCGACATCAGCCCGGATAGCGCGTACATCTATTTTCCCGGGCCGCAAGCGCCGATTTTCGCCAAGCAATTCGCCGAGCGCGGCCTCGCCAATTCGGGCATCAAGATCATCGGCCCCGGCGACCTGACCGATGACGATGATCTCAACAACATGGGCGATCAGATGCTCGGGATGATCACGTCCGGATCCTATTCGGCCGCCCACGATTCGCCGCTCAACAAGGCCTATGTCGCGGCCTTCGAGAAGGCGAGCGGCTTTCGGCCGGATTTCGTCTCGGTTGGTGGCTATGACGGCATGCACTTGATCTATGAGGCGCTGAAGAAGATCAACGGC
>Ga0181537_10002576_pt1 | contig 15924 bp, 17 predicted proteins | sample PEATcosm2014_Bin_39_FD_119765 | JGI IMG/M metagenome (GOLD analysis project Ga0181537, IMG submission 119765) | Peatland microbial communities from MTU Mesocosm Facility, Houghton, MI, USA - PEATcosm2014_Bin23_10_metaG | ecosystem: Environmental > Terrestrial > Soil > Wetlands > Peat | place... | reverse complement strand
GCCGCGAGCCTGACGCCGGAGCACATGATCGCCGCGGGCGCCGATCCTGACACCCCCGTCGTCGGTACCGATGGCGGCACCGAATTCACCCGTTGCATGGTCGATGACATGCCGACGCTCGACGCCGCCGCCGCCGAACGCGACATTCTCGACGCCGGTGACGCGCTCGTCGCGGCGCATCCAGGTATCGGCGCGGTCGTGCTCGAATGCACCAACATGGTGCCCTATGCCCGCGCGCTCTCCGACCATCTGCTGCTGCCGGTCTACAGCATCTACACCTTTGTGACCTGGTTCCATTCCGGGCTCGCGCCCCGCGATTTCGGCCCGCCCGGCAGTGGACCGCGCGAATGGCGCGAGCGGTGAGCGAAGCGGCAAACAGCGTCTCGTTACGGTTCGCGACAGTCGACGATTGCGGCCTGATCCTCGAGTTCATCCGCGAGCTGGCGCTTTATGAAAAAGCGCCCGACGCCGTGGTCGCCACCGAAGCGCAATTGCGCGAGCACGGTTTTGGCGCGCAGCCGCGGTTTGAAGCGCTGATTGCCGAGCTCGATGGCGAACCGGCCGGCATGGCGTTGTTCCATGCCCGGTTTTCGACCTGGCTCGGTCATCCGACACTGTTTCTCGAAGACATTTTTGTCCGCGAAGCGGCGCGCCGGCACGGCGTCGGGCGGCGGCTGATGGCACGGCTCGCGACGATCGCGCTGGAGCGCGGCTGGGGCCGTGTCGACTTCCACGTACTCGACTGGAATCCCGCGCGCGGCTTTTACCAGACGCTCGGCTTTAGCCATCTTGACGAATGGCTGCGCTACGGCGCGGCCGGCGACTGGCTCGAGCGCCTTGCCGCGCAGGACCGCGAAGCCGGTGATGGCTGACGCCGAAACCACCACCGGGCGCTGCTTGTGCGGCGCCATCCGCTACGCATTTCGCGGCGCGCCGGAATGGGTCGTGCACTGCCACTGCGACAGTTGCCGGCGCCAGGTGTCGTCGCCGCTCGCGACATTTGTTGGTGTGCTGAAAGCGAATTTCGGCTTTACCGCCGGCGCGCCAAAATCCTATGCCTCGTCACCCGGCGTCAGGCGCAGCTTCTGCCCCGCCTGCGGCTCGCCGATCGCCTATGAGGCCGATAGCCTGCCCGACGAGATCCACCTGTTTCACGGGACGCTCGACCAGCCCGGCGCCCTCGTGCCGACGGCGCATGTCTTTACCGGCGAGCAGCTCGCATGGTTCGAAGTGCTGGATGATCTGCCGCGCTACGCGCAGGGCCGGCGCGGGACACGCCCGATCGGCCACGGTCCGCAACGGCAGCGATGACAAAGGCCGCGCGGCTCACCAGAGCACCGGGATTCCGTAATTGGAAAATACGCCATCGACGGTAACGACCGTGAGGTTCTCGGCGAGAGCTTGGGCCATCATGATGCGATCCCACGGATCGCGATGCGGCCCGGGCAGCGCCGCGGCCGCAAGGGCGTGATCGAGCGATAAAGACAGTACGGCTACGCCCGCTTGCTGCAAGCGTCGGGATAGGTCATCGGGGAACTGCGGAAGCCGTCCCGACTGCTGTTTGCAGACCGCTTCATACCCGGTAGCCACGCTGACGAATAATTGGTTAGCCGCATCATCCAATGCGTTCCTGGCGGCGCGTGACAAATGCGGATCGTCCATAAACCACCAAAGGACCGCATGCGTGTCCAGCAACAGCCTCACTTATGTTCCTGCCTTGGAATACTGATGCCGAACTCGTCGCTGAACTTCCCTTCCGCCGCATCGAGGTCCTCGGGGTCCATCTGGGCGAGGAACACCGCTGTTGGCACATCGGCGGCCCAGCCGCGCCAGATGCCTCGACCGCGGCGCTTCGTCTTTTGCGTCACGGGTGTCAGGCGCGCCAGCGGCTTGCCGGCGCGGGCAATGACGATGTCTTCGCCGCTCAACGCCCGGTCGAGCAGCTCGGACAGCTTCGCTTTGGCCTCGGCGATGTTGAATTGCGCCGTCATCGCTGAAATGTATTTCACCGCTCGAGATGGTCAAGCAGCTTGACCATCTTGCCGGTGATTGCGTCGCCGCGCCGGCGGTGACATCGTGCGCAATCAGTTCACCCGAAGCGGAGAAACCCGATGCTCGAAGTCTGGTCCTGGCCGACCCCAAATGGTCACAAAGTGCATATCGCGCTCGAGGAATTGGGCCTCGAATATAAGATCATCCCGGTCAATATCGGCGCCGGCGACCAGTTCAAGCCCGAATTCCTCAAGATCACGCCCAATCATCGCATCCCCGCGATCGTCGATTCCGATGGCCCCGGCGGCAAGCCGTTCACCCTCTTCGAGTCGGCGGCGATCATGATCTATTTGTCGGAGAAGACCGGCGGCAAGCTGATCCCGAAAGACCCGATCGGCCGCTACAAATGCCTCGAATGGATCATGTTCCAGATGGGCGGCGTCGGGCCGATGTTTGGCCAGTGGAACCATTTTGGCGCCTATGCGCCGGAGAAAATCCCCTACGCGATCGGGCGCTATACCAATGAGGTGAACCGGCTGAGTCGGGTGCTGAACCAGCGGCTGTCGGAGACGCATTGGCTGGCCGGCGACGAATACTCGATGGCCGACATCATCACCTTCCCGTGGATCCGCACCGCCACCGAGGCGTCTTCGCGCTTTGCCGATCGCGGCTATCTCGATCTTGGTGGGTATCCGGCACTAAAGCGCTGGTTTGACGAGATCGAGGCGCGGCCGGCGGTGCAGCGCGGCCTCAAGGTGCTGGCCGATGCCCGCGAGCAGAAGGCGATCACCGACGCCGAGCGTGAAGTGTATTTCGGCAAGACCCAGTTCGCCGCGCGGTAATTCGTTTACCCTCTCCCACAAGCGGGCAAGCGGGAGAGGGGTTCTGCTCAGGCCCGTGTCGCGACGCGACTCCACAAAAGCCGCGCTTCGCTGCCGGGGTCGTTGACGACGCGGCAGCGCGTGTCGAACACCATCGTCGCGCGCGTCTCCGGCGTATAGGCCGGCCATTCTGGGATCGCCGCGTTGTCCGGCACGCCGGTGCGGGCGAAGGCTGCCCAGGTCGCCGACATCGCCGCCGCCAACTCCGGCGCGCCGTCGGCGCCCTGGGTCGATAGCGGTATCTCAGTCGTGTCGAACGCAAACGGCAGATCCATCGCGTGGTGCGCGCCCATCCGCCCGCCAGCGAAGGGCGAACCCCAATCGAGCGAATAATGGTAGACCGGGGCGCCGCCTCTCGCCGCCCGCCGCTCCGCGTAAAGCCAGGTCCGCACCGAGAAATTCGAGCCGGTCAGCGCCGCGATCAGCCGGTCGCCGGCACTGGCCCCTGGCAGCAGCTCGCGATAAAGCGTCAATGCCGCGTCAACATCGGGGCCGGCCACTGCTTCCACCCGTTGGCGCAACTCGGCCTCGGAGAGCGTGCGGTGCCACACCGCGTCGTCGTCGAGGAACAGCGTCGCCTCTTGCGCGGTGCCGCCGATCATCAGCGGAATGTCGTCACCGAGCGGCGATGTCGTCGGTTCGCACGGGTGCTGCGTCACCACGGCGCCATCAACGACCGGGCCGAAATCGTAGCGGTCGAGCAGCGGATAGGCACGCGGCCCCGCCGCGCGCGACGCCGCCAAAATCGCCGCCAAAAGCTGGTTGAGCGGTGCGTCCGACAGCTTGTCGATGCCGCCGAGTTGCTTGACCACGGTATCGGCCAGGGCGTTGGCGCGCTCGCGCGTCGTAAAGCGAACCGCCGCGCCCGACTGGATCATCGCGCGGTGAAACAGCCCTTTCGCCGCCGGCATGACGAGCAGGGCGCTGACCTTGCCGCCGCCGCCCGACTCACCAAAGATCGTGACGTTACCGGGGTCGCCGCCAAAGGCCGCGATGTTTTCATTCACCCAGCGAAGCGCCGCGACCATGTCGAACGAGCCCGCATTGCCCGACCCGGCAAACCGCTCGCCGCCGATATCCTCGAGATGCAAATAGCCGCAAACGTGGAGCCGATGATTGACGCTGACCACGACGACATCGCCGCGCCGCGCGAGATTGGCGCCCTCGGTCACCGCGCGATTGCCCGAGCCATAGGCGAACGCGCCGCCATGCAGCCACACCATGACCGGCCGCTTGCCGTCGAGGCCCGGCGTCCAGACATTGAGGGTCAGGCAGTCCTCGAGTTCGGGCGTGCCGTCGGCGGGGCCGAGGATATTGTCCATCTCGGCGCGGCGCTTGGGCTTGATCGGCGATTGCGGCGCCTGGCCATGATAGGCGAGCGCGTCGCGCGTCCCCGCCCATGACGCGACGGGTTGCGGCGGCAGAAAGCGGTTCTTGCCCCCGGTCGGCGCGGCATAAGGAATGCCCTTGAAGGCATGGATGCCGCCCGCGACCGCGCCGCGGATTTTTCCGGAAGCGATCTCGACAACCGGCGACAGGATCGCGGTCACCACATCATTAGGCATTACATCCTCCTTGTCGTCCCGGCAAAGGCCGGGACCCACGGTTCATCCACTGTGCAGCGGAAAAGTGGATACCGGCCTTCGCCGGTATGACAAGGAAATTGTCGCTGTGATGCGTTCGTCAGCCAGCCAGCCAATTGGCGCAGGCTGGCGCCAAACGCGAATCAGTTCCCGTCAGCCTCGACCGGTTCCGCCACCTCCGCCCGCGCCTTGCGGCGGTGCACCGCCGGGGCCAGCACGCACAGGATCTCGAACATCATCGTCGCGCCGACCAGCGCGGTGTTGCCCGACGGGTCAAACGGCGGGGCGACTTCGACGACATCGCCGCCGATCAGGTCGAGCCCGGCGAGGCCGCGGAGCATCTGCTGCGCCTCGGCGGTCGAATACCCGCCGACCTCGGGCGTGCCGGTGCCCGGCGCGTAGACCGGATCGAGCCCATCGACATCAAAACTGACATAGGTCGGCCCGTCGCCGACGATACGCCGCGCCTCGGCGATCACGCGCGCCGGTCCCAGCTCGAAAAACTCCTCGATATGGACGATGCGGATGCCGACGCTTAGCGCCCAGTCCTTCTCATCAGGCGAATACATCGAACCGCGGATGCCGATCTGGATCACCCGCTTGGGATCGATCAACCCTTCCTCGACCGCACGGCGGAACGGCGTGCCGTGGGTGTATTTCTCGCCGCCGAAATAGGTGTCGCCGGTATCCGAATGCGCGTCGAAATGAATGAGCCCGACCGGCCGCTCACGAGCGATCGCGCGCAGGATCGGCAGCGAGATCAGATGATCCCCACCCGCGGTTAGCGGCGTGGCGCCGGCCTCGTGCAGGCGCGAAAAGAACTCCTCAATCCGGGTCAGCGAATCGTGCAGATCGATCGGGTTGATCGAGCAATCGCCATGATCGCCGACGCGGCATAATTCATACGGCGCGGTATGGCTGACATGATGCACCCGGCGCATCAGGCTCGACATATTGCGGATTTCGCGCGGCCCATGGCGCGCGCCGGGGCGATTGGTCGTGCCGCCGTCAAACGGCACGCCGACCAGCGCGATATCGAGGTTTTCCGGATCGCGCTCGATCGGCAGGCGCATAAAGGTCGCCACCTCGCCAAAGCGCGGCATGACCATGCCGGAAAGCGGCTGCGGGTTTTGGTTCTTTGGCATGTCTAAAATATAGGAGCGTTGCGCCCTAGTTCGAAGGGCATGATGCTATCTCCTAGAAGATGACCGTTTCGGGAAGGAGCAAAGCGCCATGGCAACGCCCATCCGCGAGAATCGCGCGAAGAAGATGCTGAAGTCGAACGAGCTGGTGCTGTGCATGGGGGTCAACCAGCTGCGCACGCCAAACATCGCGATGATCGCCGCCGCTTGCGGTTTTGACGCGGTCTATATCGACCTCGAACACAACCCGACCTCGCTCGAAACCGCCGCCGGGGTGTGCGTCGCCGCGCTCGGCATGGGGATCACGCCGATCGCCCGCGTCACTTCGCACGACCCGCATGACGCGACGCGCATTCTCGATTGCGGCGCGCAGGGCGTCATGGTTCCGCATATCCAGAACGGCAAGGAGGCGAGAGCGATCGTCGAAGCGTGTCTTTACGCGCCGCGCGGCCACCGCTCGGCGTTTGGCAGCGGTCCGGCGCTCGGCTATGCCGCGATCCCGCAGGCCGAAGTGTGCAAAATCCTCAATGACGAGACCCTGCTGATGGCAATGATCGAGACGCCCGAGGCGATCGAAAACGCCGAGGAGATCGCCGCGGTCGAGGGCATCGACGTGCTGCATATCGGCGCGTCGGATCTGTCGACCGAGATGGGCATCCCGGGGCAATACAGCTCCGAGCGCATGCGCGCTGCGTTCGAGAAGGTGGCCGGCGCGGCGCGGCTCTACGGCAAGGCGATGGGGGTCGGCGGGGTGCGCCAGGATTTCGAATTCCAGAGCTGGCTGATCAAGCTCGGCATGCGCTACCTGACCGGCGGGTCGGACATCGCCTATATCCTCGCCGCCGGCCGCGCCGATGTGAAACAGCTGCGCGAGTTGAAGATCGCGTAACGCGCGGCTTTTTGGCCATGCGGCGGCCGGCGGTCCTGGCCGATCTGGAGCGGCTCATCGCGCTCCGCGACGCGGCGGGCGCCGAGGCGCTGAGCGACCCGGCGCTTGTTGGTGACGCCGATCTGCGCCGGCTGATCGCCGCTGGATCGGTGATCGTGTGGGACGAGAGCGGTCAGATCGCCGGTTTTGCCGCGATCGACGGCGCGACGATCCATCTGCTGGTCGATCCCGCGCAGCGCGGCAAGGGGATCGGCCGCGACTTGCTTACCGCCGCCTGCACCGCGCTGAAACAAGCCGGCCGCGACGCGGCAACGCTCAACCTTGCGCCGGGCAGCATCGCCACGCGCCACTATCTGGCCGCCGGCTGGGTCGTCGCTGGGGAGACTGCACCGGGCGGCATCATCTTGAAGAAGCCACTTTGATCGCGTAATTGGCGAGGCAGCGCTTTTCCGTTCTTCCCGCCTCAGCGGGAACCCAGGGAACCCGATGGCCTACCGCACTGCCGGCGTCGTGATATTGCTGCTCACCAGCGTTTCCGCGGCGGCGCAACAGCCGACACCGCTGTTCAATACATTGCCGGCCAATCCCCCTTCCGCGGCCGCGCCGCCGCCCGGCGCGCCCTTCGCGGACCAGCCGCCACCGGCTTCGATAGGCCGTAATTTCTGCGAGCAGAACGTGTCCGCCCAGCCGGCCGATCCGGCATCCGTGCCGGAAAGCTACCGTCCCTTTGTCGGCATCTTTAGCGACGCCGATTGGACCCCGCAGCTTTGCGCCGCGCTGGTCGTCGAAAACATCACCGCTGACGGCACCGCGACGATCACCTATGCTTTCGGTCCGATCGCCGCCAACACCAAGACTCCGGGCGGCGTGCTGCACGGCACCGGCATCGTCAAGGACGGTGCGCTGCTGTTCCAGAACTCAGATGGCAGCCAATACGCGTTTCAGCCGTTCTACAGCGACCTTGCCGGACGCTGGACGACACCAAAGGGCCAAACCTACGAGGCGGTCTTCAAGCGAACCTATTAGCCCCGCCAAATCCGCCGCGAGTTGACGCTTCCCGGTCGGGTTCCTAGATTTCCGCCACACCAAGAGTCATCGAGCGTGCGCAACAGCCTGGGACAACCGCAACCCTCGCCGATCAGCGAACTGAACGCGCGCAGCCGCGAAATCTTTCGCATGATCGTCGACAGCTACGTCCACACCGGCGAGCCGATGGGGTCGCGCACGCTGTCGCGCCTGCTGGCTGACAGCCTGTCGCCGGCGACGATCCGCAATGTGATGGCCGATCTCGAAGAGGCGGGTTTGCTTTATTCGCCGCACACCTCGGCCGGGCGGCTGCCGACCGAGGCGGGCCTGCGGTTCTTTGTCGATGGGCTGCTGGAAGTCGGCCACCTCGCCGACGAGGAACGCAACAGCATCGAAAGCCTCTGCGCGGCGCGCGGCAAGAGCCTGCCGCAAGCGCTCGAAGAGGCGACCACGGCCCTGTCCGGCCTGTCGCATTGCGCCGGTCTTGTCGTCGTGCCCAAACAGGACCGGCCGCTCAAGCATATCGAATTTGTGCCGCTCGGCCCCGGCCGCGCGCTTGTCGTGCTAGTGACCGAGGACGGGCTTGTCGAAAACCGCGTCGTCGAGGTGCCGCTTGGCCTGCCGCCCTCGGCGTTGATCAGCGCCACCAATTTTCTCAACGCGCGGCTTGTCGGCCGCACGATCGAGGAAGCACGCGCCGATATCGCCGAGGAAATCGCCTCGAACAAGGCGCAGCTTGACGAGCTCACCGGCCGGGTCGTCGCGACCGGGCTCGCGAGCTGGTCGGGCGGCGATGCCGAGCGCGCGCTGATCGTGCGCGGGCAAGCCAATCTGCTCGACGACGTAACCGCGGTCGCCGACCTCGAACGGCTCCGCGCGCTCTTCGAGTTGCTCGAAACCCGCGAGACGATGCTGCGTCTGCTCGACGCCAGCAAACGCGGCGACGGGGTGCAGATCTTCATCGGCGCGCAAAGCCATTTGTTCGGTCTCGCCGGCTGCTCGGTGATCATCGCGCCTTACCAGAACAGTCGGGAAGAGATCGTCGGCGCGATCGGCGTGATCGGCCCGACACGGATCAACTATGCCCGCATCATCCCGATGGTGGACTACACCGCGAAGGTGATCGGGCGACTTATCGGATAGAGAGATGAGCGAAGACAGAGAACCTTTGGTCCCCGCCAACGACCTTGGCGCCGAAGCGCCGGGCGACGCCGAAGCGGCCACGCCCGAGGAGCGCGTCGCGGCGCTCGAAGCAGAACTCGCCGAGGCACAGGATCGGCTGTTGCGCGCGCTCGCAGAGACCGAGAATGTGCGACGCCGCGCGCAGCGCGAGCGCGTCGATGCCGAGAAATACGGTCTCGGCAAATTTGCCGGCGATTTGCTGTCGGTCGCCGACAATCTGCGCCGCGCGCTCGACAGCCTGCCTGAAGCAGAGGCAAAGGACGATCGTACGCGCGGTCTGCTCGAAGGCGTCGCGGCGACGGAGCGCGAGTTGCTCGCCGCGTTCGAACGGCACGGTCTCAAACGCATCGACCCGAAGGGCGAGCGTTTTGACCACAATTTCCACCAGGCAGTGTTCGAGATCGAGAATTCCGGCCGCCCCGCCGGCACGATCGTCGAAGTGCTGCAGCCGGGCTATGTCGTGCACGATCGCCTGCTGCGCCCGGCGATGGTCGGCGTCGCCAAAGGCGGCGCCCCGGCCGTCGAACCCGACGGCACCGACGACGGCGCCTGATGCAAGCGGCCTGGGCGGCGGAGGAAGCCGCGATTAACGGGTTTCCGCCACTGCGCCAGGTGGTTTTCGAGGACTGGTTCCTGCGCTTTAGCGACGGCGTGCGGCGCACCGCAAATTCGGTGACGCCGCTGCGCGAGCCGCGTGGTGATCTCGATGCGGTTATCGCCGCGGCCGAAACGCTTTATGCCGCGCAAAACCAGCCGGGGATCTTCCGCCTCCCGTCGTTCCTCGCGCCGGAGATCGACGCGCGGCTGGCGGCGCGCGGCTACACCGCAGAAGGCCCAAGCCACATGATCGATGGGCCGATCGATCTCGTGGCGTCCGCCGCGCCAACGGAACTTATTTGCGACGTGAAGCTGTGGCCTCGTCCGACACAGGAGTGGCTCGCGGCGATGGCGCGGCTGCAAGAACAATCGGCGGCGTTTCACACCGTATATCGCCGGGTCGTCGAATCTGTCGTGCTGCCGGCCGCGTTCGCCGAACTGCAGGTCGATGGCGCGCCGGCGGCGCTCGCCTACGGTGTCATCCATCGCGGCATGCTGTGTTTCGAGTCGGTGGTGACCGATGCGCGGCACCGCCGCAAAGGGTTGTCGCGACGGGTATTGGCGGCGCTGGCCGGCTGGGCCAAGCAACGCGGTGCCACCATCGCCACGCTGCAGGTCGAATCGCCCAATACCCCGGCCCGCGCGCTCTATCACGCGATCGGCATGACCAACGAGCTCCATCGCTACCACTATCGGCGTCAGCCGAGTTAGCCGATGATCGTCCGGAACGTCAGGTTGACCCGAGAGCCGCAAGCCCGGCTCTCCTTGGGGATGCCGTGCCGCCAAGAGTGTTGCGTGTCGCCCTTCATCAGCAACAGGCTGCCCGAGGCCAAACGGAGACGCACCGGCTCGATTTCCCTTGACCGCTTGTGTTTCAGGATAAAGGTGCGCGCCTCGCCCAGGCTCAGCGACGCGATGACCGGCCGCTCGCCGAGTTCCGGCTCGTCGTCGCTGTGAAACCCGATGCTGTCGTGATGATCGCGGTAGTAATTGAGGAGGACGCTGTTGAAGGCCGATCCGGCTGCTTCCTCGACGCGGGTCTTGATATCGAGGAGCAGGGGTGTCCAAGGCGATGGGTGCAGCTCGATGCCCGAATAAGCGTAGATGCGGCCGGGGTCGCCATGCCAGGCGGTGAGCCGTGGCTGGGGTATCTTCCGGCCCCACATCGTAACCTCCTGCGACTGCCACGGCACCTCGGCGATGAGCATGCGCAGGACCTCCGTATCGGACCGCGCCAACCCCAGGCGATCGAGATAGAATATTTCGGCATCCGGCATGGGTATCCGCTCGAACCCAGCACTCGCGGCAAACCGGTTCGAGGCCACCCCTAGTCCCTTCCACGGCACGGCAGGGTCATCGCGAGCCAGCGTGCAAAAAAAGCCGGGATGCCGGTGCGGTCGCTTGCCGAAACGATCACAAAAGAAGCGCCAACTCGCTTGAACGTTGCGTTTTCCGAGGCCCGGCACCCGTTGTGCCAAGCGCTTTGCCTCCTATATTACCTCCTGTCAGCCTATTCACGGCTGATGTCATTTCCCGGGGGACCGGGGCGGTGCCTGTCCGGGCCGTTCGGTCCTGCTTTTGACGTGAGGTTTCCATGAGCAAAGTCATTGGTATCGATCTCGGCACGACAAATTCCTGCGTCGCCGTGATGGAGGGTAAATCCGCCAAGGTTCTCGAGAACAGCGAGGGCGCGCGCACGACGCCGTCGATGGTCGCGTTCACCGAGTCGGGAGAGCGGCTGGTCGGGCAATCCGCAAAGCGCCAGGCGGTCACCAACCCCGAAAACACCTTCTTCGCGATCAAGCGCCTGATCGGCCGGCGCTTCAACGACCCGATGGTGTCGAAGGACATCGATCTTGTTCCGTACAAGATCATCACCGGCGAAAACGGCGACGCCTGGGTCGAGAGCCGCGGCAAGAAATACGCGCCGTCACAGATCAGCGCCTTCATTCTGCAAAAGATGAAGGAAACCGCCGAGGCGTATCTCGGCGAGACGGTGACCCAGGCGGTCATCACCGTCCCCGCCTATTTCAACGACAGCCAGCGCCAGGCGACCAAGGACGCCGGCCGCATCGCCGGTCTTGAGGTGCTGCGCATCATCAACGAGCCGACCGCGGCGGCGCTCGCCTACGGCATGGAGCGCAAGGGCAGCGGCACGATTGCGGTCTACGACCTCGGCGGCGGCACGTTCGACATCTCGGTGCTCGAGATCGGAGACGGCGTGTTCGAGGTCAAGTCGACCAACGGCGACACGTTCCTCGGCGGCGAGGATTTCGACAAGAAAATCATCGACTACCTGGCCGACGAGTTCAAAAAGGAACAGGGCATCGACCTGCGCAGCGACAAGCTGGCGTTGCAGCGCCTCAAGGAGGCGGCCGAAAAGGCCAAGGTCGAGCTGTCGTCGTCGGTGCAGACCGAGGTCAACCTGCCGTTCATCACCGCCGACCAGAACGGTCCGAAGCATCTCAACATCAAGCTGACGCGGGCCAAGCTCGAGGCGCTGGTCGATGATCTGATCCAGCGAACGATGGGCCCGTGCGCCAGCGCGCTAAAGGATGCCGGCCTCAAGGCCTCGGAGATCGACGAGGTGATCCTCGTCGGCGGCATGACCCGCATGCCCAAGGTCATCGAGGCGGTGAAGCAGTTCTTTGGCAAGGAGCCGAACCGCAGCGTCAACCCGGACGAGGTGGTCGCGATCGGCGCGGCGATCCAGGCCGGTGTGCTGCAGGGTGAGGTCAAGGACGTCCTGCTGCTCGACGTGACCCCGCTGTCGCTCGGCATCGAGACGTTGGGCGGTGTGTTCACCCGGCTGATCGACCGCAACACGACGATCCCGACCAAGAAGGCGCAGACCTTCTCGACCGCCGAGGACAACCAGACCGCGGTGACGATCCGCGTCTTCCAGGGCGAGCGCGAGATGGCGGCGGACAACAAGCTGCTCGGCCAGTTCGACCTCGTCGGCATTCCCGCCGCGCGGCGCGGCATGCCGCAGATCGAAGTCGGGTTCGACATCGACGCCAACGGCATCGTCAACGTGTCGGCCAAGGACAAGGCGACCGGCAAGGAGCAGCAGATCCGCATCCAAGCCTCGGGCGGTCTCAACGACGCCGACATCGACAAGATGGTCAAGGACGCCGAGGCACACGCCGAGGAGGACAAGAAGCGACGTGACCTGGTCGAGGCCAAGAACCATGCCGACGGCCTGATCCACACCACCGAGCAGACCTTGAGCGAAGCCGGCGACAAGGTGCCGGACAGTGAGAAGGCGCCGGTCCAGGCGGCGATCCAGGCGTTGAAGGATGTCATTGGCTCCGATAATGCCGATGAGATCAAGGCCAAGACCGAAGCCTTGGCGCAGGTCGCGATGAAGCTGGGCGAAGCGATGTACAAGTCCCAGCAGGACGCCGGTGCCGGTCCGCAGGGCGGTCCTGGTAGCGGCCCCGGCGGCAGCGGCCCGCACGGCGCTGGCGGAGCCGGGCACGACGACAATGTGGTCGACGCCGATTTCGAAGAAGTCGACGACAAGAAGCGCGGTTCGGCCTAGTCGACGGCGTTTGCCGCTCAGCACGACCATGGCTCACCCTCGGGCTTTCGCTCGGGGGTGATGCTCCTCGCTCGATACGGAGGTCCGTTGCGAACCAACCATGGCTAAGCAGGATTATTACGAGACCCTGGGGGTCGGAAAATCGGCGAGCGCCGACGAGCTAAAGCGGGCCTATCGTCAGAAGGCGATGCAATTCCATCCGGATCGCAACGCTGGCGACCGAGATGCCGAGCAGAAATTCAAGGACGTCAGCGAAGCCTACGAGATCCTGAAAGACGACCAGAAGCGCGCCGCCTATGACCGCTTTGGCCATGCCGCGTTTGAGCAGGGCGGTGCGGGCGGCGGCGGGTTTGGTGGCTTCCAGGGCGGGTTCGCCGACATCTTCGAGGAGATGTTTGGCGCGATGGGCGCCGGGCGGCGCGATGCCGGCATGACGCGCAGCGGCAGCGATCTGCGCTACAACCTCGAAATCACCCTGGAAGATGCATTCAAGGGCAAGCAGACCACGGTTCGCGTCAACACGTTCGCTCAATGCGAACCGTGCCGCGGCAGCGGCGCCGAGCCGGGCTCGTCGCCGACGAGTTGCCGCACCTGTCAGGGCCATGGTCGCGTTCGCGCCCAGCAAGGTTTTTTCACCATCGAGCGCACCTGCCCGACCTGCCAAGGCGCCGGTACGGTCATCGAAAAACCGTGCCGCTCGTGCGGCGGCCAGGGCCGCGTACGGCGCGAGAAGACGCTGTCGGTCAATATTCCGCCCGGCGTTGAAGACGGCACCCGCATCCGCCTCGCCGGCGAGGGCGAGGTCGGGCTGCACGGCGCCGCGGCGGGTGACCTCTACATCTTCATCAGCATCGGCCAGCACCCGATTTTTCAGCGCGACGGCGCCAACATCTACTGCCGGGTGCCGCTGCCGTTCACCACCGCGGCGCTTGGCGGCTCGATCGAGGTGCCGACCGTCGAAGGCAGCCGTTCGCGCGTCACCGTCCCCGCCGGCACGCAATCGGGCCATCGCTTTCGCCTCAAGGGCAAGGGCATGACCATTCTGCGCTCGCCGACCCGCGGCGACATGTATGTCCACGCCGTTGTAGAAACGCCGGTCAACCTGACCAAACGCCAGCAGGAATTGCTGCGCGAGTTTGATAAAGAAGGCGAGAACCGCAAGACCAACCCCGAAAGCGAAGGTTTCTTCGCGCGGGTCAAGGAGTTCTTCGAAGATCTGCGGGAGTAGCGTTCGCGGCTAGCCCGGTCCTAGCCCCATCATCTTGAGCACGGCGGCGCCGAGCACGCCGTAGGGGTTGCACAGCGTCTCGGGCAGATCGAGATGGCTGTAATTCTCGCCGACAATCAGCTCGATCAGCCGGCCGGCATCGCGCACCGCGGCGGCTAATTCTTTCGCCTGGCGGATGAACTCGGGCGATTCGTACGTTCCGTAGGAAACGATCAACGGCGCGCCAAGCCGATCGAGATGCCGGATCGGGCTTAGTTTCTCGACCATCGCGTCGGTGAACTTGACATAATTGGCCCGCGCCGAGAGGCGCACCGGGGCCAATTCGTACATCCCGCTGGTGCACATTCCGGCCTTGATGATATCGGCCGGCACGCCGTATTGCCGCGACCAGTCCGTGGTCAGCGCCACCGCGGCGAGATGGGCGCCGGAAGACTGGCCGCCGACAAAAATCCGGTCCCGGTCGCCGCCAAAGCTTTCGGCGTTGCGCCAGACCCAGGCGATTGCCCGGCACACCTGCTCGGCCATCGGAAACAGATCGCCGCCGGTCTCCGCCACATTGACAAAATCAGGCACGATGTAATGCGCGCCGGCGCCGAGAAACAGCTCGGCCATGGCCGAATAGGCCTCGGCCGAGCCGCGGATCCACGCGCCGCCATGGATAAAAACAAAGATCGGCGCGGGCTTTTCTCCCGGGGCCTGCTTGGCGCGAAAGATGTCGAGCTGCTCGATCGGCGTCTCGCCGTACGCGCGGCGCAGCGGCTCGCCGATCCGCGCCCGGGCGCGCGCGCTGTTGGACGCCCAGCGCCTGTTGAGCTGCAGGACATTCGGCTGATAGACCGCCTGGTCATAGGCCGCATCGAGTTCGATCTGATCGTAGTCGAGAAAGACCAGCGGGCCTTTTTCATGCGGCGGCGGTCCACGATAGGGGTCGACGCGCGGCGGCGGCAGGACGATGCCCGTGTCGTTCATAACAAGATGCCGTTCATGACAAAACCCTATTCGTCATCCTGCGGCGCCGCTGGTCTCTCGTTCCGCAGCAAAGCCTACGGCCGCCAGACGGCGAAGCATTTGTCGGAGTTGAAGATATAGCTTTCGACATAGTCGATGATCTGGGGCTCGCGGTTCAGCGCGTGCATTGCGCCGCCGAGCGTGACCCAGTTCAGGAATTCCTGCTGCCCGGCATCCTCGATCTCGGGCGTCGTGAGCTCCCGCCAGCGCGCGAGCTTGCCCGAGGCCAGTTCGTCAAACCGAACGCGGTCGCTGGCATTGTCCGGGTACAGGTAATGGTGCTTTGGCACGAGAAACGCGTGCGACCAGGACGACGACGCGACGAGCGCGACCCGCCACGGGCTCGCGGCCAGCGCCCGCGCCATCGCCCCGCCGATGTCAAAGCAGCGGCGCGGATTGGGTCCCGGCGGATCGACCAGGTTAGGGTCGGCCTCGCCGGTCAGATGCGCGGTCGAGCCGCGCTTGGCGATCACGCTCGACCCGTAGCAATTCACATGAAACGGCACGACCGGGTAAGGAAACCCGACGCGGTCGTAATCGAGATACATGACTGTGTTGATAAAAGCGTGCGGCAGTCCGTTCTCGTACCGCATGCGGTAGGCGTAGCTGACGTCAAAATCCTCCTTGATCAGCTGTGCCGCGAGATAGGAGGCGCCGGTGTGATGACCCTTGGTGGTGAAGACCGTGTCCTTGCCCTCGCCCCAGATATTGGTGGCGCCATCGGCGTAGCGCGCGAAGGGATGCGACTCGAACGCGTCCTGCAGGAAGACGCAGAACGACGGCACCCCGTCCTCGCGGAAATTCTCATATTGGTCGTCGCCAAAGATCACGACAAAATCCGGCTTGAACGCG
>Ga0181537_10002575_pt1 | contig 15924 bp, 9 predicted proteins | sample PEATcosm2014_Bin_39_FD_119765 | JGI IMG/M metagenome (GOLD analysis project Ga0181537, IMG submission 119765) | Peatland microbial communities from MTU Mesocosm Facility, Houghton, MI, USA - PEATcosm2014_Bin23_10_metaG | ecosystem: Environmental > Terrestrial > Soil > Wetlands > Peat | place... | reverse complement strand
TGCTGATCGGCGCCGACGCCATCGAGGACCGCGGACCCAAGGGGGAAAGCTTCTACAACGCGGCGTTCGTCATCGACCCGCAGGTGGGCCTCCAGACGGCCTATTACGCCAAGCGCAGGCTGGTCCAGTTCGGCGAGTACATCCCGCTGCGGCCTCTCCTCGGATGGATCGGGAAGTTCGCCCCGCTGGGCGACGACTTCAGTCCCGGCGACGATGCGACGCCGCTCGTGGTCCCGATGGACCGGGGCGCCTCCGCCTTCGGGGTGCTGATCTGCTACGAGGATCTCTTCCCCGCGCTCGCCCGCGACGAGGTGCGCTCAGGCGCAGACGCCCTCGTGGTCGTGACCAACGACGCCTGGTACGGCGAGGGCTCCGCGGCCTACCAGCACGCGGCGAATTCCGTGCTGCGGGCCGTGGAGACGCGCAGGCCGGTCCTGCGGTGCGGCAATGCGGGCTGGTCGGGCTGGATCGACGAGTTCGGGAACATCCGCACCGTGCTCAAGAACGAGGCCGGCAGCATCTATTTCCGGGGCGCGTACATGGCCGACGTGACCCGCGACCAGCGCTGGATCGGCAGGAACAGCTTCTACGTCGAGCACGGCGAGTGGTTCGTGATGGCCTGCGCGGTCGTGGCCGCGATGGGATTCTCGCTCCTCAGCATGGGGGAGGCCGCCGGGGCGCAGCCCGGGAAGCCCGAATGAAACATGCAAGGATAGCGCTTATCGGCGACCGCTCGGAGGCGGTCACCGCCCACCGCGCGATCCCGAGGGCGCTCGAGCTTGCCCGCGAGAAGACCGGCGCGCGGGTCGAGTGGGAGTGGGTCGCCACGTCGCGGATTGGGCAGGCGAACAGGGACCTCGCGGGGTTTTCCGCGATCTGGGTGGTTCCGGCGAGCCCCTACGAGAATGCCGACGGGGTCTTCGATGCGCTGCGCTGGGCCCGCGAGGGCGGCCGCCCGATGCTCGGCACCTGCGGGGGCTTCCAGCACGCCCTGATCGAGTTCGCGAGGAATGTGGCCGGCATCGTGGACGCCGACCACGCCGAGACGAGCCCCGGTGCCGTCTCGCTCGTCGTGACCCCGCTCAGCTGCTCGATGGTCGAGAAGACGGGGACGGTGCATTTCGAAAAGGGTAGCCTCCTAGCCTCGGCCTTCGGGGCCGAGTCTTCGAGCGAGGAATACCACTGCAACTACGGCTTCAATCCCGGCTTCCGTGGGAGGTTGGAGTACGCGGGGCTCAGGTTCACGGCCTGGGATGATGCCGGCGAGATCCGCGGGGCCGAGCTTCCGTCCCATCCGTTCTTTGCCGGCGTCCTCTTCCAGCCCGAGCGCGCAGGCCTCAGGGGAGAGGCGCCGCCCCTAGTGGTTGCCTTTGTGAAGGCTGCTGCGGGCACCCCTTAAGGGGCTGAGGCTGAAGCTTCGGCCTCGGGTGTGAGGCTATTTCGCGTACAGGTCGTGGAAGTCCACGAACCACTGGGGCCCCTTTACCTTCTCGTCGCGGCCTTTGGGCACAAGGTCGAGGTACTGGTAAGCCGTGTTCACCGTGTCGATCCCGCGCCCATAGCTTGAGTAGGTGTGGAAAACAGCACCCTCCGGGTCCTTGTAGAAGACGCTTACGCCGGGCATTTCCGGCCCGTGGACGCGGCCCTTCCGGTAGTTGTAGGTCCCGGTGCCGTTCGCAAGCTGCGCCGGCGTGAAGGAAACCCCGAAGTCATAGTTGAAATCCGACCCGTGGGACGAAACCCACTTGAATCCCCAACCCATGCGCTTCTTGAACGGCTTAAGCTTGGCCAGCGGGGCCCGCGACACGGCGATCATGGTCACGTCGCACTGGTTCAGGTGGACGATCGCGGGCTCGAAAGTGTCCGCCCAGAATGAGCAGTGTGCGCAGCCCTCGCTCCAGCGAGGGTCGAACATGAAGTGATAGATGACGAGCTGGCTCCGGCCCTCGAAAAGTTCCGCCAGCGTCTCGCGGCCCTTTGGGCCGTCGAAGAGATAGTCCTTCTCAACCCTCACCCATGGAAGGGCGCGGCGCTCCGACGCCAGCCGCTCCCGGGCATGCGTGAGCTTCTTCTCCTTGGCCAGGAGTCGTTTTCGGGCGGCGGTCCATGCCTTCGCCGAAACGACGCGGTGGCGGGCGAGCGGGGGCGGCGTCGTGGCCATGGTGGTTGTGCGTAAGGGTTACGCGCCGATCCCGGTTTCTTCAAGCCTCGGCCTCGGCCGGCGTGGCGAGGACGACGATGGCCACCCCGGCCACGACGATTGCGCTTGCCCAATAGAACAGCGGGCGCGGTGCCTCCCCGAACAGAAACCAGCCCACGACTCCGGCGAACACGAACTGGCTCACGTTGCAGAGGCTCACGATCTGCCCGCGAATCCGCCGCATCGCCCCGTTCAGGAGCGAGTGGCCGCACACGGTCGGCACGGTCGCGAGCCCGACCATCAGGGCCCACTCGCGGGCGGACCCGATTGCAAAGGTGTGGAGCCGGGGCAGGGCGACGATGAGGCAGACCAGCGCCGCCTGGGAATAGATCGGGATCATGTAGAGCCAGATCGACGGGAAGTCCCGGTTCTTGCGACCGAGGGCAAGGTAGAGCGCGAAGAGGAGCATCGAGGCGAAGCACACCAGGTCCCCCGTGAAGTTCCCGCCGCCGCCGACGGCGTCCTTGGCGGAAAGGAGGGCCAGTCCCACGATCGCGAGCACCGTGCCGACCACCTCCGTCCGGTTGATGCGCTCGCGGACGAGCCACAGGAGCAGGAAGGGAAGCGCGATCGGGACCAGGTTCACGATGAGCGTCGCCTGCGCGACCGCGGTCATCCTCGCCCCGACCGTCCAGAGTATCAGGTGAAGCGCCAGGACAAGCGCGGGCAGCCGCGTCCGCCCGAGGTGGGCGCCCGTGAACGCCGCGCCGTGCTGGCGTTTCTTGGCATAGTAGACCGGCGCCAAAAGGACACTCGTTATGACCAGCCGCAGGGCTGAAAGCACGAGGGGGTCCGTGGAGCTCAGCCTGATGAAGATCGCCGAGGTCGAGCACGCGAAGACGCCGACGAAGAGCAGCAGGTAGCCCAGGAACATCGCCGGGCAGGCTGGCAGAGCCGGGGCCCGCAAGGCAACCGATCGTTGCCCGATAAATTGGAAAGCGGCTTGTGAAGCCGTGATACTGGAATTTGATGTCCGTACCCCTCCCCATGAAGAAACTCATCCTCTCCCTTGCCTGCGCCGCCATGATCTCCAGCGCCGGCGCCGGTAACTACCAGAACTTCGGAGTCGCCGTCTACATCCCCGTCCGGATCGTAAACACGTTCTCCGACCCGAAGGTGCTCCAGTCCCAGTGGGACCAGATCACGAGCCAGGTGAAGGTCGACAAGGTGTACATCGAGGTCCAGCGCGACCGGATCCTCGCCGACGACAAGCTCCTCGACGACGTGAAGAAGTTCTTCGTCGACCACGGCGTGCAGGTGGCCGCGGGAAGCGCGTTCTCCAACAGCGAGTCGGACCAGTTCAAGTCCTACTGCTACACCGATCCCGTCGACCGCGCCTTCGTCAAGAAGACGTCCGAGGTGGCCGCCCGCCACTTCGACGAGTTCATCCTCGACGACTTCTTCTTTGTGAACACGAAATACGACTCCGACATCGCCGCGAAGGGCAGCCGGTCGTGGACCGACTTCCGGCTGGACCTCATGGACGACGCCGGGGCGAACCTGATCCTGAAGGCCGCTAAGGACGTGAACCCCAAGGTGAAGGTCGTCATCAAGTTCCCGAACTGGTACGAGCATTTCCAGGGCATGGGGTTCGACCTAGACAAGGAGCCGAAGATGTTCGACGGGATCTACACCGGGACGGAGACCCGCGACCCCGTCTTCACCGACCAGTTCCTCCAGCAGTACGAGAGCTACCAGATCATCCGCTTCTTCGAGAACATCAAGCCGGGCGGCAACGGCGGCGGGTGGGTGGACACCTACGGCTCGCTCTACGTCGACCGGTATGCCGAGCAGCTCTGGGACACGATGTTCGCCAAGGCCCGGGAGATCACGCTCTTCAACTGGAACCTCCTGCTCGGCCAGGCAGGAGCGGGTGCGCGCAAGGACTGGGAGAGCCTGCCGACCACGCTCAACTTCAACGCGGTCGCGAACGACTACCATCCCGTCGGGGAGGGGGCCACGGCCGGGCCCTCGTGGGGCACCATCGCCGGCACGGCGCTTCGCCAGGCTGACGCCGTCGTCGGCAAGCTCGGCACCCCGATCGGGATCAAGAGCTACAAGCCCTACCAATCCATAGGCGAGGACTTCCTTCACAACTACATCGGGATGATCGGAATACCGATCGACCTGTATCCCTATTTCCCCACCGACGCCAACCCCGTGCTCCTCACGGAGTCCGCGAAGTTCGACACGGCCATCGTGGCGAAGATCAAGAAGCAGCTTGAGGACGGGAAGTCCGTCATCATCACCTCGGGCCTGCTTCGGGCGCTCAAGGGAAAGGGCATCGAGGATATCTGCGAAACCTACGTGTCCGACAACAAAGTGCTCGCCCACGAGTACTCTACCGGGTTCGGCGCGGGGGACCGCTCGAGCCTCGGAGACGATGATCACAAGCCCGGGATCCTCTTCCCCGAGGTGCGATTCATGACGAATGACGCCTGGGGACTCATCAGCGCGGTCGAGAACGGCAACGGCTACCCGATCATGCTGATGGACAAGTACAGCAAGGGCGTCCTCTACGTCTGGGTCATCCCTGACGACTTCCGCAACCTCTACGCCCTCCCTTCGAACGTCATCAGCGCCATCAAGGACACGGTGATGCGCAACTTCTTCGTCCGCATCGACGGACCGAGCCAGGTCGCCCTCTTCGCCTACGACAACAACACCTTCGTCGTCGAATCCTACCTGCCCGAGGTGAGCGACGTCAGGGTCACCGTCGCCGGCACGTTCACGAAACTCCGCAATCTGGTAACGGGCGAGGCTGTCTCGTCCTACGTTCCCGTGCCCTCCAAGTCGTTTTTCAGGCGGCGCCAGCGCTCAGACACCGAGCCGATGTCCACCTTCATGGTTCCGCTTATGCCGCACAGCTTCGCGGCATTCGCGCCGGAGAAATAACGGCGCCCTACCAGCCGAAGTAGGGCGGACCGCCGTAGTTGGGTCCGTAGGGTCCGTTCGGTCCATAAAGGCCGAAGGGACCGTAGAGGCCCAGCAGTCCCTTTCCCTTGAAGTCATCGAAGCCGACATCGAGCGAGAAGCCGTCCTTGGCGTCGACGACGGCGATGTCGTCCGACGTGCCATAGAAGCCGCGGCCATGGAGGGACCCTCCCACGGTGAAGGACAGGTCGCCGTGGACCTCTAGGCGGGGTGTGTCCAAGCCGACCGCCTCCGCCTTCGGCGGCGGGGCCTTGGGTACCTCGGCCTTCGGGGGCGAATAGCTGAACATCTGCTCCGGGGGCGGCCCCATCGCTATCGCCCGGGCTGCAAGCACGTCGAGCGTCCTGCGCTCGGTTTCCGTCAGCGCGCCGATGCCGGTGTCGGCCCGCTCCTGGGGCGAGCGGCGCGCGGTGAAGGTCGACGAGAAACCCGTGACGCCCCCCTCATGGGCGGAGGCCACGTCGGCGGCCACCAGCCGGTCCAGCTCGGCCACCTGGTTTGCCGTGAGCTTGGACACCCCCGACTCGGTCCTCTGGTCCTGCGAGAGGCCCGAGCTGAAACGGAAATCGGCGGCTGCGGCCCGCAGGGCCACAAGCGCGACCGCAAGGGCAAGGGGAACCCGGGCCAGGCGAAGCACGGAAGGGTTTACGAGCATCCTGAGGCTGAGACGCGCCATGCGGGGCAAAGTTCCGGGAGGATTCACGTGGGGTCGTAGTCCAGGTAGGGACCTAGCCATTTCTCGGCCTCGGCCGTCGCCCATCCCTTGCGTTTGGCGTAGTCGTCAACCTGGTCCCGGCCCAGCTTGCCCACGCCGAAATACTTGGATTCGGGGTGGTTGAAGTACCACCCGCTCACGCTGCTCGCGGGCGTCATCGCGCAGCTCTCGGTGAGCGCTATCCCGGTCGCCCCCTCCGCGCCCAGCAGATTGAAGAGGATCGGCTTCTCCGTGTGGTCCGGGCAGGCGGGATAGCCCGGGGCCGGCCGGATCCCGCGGTATTTCTCCCGGATCAGGTCCTGGTAGCCCAGGTTCTCGGTGCGCCCGAACCCGCACGCCTCCCGGGCGCTCTTGTGGAACATCTCGGCCATCGCCTCCGCCAGGCGGTCGCCCAGGGCCTGGCTCATGATCGCGTTGTAGTCGTCGGTGGCGTCCCGGAAGGCCGCCGCGAAGCCCTCCACGCCGTGGCCCGCCGTGACCGCGAATCCCCCCATGTAATCGATGCGCCCGCTTTCCCTCGGCGCGACGAAGTCCGCGAGGCAGTGGTTGAACTGGTCCGCGGGCTTCTCCTGCTGCTGGCGCAGCATGTGGAAACGCGTGGCGACCCCCGTGCGCGCCTCATCCAGGTAGACCTCGACGTCGTCGCCGGCCGCGTTGCAGGGCCAGAAGCCGATGACCGCCTTCGCGGTGAAGCGCCTCTCGGCGACGATCCTCGCGAGGAGCGCCTTCGCGTCGCCGAGGAGCTTGGTCGCCTCCGCGCCGACGACGGGATCGGTGAGGATGTCGGGAAACCGGCCGTGCAGCTCCCAGGCGCTGAAGAAGGGCCCCCAGTCGATGAAGGGAACGATCTCGGAAAGCGGAACGTCCGGGAACGTCCTCGTGCCCAGGAATTCCGGGCGAGGGATGTCGACCGACGCCCAGTCGAAGCGCTGGCGGCGCTCGCGGGCGGTCGCGAGCGGCAGCAGCGGCTTGCGCGCCCGGCGCGAGGCGAATTCCTCGCGCTGCTTCTCCTGCCTCGCGGAGGCCTCCGCCATGAAAGCGGGCTTCGACTCGGGCGAGAGGAGCGAGCTCACCACATTGACGACCCGGGAGGCGTCGAGGACGTGGACCACGCCGTAGGGGTATTCGGGGGCGATCTTCACGGCCGTGTGGGCCGCGCTCGTCGTCGCGCCCCCGATCAGGAGCGGCACGGTGCATCCCGTCCGCCTCATCTCCTTCGCGACGTGGACCATCTCGTCCAGGGAGGGCGTGATGAGGCCCGAGAGGCCGATCACGTCGGCCTTCCGCTCCGCGGCCACCGCCAGGATCTTCTCGCAGGGCGTCAGCACGCCGAGGTCGATGACCTCGTAGTTGTTGCAGGCGAGCACCACGCCCACGATGTTCTTGCCGATGTCATGGACGTCGCCCTTCACGGTCGCGATGACGATGCGGCCCTGGGTGCGCGCCACGCCGCCGCCCGCGACGAACTTCCGCTTCTCCTCCTCCATGAACGGGGTCAGGTAGGCCACCGATTTCTTCATGACCCGCGCGGACTTGACCACCTGAGGCAGGAACATCTTGCCCGCGCCGAAGAGGTCGCCGACGACGCGCATGCCGTCCATGAGCGGCCCCTCGATGATGTTGAGGGGGCGTGGATACTTCGCGGTGTTGACGCGGGCCTCCTCGGTGTCCTGCTCGACGTAGGCGTCGATGCCCTTGACGAGCGCGTGGGAGAGGCGCTGCTCGACCGTGGCCTCGCGCCAGGACAGGTCCTCCTTGGACTCGATCTTTGAGGCCCCGCCCTGCGATGCCTTGAGGCCGTCGGCGAAGGTGACGAGGCGCTCGGTCGCGTCTGACCGGCGGTTCAGGATGACGTCCTCGACCCGCTCCAGGAGATCCTTCGGGATCTCCTCGTAGACCCCGAGCATGCCGGCGTTGAGGATCGCCATGTCCAGGCCGGCCCGGATCGCGTGGTAGAGGAAGACGGTGTGGATCGCCTCGCGCACGGGATTGTTCCCGCGGAACGAGAAGGAGACGTTCGACACGCCGCCCGAGACCTTCGCGTGGGGGAGGGTGTCCTTGATGATCCTCGTAGCCTCGAAGAAATCGACGGCGTAGTTGTTGTGCTCCTCGATGCCCGTCGCGACCGTGAGGATGTTGGGGTCGAAGATGATGTCCTCGGCCGGGAAGCCGATGCGCTCGGTGAGGAGCCTGTACGCGCGGGTGCAGATGCGCACCTTCTCGTCCCGCGTCGACGCCTGGCCCTGCTCGTCGAAGGCCATGACGACGGCGGCCGCCCCGTAGCGCGAGACGAGCCCCGCGCGCCGCAGGAATTCCGCCTCGCCGTCCTTGAGCGAGATGGAGTTCACGATGCTCTTTCCCTGCACGCACTTGAGGCCGGCCTCGAGGACGCTCCACTTCGAGGAGTCGATCATCACGGGCACCCGGGATATCTCCGGCTCCGACGCGATCAGGTTCAGGAACCGCACCATGGTCGGCTCCCCCTCGATCAGCGCCTCGTCGACGTTGACGTCAATGATGTTCGCCCCGCTCTCCACCTGCTGGCGAGCGATGGCGACGCAGGCATCCCAGTCGCCGCCCTTAAGGGCCCTGGCGAACTTGGGCGAACCGGTGATGTTCGTGCGCTCGCCGATTACGATGAACCGCGAGGCGGAGGGGCGGGGGGAGTCGGCCATCGGTCGTCCGCCGTCAGGAAATGGCGAGCTGCTCCAGGCCGCTCAGGCGCATCGCCGTGGGCTGGCTGGGCAGCCTGCGCGGGGGGAATGCCTTCACGGCCCCAGCTATGGCCGTGATGTGCGCGGGTGTCGATCCGCAGCAGCCCCCGACCATGTTGAGCCAGCCGTTGCCCGCGAAGTCCCCGAGCACGGCCGCCATGTCCGCCGGAGACTCGTCGTATCCGCCGAAGGCATTGGGCAGCCCGGCGTTCGGATAGCAGGTCGTGTAGCAGCCGGCGATGGCCGCGAGTTCCTCGACGTACGGCCTCATCTGGCGGCCCCCGAGGGCGCAGTTGATGCCGACCGAGAAGGGCCTTGCGTGGGCGATGCTCGTGTAGAACGCGCCGATCGTCTGGCCCGAGAGCGTCCTCCCCGACGCGTCCGTGATCGTCACCGAGAGCATGACGGGCAGGCGCACACCCGTTTCGTCGAAAAGGAGCTCGGTGGCGAACAGCGCGGCCTTGGCATTGAGGGTATCGAAGATCGTCTCGATCAGCAGCGCGTCGACGCCGCCGGCGGCGAGCGCGCGCGCCTGCTCCAGGTAGGCCGCCACCACCTGGTCCCAGGTGACTGCCCGGAACTCGGGGCGGTTCACGTCGGGCGACATGGACAGCGTGCGGTTCAGGGGACCGATCGCGCCCGCGACAAACCGGGGCCTTGAGGGGTCGGCCTTCTGGGCCCGGACGGCCGCCCGCCTGGCGGCCGCGACCGCAGCCGCGTTCAGCTCGGGAACGATGGCCTCCATCCCATAGTCCGCCTGCGAGATGGCGGTGGAATTGAACGTGTTGGTCTCCACGATGTCAGCCCCCGCCGCAAAATACTCGGAATGGATCTGCTCGATGATGTCGGGCCGCGTCAGCGAAAGGAGGTCGTTGTTGCCCCGCAGGTCGCGCGGATGATCCGCGAATCGCTTGCCCCGGAAGTCGGCCTCCACAAGGCCGTGGGTCTGGATCATCGTCCCCATCGCGCCGTCCAGGACGGCGATGCGCGACTCAAAGAGGCGGCGCAGGGCTGCGAAGGAGCCGGATTCTTTTGGGGAGGCCATGGTGGGAGGATGGTTCGATGCGTTCCGAAAGGATAGCAAAAGCAAGCCATCCGGAGGGGGTTTGCAAGACTCATATCAATAAATACGCATCTATTGATATGATTGTGCTTGCCTAGCTCGGCCCCTATCCCTTCAGTCGAGTCGACCGTCGTTCTTTGTCCCTTCTCCCGGGACCATAGGGAAGGCCGTTGGAATCGGCCACAGTTGCGCTGCGGTAACGCATCACAGACCCACACCGCGCCGTCCGACGGCGCGGGCAAAGCCAATCGGGGCTCTCACCCCGGTGAAGGCGAGGGGCGAGGAAAAGCCCGCCAGGCCGCCAGGCGGCCGGGCGGGAGACACATGCGGAGTCCGAATACCTTGCCCGGGATTCAACCTTCGACCGGCGCGATTGCGCGCGCCGGGCCCGATAACTTCATCGCAAGAGTGAAGAAAGCATCCGTATGAACTCCCATCCACCGCGCGGCCGCCTGGCCGCATGGTCCCTACTGTTGTCCGCCGCCGTCTTGGCCGGGAAGTCCTATTCCCAGACCGACCCGGGCGCTCAGCTCGAGCCGCTGGTCGTTGTCGCGACCCGCACCCCCGACGACATCCGAACCCTCGGCTCCTCCGTCGACCTGATCACCGCGGACGACCTCGCGCGCCAGCAGATCACGACCCTCGGGGCCGCGCTCGGCGGCGCGCCCGGCGCTCCCTCGTTTGCGAACGGCGCAGCCGGCTCCGATGTATCGATCTTCACCCGGGGTTCGGATTCCGACCAGACGCTGTTCCTCGTCGACGGCATCCGCCTGAACGACGCGAACACCGACTATGCCGTCTTCCTAGGCGGGGCGCGCCTCGGCGCGACCGACACGATCGAGGTCGTGCGCGGGCCCCAGAGCACGCTCTATGGGAGCGAGGCGGTCGGAGGCGTCGTCTCGGTCCAGGCCCAGCGGGGCTCGGGCCCCCCCTCGGGCGAGGTTGCCGTGGAGGCCGGCAGCTTCGGCACGGTTTCGGGCTCGGTGGACGGCCAGGGGACCGGCGACGCATGGGCCTGGTCGCTTTCGGCCTCCGGCTCCCACACCGAGAACGACCGCGCGAACAATGCATTCGACAGCGGCGACCTTGTCCTGCGCGTCGACCGCGACGTCTCGGCGGCTGCCTCGCTCGGCGCCACGCTGCGGGGCTTCGAGGGCAGGTTTGGAGACCCCGGTGACATCTACACCAACGACCCGTACGCCCACGAGACGGAGTCCAACTGGCTCGCGACGGTGTTTGCCGACCTGCGGCCGGCCCCGGACTGGACCGCCCACGTCACGGTGGGGGGGCAGGACCGGCGCTATGTCTCGTTCGACGAGCTGCCCGGGGTGTTCACCGACACCACGGTCGTGCAGAACCGCCGGGGCGTCATCGACGCCCAGGCAACCTACGCCGGCCTTCCTGCGCAGCGGATCACCGCGGGCGTCACCGGCGAGGCCGAGACGACCCAGGACGACGGCTACGGCTCCATCGACGAGAGGCAGACGATATTGGCCGCCTTTGCCGAGGACGAGTGGAGTCCCGTGAAGTCGACCTTCCTCACGGGGGGACTGCGCTACGACGACTTCGACTCATTCGGCACGTCGCTCACGGGCCGCGCCACGGCGGCGTGGCTGACACCGGACCGCACCGTGAAGCTGCGGGCAAGCTACGGCACGGGATTCAACGCCCCCAGCTTCCTCGAGCTCTACGGCGTCGCCGTCGGCTACCAGGGCAACCCCGACCTGAAGCCCGAGCGCTCCCGCGGGGGCGACGCCGGGGTCGACTTCTACCTGCCAGACAACGGGGGGACACTGAGCGCGAGCTGGTTTCGCAACGATTTCAGCGACCTGATCGACTACAACTTCAACGTGTATCCCGGGACCACGGTGAATGTCGGCCGGGCGCGCACCGACGGTGTGGAGCTCGAGGCGAAGCTCAAGCTGGCCGCGGGATTCCAGCTGCACGCCGCCTACACCTACCTCGAGGCCGACGACCTGACCGACGGGACGAGGCTCCTCAGGCGCCCGCGCAACAGCGGCAGTGCGGACCTCTGGCGCGACTTCGGGGGAGGATGGAGCGCTGGGGCCGCCGTCCAGGTGGTCGCGGGCAGGGAGGATGTCGACGCGCAGACCTATGAAACGGTGGACGATCCCGACTACTCCGTCGTCAGGGTCTATGCCGCCTGGCGCGCGACCCCGCGGCTGACGTTCAAGGCCCGTGTCGAGAACCTGCTCAACAAGAGCTACCAGCCGGTGAACGGCTACCCCGCGCTCGGCCTGGGCGCCTTCGGCGAGGTGGCCTGGAAACTCTGACGCCGAGGGTTTGACGGTGGGGACGGTCGGGTCTTGGCTTCGCGGATGCCGAGCCTTCGCCCCCTCGTCCTGCCCCTCCTCGCATTCCTGATCCCCGCGGCGGGGGCGGCCGGCCAGCCGTCGCCCGCCGCCACGAGGCCGACGGGCGACTACGTCCCGCCCGAGATATCGCTGATGACCGCGCCGCGCTCCAGCGAGCTGCGCGAACTGGTCGAGCGCTTTGTCACCGACCGCGACGAGCTCAAGCATTTCTACAGCGTGGAGGGGTCTGAGCTCCAGGTCCGGCGGCTTCGGGAATTCTACTCCGCGTGGCGCAAGAGGCTGGAGGCCATGGACTACGAGAAGCTTGGAACGGAGGGCAGGGTGGACTGGCTCCTCATGTCGAGGCAGCTCACCTACGAGGAGAAGCTTCTCGACCGCCAGGAGGCGCGGGCGCGCGAGATGTCTCCGCTTATCCCCTTTGCGGGGGACATCGCGCGCTTCCAGGAGTCGCGCAGGCTGATGGAGCCCGTGGACGCCCAAGGCTCGGCCGCAGCGATCGACAAGATGGTGAAGCAGGTCGCGAAGGTCCAGGACGCCCTCAAGGCGGGCCTCAAGGACGAAACGGCCAAGGCCGCAAAGGACGTCGAGCCCCTGACGACGACCCGGATCGTGGCCTACCGCGCCGTCGCCGCGATAGCCGACCTCAGGGCATCCTTCGACGACTGGTACAAGTTCTACGACGGATACGACCCCTCGTTCGGCTGGTGGACGAGGGCCTCCCGCGACAAGCTGAACGAGGCACTGGACGGATATGTGAAATTCCTGAGGGAGAAGGTGGTCGGCATCGAGCCGGGCAAGGACGAGCCCATCGTCGGCGACCCGATCGGCCGCGAGGGCCTGGAGACGGAACTGGCGCACGAGATGATCGCCTATTCGCCGGAGGATCTCCTTGCGATTGCGAACCGGGAGTTCGCGTGGTGCGACACGGAGCTGAAGAAGGCGTCACGGGAGATGGGCTTCGGCGACGACTGGAAGGCGGCGATGGAGAAAGTGAAGCAGGAGCACCTGCCGCCGGGCAGCCAGCCCGGACTCGTGCGGGACCTCGAGCTCGAGGCCATCCGGTTTGTCCAGGACAGGGACCTCGTCACGGTACCCCCCCTTGCCGCGGACTTCTGGCGCATCGAGATGATGAGCCCGGCCCGGCAAAAGGTCGCCCCCTTTTTCCTGGGGGGCCAGGACATCCTCGTGGCGTTTCCAACGGACGCGATGGACTATGACGAGAAGATCCAGAGCCTGAGGGCGAACAACGTCCACTTTGCGCGCGCGACCGTCTTCCACGAGCTGGTTCCCGGCCACCACCTCCAGTTTTACTACGAGAACCGCAGCAATCCCCACCGCGACCTGTTCACGACGCCGTTCTGGGTCGAGGGCTGGGCCGTCTGGTGGGAGTTCCAGTTCTGGGATCTCGGGTTCCCCAAGTCGCCCGAGGACAGGATGGGCATGCTCTTCTGGCGCACCCACCGGTGCGCGAGGATCATCTTCTCGCTCAACTTCCACCTCGGGAAGTGGACCCCGGAGCAGTGCATCGACTTCCTCGTGGACCGGGTCGGCCACGAGCGTGCGAGCGCCACGGGCGAGGTGAGGCGTTCCTTCAACGGATCTTTCCCGCCGATGTACCAGGCGGGATACATGCTGGGAGCCCTGCAGCTGCGCGAGCTGCACCGCGAACTCGTGGTCCCGGGCGGCATGACCAACCGCCGGTTCCACGATGCGATCCTGCAGGGCGGCCCGATGCCGATCGAGATGGTGCGGGTTCGCCTGACCGACGCAAAGCCCCCCCGCGGATTCGAGCCGAAGTGGAGGTTTGCCGACTAGGCTTCGCCAGCGGCCAAGGGAGCGCCGCTGGCAAAGCCTGGACCCCTCAGGGCCCGGGCTGGAAGCCGTCCTCGGTGCCGACCGCCGGGGTGTAGGCCCCGGTGCGCACGCTGCCCGCGTGGTAGTTGTAGAGTTCGATCACGCGGGTGAGCTCCGACAGGTCGATGTTTCCGACCTCGTTCTCGTCAGCCGAATGATAGTAGGGGAGCGGGAAGGCAGCCGCCGTGGAGCGCGAGGTGTCGGGATTGAACCCGTCCTCGCTCGCCTCGTCGGTCAGGTAGCAGCCTGTGCGGACGCTGCCCGCGTGGGTGTTGTAGAGCTCGATGACCCGCGTCAGGTCGCTCAGGTTGAGCGACCCGCTGTGGCTCTCGTCGGCGCTGTGAAAGATGTCCAGGTTGACCGTGAGCGGGCTCGGTGTCGCCAGGATCGACTGCTGTCCGCCCGCTCCGATGCTGAAGAAGATCTGGCCCGCCAGAACCTGCGAGCCGGTCGAGCCGTACGGCACGTCCACGACGTAGGTGAAGGTGATGGGGCTCGCCGGCACCGTGATGTAGCCCCAGCCGATCGTGTCGGTGGACCCAATCGAGGGCTGAACTGCGCCCAGGGTCCCCGCGTTGGAGACAAAGCTCCAGCCGGTCGGCAGGGTCACCTGCCAGCCGAGCGAGGACAGGCTGCCGGTGTAGGTGAGCGTGTTCGTTATCTCGACGAAATAGCCGTTGGTGTAGTGGACGGCATGCGTCGCCGAGAAGCCTGCGATCACCGTCGGCGAGGGCGACGGCGAGGGGGTGGGCGTGGGGGAAGGAGTCGGCGTGGGCGACGGGGTGGGGGTCGGAGACGGCGTCGGCGACGGAGTGGGGGAAGGCGTGGGAGACGGCGTAGGTGAAGGCGTCACCGTCGGAGTGGGTGAAGGGGCTCCCGTGACCGACAACGTGGCCGGCGAGGTGGTCGCCGACCCGCTTGCGTTGGTGATCACCAGTTCAAATTGGTCTCCCGCGTAGTTAAGCGCCGCGCTCGGGTTGATCGAGAGGTACGGGGTTCCCGTGCCCGTCAGCCCCCCGGTGTCGCTCAAGGCCGACCAGTTCGAGCCGCCGTCGCTTGAGAACTGCCAATGGTTGGTCACGGCGGGCAGGCCAAGGCCCACCGCCCCGAATTGCGCGGACTGACCCGCGTTGACGGTCTCGCTTTGCGGCTGCGACAGGATGGAGGGAAGCGAGCTCGTTGCCCGCTGCGAATCCACCTCGTCGATCTCGAGAAGGACGATTCCCGTCGTGCCGCCTACTCCGGAGACCTCTACGGTGTACGAACCGGCGCCGGCAGGGGTAAACACGAGGGCGGCATCGCTGCTTCCCGGCAGGAGCGGCTGGAGCCCAACCTGTGCGGACGCGGTGGCCACGCCGCTATTATTCGCCCATCCGGAATTGCTGGCGACAAGGGTGGAACCACTGTTGAACACGGAGATCGCCGGAAGGGCCAGCGCCTGCGGATCCCCAAGGGACGGCCCCACGGCCCGGATCAGGTAGGTGCGGCCCGCCTGGGTCGAATTGATCACGAAGCCCTGGACCAAAATGTTGGCGCCCGTGCCGACCTCGGCGCGTGTCGCAATGTAGGCGAGGCGCGGCACGGAGTCGGCCGCATATATTTCAAGGAGCGCGACCCCCGTGGTGCCGCCGGCTCCCGTCACCTTGACCGTGTAGGTTCCGGGTTGGAACGTCGCCAGCACGGCCGAGTCGGCGCTTCCGTTCGCGAATGGGATCGCCCCCACCTGCGTTGCTGCGGTCGCTATCTGGGAGGAGTTGACCGCGTTGCCCCAACCCGTGTTGGTCGCGACGACGGCACCGGTCGTGGCGTCGTCTATCTCGAGCACGGGATTTGCCAGGGCACCCTGTATCCCGAAGCCCGTGAGCACGGGCCCGTCCGCGCGGATCAGCATCTGTTTCGGGGTGGACCCCTCGACCGTGAACGCGCCGGACAGGGCCATGTCGCCCGTGCCGACCTGGGTCCGCACAGATCCGTTGATGAGGCCGTTCACCACCGGCGGAGTCGGGGTCGGTGTGCCGGTTAACGTCGGCGTGGGCGTCGGCGAAGGGGTGGGCGTCGGCGAGGGAGTGGGAGTCGGTGACGGCGTCGGGGATGGCGAAGGCGTCGGC
>Ga0181537_10002574_pt1 | contig 15926 bp, 10 predicted proteins | sample PEATcosm2014_Bin_39_FD_119765 | JGI IMG/M metagenome (GOLD analysis project Ga0181537, IMG submission 119765) | Peatland microbial communities from MTU Mesocosm Facility, Houghton, MI, USA - PEATcosm2014_Bin23_10_metaG | ecosystem: Environmental > Terrestrial > Soil > Wetlands > Peat | place... | reverse complement strand
TCAACTTCTATGTCAACGAAGAAGACATCCGCTTCCTCGGCAATGACAAATACAGCTTCAAAGAGGGCGACGAAGTCCTCGTCATCCCCTCCATTGCCGGCGGCTGTTCTTGATCCTGGCGCCATTTGCAGGTCGCCCAAGGGTTGCCTCGCCGCTTAGTCTGCACGTCCTCAACGCATGACTCGGTAAAATCGTTGACGATGGATTCCGCAAAATGAAGATCACGATTGCCGGTGCAGGCATTGCCGGGTTGACCGCAGCGCTGGTCCTGGGGCGTCGTGGTCACAAGGTTATTGTGCTCGAGCGCAGCCCGGCCATTCATCCTCTCGGAGCAGGTATCGTTCTCGCGCCCAACGCGCTGCGCATCTTGTCCGCACTAGAGGTCAACCTCGAGTCCTGCGGCGAGCCAATCCAGCGGATCACCATTCGTGACGCCAAAGGATCTGCCCTCGAAACAACCGAGATCGATCGCATCCTTCACGGCGTCGGCCCCACCCTCGCCTTTCACCGCGCAGAATTGCATCAAGCGCTGCTCGACGCTCTCAGCCCTGACGTCGAGTTGCGCCTCGGCTCGCCGCTCACCGACAGCGCCACTGCTCCGGCAGACATTCTCATCGGCGCTGACGGCATTCGCTCGACCGTGCGCGACCAGATCTGCGGAGTTTTGCCTCTGCGCTACTCCGGCGTCACCTGCTGGCGCGCATTGGCGCCGAACCCCGGCGTTCATGAGGGCTTCGAAGCCTGGGGTGGTGCTGCCCGTGTTGGCGCCATTCCGCTCACCCAGGGTCGCCTTTACGTTTACCTGGTGCTGACGGCCCCTGCCAACGCGCCGCGCCAAACTTCCATCGACGCCATCCGTCCTCACTTCGCCCACTTTGCCGCGCCCGTCCCGGACATTCTCGACGCGCTTGCCGGGGTCGAGTTGCTGCACCATGACCTCGATGAACTGGAAACTCCCATCTGGGGCGCTCGCAACGTCGTCCTCATCGGCGACGCCGCCCATGCCATGACTCCCAACCTCGGCCAAGGCGCTGCCATGGGCATTGAAGATGCGGCAGTGTTGCCTCAGGTAATTGACGCTCCCGATCCGGCCCAACAACTGCGAGCCCTCCGGCATGACCGAGTCGGTCGCGTGCAGCGGGATTCTCGCCGCTTTGGCGTCATGGCCCATTGGGACAAGCCTGCATCGATCTGGCTGCGCAACACGCTCATCCGCTGCATGCCCCGAAGCCTCGCCGATCGCAACTACCGCGCAGTCGTCACCCCTGGCCTGTCTCTTGACCCGCTGCGCTGATCGAGCCATCCGGCCAACAGCCATATAACTCGCATTGATCCAAATCACTAATTGCTATCGGTAACCAAAGCCCTCTTTGTTACTGCCGAGTTACAACATCAATAGAGATTTTGCACTGAATTTGCACCCGATTTACTTTCCTCTTACAATTCCCGGCGGATACTATTCACGTGACCTCGCGCGCTGGGCAGACGTTTCCCGTGGCTGAGTCTTCTGGAACCACCCCCGTGGTGGCGCCCCGCACTTCATCCCTGTTTCCTGTTCTTCCCGTCGCTCCAGCCAGGCCTCGCATTCACGCTGAGGTCGGCAAATATCGCGTTCGCCTTGCTCAATCCGTTGAGGACCGCGATGCCGTTTGCCGTCTGCGTTTCAAAGTCTTCAACATCGAGATGGGCGAGGGTCTTGATAGTTCCTATCAAACCGGACTCGACACCGACCATTTCGACTTATTCTGCGAACACCTGTTAGTTGAAGAAAAAGTAACTCATCGCATTGTCGGCACTTACCGCATGCAGTCGGGAGATACGGCCGAGCAGCAACTCGGCTATTACTCCGAGCAGGAGTTCAACTTCGCTCCCTACGAGCCTCTGCGCGGCGGCATCCTCGAGCTTGGCCGTGCCTCCATCGATCGCGAGCATCGCACTCCCGAGGTCCTCACACTTTTATGGAGAGGCATCGCGCAGTATGCTACTGATATGGGGTTGCGTTACCTGATCGGTTGCTCGTCGCTCAATTCAAGAAATCCCGCCGAGGGCTGGCAATTATATCGCCAGCTTGAGCAGTACCGGGTTTCACCTGAATTCGTAACCGAGCCGACCGCCGCATTCGCTTGCCCCACCGAGCAGGAGGGCGAAGCCGCACAGCCGTCGCCCTGCGATGCGAATTCTTCGCTGCCGTCTCTTCCCAAGGTCCCCCGTTTGCTCAGGACTTATCTCGCCATCGGCGCGCGCATCTGCGCCCCCCCGGCATGGGACCGTGAGTTCGGCACCATCGATTTCCTGACATTGCTCGACCTCAAACTGCTTTCGCCCTCTGCGCGAAATCACTTTCTCGCTCCCCTCACTTCATGAATCTGCGCGCTGCCCGGCGCGCTGTGACGCTGGCGTTCGCTTTCACCGTGAGCATTTTTAACCTGGCGATCACTCGCCTGCGCGGACCTTTCACCCCCCAGCGCCGCGCTCTCTGGCTTCAGTCGACAGCAAAGCTGGTCATCTCCAGCCTCGGCATCAAGGTCAGGGTCACCGGTCGCCCTCCCCTCAGCGGCATCCTGGTCTCCAATCACCTCAGCTACCTCGATATCGCTATTTATGCCGCCATCTCTCCCAGCAGCATGGTGGCCAAGGCTGCCATCCGCAATTGGCCGTTCTTCGGCATGATGGCCCGCTCCAGTGGCGCGCTCTTCGTCGACCGGTCCAGTCGAAAAAGCGCGGTCGAGGTCACCAATCAAGTTGCCCAACGGTTGAGGGAACCGATCCCCGTCCTGTTCTTTCCTGAGGGAACCAGCACCAACGGCGAAAAGGTTCTGCGCTTTCATTCCCGGCTTTTTACCCCCGCCGTTGAAGCCGGAATTCCGATCACCGCAGCCTCCGTTCGCTACGTCGTAGAAGACGGCACCCCCGAGCGGGAACTTTGCTGGTTCGGCAATGACATCCTTCTTCCGCACATGTGGAAGGTCCTTGGCGCCGCCGGCTTTACCGCCGAGGTTCAATTCGGCGAACCGCACATCTATCCCGATCGCCGCACCGCTGCCGACCGCACCCACGCTGAAGTCGAAGCAATGCGCGCCGGCGAACTCGTCCTCCAGTAGCGCGAGCAGAACCCCGCTTCTTCATTCCTTCAATCCCATTTTTGATTCGCTTCACCGGGCAGGGCAGTGGTATCGTCTAATTCAACCCGCACCTGCGAATCACGGGATACTTCCTACAAAGAACAGCAAGAGTTCACTCCTTTCTTTTCCGGTCTCGTTGACCGATTGCACTTCTGCATTCCTGCCGAGGCGTCGAGGTCGTGTCGATTCACCATCTCCTATCGAACCGTGAGGGTATGCGTATGACCCAGTTCTATGAAGCAACCGAGGAAAGCCGAGTGTTGACCCTTGAAGAGATCACCAACCTCACCGAGGAGGGAGGGAAGCCGGCCGACACGCTCATGAACGTGGTCGCTTTGATCGCCACCCGTTTCCGCACCGATGTTTGTTCGGCCTATCTTCTTGAGCCCGATCGCTCAAACCTCGTCCTGGCCGCGACCCTCGGCCTGCACCCCAGCTGCATCGGCACTCTTCGCATGCCGCTCAGCGAAGGCCTGGCCGGATTGGTCGCCGAAAGAGTTCTTCCCGTAGCCGTCGCCGATGTCCGAAACCACCCGCGCTTCAAATACTTCAAGGAATCCGGCGAAGAAGAGGTTCACTCTTTTCTCGGCGTGCCCCTCGTCGATCGCGGAATCCTGCAGGGCGTCCTCATCGTTCAGACCAAAGAGCCCCGCATCTTTCGCGACGATGAGATCCGCATGCTCGCCGAAGCCGCCGCCCAGGTCGCTCCCGTCGTCAGCGAAGCACGCACGCTCGACCGCTTCATCGCCCCGGCTCAGGAGCGCCTCTGGTCCCTCGCCCGCAACCTCTGGTGGTCTTGGGATCACGAATGTGTCGCTCTCTTTCGCGACCTCAATCCCAAGCGATGGAGAGAGCTGAACCAGAATCCGATCGCCCTTCTTAATGAACTTCCCCTGGCCGAAATCGAGCGCCGCTCTGCAGAACTCTCAATGCACAGCCGCATCAACTACGTCTACCGCCGTCAGCAGGAATATCTGAAAGCCGACAGCACTTGGGGAGCGGAACACGCTGGCGTTCTCCGCCCCCGTCCCGTCGCCTACTTCTCCGCAGAGTTTGGCTTGCACGAGTCTTTGCCCATCTACTCCGGCGGCCTCGGCGTACTTGCCGGCGACCACATCAAAAGCGCTTCCGACCTCGACATTCCTCTCGTCGGCATTGGCCTCTTCTATGGCCAGGGTTACTTCCTCCAGCGCCTCGACAAGAACGGCTGGCAGCAGGAGGAGTACCTCCTCACCGACGTGAATCAATGTCCCATGCAGCCCGCCATCGGTCAAAACGGCCAGCCCGTCATCATCGAGATTCAAACCCGCGGCGGCGCCATCCGCGCCAAGGTCTGGCGCGTCAAGGTCGGTCGCTGCGATCTTCTTCTGCTCGATTCCAACGTTGAGGGCAACGCCCCTGAAGATCGTGAACTCACCTCGCGCCTCTACGGTGGCGACGGCCGCACCCGCATTCGTCAGGAACTTCTCCTCGGCGTCGGCGGCTTCCGCGCCCTCCGCGCCATGGGCATCACCCCCGGCGTCCTTCACCTCAACGAGGGCCACAGCGGTTTCGCCGTCCTCGAAGCCATCCGCGATCGCATGCAGGAAGAAGGCATGGACTTCGTCACCGCCGCCAGCCAGATTCCGCGCGAGGTCATCTTCACGACCCACACTCCTGTGCCCGCGGGCCACGACCGCTTCAACTCCGATTTGATTGAGGAGCACCTCGGCCCGCTGCGCGATCAGCTCGGTCTTTCCCACGACAACCTCATGGGCTTCGGTCGCGTCAATTCCAACGACTATCAGGAACAGTTCTGCATGACCGTCCTCGGCCTCAAGCTTTCCCGGCGCGCCAACGCCGTCTCATCGCTCCATGGCGAGGTGTCGCGCGCCATGTGGTGGGGCCTCTATCCCAGCAAGCCTCAGGATGCCGTGCCCATCGGCCACATCACCAACGGAGTCCACGTTCCGTCCTGGCTTGCACCGCAGATGTGCCGCCTCTATGATCGCCACCTCGGCGTCGACTGGCAGCACAAGAGCGGCGCGGCTCGCACCTGGGAGGGAATTGAAACCGTCAACGACGGCGAGCTTTGGGAAACCCATCTCTCCCTCAAGACCCGCCTCATCGAATTCGCGCGCCGCCGAGCTATCGAGCAAGCCGAACGCCGCAAAGAGCCGCTCGAGAACCTTCAGAAATTCGGAAAGCTCCTCTCGCCCGATGCGCTCACCATCGGCTTCGCGCGCCGTTTCGCTACCTACAAGCGCGCCAACCTCATCCTCGCCGACATCGAGCGCCTCGCCTCCATGGTCAACGACCCCAAGCGTCCCGTGCAGTTCGTCTTCGCCGGCAAGGCTCATCCCCATGACGAACCCGGCAAAAAAGTTCTGCAGCAGATTGCCGAGATGATGCGCAACTCCGAGTTCTCAGAAAAGTTCGTTTTCATCGAGGACTATGACATCAACGTCGGTCGTTTCCTCGTACAGGGCGTCGACGTCTGGCTCAACAATCCCCGCCGTCCCCTCGAGGCTTCCGGAACCAGCGGTCAGAAAGTCGTGCTCAACGGCGGCCTCAATCTCTCCGTCCTCGACGGCTGGTGGGCCGAGGCCTACGACGGCCTCAATGGCTTCGCCATCGGCACAGGCCGCACCCACTCCAACATGGATGTGCATGACACTCGCGACGGCGAAGACCTCTACCGCGTTCTCCACGATGAGCTGATTCCGCTCTTCTATCAGCGCGACCAGGACGGCCTTCCGCGCGGCTGGATCAAGCGCATGAAGCGTACCATCAAGACCCTCGGCTGGCGGTTCAATGCCGATCGCATGGTGATGGATTACTCGCTGAAGTGCTACATCCCGGCCGCCGGGGGCACATCCAGCGAGATCCGCCCGCCCTGTTAGCGAGAGCCTCCCAAGGCTACTGTCCCGCGGGCGGCGCGGCCGTCGATCCGCGCACTACCAGGCTCGTCGACACCAGGAACTCCCGCTGCATATGCGGGTTGTTCGCTTCTTCGGCCTGCTGCCGCAGCGCTTCAAACGCAGCTCGCGCAAGGTCCGCGCGCGACAGCCTGATCGTCGTAAGCGGCGGCAATGTGAACTCCGCAAAATCAATATCGTCGAGCCCGATCACCGACAGATCTTGTGGCACGCGCAGCTCGCGCAGATAAGCTGCGCGCAGCACCCCGATCGCGGTCATATCGTTCGAACACAGAATGGCTGTCGGCTTCGACGCCAGAGACTGCAAGCGATCGAACCCCGCAACCCCGCCCTTCAGCGTGTGATCGCACTCGATCACCCACTTCTTCTGAATGGGCAGATCGGCCCGCTCCATCGCTTCGCGAAAATCGTTCTCGCGCGTAATTGCCGAGTGGATTTTATGCGGTCCGGCAAGGAACGCAATCTTGCGGTGCCCCAGTCCTGCCAGGTGATCCACTGCCGCGCGCATCCCCGTCGCATAATCCAGCAGAATCGTGCTGGCCTTCGGGTCCTTCAGTCGAAACTCTGCCAGCACCATGGGAATATCGTGGAACGAAAGCTGGCCGAGCACCGGCTCTTCTTCGCCAAATGTCAGCATCGCCACGCCTTCAACCTTGCGCTCGATCATGCGCCGCACACACTTGGTCAGCACGCTCGGGTCGCTGTTCGATGAGCTGACCAGGATCTCGTACCCATGCGCCACCGCGATCTCTTCAAAGTGTTGGATCAACTCCGGAAAAAATGGGTTAGTGATGTTCTCCACGATGATCCCCAAAATCCGGCTCCGCCCCGATACCAGGCTGCGCGCATGCGTGTTAGGAAAATAGTTGAGCTGCTCAATCGCCTGCCATACGCGCTTCGACAGTCGCTCGCTCACCACCGGCGCGCCATTGATTGTCCGCGATACCGTCGCGATCGACACCTTGGCCATTGCGGCCACGGCGCGTATGTCCGGAGTTTTATCTGTTGCCTTGCGGGTTCCTCTTCGCGCCACGAGCCAATCCTTAATGTGCTGAACAAAATGAAATAAGCACAAGGTTACATCATTGAATTAGCCCGCGTGAGACGGCAGGAGTTCACTCGAACTCAGACTCCGCTCTTCTCGTTTTCGAAAGCTACGATTTCTCCGCCATCAGCAGCCGCAGATCGCGCAGGTTGTGCCCTGTCGGCCCGGTCACTACTGTGTCTCCCAGAGCCGAGAAAAGAGGGCATGCATTAAACGTTCGCAACGATTCTTCAGGATCGAATCCAAAGGCCCGCGCCCGCTCTACCGTCGTCGGGTCGGCAATCGCTCCCGCGCTCTTCGTGTTGCCGTCGATTCCATCCGAGCCCGCGCTCAGCACCGTCAACAGCTCGCCCTGATGCTGTGCCAGCTCCAGCGCGCAAGCCAGCGCAAATTGCTGATTGCGTCCGCCTGCTCCCGGTGTGCGGTCCATCGTCACCGTCACTTCGCCAACCGAAATCAGGCAAAAGCGGCGATTCGCTCCTCGCATCTCGTGAAAGCGCGCCAGCAGATAGTCCGCCGCCTTCGCATAATCCCAGTCGTCGCACGAGTTGTCCACCGCCACAAAAAATCCCGCCCTTTGCGCCAGCGCGCGTGCGTTCTCCACCAGGTCGTGGCTCGACAGCAGCACCTCAAAGACTGAATCGCGGAACGCCTCGTGTTCGCCAGACAGCGCCGCCGCCGCCGTAAACGTTCGCGCCGGCGATTGTCCCGGCCACGGCAGCTTCTGCAGCAAGCCCGGCCGAGTCGCTTTGATCCCCGGCGACTCAGGCAGGTCTTCGCGCTCAAAAAATGCTGAGACTGTCTTGGGAAGCTTGCCCGCTAGATTGTATTTCGCAATCACTTCGCGCACGTCTTTCACGGTCGAGTGATCCGGCGACGTCGGTCCCGACGACAACGCATCGAGAGTCCGCAGCGGCACGTCCGGCAGCAGCAGCGAGACCTTCAGCGCATCCGGCGCAGCCAGCGCCAGCCGTCCGCCCTTCACCGCAGAGAAATGCTTGCGCAGAGTATTCACTTCGTTGATCGGCGCGCCCGACGCGAGCAGCGCCTTGTTGAACTCGATTGTGTCTTCCAGTCCGATCTGCGGATCCAGCGGCAAATCAAACATCGCCGATCCGCCCCCTGAAATCAGAAAGAAAATTAGCGTGTCTTTCTTCGCCTTCTTCAGCAGGGCCAAGGTCGCGCGCGCCGCCGCAAACGATTCCTCGTTCGGCAACGGATGTCCGCCCTCAAAATACCGAAACCGCCAATTGCGTCTCTTGGGCAGATGGTTGCTACAACATATCCCGCGCAATCCCTGGCGCCGTTTCATCCTCTCCAGCAGCACCTCAAGCATCGGCGACGCAGCCTTGCCCAGAGCGATCACAAAGATCCGCTTGTAGCCGTGCAGGTCGATCGTCTCCGGACCGCTGCCATCGGGCAGCAGCCGCTTCAGCACGTTGCCTTCAAATTTGATGCGCCGGTCAAAAGCTGATGCAATGTTGCAGCCTTCAATTGCGCCTGTAAAAATCTCTGCTGCTTCTGCGTGCAGTGAATCCAGAGCGGTGTCGCTCACAGGAGTCATTTCAGTTGCTCCATGAGCCAGCCGACGAGCGCGTACTGCATCGTCTCAAGCTGACCGGCAAAAAAGTGATCGGCGCCGGGTAGGAGCACCAACTTTTTGGGTTCGGCCGTGGTGGCGGCCACACGTTCCAGATCAGCGGCAGTCGCGTATTCGTCGCGTCCCCCACTGAGAAATAATTTCGGAAGAGAACAGCCCGCTAAGAAGTTGTAGTGATATTCGCGTCTCTCTGCCCGGGTCGGTAGGCCCAGTGCAACCAGCGCGCAAACATTCTTGCTTACCTCGTCGTTTCTTTTATCGCCGCAACATGCCATCAGTGCCATCGCCGCTCCAAAGCTGAAACCCACGACCACCACAGGCAACTTGAATTCATTCTCCAGCCACCGCAGTCCCGCATGCACATCGTCGGCTTCAGCCTTGCCGTCGTGTGCCCCTTCGCTCAATCCCGTTCCGCGAAAGTTGAACCGCAGAACCGGCCAGCCCAGTCCAAACTCCGGCGCGTTCAGCGCCTTCATCGCGTGATACACAACCTTGTTGTGCAGGGTCCCGCCGCCCTTGGGATGCGGATGGCAGATGAGCGCAGCATACCTCGCATCGCGGGCTCCTTCGTTCAATAGAGCCTCCAGCCGTCCGGCTGGTCCGGTGAGATCGATACTGCGCAAAATCGTGCCGCCCTCTGCTTGCGGGCGGTCTTGAGGTACGGCAGGCGAGATCATTCCACCCTCATTTTACGCGCAGTTTCAAGTCTCGTTGCCCCACCGTCGCGCCATGGTCACACCCGCCCATAAGGTATTCTGGCAACATCATGTCTGCACTGCAGCCCCTTGATCCCATCCGCTTTACACGCGAACTGGTGGAGATTCAGTCCACTACCTACCACGAGGGCGCAGTGGGAGATTTCCTTGCCGGGTTCCTTCATGACCGTGGCTGGTCGGTGGAAAAAACGCCCGTTCCCCAACCTCCCGAGAGCGTCACCGCCGGTCCTCGCTGGAACGTCTACGCAGGTCCCGCCGGCCAATCGCCTGACCTCACCTTCTCTACTCACATCGACACCGTTCCGCCCTACATCCCCTTTACCGAGGATGCTGACTTCATGTATGGCCGCGGCGTCTCCGATGCCAAGGGCATCATTGCTGCACAGGTTGCCGCCGCTGAAACCCTTCGCTCCGAGGGCCTTCGCATCGGTCTGCTCTTCGTTAGCGGAGAAGAGCGCGACTCCGCCGGCGCCAAGATCGCCAACCTCACGCCCAAGGGCAGCCGTTTTCTCATCAACGGTGAACCCACCGACAATCGCCTCGCTCTCGCCTCCAAAGGCGCTCTCCGTGCCGTCATTCGCTCCACCGGCAAAATGGCCCACTCCGCCTATCCAGAACTTGGCGAGAGCGCCATCCACAAGCTCATCGAGGCGCTCACCAAAGTCCTCGCCCTTCAGCTTCCGGTCCTTTCTGACATTGGCCCCAGCACCATCAACATCGGCCAGATTCACGGCGGCCACGCACCCAACGTTATCGCCGACAAAGCTGAAGCCCAGATCCTCATCCGCACCGTCTCCGATTCCAAGATCGTTCGCGCAGCACTCATCGAGACCATCGCCGGCCTCGCCGAGGTGGAGTTCACTCTCGACTCGCCCTTCATTCGTCTCCACGCTGTTCCCGGTCTCCCCACCATGGTCGCCAAATTCGCCACAGACATTCCTTATCTCACCGACTGGGGACACCCGCTACTCCTCGGCCCCGGCTCCATCCACGTCGCCCACACCCCGCACGAGCGACTCGCCAAGCGCGAACTCCTCGAGGCTGTCGATCTCTATGCCAAAGTCGCAAGGCAGCTACTCGCCTGACTTGTTCATCTCACCCAGACATACGGAGAACACCATGACGTCATCCATCTACGACATTCCCGTTCAAAAAATTACCGGCGAGCCCACATCCCTCGCCGAGTTCAAAGGCAAAGTCCTCCTCGTCGTCAACGTCGCTTCCAAGTGCGGCCTCACCCCGCAATACGAAGGCCTCGAAAAACTCTACGATCTCTATCGCGGCCAGGGCCTCGTCGTCACCGGTTTTCCCGCCAACGACTTCAAGAGTCAGGAACCCGGCACTAACGAGGAAATTCAGACATTCTGCACCGCCAACTTCGGCGTCAAATTTCCCATGTTCAGCAAGATCACCGTCGCCGGCCCAGAAAAGCACCCGCTCTACTCCGCACTCATCGCCGCCCAGCCCAAAGCCGTCAGCGTCTCAGAGACGCCTTTTGCGCAAAAGCTCAACGGCTACGGCATCGCCACCAATCCCGAGCCCGAGATTCTCTGGAATTTTGAAAAGTTTCTCGTCAATCGCCACGGCCAGGTCGTTGAGCGATTTGCGCCCGACACTGAGCCCGACGCACCCGCCCTCGTCGACGCCATCAAAGCTGAGCTCGCCAAGCCCTGAGGCAAATGCAGCGCTTGAAGCCCGCTGCCTCCTCCGAGTCCGGCTTTAGCTCGGCAGGTCGCGTCCGTCTGTCGTATCGAGCGGCACAAAGACGCGAAACACCGTGCCGCCGCCCACACGGCTGCGCACCGCAATAGTGGCGCGATGTTTGTCGAGAATGCCCTTTGAAACCCACAGCCCGAGTCCGTTTCCCGATTCGCCCTTGGTGGTCACAAACGGCTGGAAGAGCCTGTCCAGCGTGGCTCGGCTCATTCCCTGGCCGGTGTCGGCTACGGTCAGACTGACGCCTCTGCGTCCTTTTCCATCGCGTGCAGGGCGCACTGCGACAATCAGTCGTCCGTTCAGCCTGAGCGCGTCGAGCGCATTGCTCACCAGGTTCGTAACCACCTGTTGAATCTCGCCCGGCAGACACAATACCTGCGGCGCCGCGCGATGCCTCCGCTCCACTTGTATCTTCCGGCTCCGCAGATCCGGGTCGTTAAAAAAGAGCACCGCCTCGATCAACTCCTCCACCGACGTCAACGCCGGCGCTGTTCGTTGGCGGTAAAATTTCAGGCTCCGTGCGGCGATATGCGAGAGCCTCTGTAACTCGCGATCCGCCACTTCAAGCAGGCTCTTGGTGTTTGCGCCTACCGATTCATCGAGCTTGGCCAGAAACAGCAGATTCGTCACCGCCTCCAGCGGATTGTTGATCTCGTGCGCGATGCTCGCTGCCAGCCTCCCCGCCGCAGCCAGTTGCTCAGACCCGCGCAACGCCAGCTCCGCCTTCTGCGCATTGGTCGTGTCGCGCATATAAACAATCACGCCATTTCCCGGCTGCGGATAAATCAAAAACTTAAACCACGCCTCGGCGCCATCTTCAAAATACTGTTCAAATTCCACCGGCTCCCGCTCGTCCATCGCTCGACAAAAGTGCCTTTCCACCGCAGTGCCCTTCAGCATGGGATACAGATCCCACAGGCACTCGCCGATGTGCGACCTGCCAGACGGCCCCATTACCTGATTCGCTGCCCGATTCAGATAGGTGATGCGAAAGTCGCGATCCAGCGCGGCAAATGCATCCGGAATATGCTCAAGCGCCTCCCATGCAAACTTCCGCGCCTTGGCGATTTCGAGCGAGAGAGCGGCTTCCTGTTGCGCCGCATCCTTGCGCAGGCGCGCCATCTTCAGTTGCCCTTCCACCCGCGCCACCAGCTCCCGCGCCGTGAAGGGCTTCGTCAGATAGTCGTCGGCGCCCGCGACTGAGCCCTCTATCCGGGCCTCTTCGCCCGCCCGGGCCGACAGCATGATCACAGGCACTCCACGCGTTGCCTGGTTCTCTCGCACCGCTTTGAGCAGACCGAAACCATCCATCTCCGGCATCATCACATCGGTCAGGATCAGATCCGGCACCCGCTGCTCAATCACTTCGAGCGCCTGTTTTCCGTTCTCTGTCTCGATCACTTCAAAGCGCCAGCCCAGCAGATCGCTGACGTACTCCCGTATATCGGCGTTGTCGTCCGCAAACACAATCACCGGTCTTTTCACCGCCGCCGTGTCGCCCTCATCGGCAGCCCGCCCGCCGTCGTCTCCCGCGACGTTTTCTCTCAATCGCTCCCCGGTCTCCAGTCGTGGCAGCCAACCCAGTGCTTCCTGCACATAGGCCACCTGCGCGCCCTGCAGCGCCACCGGCTTCGCCTCCTCTCCGCTTACCAGCTCCGCCGCCAGGTGATTCCGTCCAAACGGCACCGTGATGGTGAACGACGTTCCCCGGCCAACTTCGCTTTCGACCGCGATCGAGCCTCCGTGCATCTCCACCAGCTCATGCACCAGCGCCAGGCCGATTCCGCTGCCTTCGTGGCTTCTGCGACGCGCTCCTTCAATCCGCTGGAATCTCTGAAAGAGATCGGCCAGGTGATCCTTCGAGATGCCCGTGCCCGTGTCTGAAACGGTGACCTGCGCGCTCCCCTCCGCCGCCCGCACCGTCACTCTCACTTCGCCTTCAAATGTCGACTTTAGCGCGTTCGACAGCAGGTTCAGCTCAATCTTCTCCCACATCTCGCGATCGACGTAGACCGCTTCAGGCAGCGGCGGGCAATCCACCACGAGTTGCAATCCTGCTCGTTCCACCGCCGACCGGAATACGCTGGCCAGCTGCGCCACCAGCAACGAAAGATCCGTCGCTTCAAACCTGGCGCGCATGCGCCCCGATTCGATGCGAACGAAATCCAGCAGACCGTTCACCAGCTTCAGCAGCCGCAGCGCATTGCGATGCAACATTTCAATGGCCTGGGTCGTTGGCGGCGTCTGCGCCGTGAGCGCGTCCTCGATCGGCCCGAGAATCAGCGTCAGCGGGGTGCGCAATTCGTGGCTCACATTGCTGAAAAATGCTGTCTTCGCTCGATCCAGCTCCGCCAGGCTTTCCGCTCGCTTCTTCTCTTCTTCATAAGCCTGCGCATTCGAGATGCCTGCCGCGATCTGGCCAACAATCAGATCGAGAAACTCCCCGTAAAAAGCATCAAATTCCCGATAAGGATTGAGCGCCGTGATAAAAACTCCAACCGGCGTGTCCGCTCCCTGGCGCGTGATCGGAATCAGGCGCGCCAGCGAAGGTGGCCGGTCCCAGCAGCCGGCAGGCATGTCCGGCATCGACTCCGGCACTTCCACCGTGATGCTTCGATTGGTTTCCAGCACTTCGCGCATCGGCCACGCACCCTGCGCCGCCTCTGCATCGTGCCATGCGCTAGTTGCCGCATCATCCAGGTCCATCCCCGTGCGCGCCACCAGGTTCATGCGCTCGCGGTTCTTGTCATAGAGATAAGTGAGAGTGCAGGGCATGTCCTTCTGGTCCGACAAGCCCCGCTCAATAGCAGAGAAGACGTCCTTCTGCGAAATCGCTCCGCCCAGCTCCGCCGCCAGTGCGCTCAGCGCTCCAAGCTGCCGCTCCCCGATCACCCGCGTCGTGTCTTCGATCACCACGCACAGCATCCCGGCGATCGTTCCGTCATCCGCTTCCAGCGGGCTGTAAGAAAACGTGTGGTAGGTTTCTTCCGGATAGCCGCTTCGTTCAAGGATCAGCATCAGCGCCTCTTCCCACGACGCCTTCCCACTTTTCATCACGTGGTCGATGCGCGGCCCGATGTCTTTCCAGATCTCGCTCCAGACTTCGGCTGCAGGCCTGCCCAACGCCCACGGATGCTTCCTGCCCAGCGTGGTCTTGGCATACGAGTCGTTATAGATGATCGTGAGTTTCGGCCCCCACGCCATCCACATCGAAAAGCGCGAAGTCAGCAGAATGCGAACCGTTGTCTTGAGGCTGGCCGGCCATTGGCTCGCCGGGCCCAGCGGAGTCGCGGCCCAGTCAAAATTGCTTACGAGATCGGCCATCGGCAGCGGCAATGCCGTCGCTTCTGGGCTCTCGACGACGCCGGTCGCGCCTCCGCCAATCTCTTCCTGCATCGGATCCATTTCCTGCTTGCCAGACGTGCGATTCCGCTGCACAGGTAATTCCTCGAACTCAATTTTTGAGAATTAAATTGCTTACTCTGCAGACGAAGGGGGACCTGCCGAATTTCGATGCTTTATCTCATTCTCTGGGTTGTTCCATTAAAACCTGATTTTCGATGGATTTGCAATCCATTCCGCTTCCCGCCCTCCGCTCCACACTCTCCTAGTATCCTTACCCCATGCACGAGGAATCTTCCCCCTCCACCGTCGCCACCAATCCGCTCGACTCGACCGCCTCGTCCTACCTGCGCTCCGCCCGTCACCAGCCCGTGCAGTGGAACCCCTGGGGCGAAACCGCCTTCGCGCGCGCCCAGGCCGAAAACAAGCCGATCCTTCTCGACATCGGCGCTGTCTGGTGCCACTGGTGCCACGTCATGGATCGCGAGTCCTACGAAGACGCCGAGTTGGCGCGCATCATCAACGAGCACTACATCCCCGTCAAAGTCGATCGCGACGAGCGCCCCGACGTCGACGCGCGCTATCAGGCCGCCGTCTCCGCCATCAGTGGGCAAGGTGGCTGGCCCCTCACCGCGTTCCTCACACCCGACGGTCGCCCCTACTTCGGCGGAACTTATTTCCCCCGCGACGATCGCTATGGCCGTCCCGGCTTCGGCCGCGTCCTCCTCACCATGTCGCAGGTCTGGCGCGACCGCCGCTCAGAAGCTCTCGAGTCCGCCGCCAGCGTTATGGCCGCCATCGAGCACAACGAAAGTTTTTCCAGCCGGGGCGGGGAACTGACGCTCGCCCTCGCCGACAAGATCGCCGCCGCGGCCCTCGCGCAGTTCGATCCACGCAACGGAGGCTTCGGCTCGCAGCCCAAATTTCCTCACGCCGCTGCCCTCGATCTTCTCCTCCATCTCGCCGTCAATCGCGGCAACGCGCAGGCCCGCGAAGCCTTCATCGTCACCCTCGAAAAAATGGCGCGCGGCGGCGTCTACGATCAGATCGCCGGCGGCTTCCATCGCTACTCCGTCGACGAGCGCTGGGTCGTGCCTCACTTCGAAAAAATGCTCTACGACAACACTGAGCTGCTGCGCAACTACGTCCACGGCTTCCAATCCTTCGTCCGCGAAGACTTCCGCCAGACCGCCCTCGACATCGTCGCCTGGCTCGACACCGTCCTCACCGACCGCGAGCGTGGTGGCTTCTACGCCTCGCAGGATGCCGACATCAATCTCGACGACGATGGCGATTACTTCACCTGGACACTCGCCGAAGCCCGCGCCGTCCTCACCGCCGACGAACTCGACGTCGCCTCACTCTATTGGGACATCGGCGAACTCGGCGACATGCATCACGACCCCGCCCGCAATGTCCTCCATCGCAACTTCACCGTCGACGAGCTCGCCTCCAAAACCGCCAAGT
>Ga0181537_10002573_pt1 | contig 15927 bp, 13 predicted proteins | sample PEATcosm2014_Bin_39_FD_119765 | JGI IMG/M metagenome (GOLD analysis project Ga0181537, IMG submission 119765) | Peatland microbial communities from MTU Mesocosm Facility, Houghton, MI, USA - PEATcosm2014_Bin23_10_metaG | ecosystem: Environmental > Terrestrial > Soil > Wetlands > Peat | place... | reverse complement strand
GCGCGGAGCGACCCTGTGAAAGCGACGGCGCGGATGAGGGGATGCTTGACGAGGGCAGCGCCAATGTCTACGCCGGCGTCGAAGACGAGGGAAAATACGCCGGGGTGCAGGCCTTCGGCGGCGACGGCGTCGGCGAGGATGGCTGCGACCAATTCAGAAGTGCCGGGATGCGCGGGATGGGCTTTGACGATGACCGGGCAGCCGGCAGCAAGGGCGGAGGCCGTGTCTCCGCCAGCGACGGAAAAGGCGAGAGGGAAGTTGCTGGCGCCGAAAACGGCGACGGGGCCTAGCGAACGCAGCATGGAGCGCAGATCGGGACGCGGGAGCGGTTGGCGATCGGGGAGCGCGGGGTCGATGCGGGCGCTGACCCAGGAGCCTTCTTCAACCACGCCGGCGAAGAGACGAAGCTGATTAGCGGTGCGGCCAACTTCGCCGGTGAGGCGCGGCAGCGGCAGCGCAGTCTCAAGATGAGCGCGCTCGGCGAGGGCATCCCGGTGTGATTCAAGCTGATCGGCGGCTCGGCGCAGGAAGGCAGCGCGCGCTTTTCCCGAGGTCTGCGAGTAGCTGGGAAAGGCATCTGCGGCGAGCTTGACGGCCTGATCGAGCTCTGCGGAGGTTGCGGAAGAATAAGCGGGATCGAGGGCTGCGCCGGTTTGCGGATTGAAGGCATGGAAGGTTGAGCCCGCGGATGAGCCGCGGTCAGAGCCGATGAAGGATCGTCCGATGAGGTTCATATCAATTGGGATTATCCCGCATCCGGGGCAGGCAGGTTTCGGAGCCAGGCTGTCGAGTTGGGCAATAGAGTCATTCGGCGACGACGGGATTGGTGAGGGAACCCAACCCCTCGACAGCGACGGTGACAGTTTCACCGGGCTTTAGCCAGCGTTTGGGCGTGCGGCCGAGGCCAACGCCGGGAGGCGTGCCGGTGGATACGATGTCACCGGGGAGCAGAGGCGTGATGGAGGACAAGTATTCGATGAGTTCAGGAATCTTGAAGACCAGCTCGCGGGTGTTGGAGTGCTGCAGGGTTTCGCCGTCGATGGAGAGGCTGATGTCGAGCTGATGGGGATCGTCGATTTCGTCGGCAGTGACGATGGCAGGCCCGAGGGGGCAGAAGGTGGGGAAGCATTTGCTCATTGACCACTGGGTCGAAGCGAATTGCACATCACGGGCGCTGACGTCGTTGACATTGGTGTAGCCGAAGACGTGCTGGCGCCAAGCGGAAGCGGGAATGCGATAGCCGCCCTTGCCGATGATGAAGGCGAATTCCGCCTCGTAATCGGGCTGGGTGGAGTTTTTGGGGAGGACGATGTTTTCGCCGGGACCGATGATGGCGGTTGGGAGTTTGAAGAAGACGACGGGCGTGGTGGGGATTTCCATGCCGGACTCTTTGGCGTGGTCGCGATAGTTGAGGCCGATGGCGAAGATGCGCGGCGGGTTGGCGAGCGGCGCGTGGAGACGAACCTCGCTGAGACGATGGCCGGAGTAGACGCTGCCGGAGGGAAGCTCGGCAACTCCGGAGGCGATGACGGCGAGCATATCGGCGTGGCCAGCGGTCGACAGATCGACGACGAGATTGCCGCCTTCGATGAGTGCGCCGGGGCGAATGGGACCGCCGGTGATGGAAAAGGAGATGAGTTTCAAGAATGCCTCCGTAAGAATTCAGGATAAAGAAATTGGTTTGGCGATCGGGGAAGTCGCGGTCAACGGGCGAAGAATCATGCGGCGGTCCAGCCGCCGTCGATGGTGAAGATGGAACCCGTGATGAAGGCGGCCTCGTCTGACACGAGGTAACGCACCATTGAGGCAATCTCCTGTGGCTGGCCGAGGCGGCCGATGGGTTGGCGCGCGCGCAGCTCGGCTCGGGTTTCTTCTTTGTTGTCTTTGTGGAACTTTTCCAGGTAGCCCTCGACGAAGGGGGTCTCAACGGTGCCGGGACAGATAGCGTTGACGCGGAGCGTTTTGGGATATTCAACGGAGAGCTGGCGGGTGATGGCAACGACAGCGCCTTTGGTGGTGCAGTAAGCAAAGCGCTGCTTGATGCCTACGAGACCGGCGACCGAAGCGATGTTGACGATTGTGCCGGGGGCACCTTTGCCCTCTTCGGGCTGGCTTGCGACGAGCAGAGACAAGAGCGCGCGGGTGACGAGATACACTCCGCGGACGTTGACTGCGAAAAGGCGGTCGAAGTCGGCGGGTTCGGTAGCCTCGATGGAACCGACATGGCCGATGCCGGCGTTGTTGACGAGGATGTCGAGGCGTGTGAGTCGCGCTGCTGCCGCGGCGATGGAGTCGAGATTAGTGACGTCGAGTTGAAGGGCCTGCGCGGAGCCGGTGGAGTGCGCAAGGGATTCTGCGGCTGCGAGATTGATGTCGGCGACCGAGACGAAGGCGCCTGCGCGGACGAGTTCCTTGACTGTGGCTTCGCCGATGCCGCTAGCTCCGCCGGTAACGAGGGCATGGCGGCCATCGAGGCGAAAGGGCTGGGTGTCGGCGGGGTGGATTGGAGTGGTCATGAGAAAGAGATACCCTGGCTTTCGATCTGATGTTGCGCTGACTCAAGAATAGCGAGTGAGGGGTCGTCTGTGGTGAGGGCGAGCGTGACGACGGAATCGATGATAGCGGCGAAAGCGGCCATGCGAGGGCCGGTGGGTAGCTGGCGAGCGCCGAGTGAGATCGCTTCAATTTCACGATAAGCGGGAATCTGGGACTGGAGGATCGGATTGCGCCAGGTGGAAAGGCGGACTCCGACGGCGCCGTGGCGCGTGATGCCGAGGTCCCGCTCGGGAGTGGCGACGAAGCGGAGAAACTGCCAGGCGAGATCTTTGTTGAGGGATCCAGAGCCCAAGGCAAGCGCCCAGAAGACGGAGAGCGAAACGGGCCGATGAACGCCATCGGTCGGGACGGGGGCGATGGCAACTTTTCCAGCGAGAGGCGAGCCGGGGCGACTTGCGCGTGCAGCGAAGCCAAACCAATTTGCCATCATCGCAGCGTCGCCTGCGAGAAAAAGATCGCCAGATTGAGTGGAGTCAAGTTGGGGCGAATGTGGATGGCAGACGGCCGTATCGCGAATCACGTGGCGATAGAAGTCGAGTGAATTCGCGGCCTGCGTCGAGCTAATGTGGGGCTTGCCGCGCGCGTCGACGAATTCGCCGCCGCGGCTCCAGAGCTGAAGGGCAAAGTCGTAGAGCGTGTTGTGCCCGTCGGGAAAGGCGGCAAAGACAGTGCCGTAGAGGCCTGCGGCGCGGCCGGTGAAGAATCGAGCAGTCTCTTCAAATTGGGCCCAGGTCGCGGGCGGGATGAGTTCGCGGCCGAATTGCGCTCGAAAGGCGTCGCGGGTGGCGGCGTCACCAAAGAGATCGCAGCGATAGACGAGGCACTCAGGGCCGTCATGCCAAGGAAGCGAGGAAACCTTGTCGCCGAAGAGAAGCGGATGCACAAGGGAAGGGGCCCAGCCTTGGGGCCAATCAGGAATGGGGAGTCGAAGCTGCCAATGTTGAAGGTCTTCGAGCGCGCCTGTGGCCATGCCCTGGGCGAGCCAGTCGGTGACGAGGAGAGCGAGGTCGAAGCGACCCTCGCGCAGGCCGCCCTCGACGATGGCGGATCGATGGAGATCATGAATGCCGACCGGGACCAGTTCAACATGGACGCCGGGATGGAGCGATTCAAAGAGGCGCGCTTCCTCCTCGAGAGCATTTTCAAAATCGGCGTAGTTGCGGAGAACGATGCGGAGGACGGTCATTTGGCTTGTCGTTGGGAGGTCGAAGATGTTTGGCAAGTCATGAGGGAGCCAGTGTATCGCCGCGGCGGCGATGCGCGATACTGGAGAGCGAACCGATAAGGAGACCAGGGTGGCGTTGCTGCATGAGGACAGGCTTTTTCCAGCGGACGAGACGACACGGACAATTGCGCGACGGTTGTATGAGGGGATTCGCGGGCTGCCGATTGTGAGCCCGCATGGGCATACGCAAGCGGCCTGGTTTGCGCGCAACGAGCCGTTTCCCGATCCGGTGACGCTGCTGGTGCAGCCGGACCACTATGTTTTTCGCATGCTCTATAGCCAGGGAATTTCGCTGGAGGAGCTGGAGATTGGGCGGACGCCAGTCGAGAATCCGCGGGCGGTGTGGCGGATTTTTGCGAGCAACTATCACCTGTTTCGGGGGACGCCCTCGCGACTGTGGTTGGACTTTGTGTTCCAGGAGTTGTTTGGGCTGACGGAACGGCTGTCTGCGGCGACGGCGGATGTTTATTACGATGCAATCGAGGCGAAGTTAAAGACCAAAGAGTTTTTGCCACGGGCGCTCTTTGAACGATTTGGGATCGAGGTCCTGGCGACGACGGATTCGCCGCTCGATGGGCTGGCAGATCACGAGGCGATTCGCAAGTCGGGATGGAAAGGCAGGATTGTGCCGACGTTCAGGCCGGATGCGGTGGTTGACCCGGCGTTTGCGGGATTCGTTGAGGGAATTGCGAAGCTAGGCGCGCTGACGGGCGAGGACACAGCGACGTGGCATGGATATCTGCGCGCTCTGGCGATGCGGCGGGAGTTCTTTAAGACGATGGGTGCGACGGCCACGGACCACGGGCATGCGACGGCGCAAACGGCGGACCTGAGCGAAGCGCAGGCGCAGTGGCTGTTTGGCAAGGTGCTGGCGGGCGAAGCAGATGCGGCACAGCAGGAACTTTTCCGCGCGCAGATGCTGACGGAGATGGCACGCATGAGCCTGGAAGATGGGCTGGTGATGCAGATTCATCCGGGGTCGGTGCGCAACCACAACGCTCAGATCTTCGCGCAGTATGGACGCGATATGGGTGCGGATATTCCGCGACCGACGGATTATGTGGAGGCGCTGCGACCGCTGTTGAATAAGTTTGGCAATGAGGCGGGACTGACGATCATCCTCTTCACGCTTGATGAGACGGCTTATAGCAGGGAGTTGGCGCCGCTGGCGGGGCATTATCCATGCTTGAAACTGGGTCCGCCGTGGTGGTTTTTTGACAGCCCGGAGGGGATGAGGCGATATCGGGAACTGGCGACGGAGACGGCGGGCTTCTACAACACGGTCGGATTTAATGACGACACCCGGGCATTTCTGTCGATTCCGGCACGGCATGACGTGGCCCGGAGGATGGATGCGGGATTTCTAGCGCGACTGGTGGCAGAGCACCGCATCGAGGAGAATGAGGCAGCGGAACTGGCACAGGACCTGACGGTGGGACTGGTCAGGAAGGCATACAGGCTCTAGGAGAGAGTGGGCGATTCAGGACGCCGTTTGCATCTCTTCGCGGACCCTAGCGACGACCTCGAGATAAGCGCGGGCGGCCTCGGTAATGGTCTCAGGATGGCCTGCGTCGATGGCGGCGAGGTTGACGAGATCGCTGCCAACGCCGAGAGCGCGGGCTCCCGCCTTCAGATAAGACTCCGCCGTTTCCAAAGTGACGCCGCCGGTGGGGATCAGCTTGAGATTTGGGAACGGCGCAAGAATCGCCTTTATGTAGTCTGCGCCGCCGACGGCCGAGCAAGGAAAGATCTTGACGTAATCGGCACCTGCGTTCCACGCGGTGATGGCTTCGGTAGGCGTTAGCGCGCCCGGAATGGCAACCTTGCGCATGGCGCGCGTGCGGGAGATAACTGTGGGGTGAAAGCTGGGGCTGACGATGAACTCAGCGCCGGCAGCGATGGTGGCTTCGGCGTCATCGGCGGTGACGACTGTGCCGGCTCCGAGCAGGATCTGCTCGCCGTATTCTCTGCGCAACTCGTTGATTAGATCGACCGCGCCTGGGACCGTCATGGTGACCTCGACAACGGTGACGCCCCCGGCGATCATGGCCTGAACTACGGCGTGGGCTTGAGCGGTAGATTTGGCGCGCAGGACGGGAATGAGTCCCACGCGCTCGATGGCATCTTTAATTTCCTGGGTTTCTTGCATGATTCCTTCTGATCTCATTTAAGTCTATCGCGCGATGCGGGCGGAGCCGCCTTTCATGGCCCGTTCGACTTCATTTAATGTGGCCATGCTCGTATCTCCGGGCGTGGTCATAGCCAACGCTCCGTGAGCCACACCGCAGCGCACAGCCCACTCGATGGGCTTGCCGGCGAGCAGACCGTAAATGAGGCCGGAGGCGAAACTGTCGCCCCCGCCCACCCGATCGAGAATGTCGATGTCGTGCTGCGAAACATGAACGATTTTGCCCTGATAGAGCGCAATGGCGCCCCATGCATTGCGGCTGGCGGTGTGCGCGGTGCGCAGAGTGCTCGCAATGAGTTTCAAATTCGGATAGGCAGAAGCGACGTCGCACAGCATCTCCTCATAGGCGGCAATGGGCAGTTCGGCGAAGTCTTCACTGACGCCCTTGAGGGTAACGCCGAGCATTGCGGTGAAGTCCTCTTCGTTGCCCAGGAGGAAATCGACTTTGCGAACGAGTTCGCGATTGACTTGCTGGGCCTTTGGCTTGCCGCCTATGGATTTCCAGAGCGAGTCGCGATAGTTCAAATCAAAAGAGACGAATGCGCCGTGGCTGCGAGCGGCGTCGATGGCCTCGGAGGCAACGAGTGCGGTGGACTCAGAGAGAGCGGCGAAGATGCCACCGGTGTGAAGGCACCTGGCGCCGTTGGACGCACCGAATATTGATGGCCAATCGAAGTCGCCGGGTTTGATCTGGCTAATGGCAGTGTGGCCGCGGTCAGAGCAGCCGGCAGCGGCTCGCATGCCAAACCCGCGCTCGGTGAAGTTGAGACCGTTGCGGACCGTACGGCCGACGCCGTCGGAGGGTACCCAGCGAAGGAGCGAAGTATCAACGCCACCCTGGAGGATCAAGTCTTCAACGAGGCGACCGACGGCATTGTCTGCGAGCGCGGTGGCAATGGCGGTGCGCATGCCGAAGCAACGGCGGAGACCGCGGGCTACGTTGTATTCGCCGCCACCCTCCCAAACCTGGAATTGACGCGCGGTGTGAACGCGGCTCTCGCCGGGATCGAGGCGCAGCATAACTTCGCCAAGGCTCAAACAATCCCAACGGCAAGTGTTATCGGGGATGAGAATTGCGTCCATAAATTGAGGTGGTTCGTCCACTGACACTTTAACGCATTGCGACGGGTGCGGGCAGATGTGCAGGCTGAAGAATGCGGCACTCTGCGTGGTAGAGTTTTGGGTTGGGCACGACGGCAGGAGACCACTACTCGCTGAAACCAGTAAGATGACGGGGACGATACAGGGGATGGAATTCATGAGCCAAAATCTTTTTGATCTACGCGGCAGAGTTGCAGTAGTGACTGGTGGGACGACAGGACTCGGATATGCAATTTCCTTGGGTCTGGCGAATGCCGGAGCAGATGTGGTGGCGAGTTCGCGTCGTCTGGACCAAGTAACGAAGGTTGCCGCGGAGATTGAGGCCCTGGGACGTCGTTCACTGCGAATCGCAAGCGATGTGCAAAAGCGCGAAACGCTGCAGGCGCTGCACGACGCGGTATTGAAGGAATTTGGCAAGATCGACATTTTGGTGAATGCCGCGGGAGTAACGCACAAAGCAGTGACGCTGGAGGCCGATGAGGCGGACTGGTCGCGGGTGATCGATACGAACCTCACGGGTACGTTGCGGGCGTGCCAGATATTCGGCGCGACGATGATGCGAGCGGGATATGGGCGCATTATTAACATTGCATCGCTGACCTCGTTTGTCGGTTTTTATCGGGTGGCAGCCTACTGCGCGAGCAAGGCCGCGGTTGCTTCACTGACGAAAGTGCTGGCGATCGAATTGGCGCAAACGGGCGTGAACGTCAATGCGATCGCTCCCGGAGTGTTTCCGACACCGCTGAATGCTTCGCTGATTCAAGGGACGCCACGCGGCGAGGAGTTGATCATGCGGACACCGATGCGGCGATTTGGAGAGGCTAAAGAACTGGCAGGAACCGCGATCTATCTTGCATCAGAAGCAGCGTCGTTTGTAACGGGAGAGATTGTGGCAGTCGATGGGGGGTTCCTGGCGAGCGGGGTAAATCAGTAAAGAGCAGGCACCAAGGGGCTGGAGACCGAGGGATTCAAAAGAGCAGGGTTGGTTGCTGAGAGCGGAGAGCCTGAAGGAATGAAGATTACCAAGGCAAGCGTGATTGTCACTTCGCCTGGGCGCAACTTTGTCACGCTGAAGATTGAGACGGATCAAGGAGTCTATGGGCTGGGCGATGGCACGCTGAACGGACGCGAGCTTGCGGTGGCAAGCTACCTGACCGACCACGTGATTCCATGTATCTTGGGGCGAGATCCATTCCAGACGGAAGACATTTGGCAATATCTCTATCGCGGACCTTATTGGCGCCGCGGGCCGGTGACGATGGCAGCCATCGCGGCCGTCGATATCGCGCTTTGGGACATCAAGGGCAAGGCGCTCAATACGCCGGTCTACAATCTGCTGGGCGGCAAGAGCCGCGAGGGTGTGCTGGTGTATGCGCACGCGAACGGCAAGGATATTGAGGAGACGCTGGAAGATGTGGCGCGGCACAAGGAAATGGGCTACAAGGCCATTCGTGTGCAGAGCGGGATTCCCGGGCTTGCGAGTACCTATGGCGTGACGAAGACGCCGGGACCGTACGAGCCCGCCGGACGTGGCCTTCCGGCAGAGTATGAGTGGGCGACGGAGCCATATCTGCGGCACGTTCCGAAGCTATTTGCACGGGTGCGCGAAATGCTTGGCGAGGAACTGCATCTGCTGCACGACTGCCATCATCGCTTGACTCCGATTGAGGCAGGGCAGTTGGGCAAGGAACTCGAGCCTTTTCATCTCTTTTGGATGGAGGATCCGACGCCTGCGGAGTTGCAGGAAGGATTCAAGGTAATTCGTGAACACACGACGACGCCGATCGCCGTAGGCGAAGTGTTCAACTCGATCTGGGACGCACACGATTTAATTCGCAATCAGTGGATCGACTACATCCGCATGACGCTGGTGCACGCAGGCGGAATCACGCACTTGAAGAAGGTGGCCGATTTCGCGGAGCTGTATCACGTACGCACGGGCTGTCACGGCGCGACCGATCTGTCGCCTGTGTGTATGGCCGCGGCGCTGCACTTCGATACAGCAATTCACAACTTCGGGATTCAGGAGCATATGCCGCACACGGATGAGACGGACGCTGTATTTCCGCATCATTACCGCTTCAAAGACGGAATGATGTGGCCAGGGGACGGTCCGGGACTCGGCGTTGAATTAGACGAGACTCTGGCGGCACAGTATCCCTATCAGGTGGCCTACCTGCCCGTGAATCGCAAACTCGATGGAACGTTGACGGACTGGTAGCGCATGCGAGAGTCGCGAGAGCAAACGGAGAGCCTACCGGACGCGGCGCCGCTGCGCGGGCGCTGGACGGTCTGCGCCATGCTGTTTGTGGCGACGACGATCAACTATGTCGACCGGCAGGTACTGTCGATCCTGAAGCCAGTGTTGTCTGGGAGCATGCTGCACCTGCAGCCGCTGCTACCGGGCTGGCCGACAGTTGAAACGTCGATCAACCTTACTGATGCACAATATGGAAACATCCTGGCGGCATTTCAAATTGCATACGCGTTGGGCGTAGTGTTTGCGGGACGCCTCGTTGACCGACTGGGCTGCCGGCGCGGCTATCCGATCGTGACGGGGTTGTGGAGCCTGGCGGCGATGGGGCATGCGCTGGTGAATTCCATTCTCGGATTCAGCATCGCGCGTTTTCTGCTGGGACTGGGCGAGAGCGGCAATTTTCCGGCCGCGGTAAAAGCGACCGCAGAGTGGTTTCCGCCGAAAGAGCGGGCGCTGGCAACGGGCATTTTCAACTCTGGCGCGAGCGTGGGGGCGATTATGGCGCCTCTGGCAGTTCCCTGGGTGGCTCTTCATTTTGGATGGCGGGCCTCGTTTCTGATCACGGGAGTTTTTAGCGCGATGTGGATCGTATGGTGGTCGGTGCGATATCGCACGCCGCATAAGCCAAACGAGACAGTCGAAGCTGTAGAGGCGAGAACGCCGGCACTGGAGATTGCGTGGTGGAAGTTACTGCGCTATCGGCAGGCGTGGGGATTCATGCTGGGGAAATTTCTCACGGACCCCGTATGGTGGTTCTTCTTGTTCTGGCTGCCGCAGTACTTTAATTCGCGCTTCAAGCTGGACCTGTCTCACCTTGGTCTACCGCTGGTGGTGGTGTACATGGTTTCCACAGTGGGCAGCGTGTATGGCGGCTGGCTGCCGAAGGGATACATGCGTATAGGAATGCCGTTGAAGACGGCGCGGATAGCTGCGATGCTGACCTGCGCCTGCCTCGTAGTGCCGATCATGGTGGCTGGCGGATTACATTCGGAGTGGACTGCGGTTGGGCTGCTCAGCCTTGCGGCCGCGGCTCATCAGGGCTGGTCGGCCAATATATTCACGACGGTATCGGATATGTTTCCAGCGAAGCATGTGGGAACCGTGGTGAGCTTTGGGCAAGTCGCCGGAGCGGTGGGTGGAGCGATCTTTCAGCCGGTGGCGGGACACATCTTGCAACTGACTCATAGCTACGTACCGCTATTTATGTATTCGGGGTCTGCGTATCTGGTGGCACTGCTGCTGCTGCGGACACTTGCGCCGGGATTGAGACCGGCGTTGGCAAAGGCGTGAACCTGCCGATGAAGGACGTAAATCAACTGGCGATTATCGGGTTCACAAAGATGCTGGTCATTCTGCCGACGCTGATCTTTTTGCCAGCGTGGACTTTTGATTATTGGCAGGGCTGGCTCTGCTTATTTGCTTTCTTCACGCCGGTCACCTTCATCACACTTTACCTAATGAAGAAGAATCCCGAGCTGCTGGCGCGCAGGACAAAAGCTGGGGTGCTGGCGGAGAAGCAGACGAAGCAAAAGATCGTTCAGGCGATTGCGTCGATTGGATTCATCTGCGTTTTCAGCATTTCGGCGCTGGATCACCGCTACCACTGGTCGAGTCCCCCGGTTTGGGCAGAATTCACTGGCGATATATTGATTGTCGCGGGTTTGGCTTTTGTCTTCTGGGTCTTTAGAGTCAATTCATTCACATCAGGAATCATAGAAGTGGCTGAGAATCAAAGGGTCATTTCTTCAGGGCCCTACGCAATCGTGCGCCACCCGATGTATTTTGGTGCGCTGGTGATGCTCATAGGGATTCCGTTGAGTCTCGGATCTCTCTGGGGGCTGCTTACAATTATTCTCATGACTGCAGTGCTGATCTGGCGCCTGCTGGATGAAGAGCGGTATCTCGTGAAGAACCTGGATGGATATGCGGAATATTTGCGAACGGTACATTACCGCCTCGCACCTCTGGTGTGGTAGTTCGAAAGGAACGAACGTATGATGGCGCGCAAATTGCGCATGGGAATGGTCGGCGGGGGACCGGGGGCGTTTATCGGTCCGGTGCATCGGATTGCGGCCGAGTTGGATGGAAAGATCGAACTGGTGGCAGGAGCGTTTTCGCAGTCACCGGAACGCTCGAAAGCGGCGGGCGATGCGTACAGGATAGAGCCAGAGCGAGCCTATTCGAATTTCAAGGAAATGATTGAGTATGAGCGGCAAAGACAAGATTCTATTGATTTTGTTGCGATTGTTACGCCTAACCATCTGCACCTGCCTGTGGCGGAGGCTGCGCTAAAGGCGGGCTTTCCGGTGATGAGCGACAAGCCGGCGACCGCGACGTATGCTGAGGTGCTGACTCTGGAGAAGGCGGTTGCTGAATCGGGGTTGCCCTATGGGTTGACGCATACCTATGCGGGTTACGCGCTGGTGCGAGAGGCACGAGAGATTTGCGCCAGCGGAAAGCTTGGCCAGATTCGCAAGATCGCAGTGGAGTATTTGCAGGGTTGGCTGAGCCAGCCGATTGAGAGATCGGGACAGAAACAGGCGGCGTGGCGCTCCGATCCTGGATTGAGTGGGCCGGGAGGGTGCATTGGAGATATCGGCGTGCACGCGTTTCATTTGTTGGAGTATGTGACCGGATTGCAGGTCAAAGAGCTGAATGCGACGTTGCTTTCGGTGGTTGAAAAACGGCGCGTCGACGACGACTGCACAGCATTGCTGCGCCTAGGTAATGGAGCGAGTGGTGTTTTGATGACCTCGCAAGTTGCGGCGGGGGAGAGAAACGGACTGCGGCTGCGGGTGTACGGCGAGGCAGGATCGCTCGAGTGGGCGCAGGAAGATCCGAACCGGCTTCGAGTGAAATGGCTGGATGGACCGGAAGAGATTCGCCATGCGGCGGGGAGCTATCTGTGCGATGGGGCGCGCGCCGTGACTCGACTGCCGGGCGGGCATCCCGAGGGCTATTTGGAAGCTTTTGCGGTGCTCTATCGGGAGTTTGCGGATGGACTTATTGCGTGGAAAGACGGGAAGACCAATCCGCTACCGGAAACGTTGCCGGGGATTGATGCGGGAGTACGGGGAATGCGGTTTATCGATCGCGCGATTGAGAGCAGCAAGCGCGGAGCCTGGGTCGAATTCTAACGATCGGTTGTGCATTGCAGGGGTGACGAAATGAAAACGATCAAGGGACCAGGGATTTTTCTGGCACAGTTTGCCGACGACCAGGCGCCATTCAATTCGCTGGAAGGAATGGCGCTGTGGGCGGCAGAACTCGGGTTTGTGGGCGTGCAGATTCCCAGTTGGGACAGGCGGCTGTTCGATTTGAAGGCTGCGTCCGAAAGCCAGTCGTATTGCGACGAAGTGCTGGATACGCTGAAGGAAGCGGGCGTGGCGCTCACGGAGCTCTCAACGCACTTGCAGGGACAACTTGTGGCGAGCCATGCGGCCTATGATCTGTTGCTCGAGGGCTTCGCTCCGCCGGAATTGGAAGGGAACCAGAAGGCGCGCCAGGAGTGGGCAGTGCAGCAACTGAAGTGGGCTGCAAAGGCGAGCAAGAACCTCGGGCTTACAGCGCATGCAACATTTTCTGGCGCGTTGGCATGGCCGTTTTTTTATCCGTGGCCGCAACGTCCGGCGGGACTGATTGAAGAAGCTTTTGCAGAGTTGGGAAGGCGGTGGCTGCCAATTCTCAATGCGTTTGAAGAAGCCGGGGTGGATGTGTGTTTTGAATTGCACCCGGGAGAGGACCTGCACGACGGCGTCACGTTCGAGCGATTCTTGTCGGAGGTCGGTGAACACAAGCGGGCAAATATCTTGTATGACCCGAGTCACATGGTTTTGCAGCAAATGGATTATCTGGAATTTCTAGACATCTATCACGAGCGCGTGAGGGCGTTCCATGTGAAGGATGCGGAGTTCAGGCCGAGTGGGCGCAGCGGGGTTTATGGGGGCTATCAAAGCTGGATCGACAGACCGGGCCGGTTCCGCTCGTTGGGGGACGGGCAAGTGGATTTCCGATCGATCTTCAGCAAGATGGCGCAGTACGATTACCCGGGCTGGGCGGTACTGGAGTGGGAGTGCTGCCTGAAGCATCCGAGGGCAGGTGCGACTGAAGGAGCGATCTTTATTCGCGATCACATTATCCATGTGACGGATCGTGCCTTCGACGATTTTGCGGGATCAGGCGCGGACGAAGAGACAAATCGGCGGGTTCTTGGATTGGCGTCGGAGTGAGAAGCGGAGCAGGGAATATGGAAGCATTGGTTCTTGACGGTCAGCCTCTGACACTCGCCCAAATTCAAGCCGTGTCGCTCCGTGCGCAACCAGTATTGATCGCGTCTGCTGCGAGGCAGCGCGTAGAGCAGAGTCGGGCACAGATTGAAGAGATCCTGGCGGCGGGGCAGACGGTATATGGCGTGAATACCGGTTTCGGCAAACTGTCGGATGTGCGGATTGCGCCGGAGAAGCTCGCGGAGTTGCAAGTGAACCTGGTGAGAAGCCACGCGGGTGGCGTGGGGCAGCCGCTGAGCGAGGGCGAATCGCGTGCGATGCTTCTGTTGCGAGCCAACGTGCTGGCAAAGGGTTTCAGCGGAGTGCGGCCGGGGCTTTTGGATTCGCTGGTCTCGATGCTGAATACGGGCGTGCATCCGGTGATCCCGGAGAAAGGATCGGTGGGCGCGAGCGGGGACTTGGCCCCGCTGGCAAGTCTGGCGCTTGTGGTGATTGGCGAGGGCGAGGCAATTTATCGTGGCGAGCGAATGGCTGGCGGCGAGGCGCTGCGTAGGGCGGGATTGAGGCCGGTGCAACTAGGCGCGAAAGAAGGACTGGCGCTGCTCAATGGGACGCAGGCGATGACCGCGGTGGGCGCGCTCGCGATTGCTCGTGCAGAACGCGTGGTCAAACTCGCCGATGTGGCCGGTGCGATGTCGCTCGAAACGTTGATGGGAACGCCAGCGGCGTTCGATGAAAGAATTCATCACGCTAGACCGCATGCGGGACAGATTGCTGCAGCGGCGCATCTGGTGGGCTTGCTGGCGAACTCTGAGATCAGAGAATCACATCGCGAGCATGATCCGCGCGTGCAGGACGCCTATTGTCTGCGCTGCATGCCGCAGGTGCATGGGGCCGTGCGAGACGTAATTGCGCATGTAACGAGAGTGCTGGAGATCGAGGCAGGATCGGCGACGGATAATCCGCTGATTTTTCCGGCGGGCTCTTCAAAGGCAATAGGCGACGATGTTGTATCGGGTGGAAATTTTCACGGGGCGCCGCTGGCCTACGCATTTGATTATGCGGCGCTGGCTTTGACCGATCTGGCGGGAATTACAGAGCGGCGCATCGACAGACTCCTCAATCCCGATATCAACGAAGGATTGCCGGCGTTTCTCGCGAATGATCCAGGTCTGTCGTCGGGGTTCATGATTGCACAGATTGTGGCAGCAGCTCTGATTAACGAATGCCAGGTACTGGCGCATCCATCGTCGACGGGTAACATTCCCACGGATGGCGGCAAAGAGGATCACGTTTCGATGGGCATGACAGGCGCGTTGAAGCTGCGGCAGATTGTGGAGCATGCGGAACGAATTGTGTCGATTGAATTGATGTGCGCAGCGCAGGGATTGGATTTTCGCAGACCTCTGCGACCAAGCCGTGCGCTGGAACAGGTACAGGCCGCGGTGCGTGAGGTCGTTCCGCGACTGGAGAAGGACCGAGTGCTTGGACCGGACATTGAGGCGCTGGCGACGGCAGTGCGGTCTGGGAGATTTGAAGAGTGGTGCGAGTGACCTGTGCATCGGGCCAAAGTCCTCAGGCGAAGGGATTGGCAAATCATTTGCGAGAAGAATGAAAACAAAAATGGGGGTCTATCTGCGGTGAAGTTATATCGAACGGCTGGTGGTTGTTTTGCCGAAGAAGACGGCCAGCATTACGGGTTGGGCGATGCCACGCTGGACTCGCTGCTGGCTCGTGAAGATCTGTCGAGGCATTTGTCGCAGCTGACTGCGGATGCCGAGCCGTCGCATGGTTTTCACTCCGCAGAATTGCTGGCGCCGATCGAGCATCAGGAGGTATGGGCCGCGGGAGTGACGTATTTTCGCAGCCGCGGCGCGCGCATGGAAGAAGCAAAGGATGCTGGGGGCGGCGATTTCTATGATCGGGTGTATTCGGCAGAGCGACCGGAGCTCTTTTTCAAATCGACAGCGAGCCGGACAGTTGGAGCACATGGGAAAGTACGCATTCGAGCCGATGCGCAATGGAATGTGCCGGAACCGGAATTGACGCTGGTGATTAGTCCGAAGGGACGAATCATCGGCTACACAATCGGCAATGACATGAGTTCGCGCGACATTGAGGGCGAGAATCCGCTTTATCTTCCGCAGGCCAAGGTCTACGACGGCAGTTGCGCACTGGGGCCAGGGATTTTGATGACGGAGAGTCCGCTGCCGCAGTCGACAGAGATCATGCTCGAGATATCACGGCAAGGGCGCATCGAGTTTTCAGGATCGGTGGCGCTGACGGAGCTGAAACGGGAGCCAAAAGTGCTGGTAGAGTACCTGTTTCGCAATAATTCCTTCCCGCACGGATGCTTTTTAATGACCGGCACTGG
>Ga0181537_10002571_pt1 | contig 15930 bp, 14 predicted proteins | sample PEATcosm2014_Bin_39_FD_119765 | JGI IMG/M metagenome (GOLD analysis project Ga0181537, IMG submission 119765) | Peatland microbial communities from MTU Mesocosm Facility, Houghton, MI, USA - PEATcosm2014_Bin23_10_metaG | ecosystem: Environmental > Terrestrial > Soil > Wetlands > Peat | place... | reverse complement strand
GATACCTGACACGGATTACCTCGGGTTCTGGGACGGGCGCAGGCTCAATCCGATGGCCGTGGTGAGATTCCTGCGCTTCAGCAAGGCCGATGTCGCCAGGATCGCCACCGTGTCGCCTGCTTCGGTGCGCTTCGACCGCAAGATTCCGGCCGACGTGCTCGATTGGCTGGCGCAGATCGCCGGCGTCTGCGGTCTGGTCGCACAGCACTTCGATGGCGATGCGTCGAAAACCGCACTATGGTTCACGATGGAAAATCCGTTGCTCGACCACATCGCGCCGCGCCAGATGATCCTGCTCGGACGCTTCGAGGCGCTGCGCCGTTTTGTCGTACAGGCGCTGGAACACGACGCGGTCGCACGCCTGTCCACTTCCGCGCACATAACCACTTCCGATGGAGTCGCACCAGCCGACGCTGACAGCGTGCCGCCGCTGATTCTCTCTCATCAGGCCGGCATTTCCGCGCTGTGCCTGCGCTATGGTGTGCGCCAGCTGGCCGTGGCCGGCTCAATCCTGCGCGCGGAGTTCGATTCCGGGCCAGGGGATGCCGATCCCGGACCTGTCGACATGATCGTGGAATTTGGCCCGCCGGGCCACGCTGCGGCAGCGCCGCAATATGTCGATTTCAAGCGCGAGTTGGGACTGCTGCTTGGGCGCCCGATCGACCTGCTGGAGTTGAGCGCCATGCAGGACTGTCGCCTCAAGCGGATCATCCAGCGCACGCAAGTGCGGATCTATGGGGTATTGGCCTGACAGTGGACAAGGCCTCGGCGGCGATGGTGCTGCTCGCTATTCTGCTGCAGGGATGCGCCACCTCACACGCTGCGCGCGCTGCGCGGGCGCAACGCGACCTGCAGCATGCGGTCTCCGAGCTGGAAAAAAGAACGGACGCCGACTCGCTCGCGGCCGCCGGACTGATGAGCCGCTTTCAGGCAGGTCCTGGCGTTTCCCTGGCCATGATCGGGCGCGCCACCAGCGTCGCTCCGCAGCGCGCCGACCTCGCATGGCTGGATATTCAGGCCTGCCAGCAAGCTCCGGGCTGTGACCCCGAATCCCGGGAGCTGCGCCTGCGCACGCTGGATCCTGCCAACGGCGCCGCATGGCTGAACGCGCTCGCTCGCGCCGGCGCATCCAACGATGAGGCCGCGGCAACCGCCGCGCTGGCAGACCTGGCCCGGGCCCAGCGCGTGGACACCTATTGGACTTCGCTGGTGGTTCATCTGACCGGCGCGCTTGCAGCTACTGGAGATGTACCGCTAAGAGATGCGCTGGTGGACGTCATCGGCGTGCTCGCCGCACAGTCGATGCCAGGCTACAGGAGCACTTCCGAACTGTGCCTCGGCCAGCGGCTCGCCAATGTCGAGCGGCTCGAGGCCTGCCGGGGCGTGGCGTCAGCATTCGAACTGGGCGACACGTACATTACGGCAATGATCGGTGCGGTGATCGCGAAGCGGGTATGGCCGGCCGACTCTGCACAGTGGAGAGCCGCCGACGAGTCGCGGCGCGTCTATGAGTACCGCTCCCAGCTGTGGACCCAGTGGGAAGCGGCCTTGCTGCGCGACCCTCAGCGGGTACAGTCATTCCTTACGCTGTGCGCCCGGAATCGTCGCGAACAGGATGTCTACAGCGCCGAACTCATCGATGAGGGCAAGGACCCGGATCCGCCCCCTGACTGGAAGCCGCGAAGTCGCTGAACCTGCGCCCGCCATTTGCCCGCGATTCATGCAGGGCGCTTTGGCAGTCGTTCCAGCTCATCCACGGTGCGGGGCCAGTCATCCTTGAGCAGCCGCGACAGTGCACGATCGGCCAGCACGCGGTCTTCGGTCTGGCAGTGCGGGCAATAGTTGGTCTCGTTGTCGGCGTAACGTATCCGCTGCACCGGCGTGCCACACGCAGGACACGGCTGGCGATAGCGGCCGTGCACCGCCATGCCGGGACGAAACGCGGTGACGCCTTCGGGAAACGCCGCGCCGCCGCTGGCTCGCAGGCGCTCGGTCCAATCCTTGAGCGTCGAGCGCGTCGCCTGGTGGAGCCGCGCAATCTGCTGATCGCCCAGCTTATGGGTCATCGCCAGCGGCGACAGCTGCGCACGATGCAGGATTTCGTCCGAGTAAGCATTGCCGATGCCGCTGAACAGCCGCGGGTCGGTCAGCGCGCGCTTGAGCGTGTGATGCTCGAGCGTTAGGCGCGCACTGAATGCCGCCAGATCGGCGGCGAACACGTCCAGGCCGCCCGGATCGATACGGTCGAGTTCGGCGTCGCCTTGCAGCAGGTGCAGTGACGCGCGCCGCTTGCTGCCGGCCTCGGTCAGCGTCAGCGTGCCGTTGTCGAATCCGAAGCGGGCCAGCGCGGCGCGGCCACTGACTTTCTGGCCGCTGGCAAACCAGTGCAGCCGGCCGGCAATCATCAGGTGCAGCACCAGCCACAGCTGGCCGCTGAGCCCGATCGCGATGCGCTTGCCCACCCGGCGCAACTGCTCGACGCGGCGTCCGGCCGCACTCGCCAGCGGCGGCGTTGCGGTACGCAGCAGGAATGGGCTGATCAGCACGATCCCGTTGAGCTGCCGCCCGACGATGCGATCGCCGAGCGCCTCGAGGTAGAGCGTGATGTCCGGCAGCTCCGGCACGGCGCGCTAGTCGAGCCGCACGCCTGCGCCCAGGATCCGGGTCATCGCGCGCGCCTTGGCGCGTGCCTCCTCGATGCTGGCCCCCAGTGCCAGCGACACGCCCATGCGACGGTGGCCGTGCACTTCCGGCTTGCCGAACAGCCGCAACGCGGTATCGGGGGCCGCCAGTGCCTTATCGAGGTCGGTGTAGCGGATGTTGCTCGAATCGCCGTCCACCAGCAGCGCGCACGAGGCCGCCGGGCCGCGCTGTCGAATCACCGGAATCGGCAATCCAAGGATGGCCCTTGCATGCAGCGCAAATTCGGACAGGTCCTGCGAGATCAACGTCACCAGTCCGGTGTCGTGTGGCCGGGGCGAGACCTCGCTGAAATACACCTCGTCGCCGGCGATGAACAGCTCGACGCCGAACAGCCCGCTGCCGCCCAGGTTAGCGGTGATCGCGGACGCGATGTGCTGCGAGCGCTGCAGCGCCCGCGCCGTCATCGGCTGCGGCTGCCAGGACTCGCGATAGTCGCCGTCGATCTGCAGGTGACCGATCGGCTCGCAGAAGCTGGTCGCACCGCCGTGCCGGATCGTCAGCAGCGTGATTTCATAATCGAAGTTCACGAAGCCCTCGACGATCACGCGCCCGGCGCCGGCGCGCCCGCCGCGCTGTGCGTGCTCCCAGGCGGCATCGATCTCCGACTCGCTCCGCAGCGTGCTCTGGCCCTTGCCGGAAGAACTCATCACCGGCTTGACCACGCACGGCAAGCCGAGCTCGGCAACGGCGCTGCGATATTCCTGCTCGGTGCCCGCGAACCGATACGGCGAGGTCGCCAGTCCCAGCGCCTCCGCCGCCAGCCGGCGAATGCCCTCCCGATCCATCGTCAGTCGCGCCGCGCGCGCGGTCGGGATCACCTGTTGGCCTTCGGCCTCCAGCTGCAGCAGCATCGGCGTCGCGATCGCCTCGATCTCTGGCACGAGCAGCCGCGGCCGCTCACGCTCCACCAGCGAGCGCAGTGCCGCCCCGTCCAGCATGTCGATCACGTGCGAGCGGTGGGACACCTGCATCGCCGGAGCATTGGCGTAACGGTCCACCGCGATCACCTCGCAGCCGAAACGCTGCAGCTCGATCGCGACCTCTTTACCCAGTTCGCCCGCCCCCAGCAGCATGACGCGCGTCGCCGAAGCCGAGCGCGGAGTTCCCAGTGTCGTCATGCATCAACAATAATCGCATTGCGCCAGCCCGCGCCAGCCCGCCTGCCGGCGCTAGCCGCCTCTCGCCGCTAGCCGCGCAGCTGCCGCTCCAGCCGTCCACGATGAATCAGCCCGCGTACCGTGCACCAGGTCGCGGTCTCGGTCTGCAGCACCACGAGGTACCGGACGCCGCTGCCTTCGAAGATCTCCAGCAGGTCGCTGATGCGCGAGTCCTGCAGGGTTTGCCAGTCAATCGCCGGCACGTCCTGCGACGGGGTCATCAGCTCGGAGGCGCGCAGCTCGGCCGTCCGTCGCTGCAGGCGGCGCGCCTCGCGCGCAGCGCGCGCATCTTCGGCGGTGATCAGTCCGACGACAGAGCGATCGCGTACCACCAGGAACGCGCGCACGCCGAGCCTGAACATGCGGTCCACGACCTCTTCGACGCCGACGTCTTCGCCGATCGTGCACGGCGGGTCATTCAGGAAATCATTCATGGCTCGCACCGCCGGATCACTCGCCAGCAGGCGTGGCGGGCGCGGTCGAGAGCGCGGCAATGGCGACGGCAGCGCGCTGGGCCGCCGCGCCAGCATATAGGGTTGGTTCACGTCGACCTCCAATGGCTGGCGCCGATGAAATCTGAACTGCTCTTCGACAGACGACGCGCGGCTCTCGAAGTTCCGCAGTGTCAACAATTCTTCACGCCAGGTCGCCACAACGCGACAATGCTATTGGATCAGCTCGTTCCTGAGCGCGTACGTCGTGATATCGGCATTGGTCAGCAGATTCATTTTTTCCAGGATTCTGCTGCGATAGGTGCTCACGGTCTTCACCGACAGGCACAGTTCCCTGCCAATCGCCGACACCGCGCGGCCAGCAGCAATCTTGCAGAAAATCTGGAATTCCCGCTGCGACAGGCATCCATGCAACGGCTGATCGCTGGTCGCTTTAGGATCGCAGGCCAGCATCTCCGCCAGATCCGGACTCACGTAACGACGACCCCGCAGGATCATTCGCGTCGCGGTGAGCAGATCCTCGGGCGCGCATTCCTTCGGCAGGTAGCCGCTGGCGCCCGCCTTCAGAGCGCTCAGGCCGTACTGCCGCTCGGAAAAGCAGCTCAGTACCAGCACCTTGGTGTCCTGATGACTCGCCCGGACATTGCGCAGCACGTCGAGGCCGCTGCGGTCCGGCATGTTGATATCAAGGATCAGCATTTCCCACTTACCCGATCTCAGGCATGTGAGGGTTTCATCCGCGCTGGCAGCCTCGCCGATCTCGGTGACGCTGGGATCCTCCTTGAGAAGTTGACGCAATCCGGCCCGCACCGCCGGGTGATCGTCCGCAATCAGTATCTTTGCCATGGTCTCCCTCTTCGCTGTCGTGTCGTAAGGCGGCACTGTGCGTTAGCGACCATACCAAGGACGCCGGCCCACGCCTCTGCGAAAACGGCGGTCCCTGAAGTAGGCATCGGCTGACGCGCCGGCGGCGGCGGCGGCGGTGAAGGTCGTCAGTCTGTGAGCGGCCGATCCAGAAATGCGCCGATGATCGGGTTCAGCCACTCCGGCCGGCCGGAAAACGTCAAATGGTCAGTGCCCGGCAGCACGCACAGCTCTGCCTGAGGCAACGCATGAAATATCATTAATGTATGCTCGAGCGTGATCGCATCGCGATCCCCTGAGATCACCAGCACCGGCCGGTCGATCTTCGCCAGCATCTCGAGGTTGAGCTCGCTCTCGGTCGGCGACGTCAGCCATAGCTGTGAGAGTTTCTCCGCGACCGTGTTCGGCTTGTGGGTGGTCTGCGCGTCGCGCAGTCCCTGCAGTTGCTCCGGTTGCAGTCCTTCGGGTGCGATATTCACGCCGCTGATCACCAGCCGTCGTACCAATTCGGGGTAGCGCACCGCCAGCATCAGCGCCAGGATGCCGCCGTCGCTGAAACCGACGACGTCGACCTGCTTCAGCTTCAACGACTTCACCAGCGTTGCCGTGTCCTGCATCATCGAGGTATAGCTGAGCGGTCCGCTGACGTCGGGTGTGTGGCCCTGGCCCACCTGGTCCGGGGCAATCAGGTGATGGCGCAGGGAGAATTCATCCAGCTGCCGTTCGAACGAATGCTCGCCGGAGTCCCCGCCGCCGTGCAGCAGCAGCAGCGCCGGCCCGCTGCCGCGCTCCGCGTAGTACATGCGGTGCCCATGGATCGAGACAAAATGCCAGCGCGTCGACTGCTCCGCAGCGTGCGCCGCCTCGATCCCGAGGCATGCCAGCATCATCGCCAGCAGGCGCCGCGTCGGGCGGCCTGTCATGGCAGCGCCGCCAGGATCTGGTCGGCAAGCGTACCGTAGTCCTGGTCGAAGTGATGGCCGCCGCTCTTGGCCAGCACACTGGCGCCGACCGCAGTGGCCGTGGGGGTGGTGCACAGGCTGTCGGCGCCTTCATCCCGCCCGTAGATGCACTGCAGATGAAACTTTGACAGCTTCTGCAATTCCGGCGCGATCGGCATGCCGGAGCTGTTGTGCACGCCGAGCCAGCCGGTGGTCTCCACTTCGAATGCCGTGGAACGCTCCGGCGACAGCAGCGACAGCAGGCTGACGTCGGCCGCGAGCTCACCCGGCAGGCGGCTCACCAGGAACGGCAGCACATCGGCACCGAAGGAGAAGCCGATCAGCACCACCTTCTGCTTGTGCCAGCGCTGCTGGTAGTAGCGCATGATCCGGGCGAGGTCGCTGGCGGCGACCGCCGGGGATTTCTGCTTCCAGTAGTAGCGCAACACGTCGACACCGACCACGTTCATGCCCTTGGAGGCGAGCACGCCGGCCAGGCTGCGGTCCAGGTCGCGCCAACCGCCATCGCCCGAATAGATGATTGCAAACGCATCGCGCTCGGGCAGCGTGCCGCGCTGCGCTGCGGTTGACTCGACGACTGCCAGCGGCAGGTCGCCGACGCCGTTCTGGCTGCGCTCGACGGCGATGCTGTCCAGGCTCGAGCGGTAGGTGTCGTGCAGCGTCACGCCGGTCGCAACCTTAGCGGGCGCCACACCGGGGATCCCCATCGCAAACTCCCGCTCGCTGGCACTCGCCACGCTGTCGAGCAGTACCCGCACCGGCACCTCGGTTCCGAGCGGCTCTGGCTTGAGCGCTGCATGGTCCGAGGGGTGGTCGCAGAACGGGCGTTGCAAGGCAATCTGTTCCTGCGGATCGATAATCACCGCGGCGCTGAAGGCCACCGGCGGCGCCTGCAACTGCGCCATGTACACCAGCGTCGCGCCCGGGCCGTAGCCCAGCAGCGCCGGCGCCAGGTACTGCGCGTTGTCGGTTGCACGCTGCAGCACCCGGCTGTAGTCCTCGAGCAGGCCCGGCATGTACAGACACTCGGTCAGCGGCCGGCGTGCCGCCCACAGCAGGAACTGCGGCGTGTCGATGCCGATCACCAGCTGCCCGTCGCGCGCAAAATCACGCGCCGTCTCCTCTTCCGCCTGGCTCCAGCCGCGCGCGCCCGAAAACAGGTAGATGAATCCTTTCTGGCCCAGCCACGGCGGATAGAGGCGAACGCGACCAAACTGCGCGGTATCTTCGCTGCGCGGAGCGCGCGTATGCGCCAGGTAGCCGGCCGCGGCCAGCAGCACCACGACCACGGCACTGGCGGCCAGCGACTTGATCAGCGAAATTTCGCCAGCGTCTGCGCCAGCGCCTGCGGGCCAGGATTGAGCTTGGCGTACGGAATCTGATTGAGCGGCAAATCCGGTGTCGCATTCAGCTGGTGCAGCTCGGGCTGGTCGCTGCCGATGTACAGCAGTCCGGTCAGGTATTCGCCCTGCTTCAGCCGCTGCTGGATGGTCTGCAGCGCCACCGCGCGATCGGTCGCGTCGTACTGCGCCTCGACCTTCCTGAGCAGCACGCGGCTGCCATCGTGCATGATGACGGCCAGCGTCTCCCCGGGTGCGTAGTCCACCGCGATCTCGCGTGCCGGCGGCACGAAGTCGGTGTGCACCATTTCCTCGTAGTGCTCGCGTGTATAGGCGTAGCTGCGCGTCGAGCCTTCGTGATCGTTGAAGGTAACGCAGGGGGAGATCACGTCGATCAGCGAGAAGCCCTGGTGATGTATCGCCGCCTGCAGCAGCGGCACCAGCTGCCCCTTGTCGCCGGAGAAGCTGCGCGCGACGAATGAGACGCCGAGCGTGATCGCCAGCTGCACCGGGTCGATCGGCGGCTGGTTATTGACCTCGCCTTTCTTTGCGGTGCTGCCGATGTCGGCCGAGGCTGAGAACTGGCCCTTGGTGAGGCCGTAGACACCGTTGTTCTCGATCACGTACACCATGTTGATGTTGCGGCGGATCGCATGGCAGAACTGGCCCAAACCGATCGACAGCGTGTCGCCGTCGCCTGAGACGCCAATGTAGGTGAGCTTGCGATTGGCCGCATTGGCGCCGGTCGCGATCGATGGCATGCGTCCGTGCACCGAGTTGAAGCCGTGGCCGCCGCTGACGAAATACGCGGTGGTCTTGGACGAGCAGCCGATACCGGACAGCTTCACCACGTCCTGCGGCAGCAACGCATCCATCCAGCAGGCCTCGACAATCGCCGCCGTGATCGAATCATGCCCGCAGCCCGCGCACAGCGTCGAATTGACGCCCTCATAGTCGCGCCGCGTCAGCCCGAGCGCATTGCGCGGCATCTCCGGATGCGTGATCTTCGGCTTTGCCATGAATGTCATATGGGTTCTCAGCCGACCAGCTGCGCCGCTGGCCGCTCCGGGGTGATCACCGCCGCGACGCCGTCATAGACGTAGCTGGCCGGAATCGGCATGCCGTTGTAGTGCAGGATCGAGCGCAGCCGCGTCTTTTCCACGCCAGTCTCCATGATCATCATCGATCGCAGCTGTGCGTCGCGATTCTGCTCCACCACGAAGTTGATGCGATGCGACTGCAGGAACGGCTCGACGTCGTCGCTGAACGGAAAGCCGCGCACTCGCAGGTAATCGGTGTGGATGCCCTGCGCCGCCAGCCGCAGCCGTGCCTCGCGCACCGCGGCGTCGCCACTGCCGAGCGAGACGATGCCGATCTCGGTCTTGACCTCGCTGCGCTCGATGACCGACTTCGGCAACAGGCGCGCGGCGGTCAGCCACTTCTTGCGCAGTCGGTCGACCACCACCTGGTACTCCTTCGAGTCCTCGGTATAGGCGCCGTACTGCGAATGACCCGAGCCGCGCGTGAAGTAGGCGCCCTTGGGATGCACGCCCGGCAGCGTGCGCTGCGGGATGCCGTCATTGTCGTGATCGTAGTAACGCCAGAAGCGATCGATCTTCGCCAGCTGCTCGGCGTCCAGCATCTTGCCGCGATCGGGCTGGTAGTTTGCATCCCATTTGAATTCCGGACACATCCAGTCATTCATGCCGATATCCAGGTCCGACAGCACCAGCACCGGCGTCTGCAGCCGCTCGGTCAGGTCGAAGGCCTTGACCGCAAATTCGAAGCACTCCTCCGGATTGGCCGGATACAGGCACACCTGGCGGGTATCGCCGTGCGAGGCGTAGGCCGCCGAATGCAGGTCGCCCTGCTGCGTGCGCGTCGGCATGCCGGTCGACGGTCCGACGCGCTGGATGTTGAACACCACCGCCGGCACCTCGGCGTAGTAGGCCAGCCCGAGGAATTCCTGCATCAGCGACAGCCCGGGGCCGGAGGTGGCGGTGAACGCGCGCGTGCCGTTCCAGGCGGCGCCCAGCACCATGCCGATCGAGGCCAGTTCGTCCTCCGCCTGGATCATGATGTAGTTCCTGCGGCCGGTCGCGGCGTCGATGCGCAGCTTTTCGCAGAAGCTCTTGTAGGCGTCCATCAGCGATGTTGACGGCGTGATCGGATACCAGGCGCCGACCGTGGCGCCGGCGTACACGCAGCCGAGCGCCGCGGCGGTGTTGCCGTCGATGACGATGTGGCCGGCGGTGGCATCCATCTTCTCGACCCTGAGCGGCAGCGGGCAGCTGAAGTGATTGCGCGCATAGTCGTAGCCGAGCTGGATCGCCTTCATGTTGGCGTCCAGCAGCTTTGGTTTCTTCGAATAGGTCTCGGCCAGCAGCGCGCGGATGATCTCGAGATCCAGCTGGCACAGCGCCGCCAGCACGCCGGCGTAGCAGATGTTCTTCATCAGGATGCGGGTGCGCACCCCCGGAAAGTTGTCGTTGCACAGGCGCGCCAGCGGCACGCCGATCACCGTGACGTCGTCGCGCATCAGCAGCGCGGCGCGCGGCCAGGTCGAGTCATAGATGAAATAGCCGCCCGAGGCGACGTCCGCCAGGTCGCGCGCGTAGGTCTCGGCGTTGAGTGCCACCATGATGTCCGTGTGGCCGGCGCGGGCGCGATGCGCGTCGCGGGTAACGCGGATCTCGTACCAGGTCGGCAGCCCCTGGATGTTCGACGGGAAGTAATTCTTGCCAACCACCGGCACGCCGCTGCGAAAGATCGCCTTCATCAGCAGCCCGTTGGCACTGGCCGAGCCGGTGCCATTGACGGTGGCGATCTTGACGACGAAGTCGTTTACGCGGTCTTGAGCTTTGGCGACCGGCATGCCGGACCCCCATCGGCGGCCTGCGGCCAGTGAATCGTGGACTTCTGCATGTCCCAGGCCGCCGTCGGGCAGCGCTCGGCACACAGCCCGCAGTGCACGCACAGATTCTCGTCCTTGACCATCACGCGCGCAGTCTGCGGCAGCGCTGCCGACACGTACAACAGCTGCGTCGGCTCCAGCGCCGGCGATCGCAGCCGCCCGCGCAGCTCGGCCTCCTCGCCGTTGTGCGTGATCGTAAGGCAATCGACCGGACAGATGTCGATGCAGGCATCGCACTCGATGCACAGCTTGGCCTCGAACACCGTCTGGATATCGCAGTTCATGCAGCGCTGCGCCTCCTGCGCCGCCTGCTCCACCGTGAAACCCAGTTCCACCTCGATGTCGAGCTTCTTGAAGCGCTCCTTGAGCGACACATGCGGCATCAGCCGTCGCTCCAGCATCGTATAGTCATTCTTGTAGGACCACTCGTGCATGCCCATCTTGCGGCTTGAGAGCGTCACCCCGCGCGGCGGCCGCGTAGCCACCTCAGCGCCGCTGCACAGGTTGTGGATCGACAGCGCCGCCTGGTGGCCGTGCTCCACCGCCCAGATGATGTTCTTCGGTCCCTGCGCCGCATCACCGCCAAAGAATACCTGCGGCAGCGACGACTGGAACGTGACCGGGTCGACCACCGGCTTGTCGTACTTGTCGAACTTCATGCCGATGTCGCGCTCGATCCAGGTGAACGCGTTCTCCTGGCCGATCGCGAGGATCACGTCATCGCAGCCGATCACGATCTCACCGGCCACGCGCTCGCTCTTGATGACGCCGGCTTCCATCTGGTATTCCATCTCCTCGAACAGCATGCCGGTCAGCCGTCCGTCCTCGATCACGAACGCCTTCGGCGCGTGATTGACGATGATCTCGACGTTCTCTTCTTCCGCGTCCTCGAGCTCCCAGGTCGACGCCTTGAAGAAGCCGCGCGGCTTGCGCGCCATGACCTTGACGCTCTTCGCCCCCAGCCGCAGCGACGTGCGGCAGCAATCCATCGCGGTGTTGCCGACGCCGATGATCAGCACCCGCTCGCCGATCGAGCCGATGTGACCGAACGCCACCGACTCGAGCCAGGTGATGCCGATATGAATGCGATCCGACTGGCGGCGCCCCGGCAGCTCGAGTTCCTTGCCCTTGGGTGCCCCCGAGCCGGTGAACACCGCGTCATAGCCGCCGCTCCTGAGCAGTCCGGCGAGGCTCGCGATCGGCGTGCCGGTGGTCAGCGTCACGCCCATGCCGAGGATCATGTCGATCTCCTCGTCCAGCACCGTCTGCGGCAGTCGGAACGACGGGATATTGCTGCGCATCAGTCCGCCGGGCACCGCATTCTGCTCGAAGATCGTCACCTCGTAGCCCAGCGGCGCCAGGTCGTTGGCCACCGTCAGCGACGCCGGTCCCGCGCCAATGCAGGCGATGCGCTTGCCATTGCGCGCCGGCGCTGTCGGCAGCAGACCGTCGAGCTCGCCCCTGAGGTCGGCAGCGACGCGCTTCAGTCGACAGATCGCAACCGGCTTGTCCTCGACCCGGCCGCGCCGGCAGGCCGGCTCGCAGGGCCGGTCGCACACGCGGCCGAGGATGCCGGGGAACACATTCGACTGGCGGTTCAGCAGGTAGGCGTCGGTGTAGCGCTGCTGCGCAATCAGCCGGATGTACTCCGGCACATCGGTATGCGCCGGGCACGCCCACTGACAATCCACGACGCGATGGTAATAATCAGGATTCGCGGTGTCGGTCGGGTTCATATTCCGTGTTGTATAGCAAATCAACCGTCGGGACGCTAATGACGCATGTCTGAGATTTCAGCAACGGAAATCAAACTGCGGCGGCGCTCACGCGTGCTCGAAGTCAGCTTCACCGACGGCAGTCGCTTCGAGCTGCCATTCGAATATCTGCGGGTACATTCACCGTCGGCCGAAGTGCGTGGGCACGGCGTCGGTGAAGGCGTGCTGGTGGTCGGCAAGCAGGAGGTGCTGGTCACCTCGGTCGAGCCGATCGGCCAGTACGCGGTGCGGCTGATGTTTGACGACGGCCACGACACCGGACTGTTCACCTGGAAGTATCTACACGAGCTCGGCTCGCAGCGCGAACTCAAATGGTCGGAGTATCTGGCGCGTGTCGCGCGCGCGGCTGGCCGCGAATGATTCCGCTTGCCCTGCATGATAAAAAGAAAGGCCGGGCGTTTTCACCCGGCCAAATCTTCACAAGACCCCCACTCGATTGAAGCCTTCTGGGCCTTCAACCGGAGCGGGATTCTGGGGTAACTGCGCGCGGATTGCCAGCACTTTTGACCGAGTCCAGAGTGGTGAAATATCAGGTGCTGCGCGGGCATATAAGACCAATTTGGTCCTTTTCGCTAGCCTGGCACCTGATTGGATGGCAATTGCCCTGTAGCAGTGCATGCGGCACCGCCCCAACCCCCATAGAATGGCCTGCGTCGTGGTTATGGTAGCTCTGTTGCGATGGAACCAAAGATAAGTCAAAGCCCTCCGGGCAGCACCGACTTCGGCTTCCAGCAGGTGCCGTGGCGGGAAAAGGCGCGCCGGGTGCGCGCTGTATTCGACTCGGTCGCCAACCGCTACGACCTGATGAACGACCTGATGTCGGGTGGCGCCCATCGGCTGTGGAAGCACTTCATGCTGTCGCTGACCGGGCTGCGACCGGGCGACCGGGCGCTGGATATCGCCGGGGGAACCGGGGACGTCGCCGCGGGGCTGGCGCGCCAGGTCGGACCGTCAGGACTGGTGGTGCTGGCCGACATCAACGCCAGCATGCTGGGCTTGGGTCGCGACCGCCTGACCGACCGCGCCGTGGTCAGCAACGTCGAGTACGCCCAGGCCGACGCCGAGCGCCTGCCGTTCGCCGACGCCAGCTTCGATTGCGTGACCATCGCCTTTGGACTGCGTAATGTCACCGACAAGCCGGCGGCGCTGGCCTCGATGCAGCGGGTACTCAAACCCGGCGGCCAGCTGCTGATACTCGAGTTCTCCCAGCCGGTACTACCGGCCCTGGCCCGCCTCTACGACCTGTACTCGTTCAACGTGCTTCCCTGGCTCGGCCGCGCGGTCGCCGGCGATGCCGGGAGTTACCAGTACCTCGCTGAATCGATCCGGCGCCATCCGGGCCAGCAGGAACTGCTGGAGTTGATGACCGCCGCCGGCCTGTCCAGTTGCCGCTACCACAACCTGAGCGGTGGCATCGTGGCCGTGCACCGCGGCTACCGGTATTGACGATGGCCGTCGTGCTCGAGCACCTGCTCGATCGGGCGGTGACGCGCGCGATGGCCGATTCCCCGCGCGCCACCGCGCTGATCGATGCGCTGCGCGGACGTCGCCTCGCGATCGAGGTCCGCGGCACGCCGTGGCGCGTGGTGATCGAATCCACTGGCCGCACGCTCAAGCTGCTCCGCCCCGGCGCCGCCGCCGCACCGGCCGACGCACCGGCCGACGCACCGGCCGACGCGACCATCGTCGGCGCACCACTATCGCTGCTGGCGCTCACCGGCGACGACCCGCAGGCCGTCATCCACCGCGGCGACGCGCGCATCGAAGGCGACGGCGAGATCGCGCTGCAATTTCAGGAGCTTGGCCTGCTGCTGCGGCCTGACCTCGAGGCCGGCATGGCCCGGCTGCTCGGGCGCAGCGGCGCGCATATGGCGATGCGCGGGCTGCGCGCGGCCGCCGGCTGGACCCGCACCGCCGCCTGGACCCAGGTACGCAACGTCGCCGAATACCTGGCGCACGAAAGCGGCGATCTGGTGTCGCGGCCCGAATCCGAGCACTACCTGCGCGGCGTCGATCAGCTGCGCGAGCAGCTCGATCGCATCGACGCACGGCTGCAGATCATGGAGACGCGGCTACCCTGATGCGGCTGCGCGTCCTTGCCCGACTGGTGCAGATCGAACGCGTGCTGGTGCGCCATCGGCTCGACGACTTCGTGCGCGCCACCCACCTGTATCGGCCACTGCGCTTCGTGTTCTTCGTATCGCCCTGGACCTGGTTCCAGCGCGGCTCCGCGCTGACGCGCGGTGCCCGACTGCGGCTCGCGCTCGAGGAGCTCGGCCCGATCTTCGTCAAGTTCGGCCAGGCACTGTCCACCCGCCGCGACCTGCTGCCGGGCGACATCGCCGACGAGCTCGCCAAGCTGCAGGACAACGTACCGCCATTCCCGGGCGCGATCGCGCGCGCGATGATCGAACGCTCCTACGGCGGACCATTCGACCAGCGGCTGCGCGATTTCGACGAGACGCCGCTCGCCGCCGCCTCGATCGCACAGGTGCACAGCGCCAGCCTTGCCGACGGCCGCGAGGTGATCGTCAAGGTGCTGCGGCCGGGCATGAAGGACATGATCGCGCTCGACCTCGAGGTCATGTATACGCTGGCCGGCCTGGCGCAACGCTGGTGGGCGCCGAGCCGGCGCCTCAAGCCGCTCGAGATCGTGCGCGAATACCAGAAAACCATCCTCGACGAGCTCGACCTGCTGCGCGAGGCCGCCAATGCCTCCCAGCTCAAGCGCAATTTCGCCGGCTCTGCACTGCTGTACGTACCCGAGGTCTACTGGGACCACTGCCGCACCGACGTGCTGGTGATGGAGCGCATCCACGGCATACCGATCGGCGAAATCGAGCGCCTGCGCGAGCTCGGCACCGATTTCAAGCGCCTGGCGGAGAGCGGCGTCGAGATCTTCTTCACCCAGGTGTTCGTCCACAACTTCTTCCACGCCGACATGCACCCGGGCAACATCTTCGTGCTGGCCGACGATCCGTCGCACCCGCGCTATGCCGCGGTGGACTTTGGCATCGTCGGCAGCCTCGACCTGCGTGACCAGCGTTACCTGGCGGAGAATTTCCTCGCGGTGTTCGACCGCGACTACCGCCGCGTCGCCACGCTGCACGTGCAGTCCGGCTGGGTACCCGCCGATACACGCATCGACGAGATGGAATCAGCCATCCGCACCATCTGCGAGCCGATCTTCGACCGCCCGCTCAAGGAGATCTATTTCGGCGCCGTGCTGCTGCGGCTGTTCGAGGCGCTGCGGCGCTTCGACGGCCAGATCCAGCCGCAGCTGCTGCTGCTGCAGAAGACGCTGCTCAACGTCGAGGGCCTGGGACGCCAGCTCTATCCCGATCTCGACATCTGGCAGACCGCCAGCCCGGTACTACGGCGCTGGATGCGCGAACGTATCAGCGCGCGCAGCATCCTGCGCGAACTGCGCCGCGGCCTGCCCGACGCGCTCGAGATCTTCAAGGCGCTGCCTTCGCTGACCAAGCGCACCATCGAACAGGCGCAGGACGGCAGGCTGCTGCTGCCGATCGATACCCGATCGCTCGATGAGCTGCGCGGCGCGCTCGCCGACCACAGCCGCCGCAGCGACCGCATCGTGATCGGCGCGGCGCTGGTGGTCGCCGCCGTGCTGTGGTTCGGCCTGCGGCTCTACCCGCACTGGTTCGGCGGCGTGCTCGCTGCCGCCGGCCTGGCAGCCTGGATCTGTGCCAGCTGGCTGCAGCGCCGCAACCGGCCGCTGGTCTAACAGCCGCGCCGACTGCCG
>Ga0181537_10002570_pt1 | contig 15933 bp, 9 predicted proteins | sample PEATcosm2014_Bin_39_FD_119765 | JGI IMG/M metagenome (GOLD analysis project Ga0181537, IMG submission 119765) | Peatland microbial communities from MTU Mesocosm Facility, Houghton, MI, USA - PEATcosm2014_Bin23_10_metaG | ecosystem: Environmental > Terrestrial > Soil > Wetlands > Peat | place... | reverse complement strand
TCTCCTGCTGCACGAGCCGCAGCGCGGCCCGACTCGCCGCGGCCACGGCGCTCGGCACGCCGGCAACGCCTGCGTCCGCTGCCAACGATCTGGGCCAGCGCGTGCCCGCGGCCCAGGCCACAGGCGCCGTGGGTTCACCGGACACCACTGCCGCCGCCGCTGCGCCTGCTGCTGCCTCCGAGGCGGCCCCCGCGGGCAGTGCCCCGGTGGTGCACGTGCGCACGGACGTCCTGGATGTCGACATCTCCACGCGCGGCGGCACGCTCACGCGCGTGGACCTGCCCGCTTATCCCTTGGTGAAGGGCGAGGCGGCACCGGTGCGCCTGGAGAACCAGGATGCCGCCACCCTGTACGAGCTGCAGAGCGGGCTCACCGGGCCTGCCGGCGGCAGCTACCCGAACCACCTCGCCACCTACGCAACAGAGCGCACCGATTACCGCCTGGGGAGCGCCGATGAGCTGCGCGTGCCCCTCACCTGGAGCGAGAACGGCGTCACCGTGACGAAGACGTTCGTGTTCCGGCGCGGCCAGTACGCGATCGGCCTCGACTACCAGGTGCACAACGGCGGCGCCGCCGCCTACGACGCCCGTCCCTACACCCAGATCCTGCGCAACGATCCGCGCACCAAGAGCTCCTACCTGCACGTGGAGAGCTACGCCTTCCACGGGCCGGCGCTCTACGACGGCACCAAGTACCGCAAGCTCGATCCTGCGAGCAGTGATGACAGCCACCTGATGCTCGAAGTGAAGGACGGCTGGCTCGCGGCCCTGCAGCACCACTTCGTCAGCGCCATCGTGCCGCCCAAGGGCTCGCCCTGGCAGTTCACGCTCGGGGTCTCGGGCACCCAGTACCTCCTCACCGGCACCGGCCCCGAGGTCGCCGTCGCCCCGGGTGCGACGGCTGAGTTCTCGCAAACCCTGTTCACCGGTCCGAAGCTGCAGAACCAGCTTACCCAGCTGTCCCCGGAGCTCGGACGGGTCGCCGACTACGGGCGGCTGTGGATCCTGGCGCGGCCGCTGTTCTGGCTCCTGGCGCAGGTGCACAGCTTCACCGGCAACTGGGGACTGGCCATCATCTTCGTGACCTTCCTGCTGAAGCTCCTCTTCTATCCGCTCTCGGAGGCCAGCGGCCGCTCGATGGCGAAGATGAAGCAGCTGCAGCCGCGCATCAAGAACCTGCAGGAACAGTACAAGGACGACCGCGAGAAGCTCGGTCGCGCGATGATGGAGCTCTACCAGCGCGAGAAGGTCAACCCGGTGGCGGGCTGCCTGCCGATCGTCATCCAGATCCCGGTGTTCATCGCCTTCTACTGGGTGCTGCTGGAGAGCGTGGAGATGCGCCAGGCGCCCTTCATGGGCTGGATCCACGACCTCTCGGCGCGCGACCCGTTCTTCATCCTGCCGGCGATCATGGCGGTCGCCATGTTCACGCAGTACAAGCTCAATCCCGCGCCCCCGGACCCGGTGCAGGCGAAGGTGTTCATGTTCATGCCGCTCGTCATGTCGGCGATGTTCGCGTTCTTCCCGGCGGGCCTGGTGCTCTACTGGGTGACCAACACCGTGCTGTCCATCGCGCAGCAGTGGAACATCAACCGTCGCATCGAGGCGGCCGCGGCCCTGAAGCGCAGCAACTGAAGGCCCGCGCGTGCCCATGACGCGCAGTGACACCATCGTGGCGGCGGCCACGCCGCCGGGCCGCGGCGGCATCGGCATCGTGCGGCTCTCAGGTCCGCTGGTCCCCGCGATCGCCGCCGCGCTCCTCGGGGAGCTGCCGCGCGCGCGCCACGCCACCTTCGCGCGCTTCCTGGGTGAGGAGGGCGAGGCGCTCGACGCCGGGCTTGCGCTCTTCTTCCCGGCGCCGCACTCCTACACCGGCGAGCACGTGCTCGAGCTGCAGGGGCACGGCGGGGACCTCGTGCTGCAGTCGCTGCTGGCGCGCGCCATCGCCCTCGGCGCCCGCCGCGCGCTGCCCGGGGAGTTCACGCAGCGCGCCTTCCTCAACGACAAGCTCGACCTCGCGCAGGCGGAGGCGGTCGCCGACCTCATCGATGCCGGCTCGCAGGCCGCGGCGCGCGCGGCGATGCGCTCCCTCGAGGGTGAGTTTTCCGCGATGGTGCGCGCCCTCACCGAGGCGCTCATCGAGCTGCGCACTTACGTGGAGGCGGCCATCGACTTCCCCGAGGAGGAGGTGGACTTTCTCGCGGACGCGGAGCTCGCCGAGCGCCTCCAGGGGGTGCGCGATCACTTCGCCGGTGTGCTCCAGAGCGCGCAGCAGGGGCGCCTGCTGCGCGAGGGCATGACGGTGGTCATCGCCGGGCGCCCCAATGCCGGCAAATCGAGCCTGCTGAACCGCCTGGCCGGTTACGAGGCGGCGATCGTCACCGCGCTGCCGGGCACCACGCGCGACATCGTGCGCGAGCGCATCGCCATCGAGGGCATGCCGCTGCACGTACTCGACACCGCCGGGCTGCGCGAGGCGGGTGACGTCGTCGAGGAGGAGGGCATGCGGCGCGCCCAGGCGGAGATGGCGCGCGCGGACCGCGTGCTGTTCGTCGTCGATGCGGCCGCGGACCCCGGCGCCCTGGCGCTGCGCGAGGAGCGCGACCGGCTGCCCGCGCACGTGCCGCTCACCCTCATCTACAACAAGTGCGACCTGCTGGCGGGGCTGCCGGTAGCCGATACGCAAAGCGGCCCCCCGGTCATCATGCTCTCGGCGCTCACCGGCACCGGGATCGAGGCATTGCGGGCGCACCTCATGACCGTGATGGGCTACCAGAGCGTGGATGCGGGGGCGGTGAGTGCGCGCGGGCGGCACCTCGAGGCCCTGGGCCGCGCGCGCGCCCACACCGAGGAGGCGGCGCGCCAGCTCACCGAGTCGCGCGCCGGCGAGCTGGTCGCCGAGGAACTGCGCCTCGCGCAGGAGGCGCTGGCGGAAGTCACGGGCGAGTTCACGAGCGAGGACCTGCTGGGGAGGATCTTCGCCGGCTTCTGCATCGGCAAATAGGTCTGCCGCTGCCGAGCCCGGAAATGAGCGGCCGGGGCGGTTCAGGTGGCCCCTGCAGGTTGAAATTGCACCCCGCGGGGGGCATGCGGCACACTCGCCGCCCGAACAATCCCTAACGGCTGACACCCCTGCCGGGGGTGCAGATTCTCCATGGCGAACCGCTTCACTTGCCCGGGTCCTGCGTCTGCGCCGCCGCGCGGTCGCTGCCGTGGCGGAGTGACCGCATGAGCGTGACCGGAGTGCTGCCGCTGCCGCGCACCGACCTCGACGAGGACGCCTGGGAGGACCTCTTGAGCTTCGTCGAGGAGCGGCGTGTCATCCCGATCGTGGGACCGGAGCTGCTCATGGTCACGACCGAGTCGGGTCCGCGGCTCCTCTATGACTGGGCGGCCGAGCGGCTGGCGGCGCGCCTGGCGGTCGATACCACGCACCTGCCGCGTCCGCTCACCCTCAACGACGTGGTGTGCCAGTTCCTGGCGGCGCGCGGCCGGCGTGAGGAGGCGTACGTGCGCCTGCGCGGCATCATCAAGGACGCGAACCTCGAGCCCCCGGCGGCCCTGAAGCACCTGGCCGCGATCGATGACTTCGACCTGTTCGTGACCACGACGCCGGACGCATTGCTGGAGAGCGCCATCAACCAGGCGCGCTTCGCGGGAGCCGCCAGCACCGAGGTGCTCTCCTATTCGCCCAACCGCGTCGTCGACCTGCCCGGGGAGCGCGATGGCCTGCAGCGCCCGGTGGTGTACCACCTGTTCGGCAAGCTCTCCGCATCCCCGAGCTACGTGATCTCGGACGAGGACCTGCTGGAGTTCATCTGCGCGCTGCAGAGCGAGCACCTGGTGCCGGAGAAGCTCTTCCACGAGCTCGAGCACAATCACCTGCTGTTCATCGGCAGCAACTTCTCCAACTGGCTCGCGCGCCTGTTCCTGCGCATGGCCAAGCGCCAGCGCCTTTCCGACCCGCGCGACGTGGGCGAGATCCTGGCCGACGACCACTCCAGTCACGATGAGCGCCTCATGAGCTTCCTGCAGCAGGTGAGCCTGCGCACGCGGGTGTACGTGGGCGCCGAGCGCTTCGTCGAGGAGCTGGCGCGACGCTGGCAGACGCGTCGGCGCCCGCAGGCGGCGCCCGCAGCGGCGCCCACGCGCTTCCTGCCCCCGACCCGCGAGATGCCCGACAACGCGGTGTTCATCTCCTACGCGCGCGAGGACTTGCCGGCGGTGCAGCAGCTCAAGGCGGGCCTCGAGGCCGCCGGCATCACCACCTGGTTCGACATGGAGCGCCTGGAGGTCGGGGACGACTACGACCGCAAGATCCAGCGCAACATCGCGCGCTGCTCGTTCTTCATCCCGGTGGTCTCGGCGAGCACCCAGCGGCGCCTGGAGGGCTACTTCCGCCGCGAGTGGAGCTACGCGCTCGACCGCGCGCGCAACATGGCCGACGGGGCGCTGTTCGTCCTGCCGGTCACCATCGATGCTACCGACGCCAACGCGGCGCTGGTCCCGGACCGCTTCCGCGCGCTGCACTTCACGCAGCTGACGGGCGGCGTCGTGACCCCGGAGTTCTGCCGGCGCCTGGCGGACTTTTTGAGCGCGCGCGCCCGCTGATGGCCGCCGCCGCCGATACCACGGCCGCCGCCGTCGATGCGCGCAACCCGTGGCTGGGGCTGGCGAGCTTCACCGAGGAGACGCGCGCGTACTTCTTCGGGCGCGACGCGGAGGTCGCCGAGCTCGCCCGGCGCGTGCAGCGCAGGCTGCTCACCGTGCTCTTCGGGCAGTCGGGCCTGGGCAAGACCTCGATCCTGCGCGCGGGCCTGGTGCCGCGCCTGCGCACCCAGGGCTACTGCCCGGTGTACGTGCGCATCGACTACGCGCGCGGCACCCCTGAGCCCGCCGAGCAGATCAAGGCGGCGATCCACAGCACCGCCCGCACCTCCGGGCAGTGGACGCAGGCCGGGGTCGCGGTGGCGGGCGAATCCTTGTGGGAGTACCTGCACCACCGCGACGACGTACTGCGTGACGCGCAGGGCGAGCGGGTCACGCCGCTTTTGATCTTCGACCAGTTCGAGGAGATCTTCACGCTCGCGCAGAGCGATGAGTTCGGGCGCGCGCGGGCGGCGCGCTTCATCGGGGAGCTCGCCGACCTCGTGGAAAACCGCCCGCCGCGGGAGCTGCAGGCGCAATTCGACGAGGATGAGAGCGTCGCCGGCCGCTTTGATTTCGCGCGCAGCGACTACCGCGTGCTGATCGCGCTGCGCGAGGATTACCTGGCGCCGCTCGAGAGCCTCAAGGGCGCCATGCCCTCGGTGTCGCAGAACCGCCTGCGCCTCGCGCCGATGACCGGCGAGCAGGCGCTCGCCGCGGTGCTGGAGCCGGGCAAGGGGCTGGTGTCCGAGGAGGTGGCCGCCGCCATCGTGCGCTTCGTCGCCGGCGGCGCGGAGGTCGCCAACGCGGAAGTGGAACCCTCGCTGCTGAGCCTCATCTGCCGCGAGCTCAACGACGCACGCCTGGCGCAGGGCCGGCCCGAGATCTCCCAGGACCTGCTCGCCGGTTCCCACACCACCATCCTCAGCAACTTCTACGAACGCGCGCTCGCCGACCAGCCCGACGGCGTGCGCCGCGTCATCGAGGATGACCTGCTCACCTCCTCGGGCTTTCGCGAGAACGTGGCCGAGGAGCGCCTGCTGAAACGCTTCGCCGAAGTGGGCGCAGCTCCTGCGACCCTGGCTCTGCTCGTCAACCGCCGCCTGCTGCGCATCGAGGAGCGCCTCGACGTGCGCCGCGTCGAGCTCACCCACGACGTGCTGTGCGGGGTGGTGAAGGCGAGCCGCGACCAGCGCCAGGCGCGCGAGGCGAAGGAAGCCGCCGAGCGCGCGCTCCAGGCGCAGCGCGAGCGGGAGCGCAGCGCCCACAAGGCGCTGGTGCGTGCCCGCAAGATCGCCGGCATCTGCACGCTGCTGGCCGTGGCGGCCGTCGCGGCGGCGGTGCTCGCCTACTTCTCGAGCGAGCGCGCGCGGCGCGCCGAGCGCCAGGCGCAGCAGACCCAGGCCATCGCCGAGAGCGCCCGCGCCCAGTCCGAGCACCTCCTGTCCTACCTCGCCGATGACTTCGTTGGCGAGCTCGAGCTCTCCGGGCGCCTGGACCTGCTCAGGGACTTCTCGCAGCGCCAGATCGACTACTTCCACGCGCTGCCGCCGCAGCTGAAGAGCGCCGAGTCCACGCGCAACGCGGCGCTGGCGCTGGTGCACCACGCCCGTGCGCTGCGCTCGCTCGGCCAGCCCAAGGAGGCCCTGAAGGACGTGAACGAGGCCCTGGGCCTGCTCGAGGGCCTCAAGGCCGGCGGGGATACCTCGGAGGGCACCACCACGGCGCTGGCGCTCGCGATGCTGGCGCAGTTCCAGGTGCGCGACAACCTGGGGGATCCCAAGGCGCTTCAGTCCGCTGATGCGGCGCTGGCGCTGATCGCGCCCGTGGCGCAGGGTGCGGCCGCCACGCGCGCCACGCGCGCCGCCTATGCCGACGTGCTCACCCGCACCGGCTACGGCTACTTCGTCAACCAGAAGTACCCCGAGTCCCTGAAGCTGGAGACGCAGGCGCGGGCCGTGGCCGAATCCATGGGCGCGCTCGACATGTCCGACCCGGACATGACCGCCTATTACCTCGAGGCCACCGCCTGGTACGCCGGCGCGCTCGCCTACTCCGGACACATGGACGAGGCGCGCCGCGAGGCGGAGGCGGCGTACGAGCTCGGCACGCGCCTGCTGCGCCGCCGGCCCGGCAACCGCCTGGCGCTGCACGCGATGGGCATCATGGGCAGCGCGCTCGTGTCGTTCGCGCTCGAGGACCTCGACCCGCGCCGCGCCGCCGAGCTCGGCGAGCGCAACGATGCGCTGCTGCACACGCTCCTGGATCTCGATCCCGAGAACGTCGTGGCGCTCAACAACCTCGGCGACACCGACTCCAACACCGGCAACGCCTACCTCGCCGCGGGCGACCTGAAGCGCGCCCTGGAGTACCTCGGGCGGGCGCCCGATTCCGGAGCGCGCGCCGCGGCGCGCGAGGGCAACGTCGGCTTCCTCCTCAACTCCCTCACCTTCCTGGGTGCGCTCGGGGGCGTGCAGGCGCAGCTCGGGGATACCGCAGGTCTTGCGCAGACGCTCGAGCGCGTGCGCGTGGCCGGGGCGCGCCTCATCAAGGCCGTGCCCGCCGGCACCGTGCGCTCGCTGCTGGCGGATGAGGGTACCCGCATGCTGCAGTCCCTGAACGCGCTGATGCAGGGCAATGCGGCGCAGGGGCAGCGCGCCGGCCGCGAGGCGGCGGCGCATCTGGAGCATGCCAGCGCCGAGAGCGGCGCGGACCGGCAGCTGCGCGGCGGCCTGCTCGGGGCGGCCTACGGGTTTGTGGCGATGGCTGACCTCGAGCTCGCCGATTACCCGGCCGCGGAAGCCGCGGCGCGTGCAGCGCTGGAGAACCGGCGCGCCGCCGACCCTCCGGGCTCGGTCGGCACGCAGCGCGATCTCAACGAGGCCACCGCGTATCTCGCCGCCGCGCTGGCGCACCAGGGCAAGCTCGAGGAGGCGCGTACGCTTGTCATGCCGGCAGTGAAGTACCAGCGCGAGCTCGTGGCGCGCAACAAGTCGGACGTGTGGCTGCACTTCGAGCTCGCGCGCGTGCTCTATGCGCAGGCCTGCGCCGAGCCGGCGCGGCGCGCCGCGCTGCTCAAGGAGGCGGGTGCGCAGATCGCACTCTCGCCGCCGCAGGTCGCCGCCACGCCCCTCGCCGCGTGGCTGAGGCGCCTCATCGCGCGCGGCTAGTGCGGGGTCGCAGCCGCGCGCAGCGCGAGGTCCTTGCTGTAGACGACGTTCATGACGTTGTCGTACCAGCCCTGGACTTCCGGCTTCACCAGGTGCTTGCTGACGTAGAAGTAGATCGGCAGCAGCGGGTGATCGGCGAGCATCAGCTTTTCCGCCTGCTCGAGCAGCGCGCGGCGCTTGCCCGGATCCAACTCCTCGGCCGCCTGCGCTAGCAGGGCGTCGTAGGCGGGGCTCACGTAGTGGGGCAGGTTCACACCGAAGTCACTCTTCAGGTACTGCGCGAAGGTGTAGGGGTCGTTGTAGTCCCCGACCCAGCTGGAGCGGAACATCTCGACGTCGCCTTTGTCGATGTCCTGCAGCAGCGACTTGAACTCGACCTGCGTGAGCCTCACCTCGACCCCGAGCGCCTCCTGCCACATGGAGGCGACCGCGAGCGCCACCTTGGTGTGTACCTCGCCTGAGTTGTAGCGCAGCTCGAAGCTCGCCGGCTTCTCCTTCGAGTAGCCGGCCTGCGCATACAGGCGCTGCGCCTCGCGGATGCGCTCGCCCATCGGCTCGCCCTTGTAGTCGAAGGACTGCGGCGTGTAGTTGTCGATCCCGGGCGGCACCCAGCCGTACGCCGGGCGCTCCCCGACGCGCAGCACGAGATCGGTGAGCTTCTCGCGGTCGATGACGAGTGAGAGCGCGCGGCGCAGCTTCGGGTTGTCCTTGAAGGGTGCACGCCTGAGGTTGAAGCCGTAGTAATAGGTGCTCATCTGCGGACCGACGTGCAGCTGGTCGGCGAGGTTCGCCTTGATCCAGTCGAACTGGCCGCGCGGCACCACGAAGGTCACCTGCAGCTCACCGCCGCGGTAGCGCGCCAGTTCCGCGTTCTCATCCGGGATGAGGAGGTACTTCACCCCATCGAGGCGCGTCGCCGCGTCGTTCCAGTAGCGCGCGTTGCGCACCGCGAGGATGTGCGAGCCCTGCACCCATTCGGCGAGCACGAAGGCGCCGTCGGAGGGCATGAGGCCGGCGCGCGCGTAGCCTGCCGGGTGCGCGGCGAGCGTGGCGCGGTGCACCGGGCAGGTGCTCGGGTGCGAAAGCAGCGTCGGCAGGTAGGGGGTCGGGGACCTGAGCGTGATGATGAGCGTCGCCTCATCGGGCGCCGCGACCCCGAGCTCGCGCGCGGGCATGCTGCCGGCGACGATGTCGGGGGCGTTGGCGATGACGTCCACGTACTCGGCGTACCCTGAGCCGGTGGCAGGGTCCACCAGGCGCTGCAGGGCCGCGACGAAGTCCGCCGCCACCACTGCATCGCCGTTCGACCAGCGCGCCTCGGGGCGCAGCTTGAACGTGTAGGTGCGCCCGTCCGCACTCACGCTCCAGCTGCGCGCGACGCCCGGCGCCACGCGCGCGTCCCTGTCGAGGGTGGTCAGGCCCTCGCACAGGTCGCGCAGCACGCTCTGCGCCTCGAAGCCGCGTGCCTTCTGCGGGTCGAGCGAGTCGGGGTCCGGGCCACCGCCGCGCACCAGCACCACGGCCCCGGGCTTAAGGGCCGGCGGGGCAGAGTCCTGCGGGGCGTGGCTGCAGCCGCTGAGCACCCCCGCCAGCAACACGGCGGCGAGGCAGGCGCGCCACCGCGCCCTCATCGTTGCGGGCTGCGGTTGCGGTTGATGTCGGCGCGCAGCGCCTGCGTCGCCGCGCGCGCGGCCTGCGCGAAGTCATCGCCGGCGGAGGCGTAGAGGATTGCGCGCGAGGAGCTGACGATGAGGCCGGTGCCCTGCGCGTCCTGCCCGGCGCGCACCGCCTCGGCGACGTCGGCCCCCTGGGCGCCGACGCCGGGCACCAGCAGGGGCATGTCGCCGACGATCCGGCGCACCTGCGCGAGTTCCTGCGGGTAAGTGGCGCCGACCACCAGCAGGCAGTTGCCGTTCGCGTTCCAGCGTTGCGCGGCGAGCTGCGCCACCACCTGGAACAGCCGCCGGCCGCCGATCTCGAGGTCCTGCAGGTCCGCGCCGCCCTTGTTCGAGGTGCGGCACAGCACGATCACGCCGCGGTCGGCGTGGCGCAGGAAGGGCTCCAGGGCATCGGTGCCGAGGTAGGGGTTTACGGTGACGGCATCCGCCCCGTAGCGCTCGAAGGCCTCGATCGCGTAGCGCTCGGCGGTGCTGCCGATGTCGCCGCGCTTGGCATCGAGGATCACCGGCACCCCCGGGTAGGCGCGGTGCACGTACTCGATGGTGCGCTCGAGCTGATCCTCGGCCTCGTAGGCGGCGTAGTGCGCGAACTGCGGCTTGTAGGCGCACACGAGGTCGTGGGTGGCGTCGATGATGGCCTTGTTGAACTGGAAGATCGGCGAGGGTTCGGCCGCGATGTGCTTCGGGAAGCGCTCGATCTCAGGATCAAGGCCCACGCACACCAGCGAGTCGTGCGCGGCCCAGGCCTCCTTCAGCGTCGCCATGAAGCCCGTCATGCGGCCCCCGCGCGCAGCGCACGCTTCTTCAGGTGCACGAGCAGGATCTGCACCGCCGCCGGGGTCACCCCGGGCACGCGCCCCGCGGCCCCGAGGGTCGCCGGGCGCACCGCCTGAAGCTTCTGGCGCACCTCGTGCGAGAGGCCGGTGAGGGCGGGGTAGTTCAGGTCGGGCGGCAGCGGCAGCTCCTCGTGGCGGCGGGCGCGCTCGATCTCGGCCTGCGCCCGCTCGATGTAGCCCTGGTACTTGGCGCGCACCTCCACCTGGGTGTGCACCTCGCCGGGCAGGCGCGCGTCCCCCGTGGGGTCGGACTCCCAGGCCGGAGCGCCCGCAAGCTCGCTCAGGTCTGCGTAACTGACCCCCGGGCGGCGCAGCAGTTCCAATGCGCTCACGTCGCGCGGCAGCGCCGCACCGAGGACCCGCGCGGCCCACTGCGGTGGCACCTCGGCAGGCCGGATGCGCAGCGCCGCGAGGCGCGCGACCTCCTCCTGCGAGCGCTGCTCCTTGGCCGTGAAGAGCTGCCAGCGCTCCTCGTCGATCAGCCCGAGCGCGCGTGCCGTGCGGGTGAGCCGCAGGTCGGCATTGTCCTCGCGCAGCAGCAGCCGGTGCTCGGCGCGGCTGGTGAACATCCGGTAGGGCTCGCGGGTACCGCGCGTCACGAGGTCATCGATCAGGACGCCGATGTAGGCCTCGCTGCGCGAGGGCACCCAGGGGGCCTCGCCGCGGGCGCCGCGGACCGCATTGATGCCGGCGATGAGGCCCTGGGCGGCGGCCTCCTCGTAGCCGGTCGTGCCGTTGATCTGGCCGGCGAAGTACAGGCCGCCGAGCGCGCGCGTCTGGAGCGTGGGGTGCAGCCCCGTAGGATCGAAGTAGTCGTACTCGATGGCGTAGCCGGGGCGTGTCAGGTGGGCCCGCTCGAAGCCTGCGATGCTGCGCACGAACTCCACCTGCACCTCATACGGCAGGCTCGTGGAGATGCCGTTCGGGTAGACCTCGTGGGTGGTGAGGCCCTCGGGCTCGACGAAGATCTGGTGCGAGGCCTTGTCCGCAAAGCGCACCACCTTGTCCTCGACCGAGGGGCAGTAGCGCGGACCTATGCCCTCGATGCGGCCGGTGAACATCGGCGAGCGGTCTGCCGCTCCCCGGATGAGCTCGTGCGTGCGCTCATTGGTGCTGGTTATGAAACAATCAACCTGCCTGGGATGGTCACTGCTGCGCCCGAGGTACGAAAACACCGGTACCGGGTCATCGCCGCTCTGGCGGACCATGACCGACCAGTCGAGGGTGCGCCCGTCCAGGCGCGGCGGCGTCCCGGTCTTGAGGCGTCCCACCGCCAGCGGCAGCTCGCGCAGGCGGCTCGCCAGGCGGTTCGACGGCGCATCCCCCGCCCGTCCCCCCGGGGCGTTCTCGAGGCCGACGTGGATGCGCCCGCCGAGGAAAGTGCCGACCGTGAGCACCACTGCGTGCGCCCGCAGGCAGATCCCGGAAGCCGTCACGACTCCCGTGACGCGGCCGCCCTCGACGCTCAAGTCGGCCACCTCCTGCTGGAAGAGGCAGAGGTCCGCCTGGTTCTCGAGCAGCGTGCGGATCGCCTGCCGGTAGAGCAGGCGGTCGGCCTGGGCGCGGGTCGCCCGCACGGCCGGACCCTTGCTGGCATTGAGGGTGCGGAACTGGATGCCGGCGCGGTCCGCGGCGCGCGCCATCGCGCCCCCCAGAGCGTCGATCTCGCGCACCAGGTGACCCTTGCCGATCCCCCCGATCGCCGGGTTGCAGCTCATGGCACCGAGCGTCTCGAGGTTCTGGGTGATGAGCAGGGTGCGTGCGCCCATGCGCGCGGCAGCCAGCGCCGCCTCGGTGCCGGCGTGGCCGCCGCCGATGACGATCACCTCGAAGTCAGGCTGGGTGCTCATAAGACATAATGTGGGGGCGCGGGACGGGACCTTCCGCTGCGGCGGACGCGTATTGTAGGGCGCAGCTCCCGGCGGACAAGCGCAGCGCTCGGTATCCTCGCGCCGCTCATGGCCGCTGCGCGCTCATCAAGAACTCTCCTCGCCGCCCTGCGGGTGCTGACCGCAGCCCTGCTGTTGGCCCGCGCAGCGGCAGCCGCAGGCCCCTCTGCGCCCCCCGCGGCCCTCACCCTCACCCCCTGCGTCATCGAGCACCCGCTGCGCCTCACGGTGGTGCCCGCAGAGTGTGGCGAGCTCCCCGTGCCCGAGGACCCGCAGCGCCTAGAGGGGCGGCAGGTGCGCCTGCACGTCGCACGCGTGGCCGCCATCAGCCGCCGGCGCGAGGCCGATGCGCTCTTCGTGCTCGCCGGGGGCCCCGGGCAGGCCGCGAGCGCCTTCTACGCGAGCGTCGCCGGCGCCTTCGGGCGCATCCAGCGCGAGCGCGACATCGTGCTCATCGACCAGCGGGGCACCGGAGGCTCCAACGCCCTCACCTGCCCCGAGGACGAGTCGGGGCTCTACGAGGCCACGGGTCCCGAGGTCGCGCAGCTCACGCGCCGCTGCCTTGCCGCCCTCAGCACCCGCGCTGATCCTGCCTTCTACACCACGAGCCTTGCGGTGGCGGATCTGGAGCGCGTGCGCGCCGCGCTCGGCTATGCGCACATCGATCTCTACGGGGTGTCCTATGGCACGCGCGTCGCGCAGCAGTACCTGCGGCATCACGGCGAGCACGTGCGCGCCCTCATCCTCGATGGCGTCGTGCCGCCGCAGCTGGCGATCGGGCCGGACGTGGCAGCCGATGCGGAGAATGCGCTGCACGGGATCCTCGCGCGCTGCAGTGCCGATGCCGCCTGCCGCGCGCGCTTCACCGATCCTGAGCGCGACTACCAGGCCGTGCGGGCGCACCTGGCCGCGGGCGCGGTGCCCCTGAGTGTCCCCGACCCGTCGGGGGGTACGCCGCGGCAGGTGAAGTTCGGCCCCGAGCAGCTCGCCACCGTGCTGCGCCTCGGGGGCTACAGCGCCGACTATGCGGCGCTCCTGCCGCTGTTCCTCGACCGCGGTGCCCACGGGGATTTCTCGGTGCTGGCTGCGCAGTCGCTGCTCCTGGCGCGCTCCTACGAGGGCATTGCGCTGGGCATGCACAACAGCGTGGTGTGCGCCGAGGACGTGCCGTTCTGGGGCGCGATCGACCGCGCGCGCCTCGCCGCGACCTTCATGGGGGCTGCCCAGGTCGACGCCCTCGCCACGCTGTGCGGCATCTGGCCGCACGGCCCCGCGGATGCCGACCTGCACGCGCCGCTTCACAGCGCGGTGCCGGCGCTCCTGCTCTCGGGCGGGGATGACCCGGTGACGCCGCCGCGCTATGCGCAGCTTGCGGCCGAGGGGTTTTCCCGGGCGCGCCAGATCGTGCTGCCCGGCTTCGGGCACGGGCAGCTCACGGTGCCGTGCATGGACCGCGTGCTCGCGGACTTCCTCGCGCAGGCTGCGGTGGCAACCATTGACGTCAGCTGCCTTGCGCGTGCCCGTCCCATGCCCTTCTTCACCTCCGTGAACGGGCCGCCGCCATGATCGAGGCACGCGGCCTGTGCAAGCGCTTCGGTGACATCGAGGCGGTGCGCGCGGTGACCTTTACCGCCGCGGACGCCCGCATCACCGGGCTCCTGGGTCCCAACGGCGCCGGCAAGTCGACGACGCTGCGCCTGCTCTACACCGTGCTCCGGGCGGACGCCGGCGACGCCTGCATCGACGGGGTGAGTGTCTCCCAGGCGCCGCTGCAGGCGGCGCGGCGCCTGGGCGTGCTCACGCACGGGGCCGGCATCTACCCGAACCTCACGGCGCGCGAGAACATCCTCTACTTCGCCGCCCTGCAGGGACTGCGCGCAGCCGAGGCGCGCGCGCGCGCAGCACAGCTGGTGCAGCTGCTCGAGATGGAGGAGTTCGCGGACCGGCGCGCCAAGGGTTTCAGCCAGGGACAGCGCGTCAAGACGGCGCTGGCGAGGAGTCTCGTGCACCGCCCGCAGAACCTGATCCTCGATGAGCCGACCAACGGCCTCGACGTCATGGCGGTGCGCTCGCTGCGGGAGCTGCTGAGGCAGCTGCGGGCGCAGGGTCACTGCGTGCTGTTCTCGAGCCACGTCATGGCGGAAATCGCGGCGCTGTGCGATGAGGTGGTGGTGATCGGCAGCGGCCAGGTGCTCAGCTGCGGCACGCCCGAGGAGATCCGCGCCCGCACCGGTACCGCAGGCCTCGAGGAGGCGTTCGTCGCCCTCATCGCTCAGGGGCAGGGCTAGCTTCGCATGCGCGCCATCCTCATCGTGTTCCTGAAGGAGTTCCGCGAGAACCTGCGCGAGCGGCGCACGCTCTACACGGCGCTCATCCTGGGGCCGCTGCTCGGGCCCGCACTGTTCGCAGGCATGCTCGCCCTGCAGCTGCACAAGGGCGTCGCGTCCGCCGACAAGCCGCTGCCGGTCGCCGTGGCGCACGGCGAGCGCGCCCCGAACCTGATCGCCTACCTCAGCGAGGCGGGGGCTGCGGTCACCGCCACCGACCTCTCGGGCGAGGACGCGCGGCGCGCGGTGCAGGCGCACCGCTACGAGCGAGTGCTCGTGGTGCCGCCGGACTTTGCCGCGAGCCTCGGCAGCGGCACCCCGGCGCCGCTCGAGCTGTACGCGGACGCCTCCGATGCCGCCGCCGCGGCCGACACCGAGCGCCTGCGCGCGCATCTCGCGCAGTACTCCTCGCGCCTTGCGCGCCTGCGCGTGGTGGCCCGCGGCATCGACCCCCTGGTACTCAACACGCTCGCCGTGCAGGACATCGATGTCTCGACCCCGGTGACCCGCTCGGTGCTGCTGCTGGGCACCCTGAGCTACCTCATGCTGCTGACCATGCTGATGGGCGGGGTGTACCTGGCCATCGACGCGACCGCAGGCGAGCGCGAGCGTGGCTCGCTTGAGCCGCTGCTGACGCTGCCGGTGCCGCGCCAGCAGCTGATCTTCGGCAAGATCCTCGCCGCCTGCGCCTACATGCTGCTGTCGCTCATCCTCACGGTGACGGCGTTCGCGATCCTGCTGCGCTTCACCGGTCTTGAGCGCCTCGGCATGAGCATCAACCTGGGTCCCGCGGTGGCGGTGCGACTGGTGCTCTACTGCCTGCCGCTCATTCCCCTCGGCGCCGCACTCATGACGATCGTCGCCGCCTACACGCGCACCTACCGCGAGGCGCAGTCGTACCTGGGGCTCGTGCTGCTGGTGCCGACGCTCCCGCTGGTGTTCGCAGGCGTCCTCGGGCTGCGCCCGAGCCTGGCGATGATGGCGATCCCCTCCCTCAGCCAGCACTTCCTCATCACCAGCCTCTTGCGCGATGAGCCGCTGCCGGTGAGCTACGTGGCGCTGGCGTGCGGGGCGACGCTCGCCTGCGGGGCCGTGCTGGTGGCGATCGCCGGGCGCCTCTACCGCCGCGAGGCGTTACTCGGCTGAGGCAGCGGGGTCCCTGAGGCGCGCATGCAGGGCCGGCAGGTGGCGGTCGGCAAAGGCGCGCGCCTCGACCTCGAAGGCGTTGTTCCAGTAGCCGTGCCGCGCGCACTCGAGGAGGTAGCGCCCGACCGTGAGGGTGCCCGGCTCCCACTGGCACATGACGTGGCAGTACTCGTGCAGCATCAGCCAGGGGTTGGCGAAGAACTCCTGCGCGCTGCCGCGCAGGTAGATGTGCCGGCGCCG
>Ga0181537_10002566_pt1 | contig 15942 bp, 13 predicted proteins | sample PEATcosm2014_Bin_39_FD_119765 | JGI IMG/M metagenome (GOLD analysis project Ga0181537, IMG submission 119765) | Peatland microbial communities from MTU Mesocosm Facility, Houghton, MI, USA - PEATcosm2014_Bin23_10_metaG | ecosystem: Environmental > Terrestrial > Soil > Wetlands > Peat | place... | reverse complement strand
CAATGGACGGTGCAATTCGGGCCATGAGAAATCTACTTCTTGCTACCGCCGCAATCGCTCTGATCGGTGCTGCCACGCCGGCTCCGACGTGGACGGCACCACCCAGCGCGGCGCCCTCGACGGCAGCACCGACTGCGGGTCTTCTTAAGTTTACGGGCGAGCTGCTCGATCTGCAGCACGGCTTCGTGTTCTTCACGACGGGCGATGCTTTCCCGATCGCCGCGGACGCGAAGATCATCAACTACGATACGCAGCAGCCTATCTCGCCGGCGTCAACGACGCGAATGTTTGCTCAAGCAACCTTCGACGGCAATGGAAAAGTCATCGAGTTGGCGATCGCAAAACACTCGCTGCCTCCCGGTAGTTCATACTCGGACATTCATAAGTATGCGGTCGCGCTTTCTCCGCCGGCGCCGAACCCTGACTTGGATCCCAATCGTCCGCGAACGGTGGCCGGCAATACCAGCCGCTTCGCGTTGACGGGCAAGATCGTGCAAGTGCGGTTCGTCGTGCAGGTGCCGCCCACGACGCCGATGTCGGATGCGGTGTACATGACCACCGACGTTAGCGGCTGGAATCCGCAAGGCACGCGCATGGAGCGATTCGATGCGGTTCACTACGCCGTTACAATACCTTTAAGAACGGGGACCGAGTTCTACTACAAGTTCACGCGCGGTTCGTGGCAATCAGCAGAACGCGGACGCACCGGCATCGACGAAGCGCCGCATCATTTCTTCCTGGGGGCGACCGCGCTCGGAGAGCCCGACACGCAAGTCAGGGATGACGTTGTCTACAACTGGTCCGACTACAATCCGGCCGGCGGCGGCCAGGCGCTCGTCCCCGGCGCAACGCCGACGCCCTTCAACCCGCTGCCGTTCGGCTACCCAACGCCATTCCCGGCTCACACGCCGGCACCAGGCCCGACGAGCAAGACCCGCTCGCGTTAGCGGATCGAAATTGGAATATCGCGTTCGACGGTTGCGCCGGTTGGAGCGCGCGCGATCACTTGCAGCGTGTAGTTGCCCTTCAAGAAGAACGGCAGATCTGGAATCACGCCGGAGGCCCTGAACAAACCGTTATGCGTTTTCGGAACCGGCATTGCCCACGAACTGATGTGGATGTCGACGTTCGAAACGTTGTTGCTGGTCGTCACGTAACCACTCACAGTTTCGCCTGAACGAATCTCGAGCGTCGAGATATGAATCGCTAGAATGTGCGGCGCCAAATTTGGGATGACGAGAGCGGGTGCGGCGCGCTTCACGCCACTGGACGAGACACTCTTGACCGCGTTATACGGTGTGACGGTCGGGAGCGGCAGGGGTGTGTTTTGCGCGACGGGCTTCGCGGCTGAACTAGCAATCACGTAGACCGGCGCGGTCGACAGGGAAACCGCCGAGGCACGCGGTGAGGCCGCCACGGTGACGGTCGGGGACGTCTGCGGCCCGGTCGCATTGGACGTGGACGCATGTGGGAAGCATCCGGCAGCCCATAAGAGGGCGCATATGCTGAGCACGCGTAGGCTGCGCATACATGTCATCGCAGCTGATCTCGGTCGTCGTCCCGGTCTTCAACGAAGAAGGCAACGTCGACGAATTGGTGCGGCGTATCCGCGGCGTCATGAGCGAGCTGCCCGGAACGCCGCGTTACGAGCTGGTCCTGGTGAACGACGGCTCGCGCGACGCAACGCTGCTGCGGCTTCGCGACCTTGCATTGACGCACCACGAGATCGTCGTCGTCAACCTGTCGCGGAACTTCGGCCATCAGCTCGCTGCGACGGCGGGCATCGATACCGCGCGGGGGGATGCGGTCGTGCTGATGGACGGCGATTTGCAAGATCCGCCCGAACTGATCGGTGCGTTTCTGGAACGCTGGCGAGAAGGCTACGACGTCGTTTATGCGACGCGGCGCTCGCGCAAAGGCGAGGGGACGTTCAAGCTCATAACGGCGCGCGCGTTTTATCGCATCGTTCGGCGCTTGACGAATGTAGCGATCCCCGTCGACACGGGCGACTTCCGGCTGATGAGCAGGCGGGTTGTCGAAGCACTCAAGCTGACGCGAGAGCGGCATCGCTTTCTGCGCGGACTCGTGAGCTGGGTGGGTTACCCGCAAATCGGCGTCGAGTACGATCGTGACGAACGCTTTTCCGGAACGACGAAATATCCGGTGACGAAGATGCTGCGCTTCGCGATCGACGGCATCACGAGCTTCAGTGAGATTCCGTTGCGCTTTGCGTCCTATTTGGGTTTCACCGTTTCTTTTGTCGCGTTCGTGGTTGCGGTCATCGAGATCCTTATCAAGCTGTTCACAGGATACAACTACCCCGGTTACACCTCGACGATCTTCGCAATCCTTTTTCTCGGCGGCGTTCAGCTTATCGCGATCGGGACGCTCGGTGAGTATATCGGTCGTATCTACGAACAAGTAAAAGGCCGTCCGCTCTATTTGATCGCGGACGTCATACGTGACGGTGAGTTCGAACGAATCGATCCGATGGTGAGCGTCCGGGAGGCAGGCTGACTCGGGCCGATCCGGATCGCCGAGCGCGCTCGGCGCTCGGCGGTCTCATCGCCACCGAATAGCTCCGCAATGATTTCGCCGGCGGATACGGCTTCGCCCAAACGCACAGCCAAACGTATACCCGCAAGCGAGCCTTCCGCAGCGACAAGATCGCGACCGAGCTCGCCTAGTGCGACGGTGTCGAACTCTTGCACGAATCCGCCCTCGGCTGCGACGAGCGCGCGCGACGGCAGCGGACGCATCTCCTCGAGATAGTGCCGCGCGCCGCCCTGTGCTTCGATCATCGCGACGAATTTCTCGTAGGCGCTTCCGTCTTCGAGCGCCGACTGCAAGCGCGCCTGCGCGTTCGTTACGCTCGCGAGTTCGAGCATCGCCGCGGCGATGTGCTGCACGCCGGCAGCCAGGCGCGAATCGCGCCGCGTACCGCGCAGAAAATCGCGCGCCTCGATCGCTTCGACTCCCGAACCGATCGCAGGACCCAGCGGTTCTTCCATGTCGGTGACGTGCGCGATGGCGCTGCGCCCGAGATCTTCGGTGAGCTGCATCATCACTTCCGCAAGCTCGAACGCTTCCGACTCGTTGCGTAAGAACGCACCACGCCCGCACTTCACGTCGTAGACGATCCAGCGCGCACCGCTGGCGATCTTCTTGGAAACGATCGATGCCGCAATCAATCCGGTGCTGCGTACGGTGCCGGTACGATCGCGTAACGCATACAGTTTTTTGTCGGCGGGCACGAGCTGTGCGCTCTGCGCCGAAATCGCGCAGCCGACGGATGCAACGATCTCGCGAAAGCGCGCGATCGGCAGCTCCGTCTTCACGCCGGGAATCGCCTCGAGCTTGTCGAGCGTCCCACCGGTGTGCCCGAGCGCACGGCCTGAAAGCTTTGCGACGCGTACGCCGCAAGCCGCAACGAGCGGTACGACGACGAGCGAGACCGTATCGCCGACGCCGCCGGTCGAGTGTTTGTCGACCGCGTCGAAACCGAGATCGATGACGTCGCCGGATGCGATCATCGCGCGCGTGAGCGCAGACGTTTCCTCACGGTCGAGCCCGCGGAAGACGCTCGCCATCATCAGCGCCGCAACCGGTGCGTCATCGAGCTCACCTCGGACGTAGCCGGCGACGATTGACTCCCACGTCGATGCGTCGAGCGGCTCGCCATCGCGCTTTCGACCAATTGCTCGGCTGAGTTGGACTTCGTCCATCGCGGCGGAGTGTTCGCAGCGTGTGCCGCGAAGCCCGCCGAATGTCCGTTTTCCCGCAGATTGATGCGCTATCGCTTGGGGTCTACGCGGCATTAGCCGGCGTCATCGTCTTGGCCGCGCGGCTTCGACCGTCGAACGCCATCGTCGCGGTCATCGCGACTGCTCCCTTCGATTTTAGCCATACCGTCGGAGCGACGACGATCACCTTCGATAAGGTCGCGATCCTCGCTGCGATCGTCGGGCTGTGCTTACGGCGGCCTGGAGTCGCTATTCCGCGCGCTCTTGCACTGTCGATCGTAGCGGTCGTTGTCGCAACGTTCGTAACGATCGTCGTCGCAGAATACCGCGGCCCGGTGATACGCGAGACGTTCAAATGGATTGAATATCTGCTCGTATTCGCGCTTGCCGCGACTGCTTGGCGTCTCGACCCGGATGAGGATCGTCTTCGCTTGGCGACGATCCTCACCGTGGTCGCCGTCGCCGTCCTCGCTTTGGTGCAATTGCAGATCGGATCGCCCTCGGTTATCGCGATCGCGGGGAGTGTTTTTCCGCGGATCGCCGGACCGATCGAGGGACCGAATCAACTCGCCGCATATCTCGGTATCGCGCTGCCGTTCTTCACGATCTGGGCAATCGAACGGGTTTCTTGGATGACGCTCCTCGCGATTGCAGTAACGACTGCGACGCTTGTCCTGACGCTTTCGCGCGCCGGCGTCCTATTTGCCGCCGTGGAAGTCGCTGTCGTGTTCGCGCTCTCACCACGAGGCGCTCGCGCGACCATTGCAATCGCGTATGCGTCGGGCATCGCGGGTGCCGCGGGTTTCCTTTTGAGCTGGAACCCCGAAATTCTCGCACGCTTTCTTTGGTTTGGCGAAACGGGCGATGCAGGTGGAGTCGGCAAACGCAGCATTCTTTGGCGCGCAGCGTACACACTTTGGGAGCAGCATCCGGTCTTAGGCGTCGGCGCCGGCAACTTCGAGCTCTTGTTGCCGCGCATAGGCGACGTGGGGATTCGCACGCACGCAAACTCTTGGTATCTGCAGTCACTCGCCGAAGGCGGGTTGCCGCTGCTGCTTGCGACGTGCGCTCTCGTCTGGACGTCGATCGGCACCTTCATTCGGGCGCTGCGAAAACCGCTGTGCCTCGCCGCATTTGCGGCGAGCATCGCTTTTGCGCTGCATGGTTTCGTCGACTACGTGGTGTTCTACCCGAAAGTCGCGATCATGTGGTTCGCACTGCTCGGCGTCGCCGCGGAGGAAGCTGTCCCTCGACTTCGCTCGGGATGACAGCAGCGGGACTTCGCTCGGGATGACAGCAGTGTGGCGAGTGCCTCTCGCGATTCCGCTCGCCATCGCGCTCGGCGCGCTTGCTTCGCATCTGCTCTTTGGCTCGTTGCACAAGCCGGATGGCGTCTTGTCGCAGCCGATTGCCGTCGTCACGGCATGGGGTTGGTCCGGCGTCGCGGCCTGGTCGATCTACGCCGCAACGATGCTCGTTGCCGGCGCCGCTTATTGGCTCGCGATCGTGCGCAGCCGTCAGCTATCGCTCGCCGTAATTTTGAGCGCGAGCGCGCTTGCGTGTTGCGCGGCGTTCGCGTTCCGTTTCAGCTTCTCGAGCGACGTCTACATCTACGCGGCGTACGGCGCCCTCTCCGCAACGAGTCACAGCCCGTACGTTTACCTTACCTTTCCGCCGGCGCAACTCGTCGATGCGTACTGGACGCATGCGATCGGATTCGAATGGCCGTCGCTTCCCGCATGCCCGTACGGCCCGGAGTTCATCGGCATCTTACGCGCAGTCGTCGTCGCAACGCATTTCGATCTCGCGCACACGCTGCTCGCGCAACGGATCATGTCGATCAGCGCGTTCATCGCGGCGCTTGCGCTCACGGCGTACGTCATTCCCGAGCGAGGGCGATTGCTTGCGGCCGTGATCGGCCTCAATCCGGTCGTGATCTCGACCGTCGCCGACGGACACTATGATGCGCTCGTGTTTCTCGTGATCGCGCTCGCGGCGCTCGTGTCGTTTCGCAGACCCGAAATCGGCGGACTGCTGGCCGGCTTCTCGACGCTGCTCAAAGCGACTGGTGCGCTCGCAGCTCTCGCACTCGCGTACGCCATCGGCAGCCGTCGTTTCGCTGCGTGGGCCGGCGTCGCCATCGCCGCGGCTATCGGCGTTCAGTGGGTCGCGACGCAACTCGCGGGCGGTTACCAAAAAGCTGCGCCGACCCATTTGGTCACGACCGATTCCGACGTGATCGCCCTCTGCATCCGCGGGTTCATCGCGCTGGGCCTCGTCGCTCGCACCATCTACAACGCGCGGAAAGGGGATCGCGCCGCCACCCTCGCGGCAGCAGCCCTCACGATTTGGGCGCTGTACCCGAACGACTACCCGTGGTACGGGTTGTGGCTGCTCCCCTTGGCAGCGTTCACGCTCGAGCGGCGGGAAGGCCCTGTGCTCTTGGTGCTGACGTTCACCATCACGCTGCGTTATCTCTCAGATGCCTATGGATTCGCGCCGGCGGGTACGTGGCTCGAGACGATCGCACTCGTGATCCCGCTCGCCGCTTTCTCGAGGAAACCACTGGCCACGTGATCTTCCGCCTGATCGTCTTCACCATCGGATTTGCGCTCGGCGCGGCCGCGCAAGCCGTCGCGCAACTCGCGACGCCCGCGCCGGCACCGCAACCGGCAGCGAGTGCAACCGCGGCACCCACGGAAACGCCGACGCCGGTGCCAACCGCGACATCCTCGCCGGCCGCATCGCCGGCGCCGAGCGCTACGCCCGAGAATCCGTACAAGTACGTCGTCGAACCCGCCCCGGATCCGAGTGCGTTACCCGGTGCGCCGCAGATCATCCGCATCGAGGTCATCGACAAAACGGTCCACATCGGCGGTCAATTCGCAGTTCGCATCACCACGTCGTCCAACGTCGCGAATCTCGTAGTCTCGGTTGAGGGCCACGACGTCGCCATCCCGAAAGCGCAAGACGGACTTTTTGCGGGCATACAAACGATTCCATCGTTCATACCGTCGTGGTTTTTGAAAACGTATCAGGTGACGTTCAACGCTCTCACCGCCGACGGAAAAAAAGCGAGCATGACCATTCCGATCACGCTCGCGTACTGAACGACTGCGCCGGATCTCACGCGGCGATGCATGCAAAACCGCCGTGTGCCGCGGCAAAGTTGAGAATCCGGCGATCTCGCGTAACGAGCGGCACGCCAAATACTGATGCGGTTGCGATGATAATTCGGTCTGCCGGGTCACCGTGGAGGCCTTCGGGTAACTCTCCAGCCACGCGAGCAATACCATAAGTTACTGGCGCTTCACGCACGCCAGGCAATTGAAACAGATTATCGATGAAGTGCTCCGGAGTTGTCGACGCCTGGATCCGTCCGGCTCGCAAAAGCATTGCTATCTCCCATGCTGAAATCGCAGAAATCATCAATTCCCCGGATTCCGATGCTCGAGCGATCTTCCGGCTTGCCTCCGACGATATCGTCTCGCCTTGGTCGATCCAGATTGCTACGTGCGTATCAAGAATCAACGTTCGGCCTCCCACTCGACGTCGATCGGTGAAATGATGTCGCCCATATAGGTGACAAGGCCCCTATGGGCGCCAAAAAGCACGCCGGTCGTGGGCTGAACCGGCACGACGCGAGCCACCGGCTTTCCGCGTTTGGTAATGGTCAAGGACACATGAGTCCGCTGAACAGTGTCAAGCACCTCGAGGCAGTGGGCCTTGAACTCAGCAGCGCCCATGCTACGGCCGATTGCCACTGCGGGCTTTCGCTTCTTTTTCGGACTGGTCACTTTCATGTGACCATCTTAGTACCCGCGCCTTCGACAGACAAGACTACGGCAATAAAAGAGCCGCTCGATCGAGCGGCTCTTGGTGTCGTGCGAGTACCGTTACTGCGCGAAGCTGACGTTGATCTTCTTCGGCTGGGCCTTCGGCGTGAAGCCGAGTCGAAGCGTAAGCATTCCGTTCTCGACGTTTGCCTGGATGCTCTCGCCATCGATCTCGTCCGGGACGAGGAGCGAGCGTGTGAACTGACGCTTCTCGCTAACGCCGGCGATCGTGAGGACCTTCTGATCCAGCGTGACGTCGATCTGATCGGGCTTGAAGCCCGCGACGGGCAGCTCGACGGTATAGCCGGTCTCGTCCTTGGTGATTTCCAGTTCCTGATACTGGTTCAGGGTCGGATAAAAGGCGCTGAACGGGCTGCGCATAGCAAGCTGGGGCATGGTTATATTCTAACTCCTCATACGACGGCGCCGCTGGGACGCCAAAATTTTTGACACCCTGATCGTACCGGCGTCTGGCAGTCTTGTCAATAGATTGCTAATACTGCCACTCCCGCCTAGGTGGCTGAGGGCTCGTTTACGCCTTGTCCGGCCCCCAGCCAGACCGTTTCGACGAGCGACCCCGGCTTCGGCTTGAGGACGCGCCAGCAGTCGATGACGGGAAGTGGCGTCGTGCGACCGCCGTTTTCGAGATCGGCGTACTCGGGCCACGGCGTCGTAACGACGGCAAGATCGGCGTCGTGTAAGGCTTCGCCGGCGCTCGCAGCAAGCCGCACATCCGGACCCAGCGCGCGCGAGGCAGCCGGACCTGCCAACGGATCGTGGATTACGACGATGTAGCCACGCTCCCCAAGCCGTCGGGCGAGCATGACGCCCTGACTCTCCTCGATAACCGCCGTGTCGGGCTTATACGCCATGCCCAGCACGGCGACGGTCGCACCCGGCGCAACGCGCGACGTCACAGCAGCCTCCAACCGATCGATCTGATAGCGATTGAGCGCGTGCGTCGCTTGTGCGAGGTCGGAGCGGGCGCCAAGGCTCGACGCAAGCGTCGCGAACGCGACGTTGTCGCGCGGAAAACACGGGCCACCGTAGCCGGTTGCGCCGCGCAGATACTTCCGCCCGATGCGCGTGTCGGAACCGACCGCTTCGGCGACAACGTCGACGTCGGCATCGGGAAGCCGATCGCAAATGTCCGCGAGCATATTTGCGTACGAGATCTTGGTGGTGACGAACGTATTGACGGAGATCTTCGTCAGCTCGGCGTTGACGAAGTTCATGCGGCGAACCAGCGGCGTATTTTCGCAGACCTTGTCATACACCGAGGCGACGAGTTCGCCGGCTTTTGCGTCACTCTCGCCGATGAGCAGAAAATCCGGGCGCAGCATGTTCCAAACGACGCTGCCCAGTGCGACGAATTCAGGATTGTAGCAGAGTCCGATATCGCTTCCGGCACGCTTCCCGCTCGTGCGCTCGAGCGTTTCCCGAATGACGCCGCCGGTCGCACCCGGCATGACCGTCGAGGTTACGACGACGACGTGGTATGCGTTTTTCTCCTTGAGGGCAGCGCCGAGTTTTTCCATGACCGCCAAGACGTGGTCGTTCGAAAACGCTCCGGCGGCATCGCTCGGCGTCGGAACGATGATGAACGTGACGCTGGATTCTGCCGCGACGCGCGCGTAATCGGTCGTGAAGGCTAGGCGCGCCTTCGCGGCATCAAGCATCTCTTGCAGGCGTGGCTCGTCGAAGGGCGAGCGTCCGGAATCCAAGCTCGCGACGAAGGCCGGATTGACGTCGAGCCCCACGACGCGATGGGCTTTTGCGGCAAAAACGGCTGCCATCGGCAATCCAAGCTTGCCTAAACCCACGACCGAAACGTTCATTTTACAATCTTCTGAGGGGGATGACCCCGAGCCCTAGGAAGTCGCAACGACAATGGCAAGACGCGAAGCCGTCCTGATAGCAGGCGGTGGTGGTTTCATAGGCGGCTGGATGGCGCGCGGTGCGCTCGACCGCGGCTTTTCGCACGTGCGTTGCGTCGACATCAAGCCGACGAGCGAATGGTATCAAGTGCACGACGAGTGCGACAATCTCATTCTCGATTTGCGCAATCCGGACGATTGCCGCAGAGCCGTGCGCGGGATGGATTACGTCATCAACTTGGCTGCCGACATGGGCGGCATGGGTTACATCGAGGCGCATCGCGCGAACTGCATGGTCTCGGTGCTGATCAACACGCACCTCTTGTGCGCCGTGCGCGATACCGGCAACAAACGCTACTTCTACGCATCCTCAGCCTGCGTCTACAACATCGACAAGCAGCGCGAAGCCGATGTCGCGCCGCTCAAGGAAGAAGACGCATATCCGGCCATGCCCGAGGATGGTTACGGTTGGGAGAAACTGTTCTCAGAGCGCACGTGCCGCCATTTCCTCGAAGATTTCGGCGTGCAAACGCGCGTCGCGCGATATCACAATGTCTACGGACCGCGCGGAACGTGGGATGGTGGCCGAGAGAAGGCGCCTGCCGCGATTTGCCGCAAAATTGCCCAAGCGAAATTCAACGGCGTGCACGAAATCGAGATCTGGGGTGACGGCGAGCAAACGCGCACGTTCATGTTCATCGACGACTGCGTCGAGGGAACGCTCATGTTGACCGAGAGCGATTTCGCCCAACCGATCAACGTCGGCTCTTCGCGCCTCGTATCGATTAACCAGATGGTCGACATCGTCGAAGAGATCGCCGGCATCAAGCTGAAGCGCACGTACAAGAAAGACGCGCCGCTCGGCGTCCGCGGACGCAGCTCGGACAACACACTCATCAAGAAAGTCTTCAACTGGGAACCGCAGATCTCGCTTGAGACGGGTTTAGAGAAGACGTATCGTTGGATCTACGATCAAGTGAAGCAGGGAGATAAAGTCCCGCTAGCCGCGCGGTAACGCGACCGCTTCGCTGCCCCTCGACTTCGCTCGGGGTGACAGCGGGGTGCCCGCAATCTCGCCTTCGTCCCCAAGCCCAACTCCGGGGATCAAATAGCCACGCACGTAGTCGGCGATACCGGCCTCGAGCGAGGTAATCGGCCGCTCGTAGCCCGTCGCGATGAGCTTGTCGATCGTGGCTTGGGTGGCGTACTGATAGCGCCCCCGTAGCGTCTCCGGCATGTCGATAAACCGGATATCCGGTTTGCGGCCCATCGCGGCAAAGACGGCGTTGGCCAGGTCCAGCCAACTGCGTGCTTGGCCCGAGCCTATGTTGAAGAGTCCGCGCGCCTTAGGCGCGTCCGCGAGGTGCACGGTCATCGCGACCGCGTCCTTGACGTAGATGAAGTCGCGCGTTTGCTGGCCGTCGGCGATCTGCGGCCGATAGCTCTTGAACAAACCGACCCACCCGTCGCGGACGATGCTCTCGTACGCTTTGTGGACGACCGAGCGCATATCGCCTTTGTGATCTTCGTTGGGCCCGTACACGTTGAAATATTTGAGGCCGACGATGCGATCGAGCATTCCCGTGCGCGCAGCGTAGACGTCGAAAATATGCTTCGAAAATCCGTACTTGTTGAGCGGACGCAGCTCCGAGGGTTCGAGATCCTCGCGTAGGCCGTGCTCGCGGCCGCCGTACGTCGCACCGGAGCTAGCATAAAGGAAGCGGCGGCCTTTGGCGACCGCCCATTCGGCCAGCATCTTCGTGTAACCGAAGTTATTGCGGATTAAATAACTTGCGTCGGTCTCCGTCGTCGAGGAGCATGCGCCTAAGTGGAAAATCGTGGAGACTTCGTCCAACTTTCCGGGCGTTTCGCTCACGATGCGTGCAAGCTCGTCGGCTTCGAGATAGTCGCGAAAGCGAAGCGGAACGAGGTGTCGCCACTTTTCGCCCGTACCGAGACGGTCGGCGATGAGAATATCATCGAAGCCGCGCCGGTTCAGCTCCCAAACAAGCGCGCTGCCAATGAAGCCGGCGCCCCCCGTCACTAGGATCCGCATATTCCGTCTTTCGCGATGTGTTAGCATAGAAACTCCGTGTCCGTAGCCACACCAGTCTTATACCGATCTTTCGCGGGTTTGCTCGACCGATTGCGGTCGTCGAGCGGTGCCGCTGCATTCAGTTTGCACGAAACCGGCGCGGCTGCCCGCCCGTATTTGCTCGCCGGAATCTACAAAGCGCTCGGCGACCAGATGCTGGTCGTCGTTCCCACGGCCGACGTTGCGGAACGTACGTTCGCCGATCTGCTGTACTATCTCGGAGAGGGTGAAAGCGGAGCGGTTGCGCTGATGCGTCCGCGCGACGAAAGTATCGGTGCGCTCGAGAGCCCTTCGGAACGCAGCGCGCGCATGACGCTGCTCGCCGATCTGTGCGCGGGGCGCTCGATGGTCGTCGTCGCTCCGGTTGCCGCACTCCGTCAGTATTTGATGCCGCGCGAGATTTTTGAAGGACTCGTCTTTCGTCTTGAACGCGGCGCGAACGCCGGGTTCGAAACGACGCAACAGCAATTGTTCAGGCTGGGCTATCACCGCGTCGACGTCGTCGGCGCAGCCGGCGAGTATGCAGTCCGCGGTGGCTTGATCGACGTGTTTGCTGCAACGGCCGACAAACCGGTGCGCATCGAATTCTTCGGGGACGAGATCGAGAGCATGCGTCCCTTCGATCTGCAATCGCAACGGAGCGACGCCGGCGAGCCGCTCCCTCAACTCGCGGTCGCACCGTGGGGCGAGATTCCGCGCGAACCGATTTATCGCGAACGTATCCACGAACGCGTCGAGGGCGAACCGGGCGTCGTCTCGGCCGTGCGCGCGTATCTTGCCTCGGGCGCGGAGATTCCCGAAGCCTGGCTGTCGCTCGCGTACGACACGCACGCCACCATCTTCGACTATCTTTCGAAACGCGGACTGGTCGTGCTCTCGGAGCCGCAGATGCTCGCGACGATCGACGAGGGCCTCAGTCAAGAACGCTCGCGCGAGCAAGAGGTGTTGCTTGCCGGCGTCGAGTCCGGCGACCTGGACGTGCGCACCGACGAAGTCGGAGAAGCCTTGCTCGCGGACGTGAGCGCGCCGTATCCGAATTTGCACGCTTTGCGCGACGACCTTGCGCGGGCTACGACGTTGATCGTCGCGGGCGCAATCGAAGGTGATGCCGCCGCCTTGTGGCTCCCGCGCGAGCTCGAGCGTTTTGCGCTCGAGACGCGTCCCGTCGAACATTTCCAGCGGCGTCTCGACACGTTCATGCAAGCCGTGCGCGACTGGACGAGCAGCGGCGATACCGTGTGGCTTACGGTCACGGGTGCGTCGCGCTTGCATGAGATGTTGCAAGGTGCGGGCATCGATGCGCAACGCGGCATGCCGCGCGCGCTGCTCGGCAACGCGGCCGTGTACGTGGATCAAGGTTCGATCGACGCAGGCTTCTCGATTCCGGCGTTGCGTTTGCACGTGCTCGGCGATCGCGAAATTTACGGCCAGCAGGCACGCCGGGTCAAACTGCGCGCCATCAAAGAAGGCGTCCCCGTCACGCTCTCCGATCTTTCGGTCGGCGATTTCGTCGTGCACGCCGTGCACGGCATCGGGCAGTATCTCGGACTGCGGACCGAGACGATTCTCGGCACGACCAGCGACTATCTCGATCTGCAATATGCGGGCAACGACCGCATGCTCGTCCCCGTGCACCAGATGCACATGGTGACGAAATTCAATACCGGCGAAGGCGTGGCGCCGCGGCTCTCGCGCATGGGCGGCGCGGATTGGGCGCGCGCCAAGAGCCGCGTCAGCGAACAGCTCGCGAAGATCGCCGACGATCTCGTCGCGCTCTACGCCGAGCGCGAATCGGCGCCGGGATATTCCTTCGGTCCGGATGCGCCGTGGCAATCCGAATTGGAAGAAGCCTTTCCGTACACGGAGACGCCCGATCAGCTCAAAGCGATCGTTGAAGTCAAAGGCGACATGTCCGCCTCGCGTCCGATGGATCGGCTCGTGTGCGGCGACGTCGGCTACGGCAAGACCGAAGTCGCGATCCGCGCCGCGTTCAAAGCGGTGCTCGCGAAGAAGCAAGTCGCGATTCTCGTTCCGACGACGCTGCTCGCCGCACAGCACTATCGTAATTTCAGCGCACGTTTCGCAAGCTTCCCGGTCCAGGTCGCAGAGCTTTCGCGCTTTCGCACGCGCAAGGAACAGCAAGCCAGTCTGCGCGACCTTGCGGACGGTAAAGTCGACATCGTCATCGGCACGCATCGCCTGTTGCAGAAAGACGTCGTCTTCAAGGATCTAGGCCTGCTCGTCATCGACGAAGAGCAGCGCTTCGGCGTCATGCACAAGGAGCGTCTCAAGCAGCTGCGCGCGAGCATCGACGTGCTGACGCTCTCGGCAACGCCGATTCCGCGCACGCTCCACATGTCGCTGCTCGGCGTACGCGATCTCTCGCTGATCCAAACCGCGCCGGCTAACCGGCTCTCGACGAAGACAGTCGTCGTGCCGTCGAGCGATTCGGTCGTGCAGCGCGCGATCATGGCTGAGCTCGACCGCGGCGGACAAGTCTACTTCGTGCACAACCGGATCGAGACGATCTACGGCGTCGCGAAAGCCCTCGAGCAGCTTGTCCCAAAAGCGCGCATCGGCATCGGACACGGACAGATGAGCGAAACGGAGCTCAGCCCGGTGATGGAACGATTCATCGAAGGCGAAATCGACATCTTCGTCTCGACGACGATCATCGAGAACGGCCTCGACATCCCCAACGTCAACACCATCATCATCAACGATGCGGATCGTTTCGGACTTGCCGATCTGTATCAGCTGCGCGGACGCGTGGGACGCTCCAATCAGCAAGCGTACGCGTATCTCTTGTATCAAGCGCACAAGGCGCTGACCGAAGAAGCCAAGGCAAGACTCGAAGCGATTCGCGAGTTCACGCACCTCGGAAGCGGCATGCAAATCGCAATGCGCGATCTCGAGATTCGCGGCACGGGCAATCTTCTCGGCAAAGCGCAAAGCGGCTTCATCGGAGCGGTCGGTTTCGATACGTATTGCTCGCTGCTTGCAGATGCAATCGCCGAGCGGCGCGGCCGTGCGAAAGACACGCTCGAGCAACGCCGTGAAGCCGTCATCGACATCAAGATCAACGCCTTCATTCCGGCGGACTACATCCCGCAAGTCTCGCAGAAGATCGCCGTCTATCAGCAGCTCGCCGGCGCACGCAGCGAAGAGGAAGTCGAAGAGATCGCCGCGGGCGTGCGCGACCGGTTCGGAGCGTTCCCCGACGAGTTCCACGATCTCGTCGAGATCACAAAGCTGCGCACGATCGCGCTGCGCAAGAACATCACGCGCGTCGTCATCGACGAAATGCGTCTGACCTTTGGGGTCGGGAGCGGCTTTGCGCTCGAGCCGACAGCGATTCCGCGCCTGCAATCGCTCACCAAGAATCGATTTCGTTTCGGGGACGGCAAAATCACGATCGACCTGCCGACGCGGATGGAGACCCCCCGAGACGCGTTCCCTTTGGTTCGTCAGCTCGTCGAAGCCGTCTAGGCAGGTAGCCAAGGCAGGCACACTCGTATTTACGTCGCATGGGCGCGTCGTCGCGTCGTTCACTCCGTACGGTGCCGCTTGCTATCGGCATGCTCATGTTGCCCGCATGCACGCCCCCGGTCGTAGCGCCCGCCCCGACCCCAACAGCGACCGCGGGACTTCTCTCTTACGTCGTTACGTTGGGGACAGACGCCAATCCGAGTAGTTTTCTTTTAGGGCCCGGGACCGGGCCCGGTAATCCCGGTGACTTGCGATACGGGATCATGCAGACCGGCGCCGGGTCGATCGTGTTCGACACGCCTGCGATCAACGCGAACACACCCGGGGCGTGCGATTCGCCGAACGGACCCTGCGAGATCATTCTGAGCGGGCCGCTTCCCGCGATCAATTCCAGCAACCTGACGATCGACGGCGGGACATTCGGCACCATCATCATCGACGGAGCCAGCACGTACCGCGCGTTTTGGGTTAACGGCGGAACGGTCACGATCAAGAATTTGCAGATTCAAGACGTGACCGCAAAAGGCGGCAATGGCGGAGCAGGATCCGGCGGTGGCGCCGGGCTCGGCGGCGGTCTGTTCGTGTATGCTGGAAATGTTTCCGTCGTGAACGACTTCTTCGTTAATTGCATTGCGCAAGGCGGGGCGGGAGGTAGCGCAGGCAACGGCGGCTTTGGCGGCGGCGGCGGAATGGGAGGCAACGGCGGGTCCTTTTCCGGCTCCGGTTCGATGAGCGGCGGCGGCGGATCCGGAGGCGGCGGCCTGTTGTCCGCGGGCGCCAACGCAAATAACGCGAACGGGGTGACCGGCGGCTCCGGTTACCTGCCTACCGGCGGTGCCGGCGGGACCCCGGGGCAGAGTGGCGGCAATGGAGGCGTGGGCGGCGGAGGAGGCGGCGGCGGT
>Ga0181537_10002564_pt1 | contig 15957 bp, 16 predicted proteins | sample PEATcosm2014_Bin_39_FD_119765 | JGI IMG/M metagenome (GOLD analysis project Ga0181537, IMG submission 119765) | Peatland microbial communities from MTU Mesocosm Facility, Houghton, MI, USA - PEATcosm2014_Bin23_10_metaG | ecosystem: Environmental > Terrestrial > Soil > Wetlands > Peat | place... | reverse complement strand
TCCTGCTCACCAAGCACGTCCTGCCCACCATGATCGCGCGCGGCGGCGGCCGCATCGTCAATATCGGCGCCGGCGCCGGCCATCGCGGTACCGAGGCGCAGGCATGCTACGCCGGATTTAAATGGTCCCTGCGCGGGCTCACGCGCACCGTGGCGTTGGAAGCCGGCGAGCATGGCGTGACGGTCAACCTGGTCTCGCCCGGCATGATCGCCGGCCCGGCTGCCGAGCGTCGGTTCGCCGAGCGGGCCCGCCGCGACGGCGTCGCGCTCGACGAAGTGCGGGCGGCGGCCGGCCACAAGCCGGCGCTGCGGCGGCTCGGAACCGCCGAGGATGTCGCCCAGGTCGTGCTGTTCCTGGTTTCCGATGCGGCACGGTTCGTAACCGGCCAGGAAATCGTGGTCGACGGAGGCGCCAGTGTCTGATGCGCTCGACACCGGCCTGACCGATCGCATCGCGATCGTGACCGGTGCGACGGGCATCGCCGGCGCCGCGGTGCGCCGCCTGGCCAAGGCGGGTGTTCATCAGATCCTAGGCGGTCGGGATATCGACGGGCTGCAAGCCATCGTGAAATCCCTGTCCGGCGCGCCGGGCCGCGCCATCGCGGTCCGCTGCGACCTGTCGCAGGCGAGCGAGGCCGCTTCGCTGGTCGACCGCGCCAAGGAAGTCGGCGGCGGGCGCATCGACATCCTATTGAACGGGGCCGGCACCATCGGGCTCGGCCACCTGCCGGTCTGGGATTTGCCGACCGCCGATTTCGACCGCGTGCTGGCCGCCAATCTGCGCGCGGTATTCCTGATGATGAAATTCACGCTGCCGATCATGATCGCGGCGCGCTACGGCCGCATCGTCAATATCGGCGGAACCTTTGGACTGAAAGGCGTGCGCTTCCGCTCGCAGTACAGTTCCTCGAAATGGGGCGTACGCGGCCTGACGCGGTCGACCGCGCTCGACGCCGGCCCGTTCGGCATCACGGCCAATACCATCTGCCCGGGTTACGTCAACAGCATCGCCGCGATCAAGGACATCCGCGAAGAGGCCGCGCGCCGCGGTCTCGAGCCCGACCAGGTCGCGCGCGAGCACGCTTCGACCATGGCGCTGCGCCATTTCGTCGACCCGGAAGACGTCGCCGCCGCGGTCATGCTGCTGGCTGGGCCGGAAGGCATCAACATCACCGGCCAGGAAATCGTGGTCGACGCCGGCGCCGTGGTCTGACGCCACAGGGATCGAGGAGCATCAAGCATGTCCTATCGTCTCGGGGTCGATGTCGGAGGCACCTTCACCGACCTTCTGTTGATGGAAGAGGAGTCGGGGCGCGTGGTGCGCGCCAAGGTCCTCTCGACTCCGAAGGACCCATCGCGCGCGGTGTTGGCCGGCATCGACAAGATCTGCGCCACCGCCGGCATCAAGGCCGCCGAAATCGGCAATCTGCTGCACGGCACCACCATCGCCACCAACGCGATCCTCGAAGGCAAGGGCGCCCGTGTCGGCCTGATCACCACCGAGGGATTCCGCTTCACGCTGCAGATCGCCCGCTCGCACATTCCCGGCGGGCTGGGCGGCTGGATCACGCATCCCAAGCCCGCGCCGCTGGCGCCGCTGGAGTTGACCATCGAGGCGCGCGAACGCATCGACAAGGACGGCAAGGTGCTGACGCCGCTCGACGACAAGCGCCTGCGCGCCAGCCTGGCCACGCTGCGCGAGGGCGGCGTCGAGGCGGTCACGATCGCCTTCATGAATGCCTATGTCGACGGTACCCACGAGCGCATGGCGCGCGACATCGTGCTCGACGAAATGCCCGGCATGTCGGTATCGATTTCGAGCGACGTCATGCCCGAAATGCAGGAATACGAACGCACCCTCACCACCGTGGTGAATTCCTATGTCCGGCCCATCGTCGCGGGCTACATCAGCAATCTCGATCGCGATTTGGGCCAGCGCGGCATGTCGTCGCGCATCCAGGTCCTCAAATCCGACGGCGGCCTGGCGTCGGTCGACAGCGCGGTCAAGCTGCCGGTCAATCTTTTGGTCAGCGGGCCCGCCGGCGGCGTGTCCGGTGCTTTGTGGGTGGCGCGCCAGGCCGGCTTCGCCAACATCCTTACCCTCGATATGGGCGGCACCTCGACCGACGTGGCGCTGATCGAGAACGGCGTGCCGCGGGTGCGGCGCGAGACCACGGTCGCCGACGTGACCGTGCGGGCTTCGTCGCTCGACGTGCGCACGGTGGGCGCGGGCGGAGGGTCGATCGCCCATGTGCCCGAACTCACCAAGGCCCTGCGCGTCGGCCCGGAAAGCGCCGGGGCCGCGCCCGGCCCGGCGGTCTACGGCAAGGGCGGCACGCGGCCCACGGTGACCGATGCCGACGCCGTGCTCGGCTATCTGCCGGACGTGCGCCTGGCCGGCGATCTCAGCCTCGACTACGCGGCCGCGCGCCGCGCGGTGCAAACCATCGCCGACGCACTGGGCGTGAGCGTGACCAAGGCGGCATCCGGCATCGTCGAAATCGTCAACGAGCGGATGTTCGGCGCGCTGCGCCTGGTTTCGGTGCAGCAGGGTTATGACCCGCGCAACTTCGCGCTGATGGCGTTCGGCGGCGCCGGGCCGCTGCACGCCAATGCGTTGGGGCGCCTGATGCAGTCCTGGCCGGTGATCATTCCGCCTTCGCCGGGCGTGCTGTGCGCGTTCGGCGACGCGACTACCAGCCTGCGCAACGAGGCGTCGCGCACCCTGATCCAGAAATTCTCGGAAGTCTCGGACGCCTGGGTGATCGAGCGGCTGAGCGAACTCGCCGAATCGGCCGCCCAGGCGCTCGACGGCGAATCCGTGCCGCGCAGCGCGCAGACGACCAGCTTCGAGATCGATTGCCGCTACGCCGGGCAGGCCCTGGTTCTGCCGGTTCCGGTCGACATGGCGGCCTTCCGCCGCGAGGGGCTTGCGGCGCTGTCCCGGACCTTCGATGCCGAGCATCGCAAGCTGTTCACCTTCGCCCTCGACGAAGGATGCGAGATGGTCAATCTGCGGGCGATCGCCGAGGCGCCCTCCGCGCACGTCGACGCGCTCGAGATTCCCACCGCCAAGAATTCCGATCCGGCAGCCGCGCAAATCGGCCAGTGCCGGATCTTCGCCGACGATGTCGAAGCAGTCGCGCGCGTCTACGACCGTCCGCGGCTCGAAGCCGGCCACCGCGTCGTCGGCCCGGCGATCGTCGTCGAAATGGATGCGACCACGCTCATTCTTCCCAACCATGTCGGCGAGGTCGACCGTACCGGATGCATCCTGATCCGGCCGGTCGAGCCGGGATCGACGCGCTCATGAATCGAGTTTAGGAGGCCAGCCATGCCCGCCAGGATTATCCAAGCCGACGTGCCCCGGGCCGAGGTAAAAGTCGACGCCATCACCCTCGACATCATCGAGAACGCGTTGCAGAACGCGCGCACCGAAATGGAGCATGTTGTGTTCCGCGCCGCGATGTCGACGGTGATCCGCGATCAGCGCGATGCGTTCCCGTTGATCACCGACCGCAACGGCTCGATGGTGGTCGGCCAGTTCGGCTCGCCGGTCGCGGGCTTCTTGCGCGGCTACCATGGAACGGTCGAGGACGGCGACGTGTTGCTAACTTCCGATCCCTATGCCTGCCAGGGCGCCATCAGCCACGCGAACGACTGGCTGGTGATCAAGCCCATCTATGTCGATAACCGTCTGGTGGGCTGGAGCGGCATCTTCGGACACGTGACCGATATCGGCGGGCAGGTGCCGGGCAGCGAACCGATCAATGTCTCGGAGATTTTCGAGGAGGGCATCGTCATCCCGCCGCTCAAGATCTGCCGCAACAACGAATTCCAGGCCGATCTGCTCGAGCTCATTCTCCACAATTGCCGCGTGCCGCAATACAACCGCGCCGACATCACGGCGCTGGTCGCGTCGGTCAGCCTGGCCGCGCGGCGTGTGATCGAGATTTGCCAACGCTTCGGCACCGACACCTATCTGCAAACCTGCGACCTGCTGCTCGATCGCACCAAGCGCGCGGTCGCGCATCTGATCGAGACCGCCATCCCCGACGACACCCTGTATTTCGAGGACTATGTCTGCGACGACGGGCTGGGATTCGGTCCCTACCGTATCGCCTGCACCATGCAGAAGCGCAACGGCAAACTCTTCTTCGACTTCTCGGAAACCGACGACCAGTCGCCGGGATCGATCAATTTCTACTTCAACGACGAAATGTTCAAAATGTTCGTCGGCGCCTACCTGATCAAGATCTTCGACCCGCAGATCATCTTCAACGCCGGCTATTACGATTTGATCGAATTGGAGATACCCGAAGGCTCGCTGCTGCGGCCGCGGCGGCCGGCGGCGCTCTCGTGCCGCAACGCCACGCTGATGCGCACCTTCGACGTGTTGATCGGCCTGCTCGGGCAGCGCACGCCCAAGCTGATGACGGCCGCGGGCTACAGCTACGCGCCCTACATGTTCTATTCGGGCCGCGATGCGATGGCCAAACTGTTCACCTATTTCTACGCCGGCATGGGCGGAATTCCCGGACGGCCGGTCGGCGACGGGCACGATGCGTCGACCCTGCTGCCCTCGATGTTCAATCTGCCCAACGAGTTTTCCGAAAGCTATGCGCCGGTGATCATCGACCGGTTCGAACTGGTGCCGGATTCGGGCGGACCGGGACTGCACCGCGGCGGAAACGGGGTCCTGACCGTGTTTCAGTTCCTGAAGGAAGGCGATGTTTCGATTCACGATTGCCGCTGGCTGACCTACCCGTGGGGCGTCAATGGCGGCATGCCGGGCTTGCGCGGGCGCAAGATGATGGAACGCGCGGACGGCACCACCGAGGTCTTGCCGGCAATGATCGATCGCGTGCCGGTGAAGCCGGGCGACCGGCTGCATTTCATCAGCTGGGGCGGCGGTGGCTGGGGCAATCCGCTGGAACGGGATCCCGCACTGGTGGCGTTGGAAGTGCGGCGCGGCCTGGTCACGACCGACGGCGCGCGCAACTACGGGGTGGTGCTGCGTGCCGACCGGTCCGTCGATCATGAAGCGACGGCATCGTTGCGGCGGCAGATGGCGAAAAGCCGGGACAATACCGCCATCTTCGACCGGGGCGACGACATCGCGCACCTGCTCGAACGCTGCCTCGAGGAAACGGGCCTGGCACCGCCGAAGCCGCCGGTCCGTGCTCGCAAGGCGGTCGCGCCGGGGGTCGCCGCATGATCCGGCCGGCAATAGGGCTCGCCACTGTTCCGAAAAAGGGACGGACCTGGTTGAACTGAGCATGTAAAGAAGAGGCACTGGCGGGTTTGGCGCGATCACGGATCCCGCCGGGCCTTACGCAACCGTGGCCAGTGCCGACAGGGAAAGCGTCAAGCTGGGGTATCGGAGGAAGGGATGGCGGCGACGGTCGACTTGGTTATTCGCGACGGTCTGGTGGTGGGGCCGGATGGTGCCGCCCAGACGAGCATCGCCATCCAGGGCGAGACGATCGTCGCTGTCGGTGCCGCCGAATCCATGCCACCATCGCGTGTCACCATCGATGCGCGCGGCCACCACGTATTGCCGGGCGCGATCGACAGCCATGTCCATTTCCGCGAACCCGGATACACGCACAAGGAGAATTGGGCGAGCGGAACGGCTGGCGCCGCCATGGGCGGCGTCACCACCGTGTTCGAAATGCCCAACACCAGGCCGCCGACCGGGACGGTCGCCGCGCTCAAGATCAAGCAGAAGGCGGCCGCGGCGCAGGCGCACGTCGACTACGGAATATACGGGCTGCTCGACGAAAACAATATCGACGTGCTGGTCGATCTGATCGCGGGCGGCGTGGCCGGATTCAAATGTTTCATGGGCAACACCTTCGGCGATCTGCCCGCGCCCAGCGACGGCGCCATGCTCGAAGGATTCGAAATTATCGCCAAGCACGGCATGCGCTGCGTTGTGCACGCCGAGAATCCGTCGATCATGGCCCGGCGCCAAGGCAAGATGGAGGCGGCGGGCCGCACCGACGTGCACGCGCATTTGGCGGCGCGCCCCGAGATCTGCGAGATCGAAGCCGTCGGTCGCGCCATCGTGTTCGCCGAATGGACCGGCGCGCGCCTGCACATCGCCCACAAGAGTTCCGGCGATGCCCTTTACATTGTGAAAGCCGCCAAGGCGCGCGGCGTCGACGTTACGGTCGAGACCTGTCCACAGTATCTTCTGCTCGATACGAACGACGTCGATCGGCTGGGCAGCGTGCTGCGCGTCAATCCGCCGATTCGCGCCCCGGGCCACGGCGACGCGCTGTGGCAGGCGCTCAAAGACGGCACCGTGGACATGATTTCCACCGACCACGCGCCGCATCGTCCGGAAGAGAAAACGCGGCCCAGCATCTGGGATTGCGATTGCGGCTTTCCCGGCGTCGAAACCCAGATGCCGCTGATGCTGACCGAGATCAACCGCGGCCGCGCCTCAATCAGCGACTATGTCCGCTGGTCCGCCGTCAACCCGGCCAAGGCCTGGGGACTCTATCCCCGCAAGGGAGCGATCGAGATCGGGTCGGACGCCGACATCGTGATCGTCGACATGAATCGTACGGGCACGATCGACCAGGCCGATTTGCAATCGCTCAGCAAGATATCGCCCTGGCACCGGCGGCCGTATCGTGGGCGGCCCATCACCACGCTAGTGCGCGGTCGAATCGTCGTGCAGGATGGCGCATTCGTCGGGAAGCAAGGCTGGGGAAAGCCGGTGGTGCAGTCGATGCCGCGCCCATCGCCGCGCAATCTCGACAAGACCACCGAGGCGATCCTGAAGCGTCAGGGCGCCCCGGTTCCGGTCGGGCAATAACAGGCGGCCAACAGCTGTCGCGGGAACGTCAGAACAAGACCATGCGCACATCCAAGGTCATCCACATCGTCGGCTGTCATGCGGAAGGCGAGGTCGGCGATGTCATCGTCGGTGGCGTTGCACCCCCGCCCGGCGAAACCCTGTGGCAACAGTCGCGCTTCATCGCCCGCGACCAGAATTTGCGCAAATTCGTGCTCAATGAACCGCGCGGCGGCGTGTTCCGCCACGTCAACCTGCTCGTGCCGCCCAAGGATCCGCGCGCCCAGGTGGGCTGGATCATCATGGAACCCGAGGACACGCCGCCGATGTCGGGCTCGAACTCGATTTGCGTCTCGACGGTTCTGCTCGATACCGGCATCGTGCCGATGCAGGAGCCCGAAACGCGCCTGACGCTGGAAGCGCCGGGCGGCATCGTCGAAGTGCTCGCCAAGTGCAAGGATGGCAAGACCGAATACGTCACCGTGCGCAATCTGCCGTCCTTCGCCGACAAACTGGGTGTGCCGCTTGAGGTCGAAGGACTGGGAACGCTCACGGTCGACACCGCCTATGGCGGCGACAGCTTCGTCATCGCCGACGCTCGAGCGCTCGGTTTCGCGATCGTCGCCGACGAGGCCAGGGACATCGCCGCAATCGGCATGCGCATCACCCGTGCCGCCAACGAGCAGTTAGGCTTCGTGCACCCAGAGAATCCCGACTGGGACCACATTTCCTTCTGTCAGGTGGCGGCGCCGGTCGAGAAGGTTGGCGGCGTGCTCAGCGGCGCGAACGCGGTGGCCATCCGCCCGGGCAAGATCGATCGGTCGCCCTGCGGCACCGGCTGTTCCGCGCGCATGGCCGTCCTTCACGCACAGGGCCTCTTGAAGACCGGCGATGCTTTCATCGGTCGCTCGATCATCGGCTCGCGCTTCGATTGCCGCGTCACCGCCACGGCCACGGTCGGCGGAAAGCCGGCGATCGTTCCTTCGCTAACGGGACGGGCGTGGATCACCGGCACGACGCAACTGATGCTCGACCCATCCGACCCGTGGCCCAGCGGCTATCGCCTGTCGGACACCTGGCCGAAGATGGCGGGATGAGCCGGCGCGGTCGGTCGTAGCACCATGCCCTTGCGTCTCAGCGCCCGCGACCGATCCGTGCTGAATGCCGACGAGGGTGCGGCCGCCGCCTCGGCGATGACGGTTCTGGCCGCCTTCGCCGAGGCGATCGGCGCCGACTCGCTTTTGGACGTCACGCGCGCCCATATCGACGGGTGCCTGTATCACGGCCAGGTCAATCTCGATTTCGTCGAGCGTCTGGTTGCCACCGGCGGCCACGTCCGGGTGCCCACGACGCTGAATGTGGGTTCGCTCGATTTGATCCATCCCGAGCTCATGCTCATGCGCCCCGACGAACAGACTTCGCCCCGGCGCCTGATGAAAGCCCATGAGGAATTGGGTTGTCTGTCCACCTTTACCTGCGCGCCCTACCAGACCGTTTTTCGTCCCGCGTTCGGCGAGCAGATCGCGTGGGGCGAATCGAACGCGATCGTGTTCGCCAATTCGGTGATCGGGGCGCGCACCAACCGGTACGGCGATTTCATCGACCTGTGCTGCGCCATCACCGGGCGCGCGCCGGCCTGGGGGCTGCATCTCGACGCGGGCAGGCTCGGAACCGTCCTGTTCCGTCTGACCGGTTTTCCGCCATCGCTCGAACCAACCGACTCGCTCTATGTCGCCGTCGGGCTGCTGGTCGGCGAGCGAACCGGCGACCGCATCCCCGTCATCGATGGGCTGCCGCCGCCGCGCGACGAAGACCAGCTCAAAGCCCTGGGCGCCGCGGCCGCATCGACAGGTTCGGTCGGCCTGTTCCACGCTGTCGGGATCACCCCCGAAGCGCCAACGCGCAACGAAGCGTTCGGTGGACGTCCGCCGGCCGAGACGATCGACATCACGCCAGCCGACATCGCCGCCGCGTTGCGCCACCTGTCGACCGTTCCGGACGGCACGGCGATCGCGGCTGTGTGCCTGGGCACGCCCCATGCGTCGCGTGAAGAATGGGAGCGGCTGCTGCCGCTGCTGCGCCGCATCGCGCCGGGCAAGGGAATTCCGATTTACGTCAACACCGGGCGCGCAATCCTGCAGAGTCTCGAGCACGATGGGCTGTTGGACGGTACCGGCGCGTTCGATGTCGTGCCCGTGGTCGACACCTGCACCTATATAACGGCCATCCTCGAACGCCTCGACGGCGTGGTGATGACCAATTCCGGCAAATGGGCGCACTACGCGCCGGGCAATATCGGGGTGCAGGTCGCGTTCGGCGAGTTGGAGGAATGCATTCTGTCCGCCGCCGCCGGCCGGGTGGTCCGCACCGCGCCATGACCCGGCTCGGCCGATTCTACGCGGACGGAGAAGCGGCGGCGCCCGCTCTCGTGCTGACGGAAGCCTTGAGCTTCTGGGGCGGCATCGAGGTCGAGACGGGCTCGATCATCAGCCGCTCGCACCCGCAGCTCGGCCAATGCGTCGCGGGCCGCGTCCTGGTCATGCCCGGCTCGCGCGGATCGTCGTCGTCGTCGTCGGTGCTGGCCGAGGCGGTCCGCCGCGGTACCGCGCCCGTGGGTATTCTGCTGGGCTCGCCCGATCCGATCCTGACGGTGGGGGCCATCGTCGCGCAGTCCCTCTACGATCTGCGATGCCCCATCGTGGTGTGCACGATCGACGGGATCGCGACCGGCGACAGTATTCGCATTTCTCGTTCGCAGACCGGAGAAGCGGTGATCGAATTGTCGCGCTGAGCGGGAAGGGCGGCCATCGCGCGTAGACTCGGTGGCATTGGTGTAAGTGGACCACGCTTGCGGCCAACCGCGAATTCCGTCGTTTTCGCCAATGCCGATTCGTGCGAGAATGCAAGCATGGCTGAAGAACCCGAAAGCATTCTTCTCAGATATTTGCGCCAAATCGACGCAAAGATTGACAGGGTGATTGAGGACCTTCATGACCTCAAACACCGCATTACGTCATTGGAAGGCCAGATTGCCCATTTGCATGGCGATTTTGCCAACCAGTCCGTTCGCATCGACCGAATCGAAATCCGCCTCGAACGTATCGAGAAGCGCCTCAACCTGGTCGAGGCCTGAAGCAATCTATCGTCGGCGGATTTAGCCTTGGACCGCGCCCTCGCCGCAATCAACGTAACCCGGTCGACCGATTTCGCCCGCTTTTCCTTCCGCCGCGTCGGCGGCGTGGTGTTGCGCCATCTTTACCTGCTCAGGGGCTCCTGGACCCGCATCGCCGAGTTGATCTATTGGCCGATGATCAACGTGGTGACCTGGGGCTTCTTCAGTCGCTTCTTCGTCCACCACTCCGACTGGCTGAGCCAGGCCGCCGGCGTGCTGATCGGCGCGGCGCTGCTATGGGACGTGCTGTTTCGCAGCAATCTCGGGCTCTCGGTTTCGTTCCTCGAAGAGATCTGGTCGCGCAATCTCGGCCATCTCGCGGTCAGCCCGCTCACCTCGGTCGAGCTGGCCGTATCGCTGCTGACCATGAGCCTGATCCGCACCCTTGCCGGCATGCTGCCCTCGGCCATCGGCGCGCTGTTGCTCTACCACTTCAACGTCTTTTCGTTCGGCCTGCCGTTGCTCGCCTTCTTCATCAATCTGCTCGTCACCGGTTGGGCCTTCGGGCTCGGCGTGTCGGCGCTGGTGCTGCGCTATGGCCAGGGCGCGGAAAGCCTGGCCTGGGTGGTGATCGTGGCGATCGCGCCCTTCTGCGGCATCTATTACCCGCTGTCGACCCTGCCCGGCTGGCTGCGGGACTTCGCCTGGTTCCTGCCGCCCAGCCACGTGTTCGAAGGCATGCGCGCGGTCGCCTTCGGCGGCACGTTTCCGCTGCACGAACTGCTCGTCACTGTCGCCCTGAACGCCGTTTATCTGGCGGTCGGGACGGCGCTGTTCATCTGGGTCAATCACATCGCCCGGGTGCGGGGCCTGTTCGTCGGCATGGGCGAGTAGTCACTTCGCGTTGTTGAAGGCGTCGATCACATGGGCGGAATAGACCAGCGCCGCTCCGGTGTTCACCATCGCGGCGGCACCCAGCGCTTCGGCGATCTCCTCTTCGGTGGCGCCGGCGCGTTTGGCGCCGTGCACATGGGCGGAGATGCAGCCGTCGCAACGGAGCGTGATGGCGACGCCGAGCGCGATCAGCTCGTGGGTTTTGCGGTCGAGCTTGCCGGGTTTGATCGCCAGCTGGCCCATGGCGCGATAGCCGGCCATCAGGTCCGGATTGAGTTCGCCCAACCGCTTGGTGGCGGCGATCAGCGAGTCGCGGTAATCATTCCATTCCTTGAGCATGACGACTTCCTCCGGATGCGGGTTGAGCTCGGCAAGCATAGACCAACCGGCGATTTACAGAGCAAGAGGCGACTGTTACAGTCCGCGCGCCGCGGAGGGCGGTAAGCGGGGAATGTGGTTCGGCCGGCCTATGGCACAATGAAAATCCTCGCCTGCAACTCCAACCGTCCGCTCGCCGAAGCTATCGCTTCGCGCCTCGGTCTCAAGGTCACTGCCGCCAACATCCGCCGTTTCTCCGACATGGAAGTGTTCGTCGAGATTCTCGAGAACGTGCGCGGCGAAGACGTGTTCGTGGTCCAATCCACCTCCTACCCCGCCAACGACATGCTGATGGAGCTGCTGATCACCCTCGATGCGTTGCGGCGCGCCTCGGCCCGGCGCATCACCGCGGTCATTCCCTATTTCGGCTATGCGCGGCAGGACCGCAAATCGGGTTCGCGCACGCCGATCTCGGCCAAGCTCGTCGCCAATCTGATCACCACCGCCGGCGCGAGTCGCGTGGTCACGCTCGACCTGCACTCGGGTCAGATTCAGGGATTCTTCGACATTCCGCTCGACAATCTGTTCTCGGCGCCCGTCTTCACCCACGACATTCAGGCGCGCCAGGGCAACGAGAAGCCGATGATCGTCTCGCCCGACGTGGGCGGCGTGGTTCGCGCGCGGCATGTGGCGAAACGGCTCGAGGCCGATCTCGCCATCATCGACAAAAGGCGCGAGAAGGCGGGCGTGTCCGAGGTGATGAACATCATCGGCGACGTCTCGGGGCGGCGCTGCATCCTGGTCGACGATATCGTCGATTCCGCCGGCACGCTCTGCAACGCCGCGGTGGCGCTGGTCGACGCCGGGGCGATTTCGGTCTCGGCCTATGTCACCCATGGGGTCCTGTCGGGCGGCGCGGTGGCGCGGGTCACCGCTTCGCCGCTGGAAAGCCTGGTCACCACCGACTCGATCCAGGCCACCGAGGCGGTCAAGCTGGCGCGCAACATCCGCCAGATCAGCATCGCGCCCCTGATGGCCGAGGCCATCCTGCGCATCAGCGAGGAACGCAGCGTCTCGAGCCTGTTCGATTAGGTCCGTCGCAATGTCGCTTGAGACGGCAATAATGGTAATTCAAAGCCTTGTCGCCGACGGCACGATAACCAGATATGGGATTGCCGGCGCTGTCGCCGCGACCTTCTACGTCGAGCCCATGACGACTTTCGACCTCGACATATTGGTCTCGGTCGACGCATTTCAGACTCGGCCCGGTTCCCGACTCCTGACGCTCGATCCGATCCGTGCCGCGCTGGCGAAAGCAGGTCATTCGGAGTTTCGCAGCGAGGGAATAGTTGTTGCGGGATGGCCGGTGCAGTTTCTGCCGGCCGAGAACCCTCTCCATATTGAAGCGATCGAGCAGGCAGTCGAAACGCCTCTTGCTGGCGGGAATTCGTCAATCAAACCCCGCGTGCTTCGCGCCGAGCATATTATGGCCATCGCGCTGGATGTCGGCCGCCCGAAGGACAAGATTCGCCTCATCCAGTTTATCGAGCAAAACGCATTCGATCGCGCAAAGCTGAAGCAGATTCTCGACCGATACGGACTGTTCGACAAATGGCGGAATTTCTGCATCCAAAATGGCGTCACGAGAAAATCCGATGTAGAATTGACGTTATGAAGTCATTCTCGATCCCGAATAGACTTGTTGATGTTTTGGCCCGCAAAGCCAAGGGGCGCGCAGATTCCGCCGCACGGCCTATCCGAGACAAATTGGCAATTCTTGATGCGATGCGCGCCGATCTGGCGCCAATCAAGGAGATTCGGGACGTGACCGCCTCGGCACGGCCAACCGGTACCAAAGCATACAGCCGTTCGATCAAGCGATAACGTCGGGGAATTTTCGGGTCGTCGCATTGGCCCGCGCCCCTGATGGCCGAGGCAATCCTGCTCATCAGCGAGGAACGTAGCGTCTCGAGCTTGATCGATCGAATCCAAAGCGCCGAGGCTTAGCCGGGCCGTGCGTCGCTCGCCTTGTCGCTCTCGCCGCGCAATTCCCTAACGATTCGCCGCGCCTCGTACCACAGCTCGAAGCCGAAATGCTCGGCGCGATGATGATAGAGCGACCGCGCCCGCTCGACGGCGTCGCTTTCCGTCGAGGCGATGATGGGAACCTCACCCTGGCTGGCGCCGGCTTCGTCGAGAAACCGGCAAAGATAGTGGGACATGTCTGTCCAATCCTTGGGCCGGCCCGGCCCAAGGGCGAGTATCGAATAGGGCTTGTCCGCACGCCTTGACATGTGTCATGCGGTCAGGCGCGCACGAAAATTGGGCTAGTTCCGCCCCGTCAGCACCGAATCACCGGCTTCGGCAGCGGGCGGTTGCTCCTTCTTGTAGATGCGGCGCGAACCCTGCCAAAGCTCGAAACTGCCTGGCTCATTGCGAAACAGGAACAGGAATTGGGCCAGCCGCAGCGCGCCGACCTCGGACACGCCGACGAACGGAATATCGTCGCGCACCGCGCCCGATTCGTCGAGAAAGCGGCAGAAATAGTAGGACATCGACGGTCACTCCCAGGCCCAAGCCTCTCCCCATAGCCCGACATGACGGCCGAATGGCGCCCGGCGCCATGATCTGGGTCATGAATCGGGGCTGACACGCCCGGCCGGGAATCGGTTGAATTCGCCGCCGATCCCGTGTAGAAACTCGCCCTTTCGCGGGCGGCGGCACCCCTGGAGGCCACGCCCCTCAATATGACAGAGGCCATCATGAGCGACGCAAGCACCATCGGCGCCGCGGCTCGTGACCGGGTTGGAAAAGGGGCCGCCCGGGCCACTCGCCGCTTGGGACTGGTTCCCGGCGTCATCTACGGCGACAAGAAAGAAGCCACCCCGATCGCCTTCGAACCCCGCGCCTTGTGGGCCGAGATGAACCGCCCCGGCTTCCACACCCGTCTGTTCGACGTGCAGGTCGATGGCGTCGCCGGCAACACCGAGCGCTGCCTGTTCCGCGACGTGCAGACCGATCCGGTCACCGATCGCCCGGTCCATGTCGATCTGATGCGCGTCACCGCGACCTCGCGCATCCATGTGCGCGTGCCCGTGCACTTCTCCGGACAGGAGAAGTCGGCTGGTATCAAGCGCGGCGGCGTGCTCAACGTGGTCAACCACGAGATCGAAGTCGTGTGCCTGGCCAGCGCGATTCCCGAATTCCTCACTGTCGATGTCAGCCACCTCGATATCGGCTACTCGATCCATCTCAACGAGCTGACGCTGCCCGACGGCGTGGTTCCGGCGTCCCACTTCAGGGACGTCACCGTCGCCACCGTTGCCGCGCCCACCGTGGTGGTCGAAGCCGTGGTCGAGGCCGCGCCCACCCCCGAGGAAGCCGCCGCTGCGGCCGCCGCCGAGGGTGCCGCTCCAGGCGCCGAAGGCGCCGCCCCGGCCGCCGGAGGCGCCGCACCCGCCAAGGGTGCCGCCGCCGCTCCCGCCAAGGGCGGAGCCGCCGCGGCCGCGCCGGCCAAGGGCGCCGCGCCCGCCCCGGCCAAGGGTGGCGGCAAGAAGTAACGCGTCGCGCTCCGGATCCGAGCCCCGAAAGCCTGAGCCATGCGCCTGGTGGTGGGGCTCGGCAATCCCGGTGCGAAATACGCCCGCAATCGCCACAATGTCGGCTTCATGGCGGCCGACGTGGTGGCGATCCGCAACCGATTCCCGGCCTACCGGTCCAAGTTCAAAGGCGAACTGGCCGAGGGCGAGATCGCGGGCGAACGCGTGTTGCTGCTCAAGCCGCATACCTACATGAACGAGTCAGGAATTTCGGTCGCCGAGGCCGCGCGCTTTCACAAGCTCGCGCCCGAACAGGTGATCGTCATCCATGACGAGCTCGACCTGGCGCCTGGCAAGTTGCGCGTGAAGCGGGGCGGAGGCGCCGCCGGACACAATGGCATTCGCAGCATCGACGCCCATCTCGGCAACGATTTCTGGCGCGTGCGCATCGGCATCGGCCATCCCGGCCACAAGCAGCTGGTCCTCGGCGCGGTGCTGGGCGATTTCGTCAAGGCCGACACGGTCTGGCTGGTGCCGCTGCTCGATGCCATCGCCGACGAGATGCCGCTCTTGCTCAAGGGCGAGGATGCGGCCTATATGAGCCGCGTCGCCCACGCCGCGCCGCCGCCAAAAGAGGATGACGAAGACGCGACATGACGGGGTTCTCATGGTTCGAGGCCCCGCTATCGCGGGGCACCTCACCATGAGGTCTGGGCTTGTTCCTCATCCTGAGGTGCGAGCGGAGCGAGCCTCGAAGGATGAGGACGAATAGGCGATGGGCTTTTCCTGCGGCATCGTCGGCTTGCCCAATGTCGGCAAGTCGACGCTCTTCAATGCGCTCACCGCCACCCAGGCGGCCGAGGCGGCCAACTATCCCTTCTGCACCATCGAGCCCAATGTCGGTCGCGTCGCCGTGCCCGATGCGCGCCTCGACACGCTGGCCGTCATCGCCAAATCGGCCAAGATCATCGCCACGCAGCTCGAATTCGTCGATATCGCCGGGCTGGTGCGTGGCGCCTCGAAGGGGGAGGGGCTCGGTAACCAATTCCTCGCCAACATCCGCGAGGTCGATGCCATCGTCCATGTGCTGCGCTGTTTCGAAGATCCCGACGTCGTGCATGTCGAGGGCGGCATCGATCCGGTGCGCGACGCCGAAACCGTCGAGACCGAGTTGATGCTCTCCGATCTCGACAGTCTCGAGCGCCGCGTCGATGCGGCGTCGAAGAAAGCCAAGAGCGGCGACAAGGAAGCCAAAGCCCAGCTCGCGATCATGGAGCCGGCGCTGGC
>Ga0181537_10002563_pt1 | contig 15958 bp, 12 predicted proteins | sample PEATcosm2014_Bin_39_FD_119765 | JGI IMG/M metagenome (GOLD analysis project Ga0181537, IMG submission 119765) | Peatland microbial communities from MTU Mesocosm Facility, Houghton, MI, USA - PEATcosm2014_Bin23_10_metaG | ecosystem: Environmental > Terrestrial > Soil > Wetlands > Peat | place... | reverse complement strand
CGCCGTCAGTTAGAGTCCCATCGACATCCATCAAAAGCAGCTTGACCTTGCGGGCTCGTGCCAGGACATCGGGATTAATAAGCGAAGACGCGGACTTCTCAGACATATCTAATGATAGCCTGAGGTACGACAAGGGTAACCGGCTGGCAAAGGCATCTTGACGGATCGAGCGTTCAGGTAGCGATTGGCATCGACTTGGTCTGTACGGAAGTAGAGGGAACCAGTGAATGCCGGAGCTCGATCGCCTTCGTGGTTATTCGGGGTGGTAATCATCAAGGCCACGCGGTTGCGTTTCAGGGATGCCCATGTAGGGGACTGCGAGTCACAAGTAAACCCAAGTACGCCGGTATAAAAGGCGCGAGTCGCGGGCAGGTCCCATGTGCGAAGCATGGGAGTCAGTGCTTGCAGTTCCATGACCGCTCGCTCGCAATTCTTGCGAGTGCCCAATGAATAATAGCCACGCTCATGGATTCAGTTTCACGGCTGCCAATTGCCTCGCCAGGAATTGGATAGTCGACTGTCCAGGAAATGAGCAGCGCTGATCATCGCCAGGTGCGTGAGCGCTTGCGGAAAGTTGCCCAACGGCTCACCGATAACACTCAGTTCCTCGGAGTAGAGGCCGAGATGATTCGCGAATCCTAATGCTCTTTCCATGGCGTGCTGCGCTTCTTCCAGGCGGCCGGCCCGAGCGAGACATTCCACGTACCAAAAAGTACATGTAGTGAAGGATCCCTCACCTCCATCGAGACCATCTTTGTTTCGGTAACGAGTGACCAGGCCGTTATCGGTGAGTTCGTCCCGAATCGCGTCCAATGTGGCCAGCCACACAGGATCGGTCGCCGACACGAATCTTACCAGCGGCATCATGAGCAACGAAGCGTCGAGTTCGCTGCCGCCGCGACTCTGCACGAAATGTCCGCTTTGGGGGTGGCGAAAATTTGTCCAGATGTCTTGGCTGATGCGGTCACGTTCCTGTAACCACCGCCCGATAGGCGACGGTAGTGAACGCTTCTGCGCAAGGCGAATTGCCCGATCCAGCGCTACCCAGCACATCATCCGCGAATGGAGAAAATGCTTAGGTTTTCCGCGAATCTCCCAGATCCCCGAATCGGCGGATTCCCAGTGCCCGACGACATATTCTATGGCTGTACTTAGGCGCGACCAACGATCATGACTGATGGCAGTGCCGTATTTATTGGCCAGATACACGCTATCCAGCAGTTCGCCGTAGATGTCGAGTTGCGTCTGACTACGCGCTGCGTTGCCTATCCTCACCGGCCGCGCACCGCCGTAGCCCGCGAGATGATCGAGTGGCGTCTCGTCGGCTGCTTGCGTGCCACCCAGTGAATACATGACTTTCAAAGTCTCGCCAGGCTCCCCCGAGCTGACGCCTGCGCCCCATTCACGAAACCTCTCAACCTCGTTGATGTATCCCAGCCGTATGAAGGCGTAGGCAGTGAAGGAGGCGTCGCGAATCCAGGTCGCCCGATAGTCCCAGTTGCGCCCAGCCCCGGACGCTTCCGGCAGTCCGAACGTTGCCGCCGCGGCTATCGAACCATGCTCGTGAGAGACGAGCAGCTTTAGCGCAAGGGCGGACCGCGTGACTTGTTCGCGCCATCGGCCCACGTAACTGGAGCGGTTAACCCACGATTGCCAGGCGTCGATCGTGGCACGCACGCACGCCTCGATCTCCTCGCGACAATATTCGTGCTCCCCTACGTCGCGCAAAACGAAATATACTTTATCGCCCTGATTTAACGTGAACCGCGCTGTGGCTTCACCTTCACCGGCGACGACGGGAACGCAGCCAGACAAGTGCAGGGCGGTGCTGGTTCCAGCTCCGGTAAATGTGACTCCGTCCGCCGCAGACGCGGTCTGCGGAACGATGCGAGCGTAGTCGAAGCGCGGGCGACAGCGCAGCGCGAAGTCCACCCGGCCGCGGGTCGCCACGACACACCGTATCAGGCGGCGGTCAAGCTCGCCTTTAGGGTTAGGAAAGGGCATAAGGTCGATGACCTCGGCGCTGCCCTCAACGCTGAGCCACCGAGTTATGAGGACATTACTCGCCGTCAGATACATTTGCATTGTACGAACGGTAGCGAAGTGGGGACTCAGCGAAAACTCGCCGCCTTTTTCGGGATCGAGCAACGCCGCGAAAACAGTGGGGCTGTCCAGCGAAGGCCAGCACATGAAATCGACAGTTCCATCCAGAGCGACGAGCGCGGCGGTCTTTAGATTGCCGATAATGCCGTGCTCGCCAATCGTACGCATGGGTACCGGATTGGGTGTCATCGCGCCCAGCTTGTGCCGCTCAACGATCGCGCTCTCGGTTCGGTGCCCGTGTTGTTGGATACATCCGGGCGTGGGAGTTGCTGCACCGTTTTCTCCCAGCCACCGCCCAATGCCCGATACAGCGACACAATATCGTTGACAAGCTGGACGTTCGCCTGCACCAGAGCCTGTCGATCCGCCAGGACTGCCGTCTCCGCACTCAACACGTTGATGAAGCTTGCGAGGCCATGGTCATACTGGTTGCGCGCCAGATCCCAGGTCACCTGTGCGGAATCCAACGTATCCTGCAGCAGATCGCGTGACGCGCGGTCTACCCGGTAAGTGACCAGCGCGTCTTCGACTTCCCGCAGCGCATTCAACACCGTGGCGCGATAGCTCAAGGCGGCTTCCTTCTGTTCGGCACGTGCGAGTGTCAGGCCCGCGGTAAGCCGCCCACCCGAGAAAATAGGCAGCGAGACAGCCGGTCCCGCGGTGTAGAAATGGCTGGCCCAGTTGGTCAGATAGGAAGCATCCAGAGCGCGCATGCCAATATTGCCGGTCAGCGAGATATCGGGATAAAAGCTCGCCACCGCCACGCCCACATTAGCGGTAGCGGCATGCAGTGTCGCCTCGGCCTGGCGGATGTCCGGGCGTCGCCGTGCCAGTGCCGATGGCACCCCCACATCCACGACCTCTGGGATCGGCGGCACGGGCTTGCTCTCGCGCAACTGCTCGTCCACCGCGCCGGGTGCTTCGCCGATCAATACGCTCAGCGCATTCATGGCCTGCTGGACCTGCCCGTCATAGGCAGGCAATTGTCGGCGTGTGTCGTCGAGCTGCGTGCGCGCCTGGTCTACGTCGAGCTCTGTGGTCAACCCATTTCTCTGCCGACGTTGAGTCAGATCCAGATTTTCCTCAGCAGCTTTGACATTCTCTTCCTGGCTGGCCTTCAGGGCCTGCGCACCGCGCAGTTGCACGTAAGACTGCACGATCTCGCTTTCCAGGACGATGAGTGCATCATTGAGCGCTTCGGACTGGGCCTGGGACTGGGCCCGCGCCTGCTCCACCGAACGGCGAACCCGGCCAAACAGATCGAGTTCCCAGGAGGCATCAAGCCCATACTGAAAAAGGTTCGACGGTGCCGTGAACTGGTTCAGCGCCTGATTGCCTCCATCCAGGATGTCGGTGCTCAAGCCCGGTACCGTCGCATCGTAGGGTTTCAGTCGGTTGGCGAGTGAATTGAGGTCCTGGTATGCACCCTGGGATTCGAGGAGACCCTTGGCGCCCAGCTGCTCGCGCTTGTAGCTGGCATTGCCGCTAAGAGTAGGCAGACCTGCCGCGCGTGCAGTGGCAATCGCCTGACGAGCCTCCAGCACCCGGATCACTGCCTGCTGCACGTCCAGGTTATTCTTGATCCCCTTGTCGATGAGCTCCGTAAGGATGGGCTCATTGAACACAAGCCACCAGCTGGGATCCGGGTCGCTCTTCTGATCGGCCAGGATGCCCTGTGCGGCCTGGTCTTTCCACTTCGGAATGGCCGGAGGATCCGGCGGTCGATAGTTGGGGCCCACCGTGCAGCCCAGGAGACAGATCGCGGTGCCGGCAGAAACAATAAATATCCGGAAGGTCATTCGCCACTCTTGGCTTTTGCCTTGCCGGCGGACATGAAAAGGCCGAGTGGCACGAGCAGCAATGCCAGGACGCCGGTAATGATGAAGGTGTCGTTGTAAGCAAGCACTGCGCTCTGGGTCTGAAGAATCTGGAAGACTTCGCCGGGCGCCATCTGCTTCGCGGTCTGCGCCGCGTGCCCGAGGCTCATTGCGGCACCCTGCAGATTCTGCAACAGCACATTATATGGCTGATTCGTAGGGTCCAGATGTTCGCTCAAGTAATGCTGACGAATCTGTTCGTGGTTCGTGATCAAGGCCGTCGAGACCGAGATGCCGATCCCACCCACCACATTGCGCGACATGGTAAATAACGCGGCGCCGTCGCCGTGCTCATCTTCCGGCAAGGTGACGTAGGCGGCCGTGCTGATGGGGACGAACAGCAGCGCCAATGCTGCCGTCTGGGCGGAACGAAAGATCCACAGGTGAAAAAAGTCCAGATCCGGAACCAGATTATCGGAGAAAAAAAGTGCGCCCGACAGCGCCAGGCCGCCGGCAGCTATCACGTATTTCACAGGGACAAATTTCATGAGCCGCCCTACGATCGGGATCAATGCGATCAGCACCAGGGCTCCCGGCGCCAGGGCCAAGCCCGCCCAGGTCGCCGTGTAGGAAAGCTCCGTCTGGGCGAACTGGGGAATAATGACCGCGCTCGCGTACAGCACGAAGCCCATCAAACCTATCGCCACTGTGCCGAGCGCGAAGTTGCGATCGCGAAATACTCTGAGGTTCACCACCGGATTGCGGGCGTTCAGCAAGTAGACGATACCGACGATAAAGCCGACAAGGGAAACGCCGTAGAGGGTGCGGATGAAATAGGACCCCAGCCAATTGAGGTCCTCTCCCCGATCGGTCGCTATGTCAAGGCAACCGAGCGCCATGGTGATGAACACCACCCCCCAGTAATCAAACGGCGGGGCGCGTTTCGCTCTGCGTTTGCTCTCGGGAGACTCCTCGACCAGGTGCATAACTCCAAAGAAGGTGCCTATGCCGATCGGAATATTCACCAGAAATATCCAGTGCCAGGAAAATTGGTCGGTCAGATAGCCGCCGACCACCGGACCCAGCGCGGGGGCGACGATCGTCGCGATCGCGGTGATGGAGAATGCCGTCTGGCGCTTTTCCGGCGGGAAGGTGTCGAGGATGATGGCCTGCTGAGTCGGCTGCAAACCGCCGCCGAAGAAGCCCTGCACTGCGCGGAAGACCAGTAGTTCGGGGAAATTGGTGGAGATGCCACAAAGAAGTGACGCCACCGTGAAACCCGCTACGCTCAGCAGGAAATAGTTCTTTTGCCCCAGGCGCATGCTCAGGTTGCCGGAGATCGTCAGCACGATCGCGTTAGCCACGAGGTAAGTCGTCAGCGACCAGGTGCTTTCATCGTTGCTGATGGCGAGCGAACCGGCGATGTGCGGAAGCGCCACATTGACGATCGTGGTATCCAGAACCTCCATGAACGCGCCCATCGTGACGACGATGGCGATCAGCCACAGATTTGGGTTCCCGCGCGAGCCACTCATTTGAAATATACTGTCGGCTCCACTGAAAGCCCGAGTGGCAGGAAGGGCCAGTTCTCCAGGCCGTGATCGATGAGGATCTTTACGGGTACCCGGCGAACGATCTTGACGAAGTTGCCGGTCGCGTTCTCGGCGGGAAACGCCGTGAAGCGCGCGCCACTGCCGCCCTGGATGCTCTCGACGTGACCGCTCAGGTGCAGATCGGAATAGGCGTCTACCTTAATATCGACGCGCTGACCGACGCGCATCCGATCAAGTTGGGTCTCCTTGTAGTTCGCAACCACCCAGACATTTCGGGTCACAAGGTAAAAAACCTGCTCGCCCGCCTGCGCGAAGGTGCCCAGGTCAACATTGCGGCGCGTGATCTGTCCGTCCTGGGGCGCCGTGACATCGGTGTAGGAAAGATTCAGTTTAGCCTGGGTCAGGTTTGCCTGCGCCTGCTCCGCCTGGGCTTTACGTTGCTTCAGTGTCGCCTCCGCCGTCTCGATGGTCTCCTTGACGAGGGCAGCTACGGAAACCTGAGCCTCAGCCGACTCCACGTTCGCGGCGTTCGAACGCACTGCCGTTGTCGCCTGATCGACGTTGGTTTGCGTCGTTGCGCGAGGATCCACGCCGTGCTGACGCTTTGAATCATTCTCACTTTGCGCGAGATTGGCGCGTGCCTGCGCCAATTGCGCCTGCGCCTGGGCAAGGTTCGCCGGCGCCCGGACCTTTGTGGTGTGCAGGTCCACCTCGGCGCTTGCCTCCTGGGCAAGAGCCGCGTCGAGATTGGCCTGGGCCTGCTCGCACGCGACGATGTAGTCGCGCGGATCGATCTTGAGCAGCAGATCACCTGCATGGACAAACACGTTGTCGTTAATGCGGTTTTCCACGACGTAGCCGGACACCTTGGGAGCGATCGATACCGCGTTACCCTCGGTATAGGCATCGTCTGTGCTTTCCTGATTGCGTGTCATCAGCCAGAAGATTAGAGCGCCGATGATGGCGATGACCGCAATGACTATCAGAATGATGACCGGCGTACGGTTCTTGGGCTTCTTCTGCCCATCGTCGCCGTCCTTATCCTTTTTGTCTCCCTTGCCGCTGTTCTTGTCCTTGTCGCCGTCCTCGTCCTTTTCGTCGCCCTTGTTCTTGTCAGCCTGGTCCTGGTCCTTGTCCTCCTCCTTGCCCTTGTCGTACTTGTACTTATATTTATATTTGTAATCACGGGGCGCATCTCCGCCGTCCGGGTCGCGGGAGCCTTGGCTGGGCGGAGCCTCCTGCCTGTTCTGATGCGCATCGACTTCGGTGGGATCGTCCATCGCTAAGAGTTCCTGGGCGAAGGTGACACAGGATGTCGACGCTTGGAGCGGCCTCGTTTCGGTAAAGCGGCGCGGAGTCGGCGTCATTCACGAGATCGCGCTGCCAGGACGGATATCGAAAACCACGCTTGGTGCCGTGCCAGAAGCACTGCCTCTTCTCTCGATCAGGAGTGATGGTTTCACGTTCCCGGCCTTCTTTTCAAGCTCCTCTACTTGCGAAGATGCCTATTCATATGTACGGCAGCGCACAGACACGCCCCTCCGTTTAGGGCCTATCGCGCTGGTTCTACAGGTCCCAATAGCAAAAGCTCTGCGACGATGCGGTCGGCGAGTTCTGCCAACAGCGTGCCCAAGGCGCTCGCCGTCGCTCCAGAGCCTGCACCACGGAGAGTCGTTTCTAACAGCATTGTTCCTCCGCATGATCGCGGCTGAGATCCGTCTGAGGTGCCAACCCAGCTAACCTGTAACTTGGCGCCTTCCCGACCAGCGCTGAAAGCGAGCAAATCCACGCTTACGCTGATTGTCCCTGTGGACTTTGCCAGGTCTGGGAATATCACCCGACCTTGGGGTAATCTCGCGATGAGATCCTCCGTCAATGCCTGTCTCGCCAGCTGCCCCAGCGGAGCGATCCAGTGGTCACGATCGTTCACCTTAAACTCGCCCGAGCTGATCTCGCTCAGGATTTCGATCCGATCGAGTGCCGGCGGTATGTGGACGGCGTCTACGCGGATCGCGGGACCATTGTAGGGACTTGGAGTAGGAGTGAGCGCAATCGGATCTAGCGCAAACAGTCTGGTGGGCGCGCTCTGACACGAGGTCAGGAAGACAGCCATACCGGTCACTGCAACGGTCAGTGCTCTGTAGTAGTGAGCGATCATTGTTCCGGCCTCTTGCCCCGGATCAACGCCTCGGGATGCCGGTCAAGATAGTCTGCCAACGTACGGATTGAGCGGGCGGTCTCATTCAATTGCCTTATCGCCTCAGGCAGGCTCGAATCCTGGGCGGCGCCTTCGCCATCTAACAAATGTTTGACAGCGAGGGAGATGCTCGAGACTTGGCCTGCTGCGTCATTTAGTTTGGAAACGAGCGGGCCGACTTGCGGCTGGACCTGGCCGAGCATCAAATCAAGTTGGGTTAAGCTGTGGTTAAGGTGTGAAAGGCTGTCCTCGATCTTGGGAGAGGAAATCAAACGTGCGAGGCGGCTCGTAACTACCTTAAGGTTCTGTCCGATTTCCTCGATCGGGATGCGGTTCACCTTGGTGAGGATCTGGTCGGCTTGGGACGCGATGTCATCGAGAGACGAGGAGCCTGTAGTGCTGGGGATGCGCGGGCTCACACCATCTTTGGTGAGATAAGCCACTGGAGCACCCTTCACTTGCACCAAAGCGATCGAACGGGTCCCCACCAGGGGTGGTGACTGTTCAAGCCGGGCACGGAAGCCTAAGCGGATGAGCTGGCGGACTTTCTCGTCGGTCACCGAACGCCAGTCGGTGGCGGACCCCGCCGCAAGGCCCGTAGGATCCAGCTGCTGCGGATACAGAGAAGCGGTTACGGTTGTCAATGGTTTGCCAGTGTGCTCGTCGTAGGTCAGGCGAGCGGATTCAACCTCACCGACCTGAAACCCGAGCAGGGTGACGGGCGCACCCTCCTCAAGATCGCCCGCATCGCCCGCGAATGAAAAGGCATAGCGCACGGTTGGCCCGGACAGACCCTGTTCGGCGGCGCTCTTTGACGAGTACAGCGTGAATTCCGCCTCGGCGCTGCTTTGCGGACGCTCCGGGCTTTCCATCGCCGTGTCGAGTTCAATGCCGCCCGAGAAGATCGTGCTGACGGGTGCAAGATTGGCATTGACGCCACCACCCGAGAACGAAAGTCTCACTGGGGTGACTTTCCAGAAGCGAGCGCCGGCCTTAATGAGAGAGTCATACGGTTGAAAGACGAACACTTCCAAACGGAATTGCTCGCCAGTTAGCTTCACGTCGCTCACCTTGCCAACCGCTTGCCCGTGAAACAGCAACACTGCGCCCTCGTGAATCGAACCCAAAGTGCGCGCAGTCAACAAATAGGGTGTGCCCCGATCACCGGGGAGAACTATCGGAGCAGTATCTAGCCCCTCAAAGGTTCGGGTGGGCGTGCCGCCATCCCCTGGTGCATAGCCGATGGACACTCCCGAGACAACCGCTTTAAGGGAGCTGAGATCAAACGCGGGCGAAGCACCGATGAGATAAAAGCGCGCATTGGTATTGAGGCCTGACTTCGCTTCAGGAACGAGTCGCAGCTTGAAATCAAGCCGATGGCCATCCTTGTTCGGGAGGATCCTGATCAGGTGGCCTGCCTCGACGCCTTGGTACGTGACCTTGGTCTCGCCGGCACGCGCGCCCCCCGCGCGCGTGAATGTGACTGTTACAATTTCCCCGCGCTCCGCCACCCATTGAATAGCGAGGTACGTCACGATGATGAGGGCCGCCAGTGGCAACGCCCAGATCAAGGCCGACCACGGCGTTTTTCGACGTCCGGCGGAGGGCAAGATCGGTGCGTCCGGCGAGTCAGCCACTGCCACGTCCTGCTCTGTCCCACATCTGGCGCGGGTCGAAACATTTGACGGCTAGAGTCGTCAATATGACGACCGCGGCAAATGGCGTTGCAGCCGGCCCGGCGCGACCGTAAAGAAGCGAGTTAAAGTCCATGACAGGGATAAAGCAGGCGATGGTAAAAGGGTCGATCATCGACCAGCGACCAATCTCTTCAATCAGCCGGTAAACCCGTGTCTTGCCGATCAGCCGCCTATCGGACCCGCGCATGCTCGACACGGCACACCACGAAAGGCCGACCATCTTGAGAATCGGAATAGCAAAACTGGCGCAAAAAACCAGAAGAGCGAGGCCAATGAGCCGCGATTTCGACAGATCTATGATGCCTCCAAACACTGTGTAAGCGGTGGGCGTCACGTCGATCGGAACAGTGGCAATGGGGTACAGGTTTGCAGGGAAATACAATAAGACTGCTGCGATGAGCAGCGCGATCGTTCGTGAGATGCTGTCCGGGCGCCGAGCGCGCAACGCGGCGCCGCACCGGGGGCAACGGTCCCTCTCCAACTCTTTCGACACCAATAAATCACAACTCAGGCAGACAATACTTGAGCCCGCAACGCGCGAATCGGCATCGGGTGAAATCAGCCGCCATACTCGTTTTTTGTCGAGTGCTGCACGCGCAATCAACGAGAGTACCGCAGCGGCAACGAAGCACAGCGCGCCCGTGTCTATTGTGACGAGAATGGAGACGTGCAGCCGAACATAGGCCACGGCCATGCCTAAAAAGAACACATCCAACATCGCCCAGGTCTGCAGCGCGTTGGCCAGACGGAATACCGACCCCAACCAGCGAGGCCGGCCTCCGACGCGAATTGTCAACAGCACCGCGGCCAGGGCGGCAAAGCGCATCGGCGGAAATAGCAGAACGAAAAGAAAGAAAACAATGCCCAGCAGCGGCCAACCCTCTTGCCAGAGTGCGAACGCGCTCGAGGGCAAGATGCTGCTACGCGTTACCCCGAAGGCTGAGGTTGTCAGAAACGGTTCAAAGGTAGCAGGAATCAGCAGCAATAGAGTTGTGGCCGAGCATGCGAGCGCGACGTCGAGGTTCTTACCCGCGCAGTGCACGAGCGGCGTCCGGCACCGGGAGCAATACGCGAGCTCAGTACCTGTACAGTCGGTGGACTGTTGGAGCAAACCGCAATTTGGACAGCTGATGATGGTTGCCGCCGTATCGCCTTTGCACCTTTTCAAGGCTGTATCGCCGCGCCCCATCTCAATTTGAGACAATGCGTCTTAATTCGCTCCATGTGATCACCCTGACTAGCAATGACTACTTCGCGGAGAGCCGGCGTACATACACAAACCGACAGACAATCTCCGTATTTGGCCGGAGCGGTCTGTACGCTAGCGAACACTAGTTGGTCGCTGGGCGAACATGGCGCGGAATCGACGGTCTTTCCACCGACTTTGCCGCATGCGATATCCGCGGCACGGGTCTAGCGGCGGTCGCCGACGCCGACGTCCGCCGCAGACTGCACGACTATTATGATTTGACGGACTTGAACGAGAACTTCTCGCCTTCGAGCGACGCATCGTACATCAGGCCACCTTTGGCAATCGTGAAAACGGCCATGCCTTTGTAATAGCCACCCGCCACATCGGCGTCCTTCTCCCCGCCGCTGACACCGGCGTCGACGCCTTGCGTGCTGGCCCCAGCGCCTGCCGCCGCAGTAATGGCAATCGCGCTCGCACCGGCGCCGAACTGAAACTGGCCTGTTTCGAATTCATCGAGCGCACGTTTGTCCTTGAAGAATATGATCTCGCTGTAGGCTTGTCCGCCCGCCTGAAATCCAACGCTCAGCTGCGTCACGGTGCTTTCGCCGACGCGCGTCCCCTGAGAATAGACCTGGCCCCTGCCGTGCGCGCCGCCTACGACGAAGCCACCCTGCCCGATAGTCGGGAATATTGCGTAGGCGTAGCTTTTGGCGAAGAACGCGGCGCTCTGACTCGCGTCCTTAAATATTTGGGTACCGTCTTTATAGTGGTCCGCGCGTGCAGCGCCGGTGCCGAGTATCAACGTAGCAATGGCTGCCGTTGTCGGCGCTATCAACATTTTCATGAGAGTATCCTTGGTGGGTTTGCGATGTAAAACGTGCCCGCATCAACTCGTATGGATTCTGGCGAGCCGGGGTGATCGCTGAACCTACGCTTCAACACATCAGCGATCTGTACGGCAGCACACTAAGAGCGCGCCGCTTCCTGAAACAAGGCGCATTCGTAACGCTCAATGGGCGACGTGCCGAGAAGTATGCGAAGCGCCTCGTGGAAGACGCGATCACACGATCTGGGAACCTCGATGTGCTCGTCAACAATGCTGCGACGGCGGTCTCGGTGCCTCCAACGGGGAACCGATTTTCCTCGCGCTCCTCGGGTAGATAGAATCCCCTGCATGCGCAAGAAGACCGGTTGGGTCACATCGCTCCTGGTCGGGGCTGCGGCTGTAGCCTGCGGCATCGCCGCGCAGCCGGCGTATGCAGCCCCCACGGAGCGGGCCCGACAGGCGGCAGTCAAACGCGAACTCGACTCGGCAGAGATGCTGCTGCGCCGCCGGCTCGAATCGCTGCCGGTGGGCAATCAGATCGTCATGCTTCGCGAGGATGACCGTTTGACCTTGAGAATCCCGGCGCGCGAACTGTTCGACCCGGACAATGCGCAGCTGATGGCGACCGGCGCTGCCGCATTGCCCTGGTCCGCGGTCTCGGCTGTGCTGCGCCGGCGTTACCGGCTCGCGGCCCAGATCAATGTTTATACCGACAGCATCGGCGGCCAGGAAGCCAACCGTGATTTCACGCAGCAGCGCGCGCTCTCGCTGCTGGCTTCACTGCACGCCGCGTCGGTCCGGGCCGCGCGGGTGGCCGGCGGCGGACAGGGTTCGAGCGCGGAACTGGCCGGCGATGACACGCCCGAGGGGCGTGAACAGAATCGACGCGTGGAAGTGGTATTCGGGCTGCCTGAGCCAGGATTTCCCTGATCTCAGGCAGCGCCGGTTTCAGGCAGGCGAGGGCAGCAGGCCGCGCAGCTTGGTCATCGCGCCAGCTTCGATCTGGCGGATACGCTCCGCCGATACCCCGTATTCCGCCGCCAGCTCGTGCAGCGTGGCCTTGTCATCGTTCATCCAGCGGCGCTGCAGGATGGCGCGACTGCGATCATCGAGCCGCTCCATGGCCGCCGAGAGGTTCTGCGACGAAGACTCACTCCACTCCTCCTCCTCAACCTGCTCGGCCGGATCCGCATCGGCCGCGGGCAGGTAGGAAGCCGGGCCGTAGCCCTCTTCGTCGTCCGCGTCGGGTGCGATGTCGAACGACAGATCGCGCGCCGACAGGCGCCGTTCCATCTCGGTGACTTCCGCCGCCGTCACGCCCAGGTCCTTGGCCACCGCGCGGGTTTCTTCGGCGCTGAGCCAGCTCAGGTTCGGCTTCAGCCGGCGCAGGTTGAAGAACAGCTTGCGCTGGGCCTTGGTGGTCGCCACCTTGACCAGCCGCCAGTTGCGCAGCACGTATTCGTGAATTTCGGCGCGGATCCAATGGACCGCGAACGACACCAGGCGCACGCCGACACTGGGGTCGAAGCGCTTGACGGCCTTCATGAGGCCGATATTGCCTTCCTGCACCAGGTCATTCATCGGCAGACCATAGCCAGCGTAGCCGCGGGCAATGTGCACCACGAAGCGCAGGTGCGATAATACGAGCTCGCGCGCGGCATCCAGGTCGTTGTCCCGGCGAAAGCGCTGCGCGAGTTTCTGTTCCTGCTCGCGATCGAGCACAGGAATGCGGCTCACCCGTTCCAGGTAAGCATCGAAGCTGCCAATGGGACCGGCCAGACCCAAGCCCGCCTGTGCGGCGATCAGTGCTGTCTGTGCATTCATTTCCGGTTCCTCCTTGGGTACTCCCCATGAGTACCTCGGACACGATATTAGCACTCTTTAAAGGAGACTGCTAACCCCCTTTTGGTATTGGATAAAGCCATCTGGCTCAGTCACTTACGACGGGCAAATCGATGGCGCTCGGGGCCCCCGCCGTATGCCAGACCCGCTGGGTCGCCTTGGCATAGTCCGCAGGCTGCGCCAGGAAGATATTGGGCACGAAGCGCTGGGGATTGCGGTCATAAAGCGGGAACCAGCTCGACTGCACCTGGACCATCAGGCGGTGGCCGGGCAGGAAGAGATGGTCCGCGTTGGGCAGCCTGATGTGATAGGGCAACGCCGCATCCGGCGTGAGCGCATGCGCCACTGCGAAGCTCTCGCGATAGCGGCCGCGGAAAATGTCGGCGGCGATCATGAGCTGGTAGCCCCCGAGCTGCGGATGCTCGGGCACTTCATCGGGCCAGACATCGATCAGTTTCACCACCCAGTCCGAGTCGGTGCCGCTGGTGGATGCGAACAGATCCGCATAGGACTGCCCCGCGATGTGCAGCGGTGCCTTCAGTGGTTCAGTCTCGTAGACCAGCACATCGGTGCGCGCGGCGGCGTTACGCTGATCATCGACCAGCCACTCGCCCCAGGTGTTGTCCTTGGCCGATCCGGCCAGGGTAGGGCGCGAGGCGCGATACGGCACCGGCTTCGCGGGGTCCGAGATGTACTCATCGTAGTCGCCGCCGCTGCCCGCAGCAGCCGGGGCGTCGAAGCCCAGCCGCCCACCCGGCAGCAGATAGAGTTGACGCGAAGTAGCCGGGCAGCCTCGCGCGCAGGCGCGCGGCCAGGCGTCGTAGCGGTGCCATTGATCAGCACCGGTTTCGTACACGAGCGCACGCGGGGTATCGGGCCTGGCGCCATCCTTGAGGTAGTAGTCGAGGAAGGGCTGCATGACCGTGCGGCGAAACCAGGTGGCGGTATCGCCCTCGAACAATATCGGCCCGATGCCGCGCCCTTCGCGACGACCCTGGCCGTGATTCCACGGTCCGAGCACGAGGTGAATGTATTTCCCTTCCGGGTCCTTCGGCGCCAGCGCTGCGAACAGCGCGGGGCCGCCGTAGATGTCTTCCTGGTCGAACTGCCCGCTCACGATCAGCATCGGCACCGTGATAGGTTCCGCCGCCAGCCATCGATCCACGGCCTGCAGCTGCCAGAAGTCGTCATAGGCCGGGTGCGCGAGCACGGCGCGCCAGAAGCCGACCTGCTCCAGTCCATGCGTTGCGGCCATGGCGCCGGCGGATCCGGTGCGCAGATATTCATCGTAGGTATCGCGCTCGCCGCTCCACCAATCCACCATTCCCGCCGCGCTGGCTTCCTGGCCATAGAAGTAGCCCAGCGATTCCTGGCGGAAGGCGCCATTGTGAAACCAGTCATCGCCCATCCAGCCATCAATCATGGGCGCAAAGGGCACGGTGGCTTTCAGCGCCGGATGAGGATGAAAAGCCCCGACCACAGCCGTGAAGCCTTCATACGAGCCCCCGATCATGCCGACTCGCCCGTTGCTCTGCGGCACGTGATGGATGAGCCACTCGATGGTGTCGTAGGTATCGGTGGCGTGATCGGTGGCGCTCGAGTTGAGCGGGCCGCGCAGCGGCCGGTTCATGACGTAACTGCCCTCTGAGCCGTACTTACCGCGCACATCCTGGTAGACAATGATGTAGCCGGCCTCGACCGCGGTATCGTCCATCTGCGGCACGGCGGCCGCCAGGTGCGGGCTGTTGAAATTCATGACCCGCATTGCCGAATGATACGGCGTGCGCGTCATGAGGATCGGCGCGCCGTGCGCGCCTTTCGGAACCAGGATGAAGGTGTGCAGCTTCACGCCATCGCGCATCGGGATCATCTCCTCGCGCTTGATGTAGTCGAAGCTGTCGGTCTTGACCTCGAACTTGCGCGGAATATCGTTCGGCAGGTCGGGAGGCGCGTCAGGCGCGGCCGGTTTGGCGGCCATTGCCGCCGCTCCGCCCATCAGGCCGAGCGATGCCGCAGCAGCCAGCAGGGATGCTCTTAACATCTCATTGACACTTGGAATCCGGGTTGAAGCCACTATATCTAATCCGAACTGCGCGGGCACTGGCGAATCGGTCAGGCACTGCCCGGCGCGCTGCGCGCGATTTCGTAGCCGCTTGCCAGCACGGCGCCGATCCATCCCAGCACCAGGCCGCCGAGCACCAGCAGCCCGAGTTCGTCCAGAGTGGGCCCCGCCAGCGAGTAGGACTGGCCATAGGCGGCGGCCAGCCTGGCCGCGTCCGGCGCCAGCGCGCGCGTCGCGCCCGCGACGATGCCCCAGGCCAGCGCGCCTGCGGCCACGCCATAGAGCACGCCCGCATAGAGAAAGGGCCGGCGCACGAAGGCGCGGCTGCCGCCTACCAGCTGAGTGATTTCTATCTCGGCGCCGCGACTGCGGATCTCGAGCCGGATGGTATTGCCGACCACCAGGATGACACCGGCGCTCAAGAGCGCCGCGCTGATCCACAGTATCCGCCGCAGCAGATTCAGCAGCGCGCCGAAGCGCTGCAACCAGTCGCGATCCAGTTGTACCGCGTCGACCTCGGGCCAGGCGATCACAGCCTGACGCAACGTCTCGAGCTGATCGGGCGAGGCGGCATCGGCGGTGGGACGCACGATCAGCACGGACGGCAGCGGGTTGTCGGTCAGTGCATCGAGCGCGGCGCCAAAACCGGACTGCGCGCGGAACTCCTCG
>Ga0181537_10002562_pt1 | contig 15966 bp, 13 predicted proteins | sample PEATcosm2014_Bin_39_FD_119765 | JGI IMG/M metagenome (GOLD analysis project Ga0181537, IMG submission 119765) | Peatland microbial communities from MTU Mesocosm Facility, Houghton, MI, USA - PEATcosm2014_Bin23_10_metaG | ecosystem: Environmental > Terrestrial > Soil > Wetlands > Peat | place... | reverse complement strand
GAAGCGCGAGGCGATCGCGCTGGTGGCCGCCGACATCTGCGACGCCGAGGCCATCGACGAAGTGGTGCGCTATGGATTTGGAGCGCGCATGGCAGTACTCGGTCCGCTGGAACAATCGGATCTCGTCGGCCTGGATCTCACGCAGCAGATTCACGACATCCTGATGCCTGAACTGGACGTAACGCCGCACACGCATCCCTACCTGGCCGAGCGGGTGGTTCGCGGCGAACTGGGCATGAAGAGCGGCCAGGGGTTTCGCCGCTGGACCAGCGAGACGGCACAGGCGGTACGCGACCGCCTGTCGCAGTTCCTGGCGCAAAGCGCGGTGGCCGCGGCCGCCGCGCAGGCCAATCGGCGCAAGGGCTAGACAATGCACGTCACCCGCCAGGGGCAAGCGGCACCCTACGACGCGCGCGGCCACTTCAACATGGTCGGCCTGCGGCTGCAAGGCATGGAGGTGTCGCCGAGCAAGCACTTCTGGGTCGGTCTGTCCACTTTCCTGCCGCAAGGCGGCGCCGAGAGCAGCGCTTCGGACGCCGAAAAAGTCTACGTGGTGCTCAGCGGCGAGATCACCGTCGTGACCGACGCCGGACAGACCACCCTGGCCGCGCTCGACTCTTGCTACCTCGCGGCCGGCGAGCGCCGCTCGATCGTCAACCGCGGCAACTCGCCGGCGTCGATGCTGGTCGTGATGTCGTACCTGCCGGGTGCCGGTTAGGCCAGTTTCAACAGCCGCCGCGCGTTCAGGTGCGCGACCTTGTCGCGCGCCTGTCCCTCGAGTGGGCAGCCATCGAACCAGTCGGCGCCTTCCGCCATGTCCTCGTAGGGGTAGTCCACCGAGAACATGACACGGTCGATCCCGAGCTCGGTGATGACGCCGTTGAGTGTCGGCGTGTGGAAGTTGCCGCTGGTCGTGATGTAGAAGTGATCGCGCATGTACTGCGCCAGCGGCTTGTCCAGGTGCTTGCCGCAAGGGGTGTATTCAAAGCGTCGCTGCGCGCGCGCCATCATGGCCACGAGCCCCTCCCCAAGATGTCCCAGTATCATCTGCTGGCGCGGATAACGATCAAACAGCCCGCTGGTGATCAGGCGCAGCGCGTGCGCGGCCGTCTCGGCGCCGAAACCCCACATCGCCGCCACCATCTCGTCGTGTCCCTGGTAGATCAGCCGCTGGCTCGGCAGCGGACAGCGCGGGTGCAGGTAGACCGGCACGTCCAGATCCTGCACGCATTCCCAGAACGGTGCGAATTTCGGCAGGTCCAGGTACTCGCCGGTATCCAGATCCCCTACGTTGCAATAACCGTTGACCAGCACTCCCTTGAAGCCGAGCTGCTTGACGGCGCGTTCGGCTTCCTTGCACGCCGCCTGCGGGTCCTGAAGCGCCACCGCGGCGAACGCCGAGAACCGCGTCGGGTGCGCCGATACGAACTTGCGCCAGACCCAATCGTTGGCATCCCTGGCCAGATCGACCGCGCGACGCGCGTCGGGCTCGCCCTGGATGCCGTTGGCCGTCAACGACACGACCTGCATCGCGATGCCGTTCGCATCCATTGCCGGCAGGCGGTACTGCTCGACATCCAACAGCCGCTCGCTGATGCGTCGCCAGTGCGCATCATCGATGCCGATCGGGTGAAACACCACCCGTTCGCCGCCCGGAAAATCGATGTGTTCCTCGAGCGTGATCTTGTTGCGCTTTGACGCCGGCGTGGCGCTGTCGGCCTGACTGTTGCGACTGGACATCGCCGCGGCCGCGCCCGCCAGCATGCCGGACAGGGCATCGCGGCGGCTGATTGTATTGTTCGACATGGTCTTCCCCATTTTGCTCGTCAGCGGTTCTCGGCGTGACGTTTCGCCAGGTATTTCTCCAGCGTATGCATTTCGTGCGGATGGCGCACCGGTTGCGGCGCAAGCCCCGCGAATTCGGTCGCCTGATAGAACCAGGCCGCCTGGGCCGGCAGCCCCCAGACGCCTGCGGTATGTTGGCCGAACAGCCGCCATTGCACCGGCTCGATCTCCAGATCGAGCATCTGGTGCCACACATCCAGCAGCAGTTCGACCCGATGCCCGTCCGGATCGCGCAGATAAACGTAGTGCGCATGGGCGACCGAATGGCGGCCCGGGCCGCGTTCGATCTGGTTGCCCAGGCCGCGAACGCCGGCTATATCGCAGGCTCGAAACATGTCCTGAAAGCTGGGGGTGATGTAGCCGCAATGATGGAATCGTGGCCCCGGACCCGCCATGAACACCAGATCGGCGGGATTGTCCTTTCGATAGGTAAAGGCACAGAAGATGGTCTCGTCATGCTCGCCGGCAGTCATGTAGTCGCCGCAGCGAAAGCCCAGGCGGCTGTAGAAGTCGAGCGCCGCCTGCACGTCCGGCACGTGCAGCTGCACATGATCGAGGCGCAACCCGGAACCGCCGCGCTGCAGGTCCGGCCGGTCGTAGATGCGCTGCATGCGCTGCATGCGGGCGCAGAATTCAAGCGGTACCCCCATCGGGTCAGTCACCTGCAGCGTGCGGCCCTGGTAAGGCACTTCAGCCCAGCTCGGCGGCAGGCCGATGGCGCAAAAGTACTCGAACGCGCGGTCGAGTTCGGCCTCTGACAGCACCCGCAATCCCACACGCTCGCAGCGTGCCGGCCCAGCGCTGCGCCTGAACACCAGGCTGTGATGGCAGACTTCATCCACCCCGCGCAGGTAGAGCGTGTCCGCCTCCTGGTGGCTGACCACCAGGCCGAACACCTCGCAGTAGAATTCGCGTGTACGGTCGAGATCGTGCACCGTATGCACTGCATGGCTGATACGCGTGATGTTGAACGGCGGATACAGTACCGGCGCAGGGATCGGCATGCGGGTCTCCGTTAGAAATCGTATCGTGCAACCGCGGTAGTCGCAGGCGATAATGCGCCCGAACCGGTTACCGCTTCGGGCAGCTCGCGAGAATTACCATGGATCTTGGCATTGAAGGTCGCAAGGCGCTGATCTGTGCGTCCAGCCGCGGGCTCGGATTTGCCTGCGCCGAGGCGCTGGCCCGCGAAGGCGTCGAGGTATTCATCAACGGCCGCGATACCGAGTGCCTGAACACTGCGGCGGCGAAACTGCGCGCGACTAATGCGCGGGTGACGGCGGTAACGGGCGATATCACCAGCGAACAGGGACGCGGCGCGCTGCTTGCCGCTTGCCCGCAACCGGACATCCTCATCAACAACAATGGCGGACCGGAGCCGAAGGATTTTTTCGAGATCGAGGAGAATGACTGGCTGGCGGCGGTGCGCGCCAATATGATCGCCCCGTTGCTGCTGATCCGGGCAGCCCTTCCCGGGATGCGGGCACGCGGCTTCGGCCGCATCGTGAACATCACCTCGGCCATGGTAACGACGCCGCGAGCCCACATGGCGCTGTCCTCCGCCGCTCGCGGCGGCCTGACGGTAGCCGCCAAAGGGCAATCGTTCGCGGCCGCGCGCGACAATGTGACCATCAACAATCTGTTGCCCGAGCGCATCGATACCGACCGCCAGCACAGGATGGCCCAGGCGGCGATGAAGCGCGAGGGCATCTCCTACGAGCAGGCGCGGGCGCGGCAGGTCGAGTCGATCGCCGCCGGCCGGCTCGGCCGGCCGGAGGAATTCGGCGCCACCTGCGCGTTTCTCTGCAGCGTTCATGCCAGCTTCATCTCGGGCCAGAACATTCATCTGGATGGCGGCTCCTACCCGGCGCTGGTATGAACCGCTGCGCTCGCGACGCTGCAATCGCGTTCATCGCGTTTGCGCCGGGGCACGCCGCAGCGCCACCACCAGCGCCAGCGCGGACAGCGCGACGGCCGGCACTCCCGAAGTAAGCACGGCGGCGGTGCCGGCCCCCAGTGCCAGCAGCTGTCCTGCGATCACCGGACCGGCGATGGCACCGGTGCGTCCGACGGCGACCATGGCCCCGACGCCCATGCCGCGCCTCTCGACCGGGTAATACAGCGGCGCAAGACCGTACTGGATCATCTGGCTCGAAGCGGCGAAAAAATCGGCCAGGAACGCGCACGCCAGCAGCGCCCCGGTATGCAGCACATCGGCCAGGGTCAGCAGCACTGCAATCAGGCCGGCATACACGCACAACACGACGGTTCGATGCTTCCAGCGGTCCATGAGTACACCGCTCACGCAGATGCCGGCGATGCCGCCGAAATTGAACAGCACCAGCACCGCACTGGCAGCAGACTCGGTAAAGCCGCGCCTGACCAGCAGCGTCGGCAGCCAGCTCAGCAGCAGATAGAGCACGAAGTAGGTGGAGAAGCTGGCGAACCAGAGCGTCAATGTCGTCAGCGCTCGGCCTTGCGCCATCAGCACACGCCCTGCCGATTCGCGCCTGCGCTGGCCGGCCGCCTCCAGCGCCGGCGTGCGCTGCGCCGGCGGCACGAATGCCGGGGACTCATTCAGATAGCGCGCCAGCAGTGGCGCCACCAGCACCGGCGCAGCACCACCGCAATAGAAGATCAGCCGCCAGCCGTAGTGTTCGATGCCGCCCCAGCCGATGGCCGCAGCGAGCGCGCTGCCGAGCGGCATGCCGCAGTACATCACACCGACCATGGTGTTACGTTGGCGCACCGGCGTGGACTCGAACACCAGCGCCACCAGGTTCGGGATGGCCGCACCCAGTCCAACGCCGGTAAGGGCACGCGCCACCAGCATCGAGCCGTAGCCCCAGCACTCGGCAGTCGCCAGAGAAAACAGTCCGTAAATGACTACCGCCCAGACCAGCACGCGCTTGCGTCCGAACCGGTCGGCCAGATGTCCGCCGAATGCCGCACTCAGCGCAAGGCCCGCGGTACTGATGCCGAAGATACGCCCCATCTGCGCCGGGTTGAAGCCAAAGGCGCGTGCCATCGCCGGCCCGGCGATGCCGGCCGATTGCAGGTCGATGCCTTCCAGGATCGCCGCAAGAATCCACAGCAGGATCGTTACCGCGCCGATGCGCCTTGCAGCGCCGTCATCGATGGTGGCGGTGCTTCCCACTAGCGGCTCGCGATGTTCAGCGTGCCGCCGCCGCTGAGCGGGTAGCTGCCCGCAGGCGTCGAACTGCCGCCGGCCACGGCGCTGATGGTGACGCCGCTGGGCGCGCTGATCTGGGCAATGCGCACGGCACCGGCAAGGCTGATCGTGGAGTTCGCCGTTGCGGTCCAGTGGCTGCCCGCATCCAGTGACAATGAGGCATGATCGATGGCGCCGCGCAATCTCGTGCCCACCAGTGATACCGACATGGTCCGCTCCGGATCCTGGTGCAGAATATCGCCGGCCACCGCCATGCGCCTGAGCGTGGCACGGATGCCGGTAACCGCCTGGCCGTCCACCTTGGTGGCATTCGGATCCTCGTTGCGCACCGACTGAATCAGCACGCCGCTGCCGGAGCTGAGTGCTGCGCCATCGAGCGTGATATCCGCGTTGGCGCTCTTGACGAGGATCACTGTCCTGGCGGTGATCAGCTTGCCGCCATCGATCTCGATCCTGCCAACCTCGGAGGTGTTGCCGTGCACATCATGCACCAGCACGCCTAACCCTGCGGACCTGCCCGTCACGTGATTCAGCAGCACCGTGCCGTCGCCGGCGATGATTGCCAGATCGCTCGCGACGTCCATGGTGGAGCGATTGATGACGACCTTGGCGCCGACGTCGGCGTAGGTTCCATAACCACTGGCCAGCGTCCGGATGATGCAATCATTGGCTTCCAGATACACATGACCATTGGTCATGTCCGTCGATAATGCGCCCCAGCCATCGGCGATGATGGTCGAATGATAGAAGTAGCTTTCCGAATGGTCGCTGGTGACGCTGGCGCGGGCGGTGCCGCTCACGCCCAGCGGTGCCGGCGGCTCCATCATGCCCGGTCCGATCATGCGTACATAGGTCGGCGGCAGCTTGCCCCCGTGGGCGATCAGCGTGGAGTCATAGACTTTCAGGATGCTGTGGTCGGTGGCGCTCGCGGCACTGGAAATGACGCCGCTGGTGGTGATGTTCACGTGCTTCAAGGTGAGCACCCCGCCGCCGCCGACCAGCGCCGCGGCCGCGATGCCGCTCATATCGTCGCTACCATTGCCGGAAAGATCGATGCGCGCATTGGCAAGCGTGTAGCGGGAATTGCCGCCGGTCACATAGACGCCGTTGAGATTGTCGTCCGCCGACGCGATCCGGACGCCCACAGCGGAAGCGCTGCTGACCGAGCCGCCGGACAGGGCCGCCGCCCCACCCGCCTGCGGAACGTAGACGCCATCCTGCACAAAAACCACGGAGCGGGTCGGTATGGCGGGCTTGAACACCATGCCATCGGCAGTCATTGTCATCGTGCCGACCGGAGCTGGCGTTTCAGTCGCGGCTGTCATTGCCGGCGGCGCCACGGCCATCAGCAGCAGGACGCTCACGCCTGCAGCGCCGTGTACCCTCCAGTGTCTAAGCATGGCTGCCACGCTCTCTTCTTAATTGTACGAACAAAAATGTTCTCATCACTGCGCGCGCCCGCTGTTGTCGCAACGCATGCGCGGCTCGGACTATGATTGCTGCGAGGCGATCCGCGCAAGGCCTACGGCTCGCCTGCAACGACGGCCAATGAAATTCATCCGGGAGATCCTAGGTGCGTTCGCATCGCCCGCTTAAGTACTCGCGTCGACAGGCGCTCAAGGCAGGCTTGCTTGCCGGTGCCGGGATTGCGCTTGCCGGCCGGCTGCCCGAAGCCGGCGAACCAGCGCCGCTGATTACCAAACCGATTCCGTCTTCGGGCGAGCGGCTGCCGGTGATTGGCCTCGGCACCATCTGGTTTCGCGACGCGCAGTACGAGCAGCTGCGTTCGGTCCTCAAGCGCATGCGCGAACTGGGCGGCACACTGGTCGACACGGCGGCCGCCTATGGCGAGAGTGAAGGCGTCGTCGGGCGCGCACTGTCGGAACTGCAGATTCGACGCAGCATGTTCGTCGCCACCAAGTTCGACGCCGGCGGCGTGCGCCCGCCCACCGCACCCGCGGCTGGCGCGCCAAATCCGCTGCCCGGGCCTCCGCCGGGCATCGAGCGGCCGGCTCCCGACGGCGTCGGCGGCCAGGACAGCTTTGAGCGCTCCCTGCTCCGATTGCACAGCCAGCGCATCGACCTGCTGCAGGTCCATGGCCTCAATGGCACCGACGCCTTGCTGCCATTGATGGAGCAATGGAAGCAGGCCGGCAAGATCCGCTACATCGGCGTGACTACGTCCAACCCGCAACAGCACCCGGAACTGATGGCCGCGATGCGTCGCTATCGCCTGGATTTCGTCCAGGTCGACTACTCGATCGAGGATCGTGCTGCGGCCGATGAGGTGTTCCCGCTGGCCATCGAGCGCAAGGTAGCCGTGCTGGTCAATCTGCCTCTGGGCCGTGCCCGGCTGATTGCGAAGGCGGGCGACACGCCGCTGCCGCCCTGGGCAACCGCCCTCGGTATCGCGAGCTGGAGCCAGTTTCTTCTCAAGTACGTGGTATCACATCCGGCCGTGACCTGCGCGATTCCGGGCGCCACGCAGGTCAGGCACCTCGAGGACAACCAGGCCGCCGGACGCGGCCGGCTGGCCAGTGCCGCCGAGCGCCGCAAGATGGAGCAGTTCTGGGCGTCGCTCGCCTAGTATTCGAGCACGAAACCGCCGACCTGTTCCTCCATGCCGGTGTAGTGGCCGTAGCCGGGAAAGGTGTTGATGCCGAGCCGGTACTCGATTTCTTTCGTCATTCCTTGGCGCCACAGGGCCTCGAGCGTCGCATCATGGTCCGACGGCGTGCGCGGCAGCAGCATCAGATGTTGAAAGCCATTGCCATGCCGATCGTGAAAGCGCCGGTGAATGCCCCCGGGCGCCTCCGGCACGGGCACCAGCAGTTCAATCTGCGTGTCGCCCAGATAGGCCACGCATTGTTCACAGGTGGTCGACGGCAGCTCGGCATCGGTGAATTCCCTGCCGAACATCGCGTAGTGCGAAGCCGGCAGCGACTGGTAGCGCCAGGTGCGCACGCCAAACAGTTCCGCGAAGCGACGTGCACCTCGATGTCCGTCACTCACCACGATGCCGAGCTGCACGAACTTCTTGCCGCCCTCGAGCACGGGATTATTCATGTTGACCACGCTCGCGCCCTGGGGCACATAGACACCGGCGGCCTTCAGACCCGATGGCAGCACCCTGGAGCCGAGTCCTGAGAACTCAACTCGCAGGCCCAGATCATCGACGGTGTCGAGAACCGTGAAATTCATGCCATCCCCGGCATCGGCTTGCATCTCGATCCTGGCGCCGGCATTTTTCAGTGCCTGCGCGGTGGCATCATGATCGGTGACCGTGCCGACACTGATGCCGTAAAACCCCTCCCCCTGGGCCTGCAGAAAGTCAGCATACGAGCTCTGGCCCGATACCGGCTGCACCAGCTTGAATGATTGGCCGCCGCAATAGCCGATGGCCAGCTTGAGTACACATTCGGCAGCCGCTGGCGGCCTGTCGTGCAGCAGCAGCAGCCGAGGACGGAAATCGTAAAACGCCCACGACGGGCCGAATATATCGGAGAAGCGCCTGGCCACCCGGTGCACGTCTTTGACCACCATCGTGATCTGGGTGATTTTGCCGCCGAACCCGAGGTCCAGCGCGGGCTTGAGATCGGCAAAGGTTTCGAAGCTGGCTTCCGCCGAGGCGCTGCGCGCCGCCAGGGTTCCGAGCCCTGCGACAGCCGCAACGCTCATCGACGCGTTCAACAGCTGCCGGCGAGAGATGGTGTCGGCCTTATTCATTAAATCCCCCTGTGTTAAACCAGTATGTGTTCAGACAAAGCTACGGGTCCGCGCGCAGCAGTTTGATTGCCACCACGGTGTTGGTAGAGGCATCGACGGTCAGGCTGATCCGGTCGCGCGGCTTGAGGCCGTGCAGCACCTCGGGCGATGCGACTCTATATATCATCGTCATGGCGGCCATGTAGCCTGGTATCGCATCGCCGTCGACAACGATCTGGCGCTTGGCCGTCAGGACCGATATCACGGCCGCGGTCCCGTGGACCAGGGGTGGGGCCGCATCGGCGGCTGGTGCCATCGGCGGCATTGCCGCCATGGACGCGTCCGGTTCGAGCGCTGCGCGCGCGCCCGGGCCATCGGCAATTCGCGCCGTAGTGCCATCCGGTCCCGACGTCAGCACGATGCCGTCCGCTTCCAACTTATCGAGCCGGCCGCCACGCCCGACGATCAGGGTACCGAGCATGCCATGTCGCTCATGAGTGGACACATGGCAATGAAACAGCAGGGTCACGTCCTGGTCGGGCGTCACAAAGCTTGCCTCGGCGGTGCCCGGGCCCATCACATTGATCGCCACCATGGGATTGAGCCCCGGGATCATGAAATCGTGCCGTATCTCATCGGTGTTTTCGACCACCACGGTGAGCGCCGTGCAGCGCTTGACGTGAATGCGACGCGGCTCGAAGGCGTAGGTTTCTCCGGCGCGGGCGTAGCGCGTACCGGCCTTGATGTGCACCACCTGCACGCCGCGCGGGCGCTCGGCGCACGGGCGCGCGACCGGACGGTGGCGGTGTGCGTCGATCAGATCGAGCTGCGGCAGCCCGGCATCCGAAGCATAGCGCCTGGGATAATCGAATGATCCGCCGAGCGGACCGCCGCGCGGCCAGCCCGCATCGTAGTGCGCCGCGTCGGTGCCGAACATCCCGGGATCGAACGTGGGCATGCCGCCTTGATACATGTGCGGATCGAACATCGGTCCCAGGCTGGCGGCGGTCTTGGGCAGCCCGTCGGCGCCCATGAAGCCGTCGTACACGATGGCCGTCATAGCCCCGCCATCGATGCCGGAATTCAATTCGGCCGATGCGGCGTGATCGTGCACCATCCACACGCCCGGGCCGGACGCGTAGCGGCCATCCTCTCCGGTGCGCAGCGCCAGATCCACGCGCTGTCCCGGACCGACCTCGAACGTGTCGCGCGAATACTGCTGGCCTTCGGCCAGAGGATCGCCGTCCACATCGGTCAGTATCGGGTGATGGCCGTGAGTGTGAAAATAGATCGGGTTGCCCCCGACATTGAGGAGCCGCAGTTTGGTGACCTCGCCGGACTTGACCAGGATCGGCGTATCCAGCAGCGAATACGGTGAAGAGTAACCGTTGAGCAGGAAGATGTTGGGTTTGCGCTGCGTGGAATCGTAGTCGCGGTGCATGCGCATCTCGATTTCGCGCGTGTCCGTATAGGCAAGTGCAATTCGATTCAGGCGTTCGTCGACGTCCTGGTACACCAGCGAGTATTCACCCTGATAGCCCTCGGCGGTGGCCTTGGCCATGGAATTGATGCGCCCGGCACCGACCACGACACGCGCAAATTGATTATCGGGACGCCTGGGCTCGATGATGAACATGCCGGCCAGGCCCATCTGCACATGCACGCTTGGATTGACATGGCAGTGATACCAGTAGGTGCCGGGATTTCTGGCTGTGAATTCGTAGCTGAACCGATGGCCCGGCGCGACGGCCACCTGGCTGAAGTCGGGCGCACCGTCCATCGCAAACGGCAGCGTCACGCCGTGAAAATGGATGGTGTGCGGAAAATAGTGGGTGTTGTAGAGCACAATCCTGACATGATCGCCCTCCTCGACCCGGATGGTCGGACTCGGCATGCGTGCCGGCGAGGTCATCGCGCTGCCTAGCGGGGCGTACACCCAGAACAGCACGCGCTTGCCGGGGTAGACCTCCTGCTGCACCTCGATGATCTCCAGCCGGATGGTGACGTCGTGTGTGCCGTCCGGTCGATCCTCGATACTCAGGGCGGCGTCGTCGGCCCCTGGAATGCGGTTGCGTTCGGCGTCGTACGCATCGAGCGCACTCTGCCCGCCATGCCGGTAGCGCTGCGTCGCCTGGTAGCGATCGTAGAGCGGCACCTGGTTGGGCGGCGGCGGATCATCGGCGCGGCTGGCCGCGGCCCAGGACATCGCGCCGAACCCCGCCAGAGCAGCCACCGCAACCAGGCGAGCGGACACCGGCGCCGCCTACGCCGTCACAGTCATCGGGCCCCAGGCAGCGGCGGGTGCTCGGGTATCGGCCCGGTGTAACGCAACACAGTAAGCCCGCCACCGTTGCCATCGGTGATGTAGAGCAGGTTGCTGGACGGATCCTGAAAAACCTCGCGCGTCTGCCGATCTCCCCGGCCCGGCGCCGCGTAGCGCGGTGACAGGTAATAGCCCACGAAGGTCGGGGTGAACGGATTGCTGATGTCCATCGCGCGCAACCCCTCGTCGTACCAGGTGACATACACCAGGCTCGGCGAGCGGCGGTCGAACCAGGGCAGATGGGTGGTGTTGCCGAGCGTGGTGTTGCCCATCCGGTTAAACGGACCCCCGCCCTGAGGGCAGACGAAATCCTTGCGGGCGTAGTCGAAGGCATCGTCGATGTGGGGTGCACGGAAAGTAGACAGGATCTGCAGGCTGTAGGGCCGGCGTCCGGCGATGACATCGGGATTGTTGAGATCCGAGATGTCCAGGATGCGTCCGAATCCCACCGGGCAATCGAAGATCTCGTCGGTCAACACCACCAGGTCCGGATTCTCCCCCGGTGTCACCACCACCGGCGCCGAGGTGTGGGTCGCCCCGAGGTAGCCGCCGTGGAACGGCGGTACGTAGTCGTAGGTTGCTATCAGCACCGGATTGCTTCGATCCTTGATATCCAGGATCTTCATGCCGGCGTCGCGATAGGCGATGTACAGCCGATCGTTGTAGTAGACGATCTCGTGGCACTGCAGTACCTGCGGTTTGCCGTCCGGACCCGCACGATCGAGCGGCCCGGGCTCCTCGCCCTTGACCTGGCCAGGCACGTGCCAGGTGCTGACCTGCCTGGGATGCGACGGATCCTGATAGTCGATGATCTGCAGCGCCTCGTTGGGCATGTCGGTTCGAAACTGTCCGCAGCCATACAGGTAGCGATCATCCGCATCCATGCCATGCGTTTTGCCGCCCGGCGAGGCCGGTACAAACCCCAGTTGCACCGGCTTGCGCGGATTCGACACATCATAGAACCACCAGCCGGTCTTCAACTGCGTGCCGGCGTCAAACGCATCGGCACCGAACATCAGGATCTTCTTCTGCTGATTCACGCGCAGATAACTGCAGCGCGCGCCCGCGGGTTGGCACGGAATGAAACTCAGCGGCTTGATGTCCTTCGGATCGTGGACGTCCGCGATCAGGACTCCGGAAATCGTCGGCGGTGCGTTGTAGCCGGCAAGATAGGCAATGCCGTCGTAGACCCGCACGGTATTGAATCCTGCGCCCAGCTCCGGGCCCGCACGGCCTTCGGCCTTGGCATATGCGGTGCGTTCCGGGATCTTGAAATAGGTGTGCCCAAGCAGTTCGAAATTCTGGCTGGTCGAGTACTTCTGCGTTCCGGCCAGATCCAGGTTGAACACATCGACATTGGCCGGAATCGGCACGTTGGGCACCTGCGGTGCGATCTGTGCCTGCACGCACAGGCTGGCGAGCAGGCCCGCACCGGCGAGGCCCGCGGTGCCGAGTTCTGTCAGCCGTCCGAGCGTCGTGTTCGCGCGCATGGTGATTACTTCTGGCTGGCCCGATCGCTCACGATCAGGATGACCTTGCCCTCGGTATGCCCACTGCGATTGTACTCCTGCGCATCGGCCGCACTGGCGAGCGGATAGGTCTTGTCGATGTGAACGCTGAACTTGCCTGCCTCAATCAGCTTTGCCACCGGCCGCAGGTAGTCCCCGTCGGTGGGGTCGCCCGGTTTGGGCGCACCGACGTAGGGGCAGGTCACCCCGGCCGCGGCACACATGTCGGCAGTAATGTCGCGACTTGCAATCGTGATGAAGGTTCCGCCGCGCTTCACCAGCCCAAGGGCCGCGGTCGCCGTATCGCCGCCGACGGTATCGATGGCGACATCGACGTTGTTCGCCTGATCGGTCCAATGCGGTTGCTTGTAATCGATGACCTTGTCCACGCCAATGGACTTCAGGAATGCAGCATGTGCCGGCTGGGCGGTACCGAGCACATAGGCACCGCGCGCCTTGGCAATCTGGGCGGTCGCGCTGCCGACGCCGCCCGCGACCCCGGTGATCAGGACGCGCTGGCCGCGATGCAGCTGCGCCAGTTCCGCGGACCGCTCGGCGGTCCTGCCGGCGACTCCGAGTCCCGCCGCCTCTGCATAGGTCAGTCGCTTCGGCTTGCGCACCACATTTTCCGCAGGAGCGACCACGTATTGGGCGTAGCCGCCGTTGAGGCCCGGCACGCTGTGGCCGATCAGCGAGAATACCGGCTCGCCGACGCGCAGATCGGTTACACCGGCACCGACGGTCTCGATCACGCCGGCGACGTCCTGGCCTGGAATACGCCGCGTGGGCGTCGCAGCGTCGGGCGGTGCTGCGCCCGGACCCGGTCCGATGCGCATCTTCCAGTCGGTCGGGTTGACAGCGGCCGCGTAGACACGGATGAGCACCTGGTGCTCGCCGGGCTGCAGCACCGGGACGCTCTGCAAGGTCAGCACGTCCGGTCCGCCGTAGCCTGTCTGCACGATCGCCTGCTGCATTGCGGGCGCCGCTGCCATGGACGCGCCGCAGTGCCACGCGAGCACCACGGCGCACACAAAGGATAGTCTTATCGTCATCGCTAGCCGTTGAATTCCAGCAGGAATCCCCCGAGTTGCTCCTCCATGCCAATGTAATCGCCGCTACCGGTAAATTTGCCGATATGAACGGTGGCAGTCCACTCAGGCTTGAAGCCCGCCTTCTCCAGCAGCACCAGCGTCTCCTGTCGATTGCCAGCCGATGGGCTGATCATCAGGTGCTGGAAGCCATTGCCACTGCCGTGCTTGTCGAGGAAGTGCCGGTGTACGCCGCCCGGTGACTGATCATTGGGGCACAGCAGCTCGATCTGCGTATCGCCGATGTAGGCTACCGCCTGATCCACGGTGGCGGAGGGCAGCTCGGCCTCGGTCAACGCCTGGCCCCGATAGGCCCCGGCGCTGATCGGAATCGGGATGAATCGCCAGCCGGTGACTCCGAGCAGCTCTTCATAGCGGCGTGCCACAGCCTTATCGTCCTTGACCACGATGCCGATCTGGGTGAAGCGGCGGCCGCTGGAGACGACCGGCAGATCCATGTCGATGATGCCGGGCTTGGTGGCCTGATGAGTGCCGGTCTGGCGAAGATTGGCGGCACTGGGTTTGGTGCTCGGGCTATCGAGCTCCAGCCTCAATCCCAGATCAGCGGACGTGCGCAGCACGGTGAATTTCGAACCATCGCCGACCTCGCCCTGCATCTCGATGCCGACACCGGCATGGCGCAGCGAGTCCACCATCTGATCGTGATTGGGCTGAACCCCAAGACCGATGCTGTAATAGCCCTCGCCCTCGCGCGCCAGAAAATCGGCGTAGCTGCTCTGCCCGGAAACCGGCTGGACCAGCTTGAAGGAGTGGCCACCGCAATTGCCGACGGCAAGCTTGAGTACGCAAGCGCCGTCGCCCAGCGGCTTGTCGTACAGCACCACCTGCGACGGCCGCAGCTCATAGAATTTCCAGGATGGGCCGAACACCTCGGTGAAGTGGTGCGCCACCTTCTCGGCGTCCTTGACTACCATGGTGATCTGCGTGACCTTCGGCCCCACGATCTTGACCACCGGCTCAGTCCCGGGCGCAGCGGCAGCGGGCTCCTGCGCCAATGCCGGCCTGCCGGCCAGTGCCGCCCCGATCCCGGCCGCGACCGCCGAGCTGGCCAGGAATGAACGCCGTGTTGTCGAACTCTTATTAGAAGTGTCCACGCTAATGCTCCCCACCGTGATTACTGTACATCGACGATCGCCGCGGCCACCCGCGAGCTAATCCTTCCCGGCGGTCAGATAGGCCACCAGGGCATCCAGATCAGCATCGCTGATCTCGGTCTTGCGCGAGGCCGGCATCGATTTGATACCGTGCCGCACAATGGCACGGATGGTGACCGGCGACAGATCGGTGCGCTGCTCCAGTGCCGCGGGCTTGGTGTCACCGTACTTGCGCTGCAGCGAGCTCGTCCCCGCCACCGGCAGGTCGCCGGGATTGAGGCGCTTATGGCACGCCGAACACCACAGCTGGAACACCTGCTTGCCGTGAGCGATGGCGGCATCGTCGGCGGCGGCATTCTGGGCCAGCGGCGCCGCCAGCAGCATACCGATAAGGAATTTGTGCATTGACCTCATGATCTTGTCTTCCGCAAATGCCTGGGCCAGATGCCGTAGCGTCCCGCGGACAGGATGCCGTTGGGGTCGACGGCGTCCTTGATCAGCTCGCAGGTCCGGATGTAGGCGTTGTTGTTGAAGGAGAAAGTGTCCATGACCGCCTGCTGCAATGCCGGCGCCGTGCGGTACTCGCTCCAGCCGTTGTCGGCAGCGACACGGATCAGGCGCAGCACCACTTCACGCGTCTTGCGATTCTTCGTCGCATCGGACTTGCTGACGGCGAAGTTCTTGACGATGCAGTAGGCACTCGCCGCGCAGCCCATTGCGGCGCTGTTGTACAGCAGCGCCGGCGGCAATCCCCAGTAGAAGTCCATCTCCCGACAGACATCGCCCAGCACCTGATGCGCCTTGCGCAATTCCTCTCCGGTCTGGGGCAGCAGCGGCGAGAACCACAGATGCCCGTCCCAGCTGAACTGGGCCGTGTCCTCCCAGAAGCGCTGCAGGCTGGGTTTGCCGAAACTGCTGGCCTGATCGTCGGTCAGCGTCGCGATGTCGTCCGGCGCGCGCACCACCGTGTCAGTTGAAGGCCCGATCCCGGGTATGCCCGAGGTGGCCAGCTCGATTCCAGGAATGGCCGACAGCGCCTCGTGCGCCACTTCGTACTGGGCCTGAGTGACTTTGTCGGGACCGGAAAACGCGAGCATCATCATGAACACGGCCATGTTCTGGTCCTTGGCCAGCCGGTTGATCTCGGCTGCCGTGCCCCCGCCGCGGCGCGTGAACACCGACACGACAT
>Ga0181537_10002561_pt1 | contig 15967 bp, 15 predicted proteins | sample PEATcosm2014_Bin_39_FD_119765 | JGI IMG/M metagenome (GOLD analysis project Ga0181537, IMG submission 119765) | Peatland microbial communities from MTU Mesocosm Facility, Houghton, MI, USA - PEATcosm2014_Bin23_10_metaG | ecosystem: Environmental > Terrestrial > Soil > Wetlands > Peat | place... | reverse complement strand
GGTGCCCCCCGCGTCGAGGGTCTCGATGCTGGCGCCCGAGTGCAGCGTCGTCAGGCGCTCGCCCGAGTTGCCGGGCGCGGCGTAGACGCCGAGCACGAGATCATCGCTCACGTACGCGGTGGCGGCCGCCGCAGCACCCGCCGCTGCAGCGCCGGCCAAGAGCATGCCGGCCAGCGGCAGCAGTCGGCGCAACGAGCGGCGCGGGCCTGGAGCGTTGACAGGCCCGACGCGCGGCGCGCTCACGCAGCGATGCCTGTTTGCTTGAGCAGCGGGCGCACGTCGGGCGCCCGGCCGCGAAAGCGCACGAACGCCTCCATGGCATCGATGCTGCCGCCGCGCGCCAGGATGGAGTCGCGAAAGCGCGCCGCCGTCGCGGAGTCGAACACGCCCGCCTGATCGAAAGCCTCGAAGGCGTCCGCCGCGAGCACCTCGGCCCACTTGTAGCTGTAATAGCCGGCGGCATAGCCGCCCGCGAAGATATGCGCGAAGCTCGTCTGCACGCGATTGAACGGCGCGACCGGAACCACGGAGACGCGCTGGCGCACGCTCGCGAGCGTCTCGGCCACGCGGGCGCCCATCACCGGGTTGAAGTGCGCGTGCAGCTCGAAATCGAAGGTCGCGAGCTCGATCTGGCGCAGGGTGTCGAGCGCGGCATTGAAGGTGCGCGTGCCGAGCAGGCGCCCGAGCACATCGAGGGGCAGCGTTGCGCCGCTCTCGACGTGGGCCGAGATGAGCGGCAGCACCTCCGGCCGCCACACGAAATTCTCCATGAACTGACTCGGCAGCTCGACCGCGTCCCAGGCGACGCCGTTGATGCCGGCGATGCTCGGGTAGGCGACGCGGGTGAGCATGTGGTGCAGCCCGTGCCCGAACTCGTGGAACAGCGTGATCACCTCATCGTGGGTGAGGAGCGAGGGCGCTGCGCCGACCGGCGCGGTGAAATTGCACACGAGCTGCGCCACGGGCAGGGAGCGGCCGGTGGGCAGCGCGCGGGCGATGATCGCCTCGTCCATCCAGGCGCCGTTGCGCTTCTCCGGCCGGGCATAGGGGTCGAGATAGAAGCCGGCGAGCACGGCGCCGCTCGCCGCATCGGCGAGGTCGTAGTAGCGCACCGCGGGGTGCCAGCTCGAAACGGGCGCCCGCTCCCGTACCTCGATGCCGTACAGGCGGCGCGTGAGCGTGAACAGCCCCTCGAGCACCTTCGGCAGCGGAAAGTAAGGCCGCAGCGCTTCCTGGGAGACTTTGAAGCGGCTCTCCTGCAGCCGTTCGCTGAAGTAGCCCAAGTCCCAGGGCTGGAGCGTGCGTCCGGCGAACTCCTCGAGGTCCGCGAGCTCGCGCTGCGCCGCCGGCAGGCAGCGGCGGGCGAGGTCCTGGAGGAACTCCTGCACCTGCTCGGGACTCTTCGCCATGCGCGTCGCGAGCGCGTAGTGGGCGAAACTCGCAAAGCCCAGGATCTGCGCGAGCTCATGCCGCAACGGCAGGATCTCGGCGATCACCGGACTGTTGTCGAAGCGGCCCGCGGAGGGGCCGAGCTCGCTCGCGCGGGTCACCCAGGCTTCGTAGATGTCGCGGCGCAGCGGCTCGTGCGCCGCGCTCGTCATCACGGTCGTATAGGTCGGCTGGTCGAGCTTGAAGAGCCAGCCCGGGCGGTCCGCCTCGCGGGCGTTCTCGCGGGCGCGCTCCACCGCATGGGCGGGCAGACCCGCGAGCTCGGCGCTGTCGGTGACGGCGCGCTGGTAGTCCCGCGCCGCATCGAGCACGTTCTCGGAGAACTTGGTGGCGAGCTGGGCGAGCCGCTGCACCACCTCGCGGTAGCGTGCCTTGCGGTCGGCCGGCAGATCGACACCGGCGAGCCGGAAGTCGCGCAACGCGTTCTCGAGGAGCTTGCGCTGCGCCGGGTCGAGCCCGGCGCCTTCGCGCTCGAGCACGCGGGCATAGCCGGCGGCGAGCGCGGCGTTCTGCCCGAGCTCGGCCGTGTAGGCGGTGAGCAGCGGTACGCACTCGTTGTAGGCGCGCCGCATCTCCTCGGAGTTGGCGACGGCATTCAAGTGGCCGATCGGGCTCCACACGCGGCTCAAGCGATAGGCGAGCTCCTCCGCCGGCATCACCAGCGACTCGAACGTCGGCTGTGCCTGCGCGGTGAGCTCGGCGAGGCGGGCGCGATTCTCTTCGAGAACGCGCTCGAGGGCGGGACGGGCGTGCGCTGCTTCGATGCGAGCGAAGGCCGGCAACCCGTCGAGTTGCAGTAGCGGATTGTCCATGCGTGAAAGTCTAGCCCGAGGCGTGCGTCATCAGCCAGGCCAGTGCGGCGCTGGCGGCGAGACTGCTCACGAGTCCGACCGAGGCCTGGCGTCGCAGGCGATGGGCGAGTGAGGCGCCATCGGAGGCCGCGAGCAGAAAGGCGCGGCCGTCGGACGGCTTGGCGAGGATGCTGAGCGGGCCCTGTACCGCGCTCGCCCCCGTGCCGGCCGCCCCCATCGCGCTTGCCCCCCTCGCCCCCGCCGGCGCGGCGCCCGTCGCGGCGCCCGTCGCGGCCTGTGGGGTCAGCATGTGCTCGGCCACCTCGCGGCGTGCGGCGGCGCGCGCGAGCTCCCACTCCGCGGCGTCGAGCACCCCGTCGTGGTTCGTATCGAAGCGCTTGAGGAGTGCCGCCTGATCCTGTTTCCAGCGGCGCAGCACATCGGCAACCGCCTCGTCCGGATGGTCGAGGCCGCCGCCGCTCACGCTGTGATACGCGCCGAGCGCGCAAAGCGTCTCGTCCGGCCGCATGCGGAATTCCGTGTAGCGGTAGCGGCCGCCCGAGAACAGCGCGTCGACCGTCTTGCCGAGCACGCCGCCCAGGGGCGGGAGCCGCACCTCGGGCCACTCGGAATCGCCGTACCAGACATCTTTCTCGGACGGATACACCTCGGCGCCGCGCGGATCGACGAGGCACTGACCCGTGCCGTCATCGAGCAGGAAGGGCAGCTCGCTCTCGCCGTGGTCGACCGCGGTCCAGCCGCGCGAACGGCCGCTGCCGCTCTGCTTCTCGATGCGGTAGCGCCACCAGGTGCAGGGGCGGCGCGACAGGGGCGCCCTATTTTCCTGGCCTGCCGGCAGCTGGCCGCGCCCGATGAGCTCGACGTAGCCCTGCGCGGCGGAGCGGATGCGGGAGGTCGGCGTGTCGGCGACCAGACGGTTCTCGCGCCAGGCGCGCCAGGTGTACCACAGCGAGTAGAGCACGAGCCCGGCGAGCGAGGCGAGCAGCAGCGAGTGCTTCAGCTGGTCGGGACCGCCCATGCGCGCACTTAAGGGAGGTGGACTCGCCGCGGCTCAAGCGCGGAACAGTGCGCCCACGTCGACGTCCGCTTTCTCCTCGGCCCCGAACTCGAGCAGGTGCGCGGAGCCGAAGCCGAACTGCTGCGCGATGAGCACGTCCGGGAAGGTCTTGACGCGGATGTTGTTGAGATTGACCTGATCGTTGTAGAGCTCGCGCCGATCGGCGATCGACTCCTCGAGCGCGGTGATGCGGGACTGCAGTTGCTGGAAGGTCTCGTCCGACTTCAATTGCGGGTAGCTCTCCGCCACCGCGAACAGGCGCGACATGCCGGAGCGCAGCTGCTGCTCGGCGGCCCCCACCGCGGCGACGTTGCCGGCGGCGCTCGCCTCGCTCACCGAAGCGCGGGCGCGCATCACCTTCTCGAGGGTCTCCTGCTCGAACTGCATGTAGCGCTTGCACGTCTCGATCAGCTTCGGCAGCTCGTCGTGGCGCTGCTTGAGAAGGACATCGAGATTCGCCCAGGCGACGCGGATGTTCTCGCGCAGGCTGACCAGCCCGTTGTAGACGCCGACGATGTAGACCACGAGCACGAGGGCAAGAACGAGAAACACGGTGAGTGCAATCACGACGACACCTCGATCCTGAAGAGGCCGACGGCCGAGTATATGATGGGCACTTCCCGGCCTCTTGGATGGAGTTCACAGTGCCGAGCGAATCGTACGATCTCGTCTGCATCGGCGGGGGCAGCGGCGGTCTCGCCTGTGCCCAGCGTGCCGCCGAATACGGCGCGAAGGTGGCCGTCATAGAGTCCGGCCGGCTGGGGGGCACCTGTGTGAACGTCGGCTGCGTGCCGAAGAAAGTCATGTGGAATGCCGCGGGCATCGCGCTCGCGCTCGCCGATGCGGCAGACTACGGTTTCGAGATGCCGTCCGCGCCGGGGTCTGCGGCCGCGCCCGCCCCCGCCGGTGCGCCCGCCCTCGACTGGGCGCTGCTCAAGCAGAAGCGCGACGCCTTCATCGCGCGCCTCAATGCGATCTACGCAAAGAATCTCGCCGCCAAGGGCGTGCGGTACATCGAGGGCTGGGGGCGCTTCGTGGACCCGCACACGGTCGCCGTGGGCGACCGGCATCTCGGCGCGCGCCACATCGTCATCGCGACCGGCGGCGAGCCGACGGTGCCCGAGCTGCCCGGCGCGGCGCTCGGCATCACCTCGGACGGATTCTTCGATCTCGGCGCGCGGCCCGAGCGCGTCGCCGTGATCGGCTCGGGCTACGTCGCCTGCGAGCTCGCCAGTGCTTTTCACGAGCTCGGCAGCGCCGTCGAGGTGTTCATCCGCCGCGATCATCCGCTCACTTCCTTCGATGTCATGCTCGGCAAATCGCTGCTGCGCGAGATGAGCGCGGCCGGAATCATCTTCCATCCGCACGTCGTGCCCGCGGAGCTACGCGCGCGGGGCAACAAGAAGACGTTCATCGCGACCGATGGACGTGAGTTCGCGGACTTCGACGCGGTGCTGTGGGCGGTCGGGCGCCATGCTCGCACCCGCTCTCTCGATCTCGCCCGAGCACGGCTCGTGGCCGACGGGGAGGGCTACATTGCGACGAACGACTTCCAGGACACGCCGGTGCCGGGGATTCACGCGATCGGCGATGTCACGGGGCGTCCGGCGCTCACGCCCGTGGCGATCGCGGCGGGGCGGCGTCTCGCCGACCGGCTGTTCGGCGGCCAGACCGACCGGCACGTCGACTATCGCCTGATTCCGACCGTCCTGTTCACCCACCCGCCGATCGGCACCGTCGGACTCACCGAGCGCGAGGCGCGCGCGCAGTACCGCGATGAGGTCAAGGTGTACATCGCCGACTTCATCCCGATGTACCACGCCGTCATGAGGCGCAAGAGCCACACGGACATGAAGCTCGTGTGCGTGGGTGCCGAGGAAAAGATCGTCGGCTGCCACATCATCGGCGCGGGCGCAGACGAGATGCTGCAGGGTTTCGCGGTGGCACTGCGCATGGGCGCGACCAAGCGCGACTTCGACGACACGATCGCGATCCATCCGACGAGCGCCGAGGAGCTGGTGACGATGCGCTGAAGCGCGCTGCGAGCTTCTGGAGGCGCGCTGCCAGCCAGCCCCTGGACGTGCGCCGGCCTTGGAGCGGCGTGCGCCGGCCTTACAGCTGCTGCGCGAGCGCCTCGAGCACCGGCTCGGTCGCGGGCCGGATGCCGCGCCAGAGCAGGAATGACTCGGCGGCCTGCTCGACCAGCATGCCCCAGCCCTTGCTCGTGCGGCCCGCGTTGAGGGCGCGCGCCCAGAGCGTGAAGGGCGTGTGGCCACGCCCGTACGCCATGTCGTAGCAGAGCGTGTGCTCGTCGACCAGCCCGGCCGGCAGCTCCGGCATCTCCCCCTGCAGACTCGCCGAGGTGGCGTTGATGATGAGGTCGAAGGGCGGCCCGGCGATCTCCGCGAAGGTGCAGCCGTAGACGCTGCCCGAATCGGCGAACTCGTCGGCGAGCTTGCGCGACTTGAAGGGCGTGCGGTTCGCGATCGTGAGCGTGGCGAGGTCGCGGTCGAGCAGCGGCCCCACGACCCCGCGCGCCGCGCCGCCGGCGCCCAGGATCAGCACGCGCTTCCCGGCGAGCTCAACCTGCAGATTGCGCTCGAGATCGCACACCAGGCCAACCCCGTCGGTGTTATCTCCGACCAGCGTCTCCTCGAAGAAGGCGATGGTGTTGACCGCCTGCGCGCGCGTCGCCCTCGGCGTAAGCTCGTTCACGAGCTCGGCGGCGGCCTGCTTGTGCGGCAGCGTCACGTTCAGACCGCGCACGCCCGAGGTGAGCAGCCGCAGAGTCTCGCGCCGGAACTCCTCGGGGCTCACGTCGAACAGCCGGTAGACGATGTTCTGGGCGCTCGCCTTCGCGAACATGCCGTGAATGAAGGGCGACCAGCTGTGCGCCACGGGATGGCCGACGACGCCGTACTGATCCGGCTCATTCACCCTTTGAGCCACTCCGCCGCGCGCTTCGCGAAGTAGGTGAGAATGGCGTCGGCGCCGGCGCGTTTGATCGAGGTGAGCGCCTCGAGTGCGACGGCGCGCTCATCCAGCCAGCCGTTGGCGGCTGCCGCCATGATCATGGAGTACTCACCGCTCACCTGATAGACGAGCGTGGGCATGCCGAAGCGTTCCTTGACGCGCCGGACGATGTCGAGATACGGCAATCCGGGCTTGATCATCACGAGGTCGGCGCCCTCGGCGATGTCGAGCCCCACTTCGCGCAGCGCCTCGTCCGAGTTCGCCGGATCCATCTGGTAGGTGTGCTTGCCGCCCCCGCCGAGCGAGGCAGCCGAGCCCACCGCCTCGCGGAACGGGCCGTAGAAGCTCGATGCGTACTTGGCCGCGTAGGCGAGGATGCGGGTGTGCACGAGCCCTGCCGTCTCGAACGAGGCGCGGATCGCGGCGATGCGCCCGTCCATCATGTCGGAGGGCGCGACGATGTCGGCGCCCGCGTCGGCATGCGAGCGCGCCTGCCGCACCAGCGTCTCGACGGTGAGGTCGTTCTGCACGTAACCCGACTCGTCGATGAGGCCATCCTGACCGTGGGTGGTGAAGGGATCGAGCGCGACGTCCGTGATGACCCCGAGGTGCGGGAATGCCTGCTTGACCGCACGCACCGCCTTTTGTGCGATGCCCTGCGGATTCCACGATTCGCGCGCGTCGAGGGACTTCTTCCCGACCGGCACCACCGGAAAGAGCGCGATCGCGGGCACCTTGAGCTTCGCGAGCAGCTCGCACTCGCGCAGCAGCTCATCGACCGACAGGCGCTCGACTCCGGGCATGGCGCCGATCGGCTGCCGCTGGCGCTCGCCCTCGACCACGAACACCGGATAGATGAGCGCATCGACGGTCAACTGGGTCTCCCGCATCAGGCGGCGCGAGAACTCATCGCGGCGCATGCGCCGCAGGCGCGTGCTCGGAAATGAAGCAACGGAATTTCCGGTCATCTCGATGTGACTCCTGCAACTGCGCTCAATTTCCAGCCCGCGATCCGCGGCGCGACCGCCCGGCGAGGCGCGCGCAGCGCGAAAACGCTATCCTACGCCGGCCGGCGAGGCATACACAAAGCAGCCAGTGGGCCAAAATGTGAAGCGCGAGCGCTTTCAGACGTTGTGTCAAACGCTGCGTCCGGACCTCGTGCGCTTCGCGTTCTGGCTGTCCCGCGATCCGGTGCTCGCCGAGGATCTGGTGCAGGAGACCATGCTGCGCGCGTGGAAGGCGCAGGAGTCGCTCAAGGACGAGGCCGCGGCGAAACCCTGGTTCCTCACCATCGTGCGGCGCGAATATGCGCGCAGCTTCGAGCGCAAGCGGCTGCAGACGGTCGACATCGATGAGCTGGTCACGCACGAGGAGCCTGCGCTCGGCAGCATGGACAATCCCGAGCTCGAGGAGCTGCGCGCCGCGATCTTCAAGCTCCCGGAGGACTATCGCGAGCCGCTGGTGCTGCAAGTGTTGATGGGCTACTCGACCGCCGAGATCGCCACCGAGCTCGGGCTCACGACCGCGGCGGTGTTGACGCGCCTGTTCCGGGCTCGCAACCAGCTGCGGACGCTGTGTGGCGAGGACACGAGCCTGGATCCTGACGCATGATCGACTGCAGCGCCTATCGACGCGCCCTCCTCGCCGATCCGCACGATCCGAACCCGGAGCTCGCCGCGCATCTCGCCAGCTGCGCCGTGTGCCCGGAATACACGCAGCGGGTACTGCTCTTCGAGCAGCGGCTCGAGCGCGCCCTGCGCCTCGACCCCGAGGCGCGCCCGGCGGCCCCCGCGGTCCCCGCGGACTCCGCCGCGGCTGTGGCCGCCGCCGGCGCCGCGCCCAGCGCAGCGGGCGCAGTCAGCGCACGCGGCGCAGGCGGCACTGGCAGGGGCGGCGGCGGGAACGGATCCGAGCGGGTGGTCCCCCTGCGCCGACGTCAGGCGCTGCGGGTGCGCGGCGGCTGGCTCGCGGCGGCGGCCAGCGTCCTGATCGTGCTCGCCATGGCGTCGAGCCTGTGGCTGGCCGTGCCGCACGCCAGCCTCGCTGCCGATGTGGTTGCCCACATGGCGGGCGAGCCGCAGGCGTGGGCGCGAACCGACGAGCCGGTACCGGCCGCGCGCCTCGAGAGCGCGTTGCGCGACTCTCGAGCCTCACTCGCGCCCGGTGCGCCGCTCGTGAGCTATGCGCAGCGCTGCTGGTTCCGCGGCCACTTCGTCCCGCACCTCGTCGTGCAGACCGAGCACGGCCCGGTGACCGTGATGGTGCTGGACCACGAATGGGTGAAGCAGCCGGTGCGCTTCGATGAGGGCGGCTACCGGGGCGTTCTCATGCCCGACGATGGCCACGGGAGCCTGGCAGTGCTGGCGCGCGATCCGGATGCTGATCTCGATGCGGTGCGCGCGACCGCCGCGCGCGTACGCGACGCCCTCGTCTGGCAAGGCTGATCGTCCTCGAGCGTCTCCGCACCCCCGGCTTGTCCGGATCTCGGCGGCGTGTCCGGAGCCTGGTCTAGAGCCCGGCTTTTCCAAGCAGATCGATGAGACGCCGCGAGCTCTCGGCGAGCGTCGGATGATCTGCCTCGAACTGCACGGCGAGCCGCTCGAGCCGCCCCGGAATGGTGGGTTGGACCGTGTCGGCCGAGCCGGCATCCGCGCCCGGTGCGGCGCCCGCGCCCGATGCCACGCCCGCCCCCCATCCAGCATCCGTGGCTGATGCGCCGCCCGCGGCGGACGCACCGCCGTGCTGCGCGAGCAGCCGCTGGATATCGTTCAACACCTGACTCAGCAGCTCGCTCGAGCGTGGATCGATCTGCTGCACTTCCCTGAGCTCGCCGTGCAGCCGGTTCAGATGATCGCGCAGCAGCTCAGGGTCCATGATGAGTCCTCGTATCGTGCGTCGGCCGCGCCCGCTCGGGCGTCAATCGCTCGACCTCGACGTAGCCCGCCCCGGATGAGGCGAACACATCGTGAAGCGCGCCGTAGGTGGCACGCAAGTGCTCGTCCAGGCCGTAGGGCGGGTTGATGGCGATCAGACCGCTGCCCGCAAGGCCGATGCCGGTATCGTCCGGGTGAATCGCGAGATCGGCGCTCAGCATCTTCGGGATGGCGAGCGCCCGAAAGCGGGCGTGCACCTCGCGCCGCTGCGTGGCGCTGCGGATGGGATACCAGATGAGGAACACACCCGTCTGCCAGCGGCGCCAGGCGTCCGCGAGCGCCTGCGTGAGCACCTCGATCTCATCGACGCGCTCGTAGGGCGGGTCGATGAGCACGAGCCCGCGCCGCTCCCGGGGAGGCAGCTGGGCGCGAAGCGCGGCATAGCCGTCGCCCGTCTCGATGCGCACGCGGCCGCCCGAGTCGAGTCGGCGCCCGGCGGCCCGCGCCTCGGCGGGGTCGAGCTCGACCAGCAGCGCGCGATCCTGCGCTCGCAGGGCATGAGCGATGAGGAGCGGCGAGCCGGCGTAATGATGCAACGGACGACCCGCCACGACGCCGAGCGCCGAGAAGTACGGCCCGAGGACGGCGGCGTGTGCGGGCGTGGTGGCGGCGTGCTCGATGAGCCGCTGCACGCCGCGCCCTGCTTCACCCGAACGCAGCGCCTCGCTCGAGCGCAGGTCGTACTCGCCGCGACCGGCGTGTGTATCGAGCACGAAGAACGCGCTCGGCTTGCGCCTGAGCGCCTCGAGACATTCGATGAGCGCCACGTGCTTGGCGACGTCCGCGAAGTTTCCGGCGTGGTAGAGGTGTTTGTAGTTCACTGCGCCCGCATTATGCATCCGCTGGGTGGCCGCGGGGCTTTCGGGCTTTATCAACCGCAGCGCGGGCCGCTCGTGGCATCCACCGAGAGCGAAGCTAGGAAGCGTCGTACCCCATCGCGAGGTTGCGGGCCAGCTCGCGCGCCTGCGACTCATCCCTGGGCGCCGAACCGATCGTGGAGTCGGCCAGCTCCTCGAGCACGGCATAGGCGAAGAGCGCCACGGCGGCGGTGAGGCCCAGCAGCAATATGGGGAGCACGCCCAAGGCGATGAGCAGATACGCGCCGCGGTGGGCCGCACCTTTCAAATGAAGCATCGTGTCAGTACCGGCGGTGGCCACGTGAGAGGCAGTGTAAGGGCAATCCCGGCGCTGCGGAAACCGAATGTCGCAGTTCGGCGACGGTCGATTTGACAGTCGAATTATCGGCGAATTATCGGCGAATGATTGGCGCCTACTGTTAAAACGCGTGTGCGGCCGCTCACAATATTTGCTACATACCGAGGAGCCGACGTGAGGAGAGGACTTCATCAGGGAGAGGAGGTCAACGACGCATGATCGATTCCGACCCGTAACGCACGGCCCGGAGGGAACACCGGGTTTCAGACGAGCACAAGAAAGATCCGAGGGGTGCTGATGTGAGTATGCACGCATGAAGGCCCGTGCCGGCCGGGGCCGCCGCAGCATTCTGCTGGTCGTGGAGAATCTCCCGGTTCCCTACGATCGCCGGGTATGGCAGGAAGCCCTGGCACTCCGCGCGGCTGATTTCGAGGTGAGCGTGATCTCACCGGCCACCCCGCTCCATCCCCGGCTCAGCGAGGAACTCGAAGGCATTCACATCCACCGCTATCCGATCCTCGTCGAGGGCAAGGGCTATCCCGGCCTCATCGTCGAGTATCTTTGGAGCTTCCTTTGCATCTTCTTCTTGACGCTTTACGTCGCTGCGCGGCGCGGCTTCAAGATCATCATGATCGCGAATCCCCCCGACATCTTTTTCCCGATCATCGCTTTCTGGCGTCTGCTTGGAAAGAAGACCGTGTTCGATCACCACGATCTCACGCCCGAGCTGTTCTCGACCAAGTTCCGGCTCGACCGCTCCATCATTCTCACGTTCTTTTATTTTGCCGAGCGGCGGATGCTCAGGATCGTGCACAAGGTGATCAGCACGAACCAGAGCTACAGGGAGATCGCCATGCGCCGCGGCAGCCGCAGCAGCGATGATGTCGTCGTGGTGCGCAACGCGCCGAGCGCGAGCCGCTTCTCGGTACGCGGCCCGGAGCCGGATTTGCGCAAGTCGGCGCGTTTTCTCATCGCCTTTCTCGGCGAGATCGGCGAGCAGGACGGCGTCGACATCTTCATCCGCGCGATCAAGCGTCTGCGCGGCCTGCTCGGACCCGACTCGGTGCATGCGGTCCTGTTGGGGGGCGGCCCGCACTTCGAGCGCATCGTCGCCTACACGCAGGAGCAGGGGGTGGCCGACGCCGTCACCTTCACCGGACGCGCCGATAACGATCTCATTTGCCGCGTGCTGTCCTCGGCCGACCTCGCGGTCGATCCGTGTCCGGACTCCCCGCACGCGCGCGTCAGCACCGCGACCAAGATCATGGAGTACATGTTCTTCAGCCTGCCGATCGTCGCCTTCGACCTGCTCGAGACGCGCCGCTCGGGAGCCGACGCCATGTGCTATGCGCGCATCGGCGATGAGGCACACTTCGCCGATCTCATGCTCGAGCTGCTGCGCGATGAGCCGCGGCGCAAGGCGCTCGGCAACAGCGCGCGCGTGCGCCTCGACACCGCATTGTCCTGGCGCGTGTCGAGTCGCAGCCTCGTCGCCGTCATCGATGGTTTGATCGAGCCTCCCGGGCTGGTCACTGAGCCGGCCGACCGCAAGGCGCCCGTGAGCGGCGAGCCCGACGAATCGGGGGCGAGGGAGCTCAAGCTGTAGCACGCGGGCGAGCCCCGCAGGCGTGCAAGCCCGGCAGGCGCGCAACGCGCCCCGGTGGTATCGTCGCGCTCCTGCGGCGCCGCGTGAAACCTCGACCGAGCCACCCGAGGGGTGAGCCATGCTCCAGCTCTACATCGCCAACAAGAACTATTCGTCCTGGTCCTTGCGGCCCTGGGTCCTGATGCGCGAGCGCGGCATCCCCTTCGAGGAGCGCCTCCTGCCGTTCGGCGATGAGAGCCTCTGGGCGCCCTTTCGCGCTGTGTCGCCCGCCGGCAAGGTGCCCTGTCTCGTCGACGGCGATATCGTGGTATGGGATTCGCTTGCCATCGCGGAATATCTCGCCGAGCGCCACGCCGGGGTGTGGCCGGGAGAGGCACGGGCGCGCGCCTTCGCGCGCTGCGCGGCCGCGGAGATGCATTCGGCCTTCGCGGAATTGCGCAACCGCTGCTCGATGAGCTGTGGCGTGCGGGTGCGTCTGCACGACTATCCGGACGGCCTGCGCCGAGACCTGGTGCGGCTGAGCGCGCTTTGGAATGAGGGCCTGAGCCGCTTCGGCGGTCCGTTTCTGGCCGGCGCTGCCTTCACGGCGGTCGATGCGTTCTTTGCGCCGGTCGCCTTCCGCGTGCAGACCTACGGCCTCGAGCTCGACGCGCCGGCCGCGGCCTACGCCCTGCGACTGCTCGCGCTGCCCGCGATGGCTGCGTGGTACGCAAGCGCGCTCGCCGAGCGCTTCCGCGACGAGCCGCACGAGCTCGAGATCGGCGCGATGGGCCGCACCACCCTGGATCTGCGCGCGCGCTGAGCGGGCAAGGTGGGCGGCTAGCTCAGCTATAGCTGAGCTAGTGGAGCTTCACCGTCGGCGTCGGGCGCGGCGTGAACATGCCGGCGAGCGAGCGCCACAGCACGGTGCTGCCGCCGTGCAGCGCTGCCTCGTGCATCTTGTAGAGCGAGCGGTACATGAGGCGCGCGAACAGCCCCTCGACGATTATATTGCGACCGAGCAACGCGCCCATGAGGCTGCCGACGGTGCTGTACTTGCCGAGCGAGACCAGCGAGCCGAAATCGCGGTAACGGAACGGCTTCAAGGGTTTGCCCTCGAGACGCGCGTGCAGCTGTCCGACCATATGCGTGGCCATCTGATGAGCCGCCTGGGCGCGCGGCGGAATGGGCGTGCCGTTCGGAAGCAGGCAGTACGCGCAATCGCCGATCGCGAAGATGGCCGCATCGCGCGTCGTCTCGAGCGTCTCCCTCACCACCAGCTGGTTGATGCGGTTCACCTCGAGCCCGCCGAAGTCGCGCAGGAACGGGGGTGCCTGCACGCCCGCCGCCCACACGACCAGTTCCGAGGGGATGAGCTCGCCGTTCTCGAGCACGACGCCGTCCGCCCGCACCTCGGCCACCTTGGAGCGTGTGCGGATCTCGACGCCCAGGCCTTCGAGCAGCTGCGCCGAGGCTCGTGAGATGCGCTCCGGCAGCGCCGGCAGGATGCGCTCGGCCGCCTCGATGAGCACGATGTGCACGTTGTGCTCGGGGTCGATGCGCTCGAAGCCGTAGGCGAGCACGTCGCGCACCGTGTGGTGCAGCTCCGCGGCGAGCTCCGTGCCGGTGGCGCCCGCGCCGATGATGGCGACGTGCAGCTGTCCCTTGCGCACCGGTCCGGCTTGCGCATTGACGCGCAGGAACGCGTTGACCAGGCGGCGGTTGAAGCGTGTCGCCTGCTCCGGGGTCTCGAGCGGTACGGCGTACTGCGCGGCGCCCGGCGTGCCGAAGTCGTTGGTGATGCTGCCGACCGCCATCACCAGCGTGTCGTAGGGCAGCCGGGAGAGCGGCGTGATCTCGCGCCCCTCCTCATCCTGCATGGCGGCGAGCACGAGCTGGCGGTGCTCGCGATCGATCCCGATCACCTCGCCATAGCGATAGTTGAAGTGATGCCAGTGCGCCTGCGCGAGATAGTTGAGCTCGTGCTGCGAGCGGCGCAGGCTCCCGGCCGCGACCGAATGCAGCAGCGGCTTCCACAGATGGGTCCGGGCGCGCTCGGCGAGCGTGATGCGGGCGCGACCCCGCTTGCCGAGCGTGTCGCCGAGCTTGGTGGCGAGCTCGAGACCCGCGGCACCGCCGCCCGCGATGACGATGCGATGCGGCCCTTTGTCCTCTGTGTCCTCAGTGCCCATCGAGCTCGCGAATGAAGTCGCGTGGCTTCAAATACTCGTAGAGCCGCGCCTCCGGCGTGCCGGCAGCCGGGCGCCAGTCGTACTCGAAGCGGACCAGCGGCGGCATGGACATGAGAATCGACTCGGTGCGTCCGCCCGATTGCAGACCGAACAGGGTGCCGCGATCGTACAGCAAGTTGAACTCCACGTAGCGGCCGCGGCGATAGAGCTGAAACTGCCGCTCGCGCTCGCCTGCAGGGGCGCCATGGCGCCGCTCCACGATCGGCAGGTAGGCCGGCAAGAAGTGATCGCCCACGCTCTTCAAGAAGGCGAAGCAGCGCGTGAAGCCGCCCTCGTTGAGGTCATCGAAAAAAAGCCCCCCGACACCGCGGGTTTCCTGTCGGTGCGGCAGGAAGAAGTATCGGTCGCACCACTGCTTGTAACGCTCGTACAGGGTGGCCCCGAACGGCTCGCAGGCCGCCTGCGCCGTGCGGTGCCAGTGCAGCACGTCCTCCTCGAAGGGGTAATAGGGCGTGAGATCGAAGCCCCCGCCGAACCACCACACCGGCGGCGCGCTCTTGGGCGTCGCCACGAAGAAGCGCACGTTGCAATGGGTGGTCGGCGCGTAGGGATTGCGCGGGTGAAACACCAGTGACAGCCCCATCGCCTGAAACGGCGCGCCCGCGATCTCGGGGCGCTGGTTCGAGGCGGAGGGCGGCATCTGCGCACCGTGCACGTGCGAGAAGGACACGCCCGCCCGCTCGAAGACGCTGCCCTCGCTCAGCACGCGGCTCTCGCCACCCCCGCCTTCGGGCCGCTGCCAGCCATCGCGCTTGAAGCGCGCGCCATCGAGGCCCTCGAGCGCGCTCGTGATGCGATCGTGCAGCTCGCGCAGATAGCGCTCGACGGCGGCGGGATTCGCAGGGTCGGCGTGTGCGCTCATCGGCCCATGATCTCAGGAATTCGAGCGCGAGCCCCTCGTGCGAGCGCGCTTTTTCTTCGCCGCGCTCCGCGCCGGGCGCGCGGCGCTCGATGGGCGCGGCTTCGCGGGCGGTGCTTCGGGCCCCAACTCCGCGGGCGCGCGCTTCTTGGCGCTCGCCTTGAGTCCCTTGGCGGCGAGCCGCGTCGCAGGTCGCGGCGGCGCCCCGGATGCGGCGGGCGCCGGAGCTGGGCGCTGGGCTGCACCGGCGAGCGGGGCCCGCGGCGTCTTGGCGCGTGCGCCGGGCGACGGGCGCGCTGCGCCAGCCGTGCCGGGCGCGGCGGCGGCGGCGGCGGCGGCGGCGGCGGGCGCGACGGGCGCGACGGGCGCGACGGGCGCGACGGGCGGTTTCTTCTGCGCGCCGCCCTTGTTCTGCGCGCCGCCTTTGCGGCCCCACTTGCGCAGCGGTGCGGCTGCGAGCAGAGCCTGACATTCCTCGACGGTGACGCTCTTCGGATCGCGATCCTTCGGGATCTTCGCGTTGCGCGCCTTGTCGGTGATGTAGGGGCCGAAACGCCCGTTCAGCACCTGGATGCCGGCGGCGGGAAAATCGAGGATCAGGCGCTGCGCATCGGCGATCTCCTTGTCGCGAATCACCTCGAGCGCGCGCTCGAGCGTGACCGTGTAGGGATCGTCGGGAACCTTGAGCGAGACGTACTTCGCGCCATAGCGCACGTACGGGCCGAAACGCCCGACGTTCGCCGTGATCTCCTCGCCGGCCGCGGTTTGCCCGAGCTTGCGCGGCAGCTTGAACAGCTCCATCGCATCGGCGTGCGTGATCGTGTCCATCTTCTGGCCCGGGCGCAGTCCCGCGAAGCGCGGCTTGTCTGCATCGTCCTTGGTGCCGATCTGC
>Ga0181537_10002558_pt1 | contig 15984 bp, 14 predicted proteins | sample PEATcosm2014_Bin_39_FD_119765 | JGI IMG/M metagenome (GOLD analysis project Ga0181537, IMG submission 119765) | Peatland microbial communities from MTU Mesocosm Facility, Houghton, MI, USA - PEATcosm2014_Bin23_10_metaG | ecosystem: Environmental > Terrestrial > Soil > Wetlands > Peat | place... | reverse complement strand
TCGGTGAGCCCACGCGCGCCGCCGGTGCATTCGGTGACATCCTCGCCGGTCAGCTCGATATGAACGCCGCCGAGTATTGATCCAAGTTCGCGATGTACACGAAAGGCCGCATCAAGCTCCTTCATGATGTTCTCGAACCGTCGCGTCTTAAGTCCGCCACTGGTGGTCTCGGTGTTGCCGTGCATCGGATCGCAGCACCACAGCACGGTCTGTCCCGTGCGGCGCACCGCTTCGATCACGCGCGGCAGATGCGTCTCGATTTCCTTGACGCCAAAACGATGGATCAGCGTCAGGCGTCCCGGCTGACCCTGGGGGTTGAGCACTCCGACCAGTTCCTGCAGCCACTCATCGCTCATGCCGGCTCCGACCTTGACACCGATCGGGTTAGCGATGCCGCGGAAAAACTCCACATGCGCCCCATCGATCTGCGCGGTGCGCATGCCAATCCAGGGCATGTGGGTCGAGAGGTTGTACCAGCGGCCCTGGCGCGGGATGAAGCGCGTCTGGGCCTGCTCGTAGAGCAGATGCAATCCTTCGTGGCTGCAGAAGAACTCCACCTGCGTGGCATCGCCCACCGACTGCCCGGTCAGGGACTCGAAGAAATCGAGCGCATCGCGAATCGAGTGCACGATGCGCTCATATTCGGCGCGCAGTGGCGCATGGTGCAGGAAGCCCAGATCCCAGTATTCAGGGTGATGCAGGTCAGCAAAACCCCCATCGACCAGCGAACGCACGAAATTCAGCGTCAGTGCTGCGCGCTCATAGCCCCGCAGCAGCAGCTGCGGGTCGGCGCGGCGCGCCTCGGGCGAGAATTCGGGGCGGTTTACCAGATCGCCGCGATAAGCGGGCAGCGTCACGCCCTCGCGAGTCTCGGTATCCGCCGAGCGTGGCTTGGCATATTGACCCGCGAAGCGCCCGACCCGCACGACCGGCCGCTTCATTGCCTGCAGCAGAACCAGACTCATCTGCAGCAGGACCTTCAGCTGCTTGGCAATATGATCTGACTCGCAGTCGGCAAAGCTCTCGGCACAATCCCCGCCCTGCAGCAGGAATGTCTCGCCGCGTTGCGCGCTGGCCAGCCGCTCGCGCAGGTTCTCGATTTCCCAGGACACCACAATGGGTGGCAGACGCGACAGATCGGCCACCGCCTTGCCCAGGGCCTCAGCATCTTCATAGCTGGGCTGCTGCTGAGCCTTACGGGTCTGCCAGCTGGCCGGATTCCAGGTGTTGGTGTCGGTAGAACGCATGGCTGTCATGCTACCACGGCCGCCGGGCCGCCCAGCCGTCCCGGGAGCCGCAGATTCATCCGGGCGCCACCCAGCAGCTCGGCGACATCGATGGACAGCTCACCACCATACTGGGCCACCGTATCGCTGACCATCGCAAGCCCGAGCCCATGGCCCGGGGCATGCTCGTCGGCGCGCACACCCCGGCCCAGGACCCGCTCGCGATTCTGAGGCGCAATGCCAGGGCCATCGTCCTGCACGATCAGAACCAGCCGGCGCGCCAATGGCGATTCGGCATCGATGCGCGCCAGCAGCTGGACGCGGCTGCCGCACCACTTGCAGGCGTTATCCAGCAGGTTGCCCAGCAACTCGATCAGATCACCGGCATCGCCAAGAAACGCGGCCTGCGCCTCGATCTCAAGATCGATCTGCAAGTCCTTCTGCCCGTGTACGCGCAGCATCGCGCTGCGCAGCTCGGCGCATAGAGGCGCCACGAGCACGGGCACCTGTCCAAGGCTTGCGCCCCCGCTGCCGGCGGCACGCTGCAACTGATGGTCAACAATGCGCGTGATCCGATCGATCTCCTGATCCACCGCCGCGCCGACGGCTCCACCGCCGGACAGTGCCGCGCGGATCACAGCGAGCGGGGTCTTGAGTCCATGCGCAAGGTTGCCGAGCGAATCCCGGTAGCGCGCAATGCGCGCGCGTTCGGAACTCAGGAGCATGTTCAGGCTGTCAGCCACGCCGTCCAGCTCACGCGGATAGCCGGCGCTCAGCGCGGCGCGCGTTCCGGATTCGACCTCGCCGATTTCCTGCTCGAGGCGACGCACCGGTGCGAGGGCACGATGCAGCTGCCAGCCAAGTGCCGCCAGCAGCAATGTCGCCAGCATCGAGAATCCACCGACCATCCGCCGGCGCAACTGCCACAGCCGTGCCTGCTGCGCGCTGGTGTCCTCTGCGACGCTGAAGGTGAGGTCGGCACTGCGACCGGCTGAGTATTCCCACTGCAGTCCGCGGCTCAAGATGGCCAGCTGCGCCCCCCCGAGCACCTGGCGGTAGAAGAATGTGCTCTGGCCTGGTTCCATGCCGGGTCCGGCATCGAGTGTTACATCGTCCATCGACGGCGAGTGCCACAGCATCTGGCCATGCTGATTGCGCACCAGGGCGAACTGCCCGGATCCGGAACGCGAAAGACGCGAATCCGGCGCCAGCGAAGGCACTTCGATATGGCCCGCGCGATCCATCTGTGCATCCGTTACCAGCGCGACGATCTGCTGCTCGAGTTCCTGGCGCAGCGCCAGCGCGGCCTGTTGACGAAATACATTGTCGAGCACCGCGACGGTCAGTGCGAAGAACAGCACCAGCGGCACGGCGATGGCAATGACCAGCCGCCGGGTGACCGACGGAGCCCGGCGCACGCTCAGCTCCCGCCGGCACTGCGCTGCAACGCCAGCCGGTATCCGCGCCCGCGCAAGGTCTCTATTGGACGCAGTTCATCCTGCGGGTCGAGCTTGCGGCGCAGCCGGCCGATCAGCACCTCGATGACATTGCTGTCGCGCTCGAAGTCCTGCTGGTAGAGCCGGTCTGTCAGTGCCGATTTGGAGACCACCTCGCCGGCATGCATCATCAGATACTCGAGCAACCGATACTCGAAGCTCGTCAGTTCCACCGCGACCTCGTGGACCGTAAGCAGTTGCGCGCGAGTGTCGAGCCGGATCGGACCGCATTGCAGCAGCGAACTTGCCCAACCAGCGGAGCGGCGTTGAAGCGCACTCAGGCGCGCCTGCAGCTCGGCAAAATGAAATGGCTTGGCGACATAGTCATCGGCGCCGGCTCCGAGCCCCTCAACTTTGTCCTGCCAGCGATCGCGCGCCGTCAGCACCAATACGCCGTAAGTCTTGCCGCGGGCCCGCAGCTGGCGAATCAGATCCAGGCCACTGAGTTTGGGCAGGCCCAGATCAACGATAGCCACATCGATCGGAAACTCGAGTGCCGCGTACAGGCCCTCCTGGCCGTCGCGGGCGATATCCACTTTGTGGCCCGCGCCACTCAGCTCCGCGCACAGCGCGTCCCTGAGCGCCGTCTCGTCCTCAACCACCAGAACCCGCATGATCCTAGCGCCTCGTCCGGCTCGGTCCGGAGACCCTATATATAAGTATCACTTGGATTCTGTCCGCTGCTTGGCCTGGGACCAGAGCGCATCCCATTGTGCCGCGCTCAGGGACTCAAGTACCAGACCTTGTTCCGTGGCCAGCTGTTCCATGTGGCCAAAGCGCAGCTCGAATTTGCGCGCGGCCTGCTGCAGCGCCTGTTCGGAATTCACCCTCAGGTGTCGCGCCCAGTTGGCAACGCTGAACAGCAGGTCGCCGATCTCCTCAGTTACCGCGGCCGGGTCCGAGGCCGCTATGGCGGCGAGCACCTCGTCAAATTCCTCCCGGACCTTGTGCATGACCGCGTGGGCATCGGGCCAGTCAAAGCCAACCCGTGCCGCACGACGAGCCAGCTTCTCTGCGCGTGTCAGCGCGGGTAGCGCCCGTGGTACCTCGGCCAGCGTCCCGCTGCTGCCGCCGGCGCGGCGCTCGAGCGCCTTTTGCGCCTCCCACGCGACCGCGATTGAAGCCTCATCATTGCCACTCTGCTCCGAGAATACATGGGGATGGCGCCGAAGCAGCTTGGCCGAGATGGTCTCGGCTACCTCGGCAAAACCGAACCAGCCGCGCTCCTCGGCCATGCGGGCGTGGAACACGACCTGAAACAGCAGGTCCCCAAGCTCATCCCGGATCTTGCCAGGGTCCATCTGCGCGATCGCTTCGGCCACCTCGTAGGCCTCTTCGATCGTATAGGGCGCGATCGTGGCGAAGTCCTGGACCCGATCCCAGGCGCAGCCCGTCTGTGGATCGCGTAGCCGGCGCATCAGATCGAGCAGGATGTCGACCTGCACTGCAGCGTCGCTCATGGCGCAGGTTCCTGCAGTATCTCGCGCAGCGACTGCAGGATGCCTGCGGTCGCACCCCAGATCACATGCCCCTCGAAGTGCAGTTCGGTCAGCTCCACATCGACGCCGCGCAAGTTGCGCGTGGCCCTGCGATAGCTATGGGGGTCAAGCAGCATCTCGAGCGGCAGGTCAAAGACTCCGGCGACTTCCGCGGCATTGATGTGCAGCGCGTAGCCGGGACGCAACAGCGCCACAATGGGGGTGATCCGAAAGCCGGTCATCACGACGTGATCGGTCAGAAAGCCGAGCGGCTCCACAAAGCCTGCTTCAATGCCGACTTCTTCATGGGCTTCTCGTAACGCAGTCGCCAGCGGATCGGCATCGGAGCTCTCGAGCGAGCCCCCGGGAAAGCTGATCTGCCCGGCATGCTGGCGCAGGTGTGGCGAGCGCAGCGTCAGCAACAGGTGCGGCACGCCGCGCTGTTCGCTGATCGGCAGCAGCACCGAAGCGGGCCTCAGGCTCGCAGGCAGTTGCGCGCGCAAGTCCGGCAGCAGTTGCGCGGGCGCGACGCCAATGCGCCAATACTCGGGGCGGTGTTCGGGCAGCTTGTTGAGGCCGTGACGCAGCCGCGCCAGCCAGTCCGCTGGCAAGCGCGCCGCGGGCACAGTCGCCTCGGCATTCATCGCCGTTCAGCCGCCACCGCCACCGCCACCCTTGATCCCTCCGCGCGTGAGTTCGGTGGGATCAAGCAGGATCGCCAGCTGCGCCTTGGACAGGCCAGAGAGCTCTTCGGCCATCTCCCGGATCGGCTTGCCTTCGGCATAGGCCTTCTTGGCAATCTCGGCACCCTTCTCATAGCCAATCACTGGATTGAGCGCCGTCACGAGAATCGGGTTGCGATCGAGGGCCTCGGCGAGCCGCGCATCATTGACTGTGAATCCTGCGATCGCGCCATCGCCGAGCAGCCGCACCACGTTCGCCAGCAGGCGGATGCTCTCATGCAATGCATAGGCAATGACCGGCAGCATGACATTGAGCTGGAAGTTACCCGACTGCCCGGCGATTGTGATCGTCGCATCGTTACCGATCACCTCGGCCGCTACCATCGTGGTCGCCTCCGGGATTACAGGATTGACCTTGCCTGGCATGATGCTGCTGCCCGGCTGCAGCGCCGGAAGAGCAATCTCACCCAGCCCGGCCAGCGGACCGCTGTTCATCCAGCGCAGGTCGTTGGCGATCTTCATCAGACTGACCGCCAGCACCTTGAGCTGGCCGGAAAGCTCGACCGCGGTATCCTGGCTCGAGAGAGCTTCAAAGTAGTTGTGGCTTGGCCGAAAGCTGATGCCAGTGAGCAGCGAGAGCTCCCCACAAAAAGCGCTTCCAAAATCCGGATGCGCGTTGATTCCGGTGCCGACGGCGGTACCGCCCTGGGCCAGGGCGTGCAGTCGTGGTTCCACGGAGCGCAGGCGCGCCGCTGCGTTGTCAATCTGGGTTCGCCATCCCGAGAGCTCCTGAGCAAGCGTCACAGGCATGGCATCCATCAGATGCGTGCGGCCGGTCTTGACGATGCCGGACACCGCGGCCTCCTTGCGGGAGAGTACCCCGCTCAGGTGCTCCAGTGCCGGCAGCAGCTGCTCCTGCAGCATCAGGGCCGCGCACACGTGAATGGCAGTCGGTATGACATCGTTGCTGCTCTGGCCCATGTTGACGTGATCATTCGGATGCACCGGCACGCCGCCGCGCGCAGCCAAGTGCGCAATCACCTCGTTGGCGTTCATGTTGGTGCTGGTGCCGGAACCGGTCTGGAACACATCGATCGGAAACTGATCATCGAACTCGCCCGCCGCCACAGCGACAGCCGCGCGCCCGATCGCCTCGGCCACCGGCTGCTCGAGCAGCCCGAGATGTGCATTGGCAAGCGCGGCCGCCTGCTTGATCAGGGCCAGCGCGCGAATAAAGCCACGCGGCATATGCCGGCCGCTGATGGGAAAATTATTCACGGCCCGCTGGGTCTGGGCGCCCCACAGCGCTTCGGCGGGCACCTTCAGTTCGCCCATACTGTCGCGTTCGGTCCGGAAGGTCTTGGCGTTCATGGCTCTTTGAGGCTCCAAGCTTGGCAACGGGCGCTGCGAGGACCGCATGCGCTACAATTGAACATTCTAACATCCCCACCGCTTCGGCCTTTGGAGACCATGGATCAATCTTCCCTGCAGGCACTTTCTCCGCTGGATGGCCGCTATGCCGCGGCGGTCGCGCCGCTGCGCGCGCTGCTGTCGGAGAGCGGGCTGATCCGCGAGCGCATCCGCGTCGAGGCCCTGTGGTTCCTGGCACTGGCCGAGGGTGCCCCGGTGCTGGCCGGCGCGAACCTGAGCCCTGCGGTGCGCGCCTGCGCCCATGCGCTTGCGGCCGAGCCGGATTCCAGCGCGGCCGAGTCGGTCAAGGAGATCGAGCGGCACATCAACCACGATGTGAAGGCGGTTGAGTATTACGTCCGTGAGCGGCTGAGTGCTGCCGGGGCCAGCCCTGCAACCCTCGAGCTCGTGCATCTGGGCTGTACTTCAGAGGACATCAATAATCTCAGCTACGCGCGCCTGCTGCGCAGCGCCCGGAGCAGTGTTCTGCTGCCCGCGCTGGAGACGATCAGCACCACGCTCACCGCGCTGGCACACGAGCACGCCGCGCTGGCCATGCTGGCGCGCACTCACGGACAGCCGGCCAGCCCGACGACACTGGGAAAAGAAGTGGCCAATGTCGCCGCGCGCCTGCGGCGCGTGCAGCGCCGTTTCAAAGCAGTCCCAATCCTCGGCAAATGGAATGGCGCGGTTGGCAACTACAACGCCCATCAGGTCGCCGCTCCGCAGCTGCCATGGCCAGAGCTGGCACGCCGGTTCGTGGAATCCCAGCAGCTCGAGTTCAATGCCTACACGACGCAGATTGAACCCCACGACTGGATCGGCGAGTACTGCGATGCCCTGGCCAGCGCGAATGTCATCCTGATTGATCTGTGCCGCGACCTGTGGGGCTACATCAGCCTGGGCTACCTGCGTCAACGCGCGGTCAGTGGCGAGGTTGGCTCTTCGACGATGCCACACAAGGTCAATCCGATTGATTTTGAAAACGCCGAGGGCAACCTGGGCCTCGCCAACGCCCTGCTGCGACATTTTTCCGAGAAGCTGCCAATCTCGCGCTGGCAGCGCGACCTGACCGACTCGACGGTGCTGCGCAACCTCGGCGTCGCCTTCGGCCACATGCTGATCGCGGCGCTGGCGCTACAACGGGGGCTTGCGAAGATCGCCCCGGACCCGGCACGCATGGCGCGTGATCTGGACGAGGCCTGGGAGATCCTCGGCGAGGCCGTGCAGACCGTGCTGCGCGCCGAGGGCATTGCTGGTGGCTATGAACGCCTCAAGGAGATCACGCGTGGGCAGCGCATCGATGCTCCGACGCTGCACGCGTTCATTGCCAGTTTGCCGCTGAGTGCCGCCGTGCGCGAGCGGCTGGCTCACCTGACTCCTGCCGGCTACCTTGGACTGGCCGCGCAACTGGCCGCCAACCTGCCCAAAACAGGCTGAAAACGCCCTCGCGCGCCGCGGTTTGCGACCGCGATCACAATTCTGCGGCCGGGACCGTGACCGGATCGGCGCAGCCGCAGCGTACCCCCTGCCTACCATGCCGCGATGTCATTCCATTGACGATCAGGCGCTTACGTGGCACACAGCAGGGAAATTCCACCTATGGCCGGCGCTCGACTCGCGAGCTTCGGCCTCGAGGATGGGCCAACCGCTCCGGTCTTGGCCGCGTTACCGTTGCCACCCGCCGATGAACTCACCGTCCTGACCACGCTCGAGGAAGTGCGTCGTGCCACCAACACGGTAGCCGCTGCCGGACAACGACTGATCTCCATCTTCACGCCCGACCTGGAACCCACACTCTACGATCAGGCACCGTTCCTCGAGATCATCAAGCGCTTCGTACTCGGTCACAGCTTCGCCAAGGTGCGCGTGCTGGTGCGTGATAACACGCGCTTCATCGGCAGCGCCAACCGGTTCATATCAATGTCCCGCAGACTGACCAGCTACCTTGAGGTCCGCCTGATCACCGCCAAGTACCGGGATCTGACCGCTTCCTACTGCATCGCCGATGATCGCGGCATTGTCTATCGCCTGCACGCCACGCGCTGGGACGGCATTGCCGCCTTCAACAGTCCGCCCATCGCCCACCAGTACCTGCTTGAATTCGATGCCATCTGGCAGGCGGCGGCCGAGCAGCACGAACAGCGCCTGGCCCGCTTCTAAACCCCGCCCACCCAGGCCCAGGGCCGCGCAGCGATTGCAGGCCTTAGTTCCGTATAATCCGGCCGATTCATGAGCTGGAAACCAGACCTGACTGTGGCCGCGATTGTCGAGCGCGAAGGACGCTTCCTGCTTGTGGAGGAGCGTATCCGCGGCCTGCGCGTATTCAATCAGCCAGCCGGCCATGTGGAAGATCGTGAAACCCTGCTGGCTGCGGTGATGCGCGAAACCCTCGAGGAAACGGCCTGGCAATTTACGCCCGAGTACCTGCTGGGCGTCTACCTGTGGCGGGCACCGCACAGTGGTCGCAGCACGCTACGGCTGGCCTTCATCGGCAGCGTAAGTGATCACGATCCCATGCGTGCGCTCGATCCACCGGTGCTCGCCACCCACTGGCTGACGCGTGATGAGATTTACGCGCGCTCTGCCGCACTGCGTACACCGCTGGTGATCCGCTGCATAGAGGACTATCTGGGCGGTCGGCGACTGCCGCTCGCCGCCGCCAGCAGCAATCTATGAAGGCCCCTTCGCGGACGCGCGTGATCGCGGGGCTCTCCGGGGGCGTCGACTCGGCGGTCGCCGCCCTGCTGCTGCTCGAGGCCGGCTACGAAGTGCAGGGACTGTTCATGCAAAACTGGGACGATGCCGACAGTCATTGCACGGCGGCCCAGGACTATCAGGATGCACGCGCCGTGGCACGCGACCTCGGCATCGTGCTGCACCGGGTGAATTTTGAAGCCGATTACCGCCGCGAGGTGTTCGCGCAGTTCCTCGAAGAGTATCGCGCCGGGCGCACGCCGAATCCCGACGTGCTGTGCAATCGCCAGATCAAGTTCGGCGTGTGCCTGGAGTACGCCCGGCGCCTCGGCGCAGAGCGCTTCGCCACGGGGCACTACGCACGCCTGGCAGTGGATGCGAGCGGCGCCCAGCTGCTCAAGGGTCGCGATGCGGACAAGGATCAGTCCTACTTCCTGCACCAGGTGCCGCGCGCCACCTTTGCGCAGGTGCTGTTCCCGATCGGTGACTTATGCAAGCCGCAGGTGCGCGAGCGCGCACGGCTGGCCGGCCTCGCGGTGGCCGACAAACCCGACAGCACCGGCATCTGCTTCATTGGCGAGCGGCCCTTTGCGGACTTCCTCGCCCAGTACCTGCCTGAGACACCCGGGCTCATCGAATCGCTGCAGGGCCTGGCACTGGGCACGCACCGCGGCCTGCCTTTTTACACCCTGGGTCAGCGCGGCGGGATTGGCGTCGGCGGAGCACGCGGTGCGGCTGCGGAGCCCTGGTACGTAGCGCGCAAGGACGCCCGCCGCAATGTGCTGGTCCTCGCACAGCGTCACGAGCTCGATACGCTCGCCTGCCCCGCCTTGCGCACGGCGCCCATGAACTGGCTCACCCAGCCGCCCGCTGGCGAATTCGCAGCCACGGTCAAGATCCGCTATCGCCAGCCGGATCAGGACTGCCGCGTTCAGGTGCAGGCCAACGGTAGTGTGGAGTTGCATTTTGCGCTCCCGCAGCGGGCAGTGACGCCTGGTCAGTACGCGGTTCTTTACCGAGCTGATCTATGTCTGGGCGGCGGCGTGATCACAGAAACCTTATAATCGTACCGATGCACCCGGACCCGCTCCCCGCTGGTGGCTCAGTGCGCCAGGGGGATTACTTGCCATCGGAGGATTGTCATGACGGATAGTTTCAAGGCACGCAGCACGCTCAGCAGCGGTGGCAAGCACTACGAGATCTGGAACCTGCAGGCTCTCGGAGCCGGCAAGGTGGCGCGCCTGCCCTATTCCCTGAAGATCCTGCTCGAGAATCTGCTGCGCTTCGAGGATGGCGTGAATGTCACCCGCAAGGATATTGAGACGCTGCTCAACTGGGATCCGAAGGCACAGCCTTCCTACGAGATTCCATTCACGCCAGCGCGCGTGATCATGCAGGACTTTACCGGCGTGCCGGTCGTCGTTGATCTGGCCGCGATGCGCGAGGCGATGATCAGCCTCGGCGGCAATCCCGATGAGATCAACCCGCTGGCACCGGCCGAGCTGGTCATTGATCACTCGGTGCAGGTGGACGAATACGGCACGGCGGCGGCTCTGGCCGACAACAACCGCATGGAATTCGAACGCAACGGCGAGCGCTATTCATTCCTGCGCTGGGGACAGACTGCGTTCCGCAACTTCAAGGTGGTGCCACCCAATACCGGCATTGTGCACCAGGTGAATCTCGAGTACCTGGCCCGCGTCGTGTTCGACCGAGAGCTGGGCGGCAAGCTGCAGGCCTACCCGGACACCCTGGTCGGCACGGACTCGCACACCACGATGATCAATGGCCTTGGTGTTCTGGGCTGGGGGGTCGGCGGCATCGAGGCTGAGGCGGCAATGCTGGGTCAGCCGGTCACGATGCTGATCCCGCAGGTGATCGGCTTTCGCCTGAGCGGCAGCCTGCCGGCGGGCACCACCGCGACCGATCTGGTACTGACGGTAACGCAGATGCTGCGCAAGAGAGGCGTGGTCGACAAGTTCGTGGAGTTTTTCGGCGACGGCCTGGCGAATGTGGCGCTGGCCGACCGTGCAACGATCGGCAACATGTCGCCGGAATTCGGCAGCACCTGCGCGATCTTTCCGATCGATGAGGAAACGATCCGCTACCTTGAACTGTCCGGTCGCACGCGCGAGCAGATCGATCTGGTCGCGGCCTATGCCAAGGCCCAGGGCATGTGGCGCATCAATGGAGCGCCGGCTGCCGAGTACAGCGACGTGCTGGAACTTGACCTCGCGACAGTTGAATCCAGCATTGCCGGTCCAAGCCGGCCGCAGGACCGGATACCGCTGCGCGTGGCCAAGAGCACTTATGGCACGAATCTGCAGCGCATGGCCGAGGAGCGTTCCAGGAAAAGCCCCGCGGCCACTGGTCATGCGCCGGTGACGCTGGACAAGAGCCAGTTCGAACTCAAAGATGGCGCGGTGCTGATCGCCGCGATCACCAGCTGCACCAATACCTCCAATCCGTATGTGATGATTGCTGCCGGTCTGCTGGCGCGCAACGCGCGGCGTCGCGGCATCACCTCCAAGCCCTGGGTAAAGACTTCGCTCGCGCCGGGCTCGCGCGTCGTGACCGACTACCTGGCCAAGGCCGGTCTGCTGGATGAACTGGCTGGCATCGGCTTTAGCCTCGTCGGCTACGGGTGTACGACCTGTATCGGCAATTCCGGACCGCTCAAGCCGGAGATATCCGCGGGTGTCAAAGCCGGCGAGATCATCGGCTGCGCGGTACTCTCGGGTAACCGCAACTTCGATGGCCGTGTGCACCCGGAAGTGAAAATGAACTTCCTGGCCTCTCCGCCGCTGGTAGTGGCCTACGCGCTCGCCGGATCACTGGATGTGGACCTGAATATCGAACCGCTTGGCAGCGACGCGAGCGGCAAGCCGGTGTACATGAAGGAGCTTTGGCCGAGCGTCCAGGAAGTGGCCGATGCGGTCCGCCAGTGCATCACATCGCAGATGTTCCGCCAGAGCTATGGCAGCGTGTTCAATGGCGATGAGCGTTGGCAGAACATCCAGGTTCCGGCGGGCAAGATCTACGCATGGGATGAGAAATCGACCTACGTGAAGAACCCGCCCTACTTCCAGGGCATGACGATGAAGCCGGCCGCGCTGGTCGACATCAGCGGTGCGCGTGCGCTCGCGGTGCTCGGCGATTCAGTCACGACCGATCACATCTCGCCAGCCGGCAACATTGCCAAGAACAGTCCGGCCGCAAAGTACCTGATGGAACAGGGCGTGCAGCCGGTGGATTTTAATCAGTACGGCGCGCGTCGCGGCAATCATGAGGTGATGATGCGTGGCACCTTCGCCAATATTCGGCTGCGCAACCTGCTTCTGCCGGGTACCGAAGGCGGGATTACCGTGCACGTGCCCAGCGGGGAACAGATGAGCATCTACGATGCCGCCATGCGCTACCAGAAGGAGCACACGCCGCTGATTATCCTGGCAGGAAAGGAATACGGTTCAGGCTCCTCGCGTGACTGGGCCGCCAAGGGCACGATGCTGCTGGGCGTCAGGGCCGTGATCGCCGAGAGCTTCGAGCGCATTCACCGCTCGAATCTGATTGGCATGGGCGTGCTGCCACTGCAGTTCAGCGAGGGCCAGAATCCTCAGAGCCTCGGCCTGAGCGGGCGCGAGAGCTTCACCATCAAGGGAGTCGACCAGGGACGGGCCAAGTCGGTGACCGTAGTGGCCACCCCGCCAAGCGGCACGCCGATCGAGTTCCAGGCCCGCGTGCGCATCGACACGCCCAAGGAGCGCGAGTACTTCCAGCACGGCGGCATTTTGCAGTACGTGTTGCGCCAGCTCGCGACACAGGGCAAGGCCGCCTGAAGCAGCGCGCAACTACCGGTGGCTGCGCCGGACAGTCGCCCGGCGCCCTCCCGCGCCACCGAAGCGGCACGGCGAGCGCTGCTTGAGCAGGCCACTGGCCGTCTTTGATCTCGACGGGACCATCACCCGCCGCGACACATTGGCCCCGTTCCTCGCCGGCTACCTGCGCGGCCATCCGTGGCGTTTGCCGCGACTGCCATTGAGCCTGCCCACAGTCCTAGCCTACTTCGTCGGCCGCGCCGATCGCGGCGCGCTCAAAGGTTCGTTGATGCATCACCTGCTGGGTGGCCTGAGCCGAGCGGAGATCGCCGCCTGGTCCGAAGTCTTCGTGCCAGAGCTGGTGCAGAAGGGTCTGTTCGCCGAGGCGCTTGCCGCAATTGCCCGGCATCGCGCTGGTGGCGCGCACCTGGTTCTGCTCTCGGCCAGTCCGGATCTCTATGTCCCCATCGTCGGGCGCGCCCTGGGATTTGACGAGACCATCAGCTCGCGGGTGCTGTGGCGCGCCGACGGGCTGCTGGATGGCCGGCTGGACGGCCCAAACTGCCGCGGTAGCGAAAAGGTGCGACAGCTGCAGGGGCTGCTGCAGCGCCTGCAGCCATCGCACACCAGCGCCTATGGCAACAGTGATGCGGACCTGCCACACATGGCGCTGGTGGATGAGGGCACTTATGTCAACGGGCCTGCTGGCGCAAGCTTGCCGCCCAACATCCGGCCGGTTACCTGGTCCCAGCGCAGCTGATAGCGCCATCGCTGTTAGCGGCCGGCGAACAGCGGCGGAGCAAACTCGACGCGCAGCCAATCCGGGGATGTGGCCAGCTTCAGGTACCCGCTCAGGTCCGGAAGCTGCTCGATTTCCGAGGGCAGCACCGCATCCTCGATGACGACCTGATCGCTGCGGCTGCGCGAACGGGTACGTCGCCGGCCAAAGCCGCCTTCGCGGCTGACCGACAGCTGCGGGCGCACGACTTCACGCTGGCCAATCAGCTGCGAGGCAAAGCGCGCGGTGCCACCGTGCTCGGAAGCGGAGCAGCGCAGGATCAGCGAGTTGCCGCAGTTCTCAACGATGGTGTGCGCTTCCTGTGCGCCATAAGTCGCCGAGACCTGCGCGATTGATTGCAGGCCAAGCACGCAGCGACCGCCAAATTTTCGAAGCCTTGCCAGCGCATCCTTGAGTCCATCGATGGCTCCCAGTGCATCGAGTTCATCGACGATAAACCACAGGCGCTGATCCGCTTCGCCAGCGCCCACGGCGGGCGTCATCGTCTCGAAAATCGCGATCCGGACCCAGGCCGAAATTACCGGCGCCAGCGTTGCGATCTGCCGCGCGCTGTAGGGCAGGAACAGGGATCCGCGACCGGAGCGCACCCAGTCGCGAATCCCGAATGGCGCGGCCCGCTGCGTGGCGATGAACTCGAGGGCCGCCACGGCGTGCGCTGCGACGGACCGGATGGAACGGAACATGCGCTCATTCTCGGACTCGACGAAGGCCTGCGCCGCGGTGCCGTCGAGGAGCCGGCGAAGTTCCGGAACGCTGGCCATCATCAGTATCCGATACAGTTCCTCGCAGTCCCTGACACCACCCAGCTGCAGCTGCCTGAGCACCGAGCTGATGAAGGTGCGTGCGTACCCGCGCCACTCGCGACCCGCGCCGCTGTCGCCGTCGGGAACCAGCGAGCGGGCCAGCTGGTCCATGTCATAGGCTTCAGTGACCTCGGCGAATGGATCCCAGCGCAAACTGCGCGGCTCAAAGGGATTGAGCACCACATCGCCCCGCGACGGATCCAGAAAGCGCTGCAGATAGGCGCCCTCCGGATCGGTGACGATCGCCCGGTCGCCGCGCCGTAGTGCGGCTTCGAGCAGTTCGCGGATGGCCGTGCTCTTGCCAGTGCCGGTCGTGCCAATCAACTTGAAATGCTTGGTCTCATCTCTGGGCGGCACCCCGATTCCAGCCAGCGTGACCTGCCCGGGTTCTGCGCCTAACCGGCGAGCCTTGCGAGATCTTGCTCGAACGTCAAGTACCCGCGCTCCGCGACGGTGCCTGCTGCGCGGATCGGCCTGCCGGGCGATGGTGCAGCCAACGATCATGCCAATGATGGGATACAACGCCAGGGCGAGGATGCCTGGAAACCACCCGCTCTTCATTGCATCCGCCAACATCGCACGAACCATCGCGCCAGCAAGTCCCGCCACCAGCAGCACACCCAGCCCAGCCGGCACAGCTACCCAGACCCCTGCGAGCGGTGCGCGGCACACCCGCAGGCCGGCAACTACGCCCAGCACACTGATGCCGTAGGCAATCATCAAGCCAGTGAGACCGTGCATCGGGCACCTCTCATGCCGCAGCTGACTGTCCGGAACGCGGAGCTCGCTACCAGGGAATTCTTGCACAGCACCCGCAGGAACAGAAGCGTCCGCAATAACCCCATTTGGGCAAAAATGCACAAATCGAAAACCTGCGATATGATCGCCACTTCCAAGCTGCCCGGGAAGGCGGTATTCGCGTGCATCCAGCGCGACCTCAAGGGACTGAAGGCACGATCATCGCCAGGGCCGGAGGTAAGTAGGGATGAAAAGCCTGTGGGTAGCCGTCCTGCTGCTGTTAGTTCTGGTAGCCGACGGCTTCATCTTCGCCACCAATCCCCTGCATGTTCCCGAAGGTTATGTGCCGGCCCGCCTGCTCGGCCTCCAGTCGTTCCAGGAACTGGATCCCTCGATGGAACCGACCTTGCCAGAGAAGAGGAGCCTGCTGGTCTCCGCGTGGCCCTATTGGCACGCCGATCCGCGTCCGGGCGACATCGTCGCATTCGTCTATCCGCCCGATCACTCGCAGGCCGACGTCAAGCGGGTCATCGCGGTGGCCCGCTCGACGGTCGAGATTCGCAACTCCGTGGTGCCTGTCGACGGCAAGGTCATTGCTGAACCTTACCTGCTTGGAATTCGCGGCCTACATCACCCACAGGCGGTCCATCCGCCTGGGGGTGACTGCGTCGATTCGCGGTTCGCCCTGGCGCACCGGTACGGAGTGACCCGTTCCTGAACTCGCCAGTGCGCGCGCGTAAATACGGGCGTTCCCCGCCCTACTTCAAGGGTATTCCGGGCCGCATGGACGTCCCGGTCGTGCTCAGTCCCACACTTCGGGCAGATCCAGGATCGGAGCG
>Ga0181537_10002557_pt1 | contig 15984 bp, 13 predicted proteins | sample PEATcosm2014_Bin_39_FD_119765 | JGI IMG/M metagenome (GOLD analysis project Ga0181537, IMG submission 119765) | Peatland microbial communities from MTU Mesocosm Facility, Houghton, MI, USA - PEATcosm2014_Bin23_10_metaG | ecosystem: Environmental > Terrestrial > Soil > Wetlands > Peat | place... | reverse complement strand
GGATCGTGTTTCCCGTGTCGTTCGCGTTCAGGAAGACCTCCGGGGTCAGGAGCGCGGCGGGGATCTGCCCCAGGCTGCCGTGCGCCGCCGCCGTGTGGAAGACGCTGTAGCCGGCGTTGCTGCGGATCGAGAGGTTCTCGGCCGTCATGACCGCTGCAGGGACCTGGTCCAGGTGCCCGCCGATCGCGGCATGGTGGAGCGGCGTGTAGCCGGCGGCGTTCTTCAGGGTCAGGCAGCGGGCGGTCAGCGCGCCCTCGGGCAGCGCGTCTAGCATGCCGTTCTTCGCGGCTACATGGATTCGGGTGTGCCCCGAGGAATTGCGTGCCTCAAGCTCTGCGACGGTGGTGGCTGCGGAATCTGCCATTTGTGGCTTTGTGATAGCGAACGGAACGTCGCCAAGCGACCTAAATTGATCGTTTGGGGCGCGCCCGAGGGGCTCCGGTATTATGATTTGCCAACGCCGGGCTTCAAAACATACTCGGCCGCGCATGTATCCAGCCGATTCGAATCCGGCGCCGGCAAAGGATGCCATCCTCATTGTCGACGACGAAGCGTCCATCCTCGAGGCGTTTGTGGCGGCCCTCTCGCCCCATTTCGACGTCACGATCGCAACCTCGGCGCGGGGCGCCGACTTCCTCCTTCAGAAGAAGCGGTTCAAGGTGGTGATCGCCGACCACCTCATGCCCGGGGGAAACGGGATGAGTTTCCTGGTCCGCGCGCGCGAGGAGTTCCCGCACATGCAGCGGATACTCGTGACCGGCTACATGAAGCCCGAAATGCTGATCCGTAGCGTCAACGAGGCGGCCCTCTTCCGTTACCTGCTCAAGCCCGTCACGCTCGCCGAGCTCGTCAAGGTCGTGCAGGAAGCCGCGCGCGCCTCCGGCCCCGAGGAGGCCTAGGCGCCATGGCCGAGCCCGCCCCCCGGCCGCCCTCGCTCCCGGTCGTGCTGCTCGTCGACGACGAGCCCCTGCTCCTCGATTCCATCGGCCAGGAGCTCCAGGGCAGCTGCAGGCTGTTCACGGCGGCGTCCGCGGCCGAGGCCGACCTGAAGCTCGCCGCCCGCCGCTACGACGTGATCGTGTGCGACCACATGCTGCCGGGCGAGCAGGGCCTGGATTTCCTGAGCCGCGTGATGGAACTCATGCCCTCGACCAAGCGGATCCTCATGACCGGCTACACGAGCCCCGAGTTCCTGTCCCGGAGCATGGCGATCGCCGGGCTCTCGGCGTGCCTCGTGAAGCCGGTCAGGGCTTCCGAGATCGCGGCGGCCGTGAAGTCCGCGATTTCGAGCTGACGGCCCGCAAGGAGTCCTTCATCCGCGAACGCAGGAACGGCGCGGTGGGGCTGCGGGAGCTCTTCAGGAGGCCCTTGAGCGCGCCCTGGTAGATCATCTCGCCGCCCTCGGGGCCCCCGCCCGGCCCGAGCTCGACCACGTAGTCCGCCTCGGCGATGAGGTCCAGGTTGTGCTCGATGACGACGACGGTGTGCCCCTGGTCCACGAGCGACTGGAGGACGCCGATCAGGCGCTCGCAGTCGCTCAGGTGGAGCCCGATCGTCGGCTCCTCGAGGATGTAGAGGTTGTGCGGGAGCGAGCCGCGGCTTCGCTCTCGGTACGTGGCGAGGCCCTTGGAAAGCTCGGTCACGAGCTTCAGGCGCTGCGCCTCGCCCCCCGAGAGGGTGGAGGAGCTCTGCCCGAGCGTCAGGTAGCCCAGGCCGCAGTCGCTCATCAGCCGGCACACCTGCGAGAGCTCGGAGTGGAAGCTGAAGAATTCCGCGGCCTCCTCGAAGGTGAGCTGGAGCACCTGGCCTATCGAGCGGTCCTTCCAGGTGACGTCGGAGAGCTCGGGCCCGTAGCGCAGGCCCCGGCAGTCGTCGCACGGTAGGTAGGTGTCGGGCATGAAGGCCATCTCGAGCCGGATGCGGCCGGCGCCCTCGCACGTGGGGCACCTGCCGCCCGCCGTGTTGAACGAGAACCGCGACGCCGTGTAGCCCCGGATCTTCGACTCCGGCAGAGCAGCGAAGAACTTCCGGACCAGGTCGAAGATCCCGAGGTAGGTGGCCGGCGTCGACCGCGGCGTCTTCCCGATCGGAGACTGGTCGACCTCGATCACCGAGCGCAGCGCGCCCGCGACCCGGAGGTCCCTGAAGCCGGCCCCGCTTCCCGGGTGCTTCCGCGCAAAATCCCTGCCGGCGACCCGGGCCCTCCTGGCCTTGATCGCGAACGACACGGCCGGGCCCAGCACGTCCCGCAGCAACGTGGACTTCCCGGCCCCGCTGGGGCCGACGACCATGGTGAGCCTTCCCTGCGGGATCCGCAGGTCGATGCCGGCCAGGTTGCGCAGACGAGCGCCCTTGAGCTCGATCCACGGGTAGCCGGCCGCGCCGACCTCCCGGTAGGAGCCGCGTTGCGGGTGGCGGATGCCCTTCGAGAGGAAGATCCCCGTGAGCGAGGAGGCGTTGGCCCGGATCTGCGCCGGCGTCCCCCGGGCGAGCAGCCGGCCCCCGTGGACGCCGGCCCCCGGGCCGAGGTCGATGATGAGGTCCGCCTCCCGCATCAGCTCGTCGTCATGCTCGACGACGAGGAGGGTGTTCCCCTTGTCCCTGAGCGCGAGGAGGGTCGAGATCAGCCGCTGGTTGTCGCGGGCGTGCAGGCCGATGCTCGGCTCGTCGAGCACGTACAGGACGCCTGCGAGGTTCGTGCCGAGCTGGGACGCGAGCCGGATGCGCTGCGCCTCGCCGCCCGAGAGTGTCTTCGTGGGCCGGTCGAGCGAGAGGTAGCCCAGGCCGACGTGGTCCATGAACACGAGCCGCTCGCGGATCTGGGGCACGATGTCGCCGGTGACGAGGCGGCCGCGCTCGTCGAGGTCGAGGGATTCCAGGTTCGCGATAAGCTGCGCGGGCGGGAATGCGAGGAGCGCCGGCAGCGACAGGGGAGGCCTGCGCCCCTTCAGGTGGAGCATTACGGAGCGGGAAATGCGGTTGAGCCTTGCGCCGCGGCAGTCGGGGCAGGGAACGCCGCCCTCGCCCCGCTCGTCGGCCGGCACGAGGCCCAGCTGCTTCAGCCGGGCGGCGTTCTCGTCCTCGTCGTCTTCCCCGGCCATCCAGGGGTAGATCCTGCCGTACCCGCGGCAGGTGGGGCACCAGCCCCGCGCCGAGTTGAACGAGAAGTCCTTGGGGTCGAGCTCCGGGAAGGACTCCCCGGTCTCGACGTCGGTGCGGGTCGTGGAGAACCAGGAGAGGATCCCGCCCTTCGGCGAAAGCAGGAAGCACGCGCCCTTGCCGACCCGCAGCGCGAGCTCCAGCGCCCGGCCGGGGTTGCGGTCGCCCTTCAGGTCCGCAACGACCACCTCGATGTCGTGCTCGCTGTAGCGGTCGAGCTTCTTGAACGCCTCGGGCCGGACGAGCGCGCCGTCCGCCCGCAGGAGCGGGTAGCCCTGCTTCGCCGCCCAGTCGGCGATCGGCTGATGGTGGCCCTTGCGGCCGCGCACGAGCGGGGCGCAGAGGTAGAGGTGTCCCGCGCGGCGCGCCGCCGCGGTCGCGAGGACGCGGGCGAGGAGCTTCTTCAGCGCCCCGGGCGAGAGCGGGGTTACGGCGCGCCCGGTCTCGGGGTGGTGCTGGACGCCCAGGCGCGCGTAGAGCAGGCGCAGGTACTGGGCGACCTCGGTGATCGTCGCGACCGTGGACTTGAGCGAGCCGCGGGTGACGCGCTGCTCGATCGCGACCGCGGGGGGGATGCCGGTCAGCCGGTCGATCTCGGGGCGGGGCAGCTGCTCCACGAACTGCCGCGCGTAGGGCGACATCGACTCCATGAAGCGCCGCTGTCCCTCCGCGAAGATGATGTCGAAGGCCAGGGTCGACTTGCCCGAGCCCGACACGCCGGTGACGACCGTCAGCTCGCGCAGCGGGAACGAGACCGAGAGGTTCCTCAGGTTGTTCTCCCGCGCCCCCACGAGCTCGATGTCGCGGGCCGGCGATGGGAGCGCGGAGGTTGGGTCCTCCGCGGCCGCGGCGCCCGGGCCCGAGGCCTCCCCGTCCAGGGCGGCGAGGAGGTACGGCGAGGTGGCGACGCCCGCATGGGCGACGGCCTCGGGGGTGCCCTCGGCGACGATCCGCCCGCCGCCTGCGCCCGCCTCCGGGCCGATCTCGAGGATCCAGTCGGCCGACTTGAGGACGTCCATGTTGTGCTCGATCACAACGAGGCTGTGCCCCCGCTCGACGAGCGCCTGGAGGACCTCGAGGAGCTTGCCGACATCGTGGCGGTGGAGGCCCGTCGTGGGCTCGTCGAGGAGCAGCAGGGCCCCCGGGCCGCCTGCGAGCGCGCCTAGGTAGCGGACGAGCTTGAGCCGCTGGGATTCCCCGCCCGAGAGCGTGTTCAGGGGCTGCCCGAGCGAGAGGTAGCCCAGGCCCACCGAGTCGAGCAGGGAGAGCCGGTGGCGGATCTGCGCGCAGTCCGCGAAGAGCGCGAGCGCCTCGGTCACGCTCATCGCGAGGATGCCGGCCACAGACGTCGCGTTCCACTCGACCTTGAGGACCTCGGGCTTGAAGCGGCGGCCCTCGCAGACGGGGCAGGGCACGAATACATCGGAGAGGAACTGCATCTCCACGCGCTCGTAGCCGAGGCCCTGGCAGTGGTCGCACCGGCCGTCGCCGCTGTTGAAGGAGAAGCTGGAGGGGCCGAGGCCGGCCTCCTGGGCGCCCGGCGTCGCGGCGAAGAGCTCCCGGATCAGGTCCCATGCCTCCACGTAGAGCGCCGGGTTCGAGCGGGGCGTGCGGGAGACCGGGCCCTGGTCGACGAGGACGGCCTCCGAGATCGACTCGACGCCGCGGATCGCCGCGACCGCCGCCGGGTCCTCGGCGACCCGGCCCCGGTGCGCGAGGAGGCCCTGGTGGATCACATTGTCGAGGAGCGTCGACTTGCCCGACCCCGAGACCCCGCTCAGGCAGACGAAACGCCCAAGCGGGAGGCGCAGGTCCATCCCGCGGATGTTGTGCTTCACGACGCCCTCGAAGACGAGCGAGGCGGACTTCGCCGTGACGGGCCGCCTCGCCGCCGGGCAGCTTATTTTGCGCCGCCCCGAGAAATACGCCCCGGTGATGCTGTCCGGCGCCACGAGCATCTGCGGGACCGTTCCCTGGAAGACCACGTGGCCGCCGCGGGCCCCCGGCTCGGGGCCGATCTCGATCACCTGGTCGGCCGCGCGGATCATCGACTCGTCGTGCTCGACGACGACGACCGTGTTGCCGGCGGCGACGAGCGAGCGGATGATCGCCACCAGCCGGTCGATGTCCCTCGGGTGGAGTCCGACGCTCGGCTCGTCCATGACGAAGAGCGTGTCGACGAGCGAGGTGCCGAGGCAGCCCGTCAGGTTGACGCGCTCGACCTCGCCGCCCGAGAGCGTGCGCGACGGACGGTCCGGGGTCAGGTAGCCGAGGCCCACCTCGCGCAGGTAGCGCAGGCGCGTGAGGATCGAGTCGTATGCGAGCTCGGCGTGGCGCTCGGCCCCGGCGGGCCTCGCGCCCGCGACAAGCGAGAGCAGGTCGTCGACCGGCGTCGCATAGAGGCCGGGGATCGTGAGTCCCCGCCACTTCCAGCAGAGGGCCTCCGGCTGCAGCCGCGTCCCGCCGCAGGCCGGGCAGGTGTTGTAGGAGCGGTACCTCGAGAGGAACACCCGCACGTGCATCTTGTAGGTGGTCTTCTCCAGCCAGCGGAAGAACCCCTTCACGCCGTACCAGTACTTCGGCCACTCCTTGCCGTTCTCCGCGCCGTAGCCCGGCTCGCCGTCGACGATGAAGGACTGCTGCTCGGGGGTCAGCTTCTCGAAGGGCACGTCCATCGGGATCTTCCGCTTCTTCGCGAACACGCGCAGGTCGTCCTTCGAGGAGCTGTAGACCGCCCCCTCCCAGCACCGCAGCGCGCCGTCGTCGACGGAAAGCGACGTGTCCGGTATGGCCAGGCGGTAGTCGATCTCGATCACCCTCCCGAAGCCACGGCACCTGGGGCAGGCGCCGAGCGGGGAATTAAACGAGAAGAGCGGCGGGGTGGCCGGCCGGAACTTGCGGCCGGTCTTGGGCGAGTGGAGGCCCCGGGAGAAGTGCCCCAGTTCCTCGAGGGCCTCGGCCCCGAAGATCCGCACCTCGCCGCGGCCGAAGTGCATCGCGGTCTCCACGGCCTCGGTGAAGCGCGCCATCGCGGGCGCCTCGACCCCGATGCGGTCCTGGACGACGAGGACGCGCCCGTCGGCCGGGAGGAGGCCGGGGTCCGCCAGGAGCTCGTCGATCCTGCGGAGGACGAGCCCCGGCTCGCCGCGGCGGCCGGCGAGGACGCGGACATAGGCCTGGTTCTTCAGGTTCGGCAGGATCTCGGCCCAGGTCATGTTGTCGGGGCGGGCGACCTCGAACGCCACCAGGACCTGGCGGCCCGGGCTAGAGGCGAGCGTCTTCCTCCAGACCGTCTGGGGGTTGTCGTCCTCGACCCTCTCGCCCGTCTCCGGGTCGAAGCATTCCGCGACGTGGCTGAACCACACCTTGAAGAAGTCGTTCAGCTCCGTCATCGTCCCGACGGTCGACCGCGAGGACTTGACCGTGTTGGTCTGCTCGATCGCGATCGAGGGCCGGATGTTCTCGATCGAGTCGACCCTGGGCTTGTCGAGGAGCTCGAGGAACTGGCGCGTGTAGGCGCTGAACGTCTCGACGTAGCGGCGCTGGCCCTCGGCGTGCAGCGTCTCGAAGACGAGGGAGCTCTTGCCGGCGCCGCTCAGCCCCGTGACGACGACGTACCGTCCGAGCGGCACGTCCAGGTCGAAGCCCTTGAGGTTGTTCTGGCGCACCCCGCGCAGGCGTATGCATTCCGGCCTCGGTCGCGAGGCGCCGGAGGGTCCCCCATGTTTCCGGGTCATGGGGCGGGCTCGGGAGGGGGCGGGACGAGGCCGAGGAGGGACTCGAAGAGGGAGGCATAGGCCGCCACCTGGCGTTTCGGGTCGAAGGAGCTGCGGGCGAAGGCCCGGGCCTCGGCGGAGCGGGCGGCCCTCTCCGCGGGCGTGTCCGCGGCGAGGAGCGCGAGCGCGGCCCTGAATCCGTCAAAGTCCCCCTGCGCGACCATCCAGCCGGTGCGCCCGGGCACGAAGCATTCCCGGATCCCGAGCGCGCGGCACGCGACGGCGGGCAGCCCGCAGGCCTGCGCCTCGATGAGGAAGTTGGAGAGCGCCTCCTCCCGGGAGGCGTGGACGGCGATGTCGGCGGCGCGGTACGCGGGGCCGGGATCGGCCAGGTAGCCGAGGAAGCGGACCCTCCCGCCGAGGCCGAGGTCCTCGGCCAGCCGCTCGCACCGGGCCCGTTCCGGGCCGTCGCCGATGAACCAGAGCCGCCAATCCCAGTCCGCCGGCAGCTTCGCGGCGATCTCGAGGAGCGCGCGCTGGTTCTTCTCGGGCCTGAACATGCCGACCGAAAGGAGCACGGTGGAGTCCGCCCCGGCGCCCAGGCTCGCGCGCAGCTCCTCATTGCGGCCCGGCTTCGGCTCCGGCAGGACGAGGGCGTTGTAGATCACGGAGACCCGGGTCCGCTCGAGGCCGTGGCCCCACACGAGGCCGTCGGCCGCCTCGAGGCTGTTCGTCACCAGGTGGGAGGCGCGGCGGACGGAGCGGTAGTAGAACCAGGGCAGCTGCCCGCCGGCCCTCAGGGTGGCGACGACCCGGGTGGGGAGCCTGCGGGAGGCCGCCTTCCGCTGGAGGCGCCCGGCGAAGCAGTTGGCGGTCTTCCCCATGCAGAGGACGATGTCCGGGCGCCCGGATAGGACCCGTCGCCCGAGGCTGGGGGCCAGCCAGTCGATCCCCATGTCGAAGGGCTGGAGGGCGCGGTGGGGGGCCCCCACCGAGGGGGCCAGGACGCCGCCCGGCCGGAAGGTGACCAGCTCGCTCTCGTGGCCGATCTCGCCGAACCCGCGGTTGAGGAAAATCGAGTGCCGCTCCGTGCCCCCGCTCCGGAGGTGGTCCTGCAGGACGATGATTTTCATTGCGGGGTGGTGCCGCCGCGGAAAAGTGGCATGTCCGATGAAATCACCCTTTTCCCGTCTCCTCGTCCGATGGGCGGTCCTTGCGCTCGGCGTCGTCATAGCGACGCACCTTGTGTCGGGAATTCATTGCAGCAACCCCGGGTCGCTGATTGTCGCCGTGGTGCTGCTCAGCTTCTTCAACGCGATCCTGAGGCCCCTCCTGGTGCTGTTCACGCTTCCGTTCATCATCGTGACGATGGGGCTTGGGATACTCGTGATCAATGCCTTCCTGTTCCTGTTCGTCGGCCGCCTGGTGGAAGGGTTCACGGTGGACGGATTCTGGCCGGCCCTCGGGGGCTCCCTCGTGCTCAGCATCACGAACCTGGTCGTGAACGCCTTCATGCGCTCCTCGGGCCCGCCGCCTCCGCCGGCCCCCCGGGGCCCCGGGGCGCGGGGCGGCGAAGTGATCGATATCTAGTTGCCGAGCGCCGGGACCGGGGCACCTTTGCCCCATGGCTGAAACGACGGAATACGATCTCATCGTCATCGGGGGCGGGCCCGCGGGCTATGCCGGCGCGATCCGCGCCGGCCAGCTCGGCAAGAAGGTCGCCTGCATCGAGTCCGAGCGCGCGGGCGGCACCTGCCTCAACTGGGGGTGCATCCCGACGAAGGCGCTCCTGAAGAGCGCCGAGCTCTACCAGAAGATGAGGAAGCCGGAGGTCTTCGGGCTTTCCGTGTCGGAGGTGGGCTTCGACTTCGCGAAGGTGATGGAGCGCTCGCGGGTCGTCGCCGGCCAGATGGCCAAGGGCGTCGAATTCCTTTTCAGGAAGAACAAGGTCGACTACTTCGTCGGCACGGGCCAGGTGAGCGCCCCCGGCATGGTCTCGATCACCCAGGGCGAGCACAAGGGCAAGTTCTTCAGGACGAAGAATATCCTGCTTGCGACGGGCTGCCGGATGCGCCGGATCCTCGGGCTCGAGATGGACGGGGTGCGCGTCATGACCTCGCGCGAGGCGCTGGCCTCGAAGGTCCTGCCGAAGTCGGTCGTCATCGTCGGGGCGGGCGCGATCGGCGTGGAATTCGCCTACTTCTACAACGCCTTCGGCGCCAAGGTGACGCTGGTCGAGATGCTGCCGCAGATCCTCCCCGTGGAGGACGAGGAGGTGTCGAAGCTCCTCCACCGCTCCTTCGAGAAGCAGGGGATCGCCGTCCATGTCGGCACGAAGTGCGACAATTTCCGGGTGGGCAAGGCGTCGGTGAAGGTGGACCTCCTGGCGGGCGAGACGAAGACCACGGTCGAGGCCGAGGTGGTCCTCTCCGCGATCGGCGTCGTCCCGAACCTCGAGGGGGCGCTCGCCCCGGCGCTCAAGCCCGAACTCGAGAAGGGATACCTCAAGGTGGGGGACGGTTACCTGACGAGCATCCCCGGCGTCTACGGCGCCGGCGACATCATCGGGCCGCCGTGGCTCGCCCACGTGGCGACCTTCGAGGCCGTGAACGCGGTGAACGGGATGTTCGGCCACGGCAAGGCCCGCCGCGTGCGGAGCTTTCCCGGGTGCACCTACTGCCAGCCCCAGGTGGCGAGCATCGGCCTCACGGAGAAGGCCGCGAGGGACAAGGGCCTTTCCATCAAGATCGGCAAGTTTCCCTTCACCGCGTCTGGCAAGGCCGTGGCCTCCGCAGAGAGCGAGGGCTTCGTCAAGGTGATCGCGGACGCGAAGACGGGGGAGATCTACGGCGCCCACATCATCGGCTCCGAGGCGACCGAGCTTATCGCGGAGTACGGCCTCGCGATAGAGCTCGAGGCGACGGTCGAGGAGATCCACCAGACGATCCACGCCCACCCGACGCTGAGCGAGGCCGTGATGGAGGCCGCCGCGGCCACGTTGGGCGAGGCGATCCACATCTGACGGTTCCCGGGCGCGGGCCCTCCGAAGGCGCGTCGGCTCTAATTCCCGAACTACCCCATAATGGAGACGACCACCGAGCACCCCGTCCTCCACCTGAACGTCCACAAGCTGGCGCGCCTGGCGCTCTTCGGCTTCATCCTGACGTTCATCGCGGCGCGGGCCTGCGTGTTCCTGATCATGGCCCGCGAGATGCCGAACCTCTACTTCTTCATGAAGGGGACGCATGTCCACCACTTGAACTACGGGATCTTCCTGCTCGCGGTGGTCGCGGGCTACGGCGTCTTCCGGCGGCCGTGCGGGCGCGCAGCCGAGCTCACGGCGCTCCTCTACGGCGTCGCGATGGCGCTCACCTTCGACGAGTTCGGGATGTGGCTGCACCTGGGGGGAAGCTACTGGCAGCGGGCGAGCATCGACGCCGTGATCATCATCGCCGCGGTGATGGCGCTCTGCGCCTACATGCGCTCGCTCGAGCACTTCGAGTCCCGCCACCGCTGGGCCTCGGCCGTGCTTCTCGTGGCCCTGCTTGGTTTCGCATGGGTCTTGTACAACGCGGGCCAGCGCCTCGGCGACACGGTGGGCCCGACGCTCATGAACCTCGAGGCGTCCTCGTCGCCCTGAGGGGGGTAGGATATCAGCCCCGCTTTCCATTGGAGGAGCGCGCATGCGAGCAAAACCCTCGTCGTGTTCAAGGAATCGCGTTGGATATGCGCGTTGGCGGCTATTTGGCGCAGCGCTGTCTCTTCCATCCCATTTCGGTGGCCCCTGCTTCAAGACCTGGAAGTCGGTCACACCTCAGAAGATGTCCAGGCAGGAGCCGCCTGTTGAAGAACCCGGGATAACCGCGGGTGGGCGGCCCGGGGAAGGCCGCGGTGCGCACACAGTTCATTGACTCCGCCTTCGCCCGAGATTGCCATCGATTTTGCGCCGGAGGTTCGCCGAACCGGCTTTTCCGCCCCCAGCTAAACCCCTTCGATGAAGACGACCCCACCCGCGCATCGCCACTTCGTTGTCCTCGCGGGGCTGTCCCTGGTCTTGGCGGCTCTTCGCGCAGCGGGAGCCGAAGTCCGAGACCGTCCGCCCATGCTGCAGGTGCAGGTGGAGCGGGGCGGACATTTTCTTCAGACCGCCGATGGACGACCGTTCTTCTGGCTCGGCGACACTGCCTGGGAACTCATCCATTCGACTACTCGAGACGAATGCAGCTACTACCTGAGCACTCGGTCGCGGCAGGGATTCACCGTAATCCAGACGAATGTCCTCGCAGAGTTTGATGGTCTCCACAAGCCGACGCCTGAAGGTCTCGTACCTTTTGCAGGTGACGATCCCTCGAGGCCGAACGAGGCGTATTTCGATCGGGTGGTTGAGATCGTCGACGAGGCGGGCAGGCGGGGGCTTTACGTTGCACTTCTGCCTGCTTGGGGTGACAAGGTCACCGCTCCGTGGGGTGTCGGCCCGAGGATATTCACGCTCGACAAGCTTCCAGTCGTGCGGTCGTACGCCCGCTATCTCGGAGGAAAGCTAAAGGGGCGCACCAATGTGTTTTGGATGCTCGGCGGCGATCGTCCCGCCGTCCTGGATCCGACCCGACCGGACGAGTGGCCTCAGACCGTGGCGAAATCCAGCGGTTTTTCTCCGGAAACGGACTGGCGTCCGATCTGGAGGGAAATGGCCGCAGGGATCGCCGAGGGAACGGGCACCGTGCCGCTTTGCCTCTACCATCCATCAGGCGGGCCACTCACCACCTCGGTGATGATGCCCGATGAGAAATGGCTTTCCATCAACGGAATGCAGAGCGGTCACGGCGGCGGGCACGACCTCCCGGTATGGGAATTGATCGCCCGTGACTTTGGGCGGTCGCCCGCGAAGCCGACCTTGGACCTTGAACCGAACTATGAGGATCATCCGGTCAATCCCTGGCCCCGTTGGGATCCTTCCCTTGGGTACTTCCGCGATCACGATGTCCGCAAGCAGTGCTACCGGTCGGTCCTGGCAGGAGCCTGCGGAGTGACCTATGGGCATCACGCCGTGTGGGGCTTTGTGGGTGAACGAAACGAGGTCGTGAATTACTCCGACCGCGACTGGATCGACGCCCTGCAGCGCCCGGGCGGCGCCCAAATGCAGTTCCTGCGCCGATTGATCGAGTCGCGGCCATTCTTCTCCCGCATACCAGACCCGGAGTTTGCCAAGAGCCAGTCGCCCGACGCCTCCCAGCACGTTGTGGCCTGCAGGGACCGGGATGGCACCTACGCCTTCGTCTATTTTCCGAGCAGTGACGAAAGCTCCGTCGTCGACCTTGGTAGACTGAAGGCATCGCGGATTCGCGCATGGTGGTTCGACCCGCGGACGGGCTACCCGCATCCCCTCGGTTTGTTTGAGGGAGGAGGAACCCGGGAATTCCGGAGCCCATCCTACGGGCCTGACTGGGTCCTCGTGCTCGACGACGCGTCGTCGAACTACCTGCCGCCAGGGCAGGAATGAGCCCATCGCCGCCTCGGAGATCAGTGGCGCCGGCCGGGCCCCCAGGACGGCCATGAACTCTTAGGCCGACTGTTCCAGGAACGTTTCATTTTACTGCGCGTGGGATCCTTCGGAAGTTGCCTTTCCACAGGCTTATGTCGACCGCCTTACTTGCTGGGCAGAGGCGATTGACAGTTCATACCAAATCACTACCATTGTAGTATGTCAGCAACTACCATAAAACTAGAGGCGGACTTGGTGGAAAAAGTCACGGCCTTGAAGCCGAAGGATGAGAGCATCTCCGGCTTTGTGCGTGGGTTGATTGAAAAGGAGCACCGGGCGCGGGAAAACAGGGCATCGGCGGTGGCCTATCAGCAGTTCTTGGAGGATAATCCTGACGAGCGCGCTGCAATGGAGGTTTGGGAATCGGCTCCGTTGGTCGACCAGATTGAGCCGAAGAGGCCATGAAGCGTGGCACGATAGTCTGGGTGGATCTGAGTGGCACGACCCCGCCGGAAATGGGCAAGGTGCGACCCGGCATCGTCGTATCGGGCACGGCCCACAACGAGGTGCTCAACACCCTGGTCGTCATACCCACGTCCACGGTTGCGCCTGAAATCCTTCCGCTTCGAATGTCGGTCGGCAGTTTTGGCGGCAAGGAAAACTATGCCGTGATTCCCGGGATCCGCCAGGTGAGGAAGGGCCGCCTGCGCGGGGTCATCGGCCACCTCTCGCACGAGAACCTCATGGCGCTCGATGATTGCCTGGAAGCATACCTCCGCTGATCGGATCTGGAGCGGCAAGAAGGAGGCCTTTGGAGCGGGTCCAAGGGCCTTAAATTGAGTGCAGGGGCTGGATTTGAACCAGCGACCCTCAGGTAATGAGCCGAATTGGCCAAACCGGCGCGGTCGGTCAATTGACCCGAATCTCCTTACCCGAGAAACCAAACTGCGCCCAATTATGTCCGTCGGAAATGACGGTCGGCGTGCTTTGCGCCGGGCAAGCAGACCACTGACAATGAAAATTCGGGCTTCAATAGGGTTGACAGCGCACGAAAGGGTAACCAAATGGTTACGCATTAAATGTCGCGCCGCCCCTCCAGCACGGATGCCTTCCAGGCTGTCTCCGACCCAACCCGAAGGGAGTTGCTTGATCGGCTGTCCCGCCGCACGTCCACGGTCAAAGAGCTTTCAGCCGGCTTCGACATGAGCCGGCCGGCGATCTCGAAACACCTTCGGGTGCTTCTTCAGGCCCACCTTGTCAGCTCCTCCAAACAGGGTCGGCTGAGGCTCTACGCGGTGCAGCCGGAAAGGCTGCGCGATATCTCTGCCTGGATCGAGGGCTATCGTCGCTTCTGGGAGGTCAACCTCACCGGCCTCAAGGCCTACGTTGAGAAATCGAAATGAAATCAGCCGCTGATCCAAAGACCGGAGTCGTCCGCGCGGAGATAGAGATCAGGGCTTCCCCGTCCGAGGTTTTCGAGGCTTTGACGGATCCCGCCCGGCTGGAGGCATGGTGGGGCTCCGACAACTATTACAGAACGAAGGATTGGATAAGTGAGCTTTGGGTCGGAGGCAAACGCGGCGGGATTGCGATAGGGGCCGACGGCAAGATCGCCACCGTCCGGGGCGAATACCGGGCCATCGAAAGACCCTCGCTCATCGAGTTCACCTGGGAGGCAAGTTGGGATGATTTTGCCAGCACCCTTGTCAGGGCTGAGATCCATCCCATCCCAACGGGCACCCTGTTGAAGGTCATCCACTCCGGCTTCCTGCCGGACAGCAAAGCCTCCGTTGGCTATGCGCAAGGGTGGGGGGCCGTGCTCAACTGGCTCACGAAATATTCCTTCAGTTCGGCTCCGAGAACCCAACAAAACCAAAACAAGGATAATGTCCTATGAATCCGTCCCTGCTGCTTAAGATTGGTGCGCTAATCCTGCTGCTCTATTCGACAGGCCACACGTTTGGAGCGGTCGTGTTTTACCGCGCTCATTCACCCGAGGAGTCCGCGATCATAGACTTGATGAAGAGTTATCATGTGCCCCTGAAGGTCAGCTCTGCCCGGACACTCTGGGATTTCTTCTACGGGTTCGGCCTTGCCGTCGGATTCCTGAACTATGCCCTTGCCGCGATTGCCTGGATCGCGGCGCGCCAGGCCGGCCAGGCGGGCGCGTTGGTCGGGCAAATCAGCCTGGTTTTGGCCGCCGCGTGCCTTTCGCAGACCTACCTGAGTTGGCGTCACTTCTTCGTGATGCCCCTTGTGCTGTCGCTGGCCGCCGCACTGCTGTTCATCGGCGCCTATTTCGTGATCTCGTCGGGCGCTAACCGCTGACCGGGCGCCGATCGCGGGCTCCCAGTCTTAGAAATCGAGGGCAGCCGATCGGAGTATGTTCGACCGGCGAATGTGCAAGCTTCACTCGGGCTGTACCCGTGCCTAGCCCGTGCCAAGGACGAGCAAGGTCGAATCGGCGGAGCCTGGAAATCCAAGGCCAAACATAAGTGCGTTCTTATGCGTCCAAGGCTTCGCGAACCTTGTGCGCCAGGGCGGAGGGTGTGAACGGTTTTTGCAAGAAGGCCACTCCGGTGTCTGGCACTCCCGGATACCCCTCGGCGCTCGCATTATAGGCGGAGGCGAGGAGAAGTTTTGTCTGCGGATGGGATGCGCGGATGCGGTCGGCCAGCTCGTTGCCGGTCATTCCGGGCATCTCGGCGTCCGTGAACAATAAATCAATGTCTCCCCGGCGTTGCCGGTGCGCAAGCGCCACGGCTTCGCCGGCGTTGGCCGCCGCGAGCACGGTGTAACCCCAGCGCAACAGAAGTGCCGTTGCCATATCAAGCAATGACGGATCGGCCTCGACCATTAAGATCGTTTCCGTCCCGCGCGGCAGCTCACGCGGCTCCTTCGGCGATGCGGAAATGTCCGCTTCCGTCTGGCGCTGGACTTGCGGCAGATAGATTCTGATCGTGGTGCCACGCCCAGGCTCGCTTTCGAGCGCGATGTCTCCGCCGCTTTGCTTGATGATGCCGTGGCAGGTGGCGAGACCAAGGCCGGTTCCCTGGCCCACGCCCTTGGTCGTGAAAAACGGCTCGAACGCCCGCGCCTTCACGGCGTCGGTCATTCCCACGCCCGTGTCACCGATGACAAGCATCACAAATTCACCCGCCTTCAGTCCGGGAAAACGGCCGACATGATCTGCATCGAGCGCAACGTTGGCGGTTTCAATGGTCAACTTGCCACCGTTGGGCATCGCATCGGCGGCGTTCATGGAGACGTTGACAACGACCTGCTCGATTTGCCCTGCATCGGCCCTCACCGGTTTGAGCCCGGAGGCGAATTGGAAGTGAATCTGCACGTCGCGTCCCACCAAATGGACCAACGCATTCCTCATTCCGCCGATGACGTCGTTCAAATCGAGAAGCTCCGGCCGCAGAAGCTGTTTGCGTCCGAAGGCGAGCAATTGCCGCGTCAACGCCGCCGTGCGGTTGGCGGCCTTGCGGATCTCCGTCACGTTTTTGGCGAGCGGATGTTCGGGCGGCAAGGCCTCGAGCAACAGTTCGCTCTGGAGAATGATGGCGGTCATGATGGTATTGAACTCATGCGCGATTCCGCCGGCTAGTTTTCCGACCGTTT
>Ga0181537_10002556_pt1 | contig 15987 bp, 15 predicted proteins | sample PEATcosm2014_Bin_39_FD_119765 | JGI IMG/M metagenome (GOLD analysis project Ga0181537, IMG submission 119765) | Peatland microbial communities from MTU Mesocosm Facility, Houghton, MI, USA - PEATcosm2014_Bin23_10_metaG | ecosystem: Environmental > Terrestrial > Soil > Wetlands > Peat | place... | reverse complement strand
GGAACGGCGATCGCCATCGTCATGAGCGCGAAGGCCGCTGTGGCGACCGTGCCCATCCCGGAGGTGAACATGTGGTGGCTCCAGACGCCGAAGCCGAGGAGCCCGATGCTCGCGCCCGAGAAGACGACGATCGGGTAGCCGAACAGGGCCTTGCGCGAGAAGGTCGGCAGGATCTCCGAGATGACGCCCATCGCGGGGAGGATCAGGATGTACACCTCCGGGTGCCCGAAGATCCAGAAGAGGTGCTGCCAGAGGATCGGCAGGCCGCCGTTCGAGACCTCGAAGAAGTTGGTGCCGAAGAGCCGGTCCATCATGATCTCGACCATCGCGATCGTGATCGCGGGGAAGGACAGGACGATGAGGAACGACGTGAAGAGGGTCATCCAGGTGAACACCGGCAGGCGCATCATCGTCATTCCCGGGGCCCGCAGGTTGATGATCGTCACGATGAAGTTGAGGGCCGCGGCGATCGACGCGACGCCGAGGAGCTGGATGCCCATGATCCACATGTCGATCGCATGCGTCGGGCTGAAGGTCCGGGTCGTCAGCGGGGCGTAGCCGAACCAGCCCGCGTCCGGCGCGCCGTCCTTCATGAACCACCCGAGGTTGATGATGATCGCGCCGACCGCGAACGTCCAGAACGAGAACGCGTTTAGCCTGGGGAACGCCACGTCGCGCGCCCCGATCTGGAGCGGCATGATGAAGTTGAAGAACGCCGCGCCGATGGGCATGACGACGAGGAAGATCATCGTCGTCCCGTGCATCGTGAACATCTCGTTGTACTGCGCCGAGGTGAGGAAGGTGTTGTTGGGGACCGCGAGCTGGATGCGGATCAGGAGGGCCTCGATGCCGCCGAAGATGAAGAAGAAGAGGCCCGACGCCCCGTACAGGAATCCGATCCTCTTGTGGTCGACCGTCGTGAGCCAGCTCATGAGGCCCGTCTTGGCGGTCGGCCGCCAGAGGACGAACGGCTTGGCCGGATGGTCCTCCTTCGCTAGGAAATCCGATTTTACCAGTGCTTGTTCCATGGTGCTGATTACTTGAGGCTCTCCAGGTAGTTGACCAGGGCGTCCTCGTCCTCTGGCGTGAGCTTGATGCCGTTCGCGACGTAGCCCTTGACCCACATCGTGTTGCCGGGCTTCACCTCGTTCGGGGCGTGGATCCAGCGGTGAAGCTCGTCGCGGTTGTTCTGCAGGAGTCCCGCCGCTATCGTCGAGCGCGACCCGACGTGCGTCAGCTCCGGCCCGACGACCCCGATGTAGCCGTCCCCGCGGATCGTGTGGCAGGTCGCGCAGGTCTTCGTCGAGAAGAGCTGGCGGCCCTTCGCGATCAGCGCCGCGTCCTCGGCGGCCGGCGCCTTCTGCATCTCGCGCCAGGAGTCGAGCGGCGCCGCGTCGAACGCGTCCGAGGTCCCGGCCTCGTTCCTGCGGAACGTGCGGTAGGACGCAAGCTGCGCCCTGGGCGCGGCGGGGGAGGCCTCCGCGGCCGCGGCCTTGCGCGCCGGCAGCATCTGGGCGCTCACCCAGTCGTTGAACTCCCTCGGCCCGAGCGCGATGACGCGGAAGCGCATGACCGCGTGGGACTCGCCGCAGAACTCGGCGCACTGCCCCCAGAAGTAGCCCGGCTTGTCGGCCTCCACCCAGAGGTGGTTGGCGCGGTTCGGCATCATGTCCACCTTGCCGGCGAGCTTCGGGATCCAGAAGCTGTGGATCACGTCCACGGTGCGCAGGTTGATCTTCACCGGCCTGCCGGCCGGGATCACGAGCTCGTTGGCCGTGGAGAAGGGGGCCGTCGCGGCCTTCCCGGTCATGTCGACCGTCTGGGCCGCCTCGTTCGGGTAGTCGAACTTGAACCACCACTGGTAGCCCGTCGCCGTCACCTCGTAGGCGTTCGGCTTGTCCTCGACCGGGACGTCGAAGGAGTACCAGATCTCCTTAAAGGTGGGTATGGCGATGACGACGAGCGCGAGGACCGAGGCTCCGATCAGGCTGATCTCGACCAGCGGGTTGCCGTGCCCGTGCTCGACGGGATCCGGGAAGTCCTTGGCCTCGCCCTTGGCCCTGAACTTGAGCATGGCGTACGCAAGGACGGAGCCGACGATGACGAAGATGACGAGGCACACCCAGCAGGTCAGGTAGAACAGGTCCTGCTGGTGGCGGGCGACCGGACCGTTGGGGTCGAACGTCGACTGGGGGCCGTCCAGCCAGAAGCAGCCCGACAGGAGGGGAAGCCCGGCCAGGGCGGCCAGGCGGGCGACAACGCTCAGACGGAGTGGAGTGTGGGACAAACGCATGTGTGCTGTCGGCGAGCAATGCCGCCCGGAGGCAGCCAGACTCCCGAGTAGAGTCGGCGAACAACCGGGCATTTCAAGCCCTATTGCGCTACATTTCCGCGTGTGTGCGCCGTCGGCAAACACGGCGTTCCGGCCGCGGGCACTTATTAACGGTCCTCGGCGGCGCATAAGCGCGGCCTGAAAGGGCCGGGGGCGGCCCGGCCGGGCGTGATTCGATTTGCGCTCCCGCCGAAACGGGGCGATCGTCCCCTCCCCATGAAAACAAGCCTCCTTTTCGTCGCCGCCCTCGCGGCCATCCTCACCTGCGGCTGCGGCCAGAAGGACACGTCGGCGTCGGCCGCCTCGGCCCCCGCGGCGGCGGGCCCCCGCGAGATCGAGATCACCGCGGGCGACACGATGAAGTACAGCCTCACCCAGATCGATGCCAAGCCCGGCGAGCCGCTGAAGGTGGTCCTCACCAACATCGGCACGCAGCCCAAGGAGGTCATGGGCCACAACTGGGTGCTCCTGAAGGCGGGCACCGACGTCGCGGCCTTTGACGCGGCGGCCCTGGCCTCCAAGGACACGGGCTACATCCCCGCCTCGCTCGCCGACCAGGTCATCACCCACATCGACCTCCTCGGGCCCCGCAAGTCCGGCGAGGCCGACTTCAACGCTCCGACGACCCCCGGCGACTACCCGTTCCTCTGCACCTTCCCGGCCCACTACCAGGTGGGGATGAAGGGCACGCTGACGGTGAAGTAACGCCCTTTCGGGGGATTTCCCGGGGGACGGACGGCGGGCCCATCTGGCCCGCTACGCCGGGTGATTCGCGTATTTGAGGAGGAGGAACACAAGGACTCCGGTCACCGACACGTACAGCCAGATCGGAAAGGTGACGCGCGAGACGCGCGGATGAAGGACGAAGCGTCCCGTCAGCGCCAGGTAGAAGCTCGTGAGGATCAGCGGCAGCGCGACGGCGGAGAGGACGATGTGGCTGATCAGGATGAAGAAGTAGACGGGCCGCACGGCGCCCTGCGCGACGAAGGGGGTGTCCCCGTGCGCGTTGTGGTAGATGATGTAGCAGACGAGGAAAAGCGACGAGGACACGAAGGCCGCCGTCATGAACCCCCGGTGGGCCGGTATGTTCCGGCGAAGGATCTGCCTCAGGCCGCAGAGGAGCAGGATCGTGCTCAGCCCGTTCAGCGCCGCGTTGACGGCCGGCAGCCGCGCGATCCAGCCGGTCGCGTGGTTTCCCGAGTGCCTCCAGAAGAGGAGCCAGCAGAGGAACAGGAACGCGGCCGCGCTCACCGCAAGGATGACGGCGATCCCCGCGGTGGGTCTCGGCTGGGCGGGAAGTTGGGCCTCCTGGGAAGGGTTCAAGGGTTCGATTGTCAGCCGTGGATCATCCTGTCGGCGACGAGCGCGCCAAGCAGGATCGGAAGGTATGCGAGGGAAAAAAGGAAGAGCCTCCGGGCGGAGGCGTCGCGCTGCGCGGCCCTGAGGAAGCCCGCGGCGCGCCACAGGAAGAGCGCGCCGACGGCGCACGCGGCGGACCCGTACCAGGCGCTGGTGAGGCCCAGGGCCGCCGGCAGGAGGCTCACGGCCACCAGGCAGAGCGTCGCGACGAACGACCACGCGGCGACCTTGCCGCCGGCCTCGTCGCGCACCGGCAGCATCGGGAAGTTCACCGCCGAGTAGTCGCGCCGGTAGATCCACGCGATCGCCATGAAATGCGGTATCTGCCAGAAGAAGAGCACCCCGAATAGGATCCAGCCGAGGGCCGAGACGCCCCCGTCGGCGGCCGACCACCCGATGAGCGGCGGGAGCGCGCCCGCGACCGCCCCGATCTCGGTGCTCCACCGGCTCGAGCGCTTCGCCGGCGTGTACCAGCCGAGGTAAGAGGCGATCGTGAGGAGCGTGAAGAGGGCGGACAGCCTGCCGACCCGCGTGAAGATGACGATGAGCGCGACGAAGCACATCGCCCAGCCGAGGACGTACGCCGAGCCGCCCGGGATCCTCCCCGCGGGTATCGGCCGGAGCGCGGTGCGCCGCATCCTCGCGTCCGTGTCGCTCTCGATCCACTGGTTCAGCGCCGCCACGCCGCCCGCGGCCAGCGACGCCCCGAGGGCGAGGAAGGCGGCGCGGGCGTTGTCGTGGGCCGGCCTCGCCGCGTAGTACCCGACGAGGGCCGTCAGCACCGAGAGGAGGCTCAGCCTCGGCTTCGTCAGCTCGACGTAGTCCGAGAACCGGGCGTGCACGGGCGCGGCCACGGTCATGCCGCCCCCGCGCGTTCGACCGAGTCCCGGTGGGCGAGCCAGGTGAGCGAGAACGCGGTCACGAGGGTCAAGGCCCCCACGAGGACGTGCCCCGTCGTGATCAGCGGGTCCCGGAGCGTCCGGATCACGGCGGCGCCGAGGAGTATCTGGAAGGCCACGAGGCTCACGAGGACCGACGCCCCCGCGCGCATCGCGAGCGGCGCGGCCCCGTCGCGCCAGATCGACACGGCGTAGACGGCGACGGCGACCGCGATCACGCAGGCCATGATCCGGTGGGCGAAATTGATCCCCACGCGGAAGCTCCAGGCGGCGGGGAGCAGGCCGCCCCCGGGCGTCGACCACGGGAACGTCGGGATCGCGAGGCCGGCGAAGCTGTGGCGCATCACGGCCGCGATGCCGAGCTGCAGGAAGAGGAACGCGCAGCAGGCGACGCCCGCGCGCCTGGCTCCGGCGCCGGCGGACCCGGGCCGCTCGATCCAGCCCCGGGAGCACGACAGCGCGATGGCGATCAGCGTGCACGCGAACGCCTGCGCGAGGCATGCGTGCAGCATCGCGAAGAGCCGCCCGAGGCTCGTGTCGACCGCCGCCACCTGGACGGGGTCGAGCCGCACGCGCAGGCCGCCGACGACCGCCTGGGCCACGACGAGGCCGACCGCGAAGAGGCAGAGCAGCCGCAGCCACCGCCGCGACTCCGTCCGCCAGACCCACGCGGCGAGGACCGCGGTGAGGATCGTCATCAGCCCCGCGCTCAGCCGGTGCGAGTGCTCCGCGAACATCGCGACGTTGGTGAGCCAGCCCGCGGGGTTCAGCGAGCCGTTGGAAAGCGGCCAGTCCGGGAAGGCCATCCCGGCGCCGATGCTGGTCGTGAACGCCCCGAGGGCGACGAGGACGAAGACCCAGGCGGCGGCCACGGCGGAGAACGCCGCGAGGCCCGGCTTGTAGCCGGCGGTGCGCGCGAGGTTGCGTGGGGTGTCCATGGGCCTGGGAGAAGGTTGGGAGAAGGTACCATGGTGCCCGCAGCAAACGCTTTGACAATTTTTTCCGCCGGGGGAATGGGTGTTACCATGCGAGCTTATGCCGTCCGCCACTTTGCCGCATGCGCGGCGGTGTGCGTGCTCCTCGGCGCCGGCGGGTGCGCAAAGGCGCCGGCGGTCTCGGCCCCTGCCGCCGCGGCCGAGCCCGGCGAGAGGCGCTTCCCCCTGACCGGCGAGGTCCTCTCCGCGGACGCGAGGAGGAAGGTCCTCGTCGTGCGGCACAACGCCGTCCCCGGGTACATGCCCGCGATGACCATGGAGTTCGGCGTCTCGGCTGGGGACGCGGCGAGCGCGGCCGCAGGGGAGAGGATCCGCGCCGACCTGGTCGTCGACAAGGCGGGCGACGTCCGCCTCGAGAACATCTGGCCCGACGACCGGGTGTCCCTCGACACGATCGACGCCGGGGCGCGCATGCTCAGGCAGGACACCCTCGCCAAGGGCGGCCAGGCCTACCGCGAGGTGGGGGACACGGTCCCCAGCTTCGTCCTCTACGACCAGAACGGCCGCGTCGTGGACAGCGCGCGCTTCCGCGGGAGGCAGGTCATGCTCAACTTCATCTACTCGCGCTGCCCCGTGGCCAACATGTGCCCGCTCTCGACGACGAAGATGGTGTCGACGCAGAAGCTCGCGAGGGAGTCCGGCGTCGCGAACGTCGAGTTCGTGTCGATCACCCTCGACCCGGCCCACGACACGCCGGGCGTCCTGCGCGAGTACGCCGACGTGCGCGGCATCGACACCTCGAACTTCTCGTTCCTCACCGGGCCGGAGCCCGCGATCAGGGACCTGCTGACGCAGTTCGGGGTGATCGCCGAGTTCAGGGGCGACATCCTCGACCACACGCTCGCGACGCTCCTCATAGACGAGAAGGGCCGGATCGTGTGGAGGGCCGACGGGAGCCAGTGGCAGCCGAAGGAGTTCGTGGAAAGGATGCGCCGATGAGCGCCGGGGCCCGGCTGGGCGGCATGGACCGCCGCCAGTGGAAGGACGCCGCCCTCATCACGGCCGCCGCCGCGGCCCTCTTCGCGACCGTCCGGCTCCTGCCGACCGGCACGAACCTGAGCCACATGGACTTCCGGGTCCAGGGCGGCAACGTGATCGAGTTCTGCGACCCGGCCAACCCCCAGTTCCTCCCGGTCGTCGCCGTGAGGTCGCCCGTCACGCTCGCCGTCGCCGCGTCCGGCCCCGCCCGGGCGGGAGCCGACGTGGACGCCACGCTTGTCCTGACGACCTTCAGCGGCAAGCCGATCGCTCCGGAGGACCTGCTTGTTGTCCAAACAAGGCGGATACACCTCCTCATCGTCGACCCGTCCCTCGACGACTACCAGCACGTGCACCCGGTCCCTGGGCGGCGGCCCGGGCAGTGGCTCTTCCGGTTCCGCCCGAGGTTCGGCGGCGTCTACCGGATCTTCGCGGACTTCACCCCCGTCGCCACGAACCGGGGCCTCTACGCCGAGGCCGAGATCGCGGTCGGCGGAGCGCCGAACCCCGTCGCCGCCGGGACCCAGGCGCCCTCATGGACCGCGGCGCAGGGCGCCTACGCCTTCGAGCTCTCGCCGAAGGCTCTCCCGGTGCGCGCCGGTGTGCCGGCGACCCTCACGCTGGCCGTCTCGCGCCCCGACGGCGGACCCGTGCCGCTCCTGCCGGTCATGGACGCGTTCGCGCACCTGGTCGCCTTCGACGCGGCGCGCAGCGGCTTCGCCCACATCCACCCGGACCAGACGGACCTGGCCCGTCGCCCCGACCCGCTCCGGCCCACCTTCACCTTCCGCGTGACCATACCGGCGGCGGGGCGCTATGTCATCTGGAGCCAGGTGAACCTGGCCGGCACCGAGACTTTCGCGCCCTTCTGGTTCGAGGTCTCGAGGTAAGTCAGAATTTCAGGTGCTTGACCGTCAGGCCCTTGTGGATCAGCTGGTTCAGGGAGTCGATCCCGATGGTCAGGTGGATGTTGACGAAGCTGTCGTCGACCTTCCGGTCGCTCGCCATCGTCTTCACGCCCTCCGGCACCATGGGCTGGTCCGAAACCAGGAGGAGGGCGCCGGTCGGGATCTCGTTCGCGAAGCCGACCATGAAGATGGTCGCCGTCTCCATGTCGACGGCCATGGCCCGTATCTTCGTCAGGTACTTCTTGAACTCGTCATGGTGCTCCCAGACGCGGCGGTTGGTCGTGTAGACCGTGCCCGTCCAGTAGTCGAGGGCGTGGTCGCGGATGGTGGTCGAGATCGCCTTCTGGAGGGCGAACGAGGGCAGAGCGGGCACCTCCGGCGGGAAATAGTCGTTGCTCGTGCCCTCGCCCCGGATGGCCGCGATCGGGAGGATGAGGTCGCCGACGGCGGCGCGGTGCTTGATGCCCCCGCACTTGCCGAGGAAGAGGACCGCCTTCGGCGTGATCGCGCTCAGCAGGTCCATGACCGTGGCGGCGTTGGCGCTGCCCATCCCGAAGTTGACGATCGTGATCTTCCCCGCCGTCGCGGTGGGCATCGGTTTCTCGCGCCCGTGCACGGGGACCTTGTGCGCCTTCGCGAAAAGGTCCACGTACCTCTGGAAGTTCGTGAGGAGGATGTAGTCCCCGAACTTGGCGAGCGGAAGCCCCGTGTACCTGGGAAGCCAGTTCTCGACGATCTCCTTGCGTGAGGTGAGCGCGCACATGCGTGTCCAGCCGGCCGGTCAGGCCCCGGCGAGCGCGTTGCGCGTGTTCAGGTGCTCCTCGCCCGTGTACCTGAGCGACTGCTCGTCGGCGTGGTAGCTCGAGCGGACGAGCGCCCCGCTCTCGACGACGCCGAACCCGATCGACAGGCCGAACTCCTTCCAGTGGGCGAACTCCTCCGGCGTCACCCACCGGTCGACCGGCAGGTGCTGTCTCGTCGGCTGCAGGTACTGGCCGATCGTGAGGATGTCCATCCCGTCGGCGGCGAGGTCGCGGAGCGTCCGCTCTATCTCGTCCCGGCGCTCGCCGAGCCCCAGCATGATCCCGGTCTTGACGGTGAAACCCCGGCTCTTGGCGTGCCGCAGGACGCTGCGCGAGCGGTCGTAGCGGGCCTGCACCCGCACCGGCCTCTGCAGCCGCTCGACCGTCTCGACATTGTGGTTGAAGATGTCGGGCCTGGCGTCGAGCACCGTGTCGACGTCGTGCAGCCGGCCCTTGAAGTCGGGGACAAGGACCTCGATGGCGGTCGCCGGGTTCCGGTTGCGGATCGCCCGAATGGTCGCCGCCCAGACCGCGGCGCCGCCGTCGGCCAGCTCGTCGCGGGCGACGCTCGTGATGACGCAGTGGCGCAGCCCCATCGTCGCCACCGCCTCGGCCACGCGCGGGGGCTCGCCGAGGTCGAGCTCCGTCGGCCTGCCCGTCTGGACCGCGCAGAAGTTGCACGACCGCGTGCAGATGTTCCCCAGGATCATGAGCGTCGCCGTGCCCCGCGACCAGCACTCGCCGAGGTTCGGGCACTGCGCGCTCTGGCACACCGTGTGCAGCTTATGCTGGTCGACGAGGCCGCGGACGGCGGAATAGGCCGGTCCCGAGGGAAGCTTGGCCCTCAGCCAGCTCGGCTTACGCGTGGTGTCCATGGGCGTTTTTCATTCCGGAGTCGTGGGCTGAAATGGACACGAACGCCCGCGGATCACAAGCAAGGAACCGCCGGAAGTTTCCGTTTGCCCCGAGGGCGCGGCGGGGGCAGGATGACCCGCTCACATGAGCGAAATCCCGGCCGACATCACCCACGACCAGCACGCTGTGCGCCGCCAGAAGCTCGTCGACCTCCGGGCGGCCGGGACGGACCCCTTCCGGGCCGAGTTTTCGACGACCCACTTCAGCGGGGAGGCCCTCAGGGCCTACGTCGACGGCCAGGACAACGCGGTCGCCGTGGCCGTCGCGGGGCGACTCGTGACGATCCGCGACATGGGCAAGAGCCAGTTCGTCAAGATCCTGGACCAGCAGGGCGAGATCCAGCTCTACGTGAAGAAGGACGTGGTCGGCGACGACGCCTACGCGGCCTTCAAGAAGCTCGACCTCGGCGACATCATCGGCGCCCGGGGGACCCTCTTCAGGACGAAGACCGGCGAGACCACGGTGCGCGTCGAGTCGTACGCGCTCGTCGCGAAGGCGCTCCGGCCGCTTCCCGAGAAGTGGCACGGGCTCGCCGACCCCGAGCAGGTGTACCGCCAGCGCTACCTGGACATGGTCGTCAACAAGGCCTCGCGCGAGCGCCTCCTCCTGCGCTCCCGGGTCGTCTCGGTGATCCGCAGGTTCCTCGAGGACCGCAGGTACATCGAGGTCGAGACCCCGGTCCTCCAGACGGTCGCAGGCGGGGCCGCCGCTAAGCCGTTCACGACCCACCACAACGCCCTCGGGCTGGACTTCTTCCTGAGGATCTCGCTCGAGCTCTACCTGAAGAGGATGCTGGTCGCCGGCGTCGACCGCGTCTTCGAGATGGGCCGCATCTTCCGAAACGAGGGCATCTCGCGGAAGCACAACCCGGAGTTCACCATGCTCGAGCTCTACGAGGCCTACAGCGACCACCGCGGGATGATGGCCCTCATCAAGGACATGCTCCGGACGATCTGCCGCGACGTGCTCGGGACGGACAGGGTCCCCCATCCCGCGAGCGGCCAGGTGATCGACCTCGGCGCGGAGTGGCGCGAGGTGACCTACAAGGACCTGATCCGCGCGGAGACCGGCGACCCGGAATGGTTCTCCAGGGGCAAGGCGGAGCACATCGCGGCCGCCGAGAGGCTCGGGCTCAAGGCCGAGCCGGGATGGGAGGACTTCGAGGTCACGAACGAGATCTTCTCGAAGCGGATCGAGCCCGGGCTCATCCAGCCGACGTTCGTCCTCAACCTCCCGAGGGAGCTCTGCCCGCTCGCGAAGATCAACAGGGAGGACCCGTCGACCCTCGACGTCTTCGAGCTGTGCATCGGGGGCATGGAGATCGCGCCCGCGTACTCCGAGCAGAACGACCCCGACGTGCAGAGGGAGATGTTCGAGAGGCAGGCCGGCGGGGAGCCGCAGAGCATCGACAACGACTTCCTCTTCGCGCTCGAGCACGGCATGCCGCCCGCGGGGGGCATGGGCGTCGGCATCGACCGGCTCTGCATGCTTCTGACCGGGGCCGAGAGCATCCGGGACGTCATCCTCTTCCCGCAGCTTCGCCCCGCCGAGGCGAAGCCGGAGGGCGCCTGACCCCGTGCCCTGGTACGTCCACCTCGCGCTCCGCCAGCTTTTCCCGACGGGGCGGAAGTTCCCCTTCTTCACCGTCATATCGACCCTCGGGGTGACGCTCGGGGTCGCCCTCCTCATCATCGTCATGGGGGTCATGGGCGGCTTCGCCTACGAGACGAAGCACAAGATCGTGGACACCGAGGGCGACGTGCAGATCAAGGCGCGCGGCTGGATCCCGGGCTACGCGGACCTGGTCAGGAAGGTCGAGGCCGTGCCCGGCGTCGCCGCGGCGACGCCCTACGCGAGCGACGCCGTCATGATCCTGTCCGGCGACAAGAGCGAGTTCCCGATGCTGCGCGGCGTCGACCTCGACAGCGTCGGCAAGGTCACCCCGCTCGACAAGTACATGCTGGTCGGGTCCCTCGAGGACATGGACGACGACTCGATCGTCCTCAGCGCGCAGCTCGCGGCCAGCATCGGGGCCAGCGTCGGCGACACGATCGAGGTCTACTCGCCCCTCATCATCCGCAAGATGGGCCAGGACGAGGTCTTCCTGCCGCGCCAGGTCAAGGTCGTCGGCATCATCGAGTTCGGCAAGCAGCAGCTCGACAGCAGCACGGTCTACGGGACCCTGCGGCTGGCGCAGGACCTCTACGGGCTCGGCTCGACCGTCCACGGGATCGACGTGCGCCTCAGCCCAAACGTGAACGAGGACGATGCGGCGGCCCGGATCAACGCCGTCCTTCCGGCGGACATCCGCGCCTTCTCGTGGGAGGACAGCTTCTCCGACTTCCTCTGGGTCCTCAACCTCGAGAGGAACATGATCTTCTTCCTCCTCCTCTTCATCGTGATCGTCGCCGCCTTCTCGGTCATGAGCTCGCTCCTCATCTCCGTCGTGCGCAAGACCCGCGAGATCGGCCTCCTCGGGGCCCTCGGCGGCCGGCCGATCGAGGTCGCCGCGTGCTTCTGCGCCCAGGGCCTCATCATCGGCGTCCTCGGGACGGCCGCGGGCCTCGCGGTCGGCTTCACGTCCCTCGCGTTCCGCAACGACGTGGTCATGTGGATCACCCGGATAACGCAGCGCCAGGAGGTCATGAGGCGGTACTACGAGTTCAGCGAGCTCCCGTCCCACTCCTCCGGCTCGACCGTCGCGCTCATCATCGTGATGACGGTCGTCATATCGACCCTGGCCGGCCTCCTTCCCGCCTGGAAGGCGGCGAGCCTCAAGCCCGTGGAGGCGCTCCGCAGTGAGTGATCCCGTCCTGAGCGCCCGGGGCCTCACGAAGACCTTCCGGAGCGGCGACGCCACGCTGGAGGTCCTGCGCGGCGTCGACCTCGACGTCGCCCCCGGCGAGAGCGTCAGCATCCGGGGGGAGTCCGGCTCGGGCAAGTCGACGCTCCTGAACCTGCTCGCCGGGCTCGACGCGCCGGACTCCGGCACCGTGGCGTGGGACGGAAGAAGCGACACCGGCGCGCGGCGCCGGGCCGCCTTCCTCGGGATGGTGTTCCAGTCCTTCTACCTTGTCCCCGAGCTGGACGCCCTGGGAAACGTGCTCCTCGCCCGCAGGATCCTCGGCGGCGTCGACGCGGCCGCTCTGTCGCGGGCCTCCGGGCTCCTGGGCCAGGTCGGGCTCTCCGGGCGCGCCCACCACCTCCCGGCCCAGCTCTCCGGGGGGGAGCGCCAGCGCGTGGCCCTCGCCCGCGCCCTCATGAACGCCCCGAGGCTTGTCGTCGCGGACGAGCCCACGGGCAACCTCGACGAGCGGACGGGCAACGCCGTCGTCGAGCTGCTCCTCGGGCTCTGCTCGTCCGCCCACACGTCGCTCGTCCTCGTCACCCACAACGCGGCCCACGCCGCCAAGACCCGCCGCGGGCTCATGCTCACGGCCGGTGTCCTCGGGGACGCCTAGCGCGGCGGGGATTGTGGCTCGCCCCGCCTTCGGCCGTCGCTAACGATCGCGCAATGCCCGCCCCAAAGATTCGCTGCGGCGTCGCCGGAGTCGGCTCCCTCGGCCAGCACCACGCCCGCATCTACGCCTCGACCCCCGGCGCGGAGCTCGCGGGCGTCTTCGACAGCTCGGACTCCCGCGCCACGGAGATCAGCTCCAGGCTCGGCTGCCGGAAGTTCGCCTCGCTCGACGAGCTCGGGGCGTCGTGCGACGCCGTCTCCGTCGTGGTGCCCACGGACCTCCACGAGCGGGTCGCCCTCCCGCTCCTCGCGCGCGGCTGCCACCTCCTGATCGAGAAGCCGCTCTGCGCCTCGCTCGAGGAGGCCGAGCGCGTCCTGGCCGCGGCTCAGGCGAACAGGTGCCTGGTGCAGGTCGGCCACGTCGAGCATTTCAACCCGGTCATGGGATTCCTCGAGAAGGAGGCGAACCGGCCGCAGTACATCACGGCCGAGAGGCTGGGCACCTACCAGGTCCGGGGCACGGAGGTCGGAGTCGTCCTGGACCTCATGATCCACGACATCGGGATCGTCCTCGCGCTCGTGAAGTCCCCGATCGCCCGCATCGACAGCGTGGGGATCAGCGTCCTCTCCAGGACCGAGGACATCGCCAACGCCAGGATCGAGTTCGAGAACGGCTGCGTCGCCAACCTGAGCGCGAGCCGGATGAGCCTCAAGAAGGCCCGGGAGATCCGGATCTTCCAGGACAACGCCTACCTCTCGCTCGACTTCATGAACCAGTCCGGCCACCTCGTCCGCAAGAGCGACATCATCGCCTTCGGCCTCAAGATGAAGATCGGCCTCGTCAAGGCGGGCGACACGAGCTCGATCCCCGTCCACCAGATCCCCATCGAGAAGGGCGAGCCGCTGGCCCTCGAGCTGGCTCACTTCGTCGAGAGCGTCGCGCGCTCGCGCCAGCCCAAGGTGGGCGCCGCGCTCGGGAAAAGCGCGCTCGAGGTCGCGATCGCGATCACCGAGCAGATCCGCGGGAAAAAATGACGGGTGACCCGCGCTTCCGGCTGCCGGCGCCGCAGGGCGGGGCGACCGACCTCCTCGTGATCGCTGGCGAGCACTCCGGCGACGAGCACGCGGCTCGCCTCGTGTCCGGCCTGCTGGCGAGAAGGCCCGGCGTGCGCATCGCGGCCCTGGGCGGCCCGAGGCTCGCCGCCGCCGGCGCCCAGCTCCTCTACGACCGCACGAGCGTCTCCGTCGTCGGGCTCGGCGAGGTCCTGAGGAACCTCTCGTACTTCAGGGCGCTCATCCGCGCGACGGTGCAGTGGATCGGCGAGCACCGCCCGCGGGCGGTCTGCTTCGTCGACAACTCGGGCGTCAACCTCCGGATAGCGCGGGAGCTCCGGCTCGCCGGGATCAGCTCGAGGGGCGGGGGGTCCGTGCGGACCCTCTACTACATCAGCCCGCAGATATGGGCCTCCAGGGCGGCGCGGCGGTTTGACATGGCCCGCAACCTCGACGCGCTCGCCGTCATCTTCCCGTTCGAGGTCGCCTGCTACGCGGACACCGGCCTCGACGTCGCGTTCGTCGGGCACCCGTTCATGGCTCCCGACTACTCGCCGCCCGTACGCCACGATCCCGCGGGACCGGTCCTGCTCCTGCCCGGCAGCCGGCCGAAGGCGGTCGCGCTCATCCTCCCCGCGCTCCTCGAGGGCTACCGCGAGTTCGCCATCGGCTCCCCGGGGCGCGGGGCCGTGGTCCTGTACCCCAGCGAGGAGATACGCAGGGTCGTCGAGGCTGCGGGCATCCCGGCGGACGTGCGCCTCCTGAAGAGGGGGGAATGCGTCGCGGCGGGCGCGGTCCTCACGAGCAGCGGGACGATGTCGATGCACTGCGCCCTCGCCGGGATCCCCGGCGCGATCGCGTACTGCACCGACCCCCTCACGTACCTCCTCGGCCGCTGGATCGTCCAGATCCCCTACCTCGGCATCGCCAACATCATCCTCGGGGAATCGATGTACCCGGAATACATCCAGGAGCAGGCCACGGCCGCGGCGCTCGCGCGCGAGCTCCTCTCCTGCGTCAGCGACGCCGCGCGCCGCGCGCGCACGGCCGCCCAGTCCGCGCAGCTGAGGGCGATGCTCGCGAATCCGCCCGGCGCGGACGAGTCCGGATGGCTGGCGGCGAACCTGCCGTAGCCGCCCCTCAGGGGGCGGCTCCCTGGCCCTCCGGTCCCCGTCCCCGTACCGCGGGGCCCGGGCCCTCGGCCGAGGCCGGAGCCAGGTACCGCTGCAGGTGCTCCCAAAGCCCGTCGGCGCGCTCCGAGAGGATCGCCCTGCAGCGCGCGATCTCTTCCTCGCGGGCGGCCCGGTTCGCCTGCGCGATCTTCGCGAGGTCGTCCAGGTTGTAGAGGTAGACGTTCTCGAGGTCCGCCGCGGATGCCTCGACGTCCCTGGGGAGGGCGAGGTCGATGGCGAGGAGGGGGCGGGCCGGGCGCTTCCTCATCGCCGCCGCGATGGCCGACGCGGTCAGCACGGCCTCGGGCGCCGCCGTCGAGCACACGACGATGTCGAAATCCGCGAGACGTCTGTGGCGGTCGTCGAAAAGAACCGTCCCGGCGCCGAGGCCGGAGGCGACCTCGGCGGCCTTCTCGGGGCGCCGCCCCGCGACGGCGAGGTCGGCCGCGCCTCGGCTCTTGAACGCCTTGGCCGTGCCCTCGCCGATCTCCCCGGTCCCGAGGACGAGGACCCTCGCGTCGGCGAGGCTCCCGAAGATGTTGGCCGCGAGGTCGACGGCGACGTTGGCCACGCTCACGGTCCCCGAGGAGATCCCCGTGTGCGTCCGCACGTGCTTCGCGGCCTGGAACGCCTTCTGGAAAACGCGGTTCAGGACGGCGCCCGTGGTCCCGCTCGCCTGCGCGACCGCGTAGGCCTCCTTCACCTGGCCGAAGATCTCATTCTCGCCCAGGAGCTGCGAGTCGAGCCCGCTCGCCACCTCGAACAGGTGCAGGGCCGCCTCCCGTCCGGCGAGCCGGACCCGTATCCTCTGGAACTCCGCGGGGTCAAACCGCTGCCTGGCGCAGTAGGCCGCCTGCACGCGGTCGGCCGCCGTCCCGTCCAGGTCGACCCCGTAGAACTCGACCCGGTTGCACGTGCTCAGGACCGCGAACTCGCTCAGGCCCGCGACGCCCGCGAGGTCCGAGCGGATTGCCCCCTCGGACGAGAGGACCAGCCTCTCGCGGACCTCGAGGGGCGCATTGTGGTGGTTCGCGCTGATCGCGAACAGGGCCGGGCCGCTCATGGCGCGGCCCTCTCGGTGGGCTGAACGGCCTCGGGATGGCGGCTCCCGTC
>Ga0181537_10002555_pt1 | contig 15989 bp, 11 predicted proteins | sample PEATcosm2014_Bin_39_FD_119765 | JGI IMG/M metagenome (GOLD analysis project Ga0181537, IMG submission 119765) | Peatland microbial communities from MTU Mesocosm Facility, Houghton, MI, USA - PEATcosm2014_Bin23_10_metaG | ecosystem: Environmental > Terrestrial > Soil > Wetlands > Peat | place... | reverse complement strand
GAAGCGGTGCGCAGGCGAAACCGCGAATCCCGCCGCTCATGTCACCTCATCCGCCTTCGGCCGTCCCGCTGCGCGGTGACTTAAACCGAAGGGGTCGCTTTACGTCCATGTAAGCTTCAATGTGCCGCGTAGCATGGGGCGCATCACTGTCCGTGCCGGAGAATTTTTTGTCATGGGAGACAATCGCGATCAGAGCGACGACAGCCGTCGCTGGGGAGCGATTGCCCGCGACAGCATAATTGGCAAGTTCTGGTTCTAGAGCACGCTAACGCGCTGCCGACGCCGGGCCCGTCGCTTCGGCATGGAGAAGTCCAATAAGTTGGTGGCCTGGTGCTTTGCCAATGCGCATGCGGCTTAAAACACATCCAGGGTCGGAAACTGAGCGGTTCCTTGCAGGCAGGAGCACAGGAAGAAGGCCAGACCGACATCTCCGGTCCACAGCGAGTATCGGTAGCGGCCATAGCGCCGGTGATCGGCCTCGCATTGGCCGATCGCGTACATCGCGAACGCGCGTGCCCTCTCCAGCCATACCGGCTCCCCGGTCCGCAAATACAATTTCAGGAACGCGTAACCGTTGCCGGCCGTGCCGTGACAGAGGTTGGATCCCTTGCGCAGCGGCCCGGCATGCCAGGTCAGTTCACCTGCCTGGCGAAGCAGCACATCACAGTCAGTGCCGGGCATATCGGCGAGGCTGACTACGATCCCGGGCGCGCCGTGGCAGTGTTGCACCAGCCATCCGGCGCGGCCGTCTCGGGGAGCGCCAATGCTTTGGGGCCAGTTGCTCATGCCCTCGACCGTGCTGGAAGTGGCCTGCATCGCCTGCGCTACGCGCTGCTCCCACCAGCTCCAGTCCGATTGTGAGAGCAAGTGCCGGCCGCGAATCAGCGCGTAGGCATTGCCCGCAAAACCGTGCACCGCGCCGATCAATTGCGAGCGTTCACCATAGAGCAGCTGGCTCCACAGTTCACAGCCGAGGCGCTCATCCCTGCGCAGGGCCTGTCGCAGGCATTGCGCACCCTGGACAAACCGCTCCTGCCAGGAGGATTCGTTTGTCAACTCCTGCATTGTGAGCGCGAGCAACATCGTCCCCGGTGCGCCCCACATCAGCTCGAGCACGGGGTTATCCTGGTTGGCATCGATCGCTTGCGCGAGAAGACTCGCGGCTCTCTTGCTTGGCGAGAGCTTCCACGTCAGGTAAAGAATGCCGGCGTCTCCGCACAGCAGCCCGTAATTTTCGCAGGCAAAGCTGGCAATCGCGCGTCGATTATTCTCGAGCAGCGACGCCAGCGCCGGGGTGAAATCTGGTGCCCGCCCCACGCCCATGCGCTGCAGCTGATCGAGTCCCCAGATGACACCTGCGACCCCTGCATAAAGCATGTAGAGCACTTTGCCAGCATCGGGACTGTCCAGGGGATGCACCGGCCAGCCGGATCCGGATCGATAGCGATTGCAGGCGTCGGCGAAAATACGTTCAATGACCGAGCGCGCGAGTGCCGGGTCCCACGGCTGATCCGAGAGCGCCTCGTGCCGTTCAGGATCAAACAGCATGGCTACGGATGGGCAGCCAGCCAAATTTGCGCCTGGGTATCACCACCACCGGCCGCGGAACGCATCAGCTCGAGGCCACGGGCCGTATCCTGCTCCACTCCCCGCCCATTCAGATAGAGATTGGCCAGCTGGTACCGTGCACGCACCAGTCCGGCATCGCTCGCAAGCTGGTACCAATACGCCGCCTGCGCGTAGTCGCGTTCAACACCGAGGCCGCCCTCATACAGGGCGCCAATGTTGTTCTGGGCTTCGCGATGCTGATGGGCCGCCGCAATCCGATACCAGCGCATGGCATCTATGTTGTTGACGGGCTCGACATTGCCGTAGATCCAGCCAATCTCGTAGGCGGCATTCGGGCTGCCGAGATCGGCACTGCGCTCATACCAGAGCAGCGCGTCGCTTGGACTGTGCGGCACGCCAAGCCCCTGCAGGTAAGCCCAGCCGAGTGCGTTGAAGGCCGGCGGCACATTCTGAATCGCAGCACTTCGGTACCACTTCAGCGCCTGAGCGTTGTCTTGCCTCACGCCCAGGCCGTAGGCATAACAGTCGCCGATATTGGCCTGTGCGTAGCTGTTGCCCAGATCGGCCGCCCGTCGAAAATGATCAAAGGCCACGCGGTGATCTTGCGCGACGCCCAGAGCCCGCTCATACAGGATACCGAGCCGGTTCAGAGCACCGGCGCGGACCGCCGGGGCGGTGGCACTGGCAGCACGGCCATAGGCCTCGCGCGCCGCGCGGTAGTCTCCGGCGTGGAAGGCCGTGTCACCGGCCTGGATGGCAGGATCTGACTGCGGCTCGGACAGGGGCTCGTCCTGAATCTCCAGCCGGGTCGCTGCGAACGCCCACTGCGTCGCCAGCAGATCAAGCGCACTGCTCCACGCCAGCCAGATGGCTCCCAGGGCGACCCATCTTGTCGTTGCTGCTACCAGCTGCACTCCTGGCCGCTGTGATCAAGCCATCGCCCCGAGTCGCGCAGTCCCAGGCGCTCGATGACCCGGTACATTCCGGTCACGCTCTGGGTCGCGCTGAGTGGCGCATTGGAGCCACCCATGTCGGTGCGAACCCAGCCGGGTGTGAGCAGGACACAGCTGATGTTGCGCGGCTTCAACTCGATGGCAAGCGTGCGCATCACCATGTTCACTGCGGCCTTGGAGACACGGTAGCCCAGGTTCCCGCCGCTGGCATTACCACTCAATGAACCCAGATCACTGCTGACCGTGACGATCAGCCGGCGCGCGCTCGCTGCCAGATTCTCGACCAGGGCTTCGCTCAGCATCAATGGTCCAAGCGTGTTGACACGCAGCATCTCCATAACGGCCTCGGGATCGTTGTGTTCCGGATGTCCGGCGACCAGGCGGCCCGCATTGTTGATCAGGAGGTCGACGGCGCGGCCCTTGAGCGCCGCGGCGAGCGCCTTGACTGAGGCCACCGAACCGACGTCGAGCTCACAGATCTCTATGCCGGGAATCTCTGTCAGTGCGCCAGCCTGCCGCGGGTCGCGGCAGCCCGCGAGCACGTTAGAGCCTGCGGCCGCGAACTGGCGCGCGAACTCCAGACCCAGGCCGCGATTGGCCCCTGAAATTAGCACCGTACTCATAGATGAACACCCCCCCCGTCCTGTTATGGCATCTGCTGCGCCTAGCGGCTCTCAGCTACATCGAGCTTCTGGCTTCCCACAACTCCGGGAAGAATCGCAGACGCAGCGCCTTGGCCAGGTAGCTGACACCGGCCGTACCGCCAGTCCCCGGTTTGTAACCGATGATCCGCTCAACGGTCTTCATGTGCTGGAAGCGCCAGAGCTGGAATCGATGATCCAGATCCACCAGTCGCTCGGCAAGTTCGTACAGGTCCCAGTCTTTCTCCGCATTGTGATAAACGCCAAGCCACGCTCCCGTAACCTGCTTGCTGGCCACGTACGGTTGGGAGAAGTCACGCGCCAGCAGTTCGGATGGTACGCCGTAGCCGCGCCTCGATAGCAGCCGCAGGACCTCGTCATAGAGGCTCGGCGCATTGAGCGCCTTCAGCAGCGCGGCCTGAGCTACCGCATCACGGGTGTGAACGCGCACCATCTCCGCGTTCTTGTTGCCCAGCAGGAACTCGAGCAGTCGGTACTGATAGGACTGAAATCCTGAGGAACGGCCGAGCGAGTTGCGGAATGCTGCGTAGTCGGCCGGGGTCATCGTGGCCAGCACTTCCCACGCAGACATTAATTGCGCCTGAACGTGCGCGATGCGGCCGAAGCGTTTGAAGGAAGGTTCCAGCTCGTCGCGGCGAACGCACTGGAGCACACCTTCGAGCTCGTGACGCAGCAGCTTCATCCACAACTCCGAGACCTGGTGCACGATGATGAACAGCATCTCGTCGGTCGCCGGACTTTGCGGATGCTGGCACTCAAGGAGCTGGGGCAGGCGCAGGTACTCGCCATAGGAGAGCGAACTGCCAAGATCCCAGTGCACCTGCTCATCGCTCAGATCGACGCTACCGGCGTGCTCCTCGTCCACATTTTCCTCCGCACCGCTCATCAGCCGACTCCTTGCCCCAGCGAACTGACCGTCGCTACCCAATAGAGGCCTCAGCGGTGCCGGGCCGCCAGCGCCCAGCGCGGCACCTGCTGCCAGCCCTTGCCCAGTTCCCGATCCAGCAGCCGGAAGTCCGGCTCGTAGCGCTCCACGTGGGCCCAGAACATGGCCGAGTGATTCATGTGTCGCAGATGGGCCAGCTCATGCACCAGCAGATAGCGCAACACCTCAGGCCGCTGGAACAGTGCGCAGCAATTCAAGCTGACCGCGCCACCGGCGGTGCAGCTGCCCCAGCGCGTCCGCTGGCGGCGCACCTTGAAGTGGACCGGTATCGTCCCCATCTGCCCTGCCACCTCCGCCAGTGGCGCCATCAACTCGAGGCGCGCCCGCTCAATCAGCCAGGAGCGCAAGCTACGCAGCAACTGTGCCTGGTGCTCGCCATCGACGCCCAGTTGCAGGATGCCGGCCTGCCCCTGGCGCGGCTCACAGACTACCTGCACGCGCCCCGGTCGCACCTGAGCACCCGACTCGCAGTTCCAGAGCTGGCCGACCGCCGCAAAACCTATCTGTCGTGGCGGAAATGGCTCGGGCTCGCCCGGCTGCATCCGCGCCTGCTGACGCTCGATCCACTGGCGGTACCTGGCCACAAACGCACTGACGGTTGTCGCACTCGTGCGCAGCGGAACGACAATCTCGACCGAGCCGTCACGAAACACGCGCGCGGCAAGCCGTCGCGCACGCCGACTTTGTCGCACCTGCCATGCGCCGGCGTTGTCCGCGCTGTCCCACAGCGACAACTGCTGGATAGGTTCGTGTGGCGACTGCAGTGCCACACTTCGGGAAGTTTTCAACGGTTTGCGGCCTCCGCTCACCATGCGATCATAGCAGGAGCCTCGCACCTGCCCCCTAACGGAGACACTGGCGCCCTGGCCGCGCCCCAAGGCCCTCAACACCCCATGGATCTGATCGACATTGGCATCAACCTGACTCATGAAAGCTATGAGGCTGACCGTGAGGCGGTCATCGCGCGCGCCGCTGCCGCGGGCGTGAAACAGTTGATTGTCACGGGCGCAAACCTCGCTGGCAGTCTCGCGGCCGCCGCGCTCGCCGAGAGCCACGCGGGCGCGCTCTTTGCCACAGCCGGCGTGCATCCCCATCATGCCGATGGCTTCAGTGCCGAGACGCTGGGGCGGTTGCGTGAGCTCTTGCGTTCGCCGACGGTCGTGGCCGTCGGTGAATGCGGCCTGGATTACTACCGGAATTTTTCTTCACACCAGGGACAGCGACGGGCCTTCACCGCGCAACTGACGCTGGCCATTGAGTGCGGCAAACCGCTGTTCCTGCATCAGCGCGATGCGCACGAGGATTTTATCAGTATCCTGCGCGAGTACCGCACGGTACTGCCCCGAGGAGTGGCGCACTGCTTTACTGCCGGTGAGGCTGAACTCGAGGCATATCTCGAACTGGGACTGGCGATCGGGATCACGGGCTGGATCTGCGATGAGCGGCGGGGCCGCCACCTGCAATCCGTGGTGGCGCGCATTCCGGCCGGCCGCCTGCTGCTGGAAACGGACGGACCGTATCTGCTGCCGCGGGATCTGAAGCCAGCCCCGCCGGGACGCCGCAATGAACCGATGCTGCTGCCGCACATTGCCGCCGCGGTCGCTCAGTACCGGGGTGAAAGTCTGCAGGAGTGTGCCGCGCATACCAGCGCGGCCAGCCGCGGCCTGTTTGGGCTGCCGCTGCCCTAGACAGCCGGTCTCGGATCGCTCAGCCGGCTCGGAATGCAGGCGGCGCGCAACTGATCCCACTCGCCTTGCCAACGCGCCAGCAGCGCGGCCACGGCGTTGCGGTCCACGGCCGGATACTCCGCGAGCAATGAATCGAGCATCAGCGTGAATCGCGGCAAACCCTTGGGAAACAATGCACCGCTCATGAACAGGATCCGGCCATCCACCGCCAGCTCCGAAACCAGCGCACGCACCGCAGCGAGCCGATCATAGAGCGCGGTTTGTGGGTTGACGAAGGTGAAACGCCGCCCGCGCTGCATCACGGTCCATTCATTCATCTGGTCGCCGCCGAAGATGTTGCCGACCACATAGCGCAGGTCAATGATCACCACTCCGCGCGCCGTCAGCAGCAGGAAATCCACGTGCAGCCAGCCACCCTGGCCGTCCGGCACCAGCACGTCGCGCAGGTAATCAAACGAACTGCCGGTGACCGCAGCGAGCAGGATCTTGCGGGCCCGCATGCGCCGGTACCCGCGCCACAGCAGCACCAGGCCGGTGATCAGTGCCGCCGCACCAAACAGGTAGGCGATCGTCTCCAGATCGAGTGACGGCAAGGTGAATGGCAGCGGCGGTATCTCGAACGGTTTCATGGAGTTCCTAGAGCCTCGCCCGGAGCGCCGCCAGTGTCGGGTCGATCTCCGTGAATTGCGAGCCTCGTTCGAACAAGCGCGCGAGGTTCTCAGGCACCGGGACTGGTGCGCCGATCAGTGGCGCCACGATCTCGGCAAACTTGGCCGGGTGTGCTGTTGCGACCAATACCCAGGGACCGGACTGGCGCTGTTCGAACGGTAATCGCGCCCAGGCTTCGGCAGCCACCGCGGTGTGCGGGCACCAGATCACACCAAGACGCTCATAATCAGTGCGAATCCGGGCGCTGATCGCCGCATCGTCGATAGAGACGGCGCTGAGCGCGCCCCGCAGCTGCGCAATATCAGGGTACATCGATCGCAGGCGCTCCAGGTTGCTCGGGTTGCCGACATCCATAGCCGAGGCGAGCGTTGCGATGCTCGGGCGAACGTGCAGCGTGCCGTCGGCGAAGTAGTCCGGAACGGTCCTGTTGGCGTTATGCGCCAGGACAATCCGGTCAATGGGTGCCCCCATGCGCTTCGCCCACACGCAGGCGGTCGCGTTACCAAGGTTTCCGCTCGGAATCACGAATGAGGCCGCGCCGCGGCCGCGCCGCGCTACGGCGAGACTCGCCGCAACGTAGTAGACCGCCTGCGGCAACAGACGGCCAAGGTTGATGCTGTTGGCTGAAGAAAGCTCCCATTCGGCGCGCAGCCCAGGGTCAAGGAAAGCTTGCTTGACGAGCCGCTGGCATTCATCGAACGTACCACGCACCGCAAGGCTGCGCACATTGTCTCCCCAGCAGGTCAGCTGCTGCTGCTGGGTCGGCGACACGAGCCCCAGCGGGAACAGTACCGTCACCTCAATGCCTGGCTGGCGGTGAAAGGCTGCGGCAACCGCACCACCTGTATCACCCGAAGTAGCGACCAGGATCTGCAGCGGGCGCCGTGTACCCACGCGCAGCCGTGCGAAACTGGCGGCCAGAAATCGTGCGCCGAAGTCCTTGAAGGCGGCCGTCGGGCCATGGAAAAGCTCCAGGACCGACAGCAGCCCGTCAGCCTCCAGCGCGCGCAGCGGTGCTGGAAAGTTGAAGGCTGCGGCGGTGATCTGCGGTAGCGCTGCGGCCAGTGGATCGGATTCGGCAAAGGGCGCCAGGAACTTTGCCGCCAGACTCGCCAGCGAATCAGTCTCGCCCAGGAGCTCAAGATCGGCGGTCGGCCAGCGTTCGGGCAGGTACAGTCCACCCTCGGGTGACAGCCCCTGGATCAGTGCCGTACTTAGATTGACGCGCTGCTCAGGATCACGGGTGCTGATAAACCTCATCAGTCCACCACGTGGGCGCCAAGCGGCTCGATCGCCGAGATCCAGTGATCGGCCTCCAGTCCGTTATGGGAGAACTCGACCACCATCGCCTCGCGCACCGCCATCACGTGCGTCTCAAGGCTCCACGCAAATACCGTCGGACCAGCACCGGAGATCGAGCAGCCGAGCGCACCAGCGGAAATTGCAGCGCGCCGCACGGCGTTGAACCCGGGAATCAGCGCCGCACGCTGCGGCTCGATCACGACGTCTTCGAAGGATTCACGCACCATATCAAGATCATTTGTGTAGCAGCCTGATATGAAGCCGGCGAGATTCGCGGTCTGCCACACGAAGTCCTTCATCGCCACTGAGCCGCGCAGGATCGCGCGCGCCTGGCGCGTCGACAAGAACATATGCGGGTGCACGATCGCCGCGCGCACAGTGGGCGGCACCGGGATCTGCTTGACCCGTGGCTGATCGATGCCCACCGTCAGCACCAGGCCACCGTAGAGCGATGGAGCAATGTTGTCGACGTGCAGCGAGCCACTGGCGACCTTTTCGCCCTGCATCGCAAACTTGAGCAGCTCAAGTGGCGAGCGTGGCTCATCGAGCAGCGCGTTGGCAGCAACGACGGCGGCGACAGCTGACGCGGCGGAACCGCCCAGCCCGGAAGCCAGCGGAATGCCTTTATCCAGTTCCAGTTCGAATCCAAAGCTCAAGGAGAGCGCGCTCTGCATGGCCTCGAGCGCACGCCCGGCGGTGTTCTGTGCCGGATTCAGCGGCAGGTCGCGAACGACGCCGCGAATCGCCTTGATCCGCACGCCGGGTGTATCCGTACGCCGCACGGTGGCGCGATCACCGATGGCGTTCACGGAGAATCCGAGGATGTCGAATCCGATCGCGACGTTGCCTACCGAGGCCGGCGCAAACGCTGTGGCAACAGTTCGACTACTCAAATTCGTGCTCCCAGATAGGCCGCGAGCCGCAGTAGATCCGCGAACACACCCCCGGCCGTGACCGCGGGACCCGCACCTGGCCCCTGCACGATCAATGGATTATCGCAATAGCGTTCGGTGGCGAAGCGCACCACGTTGTCGGTCAAGGCGATGTTAGCAAAGGCGTGCCTGGACTCGAGTTCCACCAGACCTACGGTGGCGCTGCCATCAGCGGACACGCGACCGACGTAGCGCAGTACGCGCTGGCGCTCACGCGCCTGCTCGAAGCGCTCGCGCATGGCAGCATCGAATTTCGGCAGCTGCGCCAGGAAGTCTTCGCTGCTGCCACCAGCCAGGCTGTCCGGCACCAGCGATTCGACCTGCACGTCGCTGAGTTCCAGCTTCAGGCCCATCTCGCGCGCCAGGATGATGAGTTTGCGGGCGACGTCAGTACCGGACAGGTCATCACGCGGATCCGGCTCGGTGTAACCGCGTTGCTTGGCATCGCGCACGATCGCCGAGAAAGGCGTCTGCCCGTCGTAGACGTTGAACAGATAGGCCAGTGTCCCGGAGAAGATGCCCTCGATCGCCGTGAGCTGGTCGCCGGTCTCGCGCAGATCGCGCAGCGTCTGGATCACCGGAAGTCCGGCACCCACCGTGGCTTCGTAGAGATAGTGTGCGCCGCTGCTGCGGCGCGCCGCCTTGAGGCTCTCGTAGTAGGCGAACGAGCCACTGTTGGCCTTCTTGTTGGGCGTCACAATATGCGCGCCGGCACCAAGCCAGCGGGCATACTGATCGGCAATGCTCTGGCTGGCGCTGCAATCGAGCAGCACGGTATGCGGCAGGTAGTCGACCCGCAGATGGCGGAAAAAGCGCTCCAGGTCAGCGCTTTCGGCGCCGATCTCGGACTCCTGGCGCCATTGAGCCAGATCGATTCCGCTGTCGCTCAGTTTCATCTTCCTGGAACTGAGTATCCCGCGCACCCGCAGATCAATATTGAACTCGCGCGCGAGGCGTTGGCGCTGCGAAGCGAGCTGCTCGAGCAGCACCCGACCGACCGTGCCGGGGCCGATCAGCCCGATTGAAAGCGTGTGCGGGGACAGATAGAAGCGCGCATGCACCGAGCGCAGTGCGCGCGCAGCGTGCCGTCCTTCGACAACCACCGAAATATTGCGCTCCGAAGCACCCTGGGCGATGGCGCGGACGTTTACGTGCGCGCTGCCGAGCGCGTTAAAGACCTTGCCTGCCACACCCGGCATACCGGCCATGCCGTCACCGACGACCGCCAGAATGGCCAGATCCGTCGTGACCTCGACACTCTGAATCTGGCCGTCGGCCAGTTCACGCGCAAAGGCAAGCGACAGCAGTTCGCGGGCACGTTCGGCCTGTTCGGCCGGTATCGCGCAGCAGATCGAGTGCTCGGAACTGCCCTGCGAGATCAAGATCACCGAGATATCGCGTTCGCGCAGCGCCCCGAACAGTCGGTATGCGGTGCCGGGAACGCCGATCATGCCCGCGCCTTCGAGGTTGATCAGGGCAATGTTCTCGATGCTGGTGATGCCCTTGACGGGCTGGTCAGACTCCGGACGCGCACAAATCAGCGTCCCGGGCTTCTCGGGCGCAAAGGTATTGCGGATCCAGATCGGAATATCGCGGCCGACGGCCGGCGCCATCGTCTGGGGGTGGATAACCTTGGCGCCAAAGTAGGCCAGTTCCATCGCTTCGCGGTAAGAGAGCGCGCTGATGACCTGCGCATCGGGAACCCGGCGCGGATCGGCCGAAAGCACACCGTCGACATCAGTCCAGATCTGGATTTCAGCCGCCTCCAGCAGTGCGCCGAAAATCGAGGCCGAGAAGTCACTGCCGTTGCGCCCGAGCGTGGTCTGGATGCCGGCCGGATTGGTGGCGATGTAGCCAGTGATCACGAGCGTCTGTGAGCTCGCATCGATCTGTGAGCGGGTCTTCTCGGTCGAGACATCCCACTGCACGTGCGGCCCCAGCGGTCCCCACTCGACAATCACGCAGGCGCGGGCATCGAGCCACTGGATGCCGCGACGCTGCTGGCGCTGCTGCAGGTACTGCGTGAACAGCCGCGTTGACCAGATCTCCCCGTAACCCGAGACCTTGTCGCGAATAGTCCGGTCCGCGGTGCGCATCACCTGCGTGGTCTTGAGCACGCTGCCAAGCACGGCGCAGTCGCTGTCAAATTCGCCGAGGTAGCTGGCCACCGCGGCCGCAGGCAGCAGGCTGGCCGCAATCTGTGCGTGTCGTGCGCGGATTGCAGCCAGGTTCGCTTGCCAGTCGCCCGACTGTTGCTCGGCCTGCTTGACCAGATCGAGCAGCGCGTCCGTCACGCCTTTGCAGGCTGAGAGCACGACCGCCAGTCGTTCACGGGGCTGCGATTCCAAGATGGAGGCCACGCGCTCGAAGCAGGCGGCGTCGGCAACACTGGATCCACCAAATTTATGTACGACCCAGGCGCGGGGGTCTGATGGGCTCATCGAGGACTACTTCTGGCACGAAAAACCCACGAACTCTACTGACCGGTTGCGCGTCCCGCAAGCGAGCTTTCTTATGCACCCATGCCCTGGTGGGCGCAGCCGCCGGGCTTGCGCTCGGCACACTGGCCTTGGCTGGCCGTGCAGCCTGCGGAAGCGGGCCAAACCTGGCCCCAAACCCGGTACCGGCGGACCCGCCCTACTGCACCAATCCGGCCTGGATCTCCTCCTGCGAGATCAGCCGCACCGGCACCGGCGCCACCCGCCAGATCTCTTCGCAGTACTCGCGAATCGTCCGATCGGAGGAAAACCGGCCGGAACGCGCCACGTTCAGGATCGACATGCGGGTCCAGTGCTCGGCGTTGAGCCATGAGGTGCTGATCTGCTGCTGGCAGTCGGCGTAGGCCTGATAGTCAGCCAGCACCAGGTAGGGATCGTGGTAGAGCAGATTGTCGATCAGCGGACGGAACTGTTCGGCGTTGCCACGGGAGAAGAAGCCGCTGCGCAGCAGATCAATCACCTCGCGCAGCTCCGGGTTAGTCTGGTACCACTCATAGGGCCGATAGCCCGATCGCTGCAGCGCCACCGCTTCCGCGGCCCGCAACCCGAACATGAAGAAATTCTCCGCGCCTACCGCATCGTAGATCTCGATGTTGGCGCCATCCATCGTGCCGATCGTGAGCGCACCATTCATCTGGAACTTCATGTTCCCCGTCCCCGAGGCTTCCTTGCCGGCCAGAGAAATCTGTTCGGACACATCTGCCGCCGGGTAGATCTGCTGCGAGTTGGTGACGTTGAAATTCGGCAGGAACACGACCTTGAGCCGCTCGCGCACGCCCGGATCGCGATTGATCAGTTCGCCGACCGCCGTGATCAGTCGAATGATCAGCTTGGCCAGGTAGTAGGCGGGCGCCGCCTTGCCGGCGAACACGAATACCCGTGGTGGCAGGTCAAGCGAGGGCTGGGTCTTGAGCCGATGATAGAGCGCGATGATGTGCAGGATGTTGAGGTGCTGGCGCTTGTACTCGTGGATACGCTTGACCTGGATGTCGAAGACTGCATCCGGGTCTACCAGCACGCCGGTTCGCTCACGAATCACACCGGCGAGCGCCACTTTGTTGGCACGCTTGATGGCGCGCCATTCCTGCTGAAAGGCCGCGTCACCGGCCAGCGGCTCAAGGCGCTGCAGTTCCTCGAGGTTGCGGATCCAGCCCTCGCCAACCCGGGCAGTAATGGCCGCGGCCAATCGCGGGTTGGCCAGCACCATCCAGCGGCGCGGCGTCACGCCATTGGTCTTGTTGCTGAACTTCTCGGGCCAAAGATCATGAAAATCGCGCAACACGTCGCTGCGCAGCAATTCCGTGTGCAAAGCCGCGACGCCATTGATCGCATGGCTGCCGACGCTTGCCAGGTGGGCCATACGCACTGAACGCTCGCCACCCTCGTCAATGAGTGAGAGCCGGCTGATACGTCCCTCATCCCCAAAGAAGGCCATGCGTACCTTTTCCAGAAAGCGGGCATTGATCTCGTAGATGATCTCCAAATGCCGCGGCAGCAGGCGGCCGAACAGGTCCAGCGGCCAGCACTCGAGCGCCTCGGGCAGCAGCGTGTGGTTCGTATAGGAGAAGGTCCGGGTGGTAATCGACCACGCGAGCGGCCATTCCATCGCCAGTTCATCGACCAGTAGTCGCATCAGTTCGGCCACGGCGACCGAGGGGTGGGTGTCATTGAGCTGAATTGCGAACTTTTCGTGGAAGTGCTCGGCCGGAATCTGCTGGGTGCGGATAATCCGCAGCATGTCCTGCAGCGAACAGGATACAAAGAAGTATTGCTGCTCGAGTCGCAGCTCCTTGCCGCGGACCTGTTCGTCGTTCGGGTAGAGCACCTTGGTGAGATTCTCGGAGCTGACTTTCTGGTTCACTGCACCGTAGTAGTCACCGCGGTTAAATACCGAGAAATCGAAGGACTCCGGAGCCTCGGCACGCCATAGACGCAGCGTGTTGGCGGTATTGTTCTTATAACCCAGGATCGGCGTGTCGTATGGCACGCCGTTGACGATCCGGTTAGGAACCCAGCGGCTGAAGGTACGCCCCCCGGGATCCGTGGCGCGTTCGGTGTGGCCACCGAACTTGACCTCAACGGCCCACTCGGGACGCACCAACTCCCAGGGGTTGCCGTAGCGCAGCCATTTGTCCGTGCGCTCGACCTGCCAGCCATCAATGATGTCCTGCTGGAATATCCCGAATTCGTATCGAATGCCGTAGCCGAGGGTCGGGATCTGCAGCGTGGCCAGTGAATCGATGAAGCAGGCGGCGAGTCGGCCCAGGCCGCCATTGCCGAGGCCGGGCTCATCCTCGTGGCGCAGCAGTTCATCCAGGTCCATGCCAAGTTCTGAGACCGCCTGGCGGACAGTCGATTCAATGCCCAGATTGATCAGGTTGTTACCCAGATGCGGACCCATCAGGAATTCGGCCGACAGGTAGGCCACGGTGCGTGAACCCTGGGCCGTGTAGGCTGCCGCGGTGCTGATCCAGCGATGCAACATTCGGTCACGCACCGCGAACGCCAGCGCCATGTAGTAATCCGTCTTGGTGGCCAGGGCCGGGAACTTGCCCTGGATGTAGAACAGGTTGTCCAGAAACGCGTGCTTGAGCGCCTCCTTGGAAAACCCGATGCGGTCATCGACCAGCGGGCTACTTGCAGGGATTTCGGTCTTTGTCATGGCGCCAATCGATCCCCTCGGGAAATTGTAGTCCGGGCCGCCGTTGCCGATCGGCGCCCCCGCGCCCGATATGTGCAAGATCTGTGCTTGGGCCAGAGCACAATTGCCGGCCCAATCAAGGCTGCTTGTGCGCCGTACGGTGGCATGCGGGACGGCCGGGCGCCCTATCGGGGGGCGCGCCGCGGGCCACCGGCCGCAGCCGCGAGTGCCTCCAAGGAGCGAGTATCGCCCCGGCGGAGCCCTCGGGACGCGTTAATTTGAACTGAATCTGGGATCAACTGTCGCTATGCTATGAGGTTAGCCATCCCCGGATGCCCCGTGGATGGTTTTTTCGTGCTGCGGGTACGTCTTAGGAGAGTCGATTTGAGGTTCAAGGTCTTTGCACTGCGATCGAGCGTATCCCGCACCCTTCTGGTGGGTGCAATCTGGGCAGCACTCAGCGGCTGCAACAGCAGCACGGTTGGCACAACGATCACTGGCGTTGCGGGCAACGCCAGTGAAATAGCCATAACGACCAGCACCGGGTCTACGACCGTGCTGGCTGACGGCGAAATCGTGATCGCGGCGACGGTGGAGAATGATCCGACCAACGCGGGCGTAAAGTGGTCGATTACACCCTCCTCCGGCTATGGCACGCTCAGCGAGCAAACCAATTACGAGGTCCTCTACACCGCACCGCCAAATACGTTTGTGGGGACGATTACGCCGGTAATCACGGCGATCTCGATCGCCAATCCACTCTATTACGCCAATGCAGTGCTGGTCGTCGACGGCCGACCCGTGATTCCACCGACCACGCTGTTCCCGGCGTATGTCGGCGAGCCCTACGGTGCGACGATCCATGTCGATGGTGGCGAGCCGCCGTTCACCTGGACGCGGGTGGATACGGCCACACTCCCGGCTGGCCTGTCCCTGACCACCACGACTGCATCCTATGTGACCATTACCGGCACTCCGACAGCGGCTACGACGGTCGGACAGCCCGTGTTGCTGCAGTTTCAAGTCACCGATTCAATTCCGCTGACAGCAACCTCGGGCTACATCGCCCTGAGCGTCAATCCGACCACCAAGTGCATTCTTGGCAGTCCGCCGGCCGCGGGCAACGGGTCGACCCAATACGCTTTCCTGGAGACCGGCTTTCTCAGCGGCAAGTCCGATACACGCATTGGCAGTATCAATTTCACCTCCGAAGGCGGCGCCACGGGCATCGTAGAGGCGCGCTTTGCGAGCACCTCCTTCGTAGGCTCAGCGGCCCAGGCCGTCACCGGCAGCTGCACTGATCGCGAACTGAACAATGGACGGATCACGCTCACTGGATATGGGACACCGAGTTACTCCTTTGCAGTCACGAACACCTTCAGCGACGGTTTGCTGCAGCTCACCAGCGGTTCTGATGCCGAAACCGGCGAAGGGCCCCTGCTGCAGCAGGACGTTGCCGCATTTACGCCCGCGACGTTTGCCGGTGCAACCTTTGAGTTTGGCCTTTATGGCACCAATTCCGCAGGCGACCATATCGGGCTGATTGGCCAGATGAGCTTCGATTCATTCGCTGCCTCGGCCACGGGTCTGCTCGACTCGAATGATCCGGCATTGCCCCAGGTGGCAGTGCCACTCACGGTCACCACGATCACGGCACCCGACCCGGTCACCGGTCGAGGCACGATGAATGTGTCGGCCGGGACGCTGAATCTCACGCTGGTCTACTACATCGTCAATTCCAACAAGCTGCTGGTGATGGACGACGACTCGACCGCCTCGGTGCCACGCGTGGCCGGGTACCTGACGCGCCAGGGCTACCTGACCGGCGCCGCGCCGCCATTCACCAACGAGGCGCTCGGCGCGCGCTCGCCCGCCGTGTTCAGCCTGACAGGCATCGCCGGCACTGTCCTGCCGACGGCCGTCCTCGGACTGGGCCGACTCTCGGGCGCGTGGCCCGCCTCACCCGGCGATACCCTGAACGGCACACTCAATGTTGGTTTGGACGAAACGATCCAGGCCACGGATGTGATTGGCGAGTTCTTCCCGGGTGCCCCCTACTCGGTGAGCGCCAACGGGCGCGCGGTGCTGAGCTTCGTGGATGCGCTCACCGCCACGACGCGCCAGTTCGT
>Ga0181537_10002554_pt1 | contig 15998 bp, 16 predicted proteins | sample PEATcosm2014_Bin_39_FD_119765 | JGI IMG/M metagenome (GOLD analysis project Ga0181537, IMG submission 119765) | Peatland microbial communities from MTU Mesocosm Facility, Houghton, MI, USA - PEATcosm2014_Bin23_10_metaG | ecosystem: Environmental > Terrestrial > Soil > Wetlands > Peat | place... | reverse complement strand
TGTCGCCGCCGGCATTGGCAAGCCCGATGATCTTTGCTTTCGAGGCCTGCGCTTGCAGCAAATAGGAAGAAAAATCGCTGGTGTTGAGCGGGTGGGCCACAGCGCCCAGCACCTTGCCGCCATTGGCGAGCACGACAGCCGTGGTGTCGCGTTCGAGCGCATGTCCAAACGCATAATCGGAAGTCAGAAAGAACCAGGTGTCGCCGCCGGTTTTCACCAAGGCCTTGCCGGTACCGTTGGCCAGCATCCAGGTATCGTAGGTCCAATGAATAGTGTCGGGCGAGCATTTCGGTCCGGTCAGATCGGAGGACGCGGCGCCGGACACGATGAACACCTTGTTCTTCTCGCGTGCCACCTCATTGACCGCCAGCGCCACACCCGAATTCGGCACGTCGACGATCATGTCGACACCGTCGACGTCAAACCATTGGCGCGCGAGGTTCGAGCCGACATCCGGCTTGTTCTGCATGTCGCCACTGACCAGCTCCACGGCGAGTCCATGAGCCGCCGGGTTGAAATCGTCCACCGCGAGCTTCGCGGCGGTGACCGATCCGGGGCCGCCGAGGTCGGCATAGAGGCCCGACATGTCGCTCATCACACCGATCTTGACCTTGGTCACTTGCGCCTGCGCCGCCGTCGTCAGCAACGCAGCCGTCGCAAATGCCAGGCTGGCTATTAATTTCATTGGCTACCTCCCTTGGCCGCGTGGGCCGTTCTCTCGCCTATATCAAACTTCCGCGAAGTTCCCTATCAATTGCTGCTCACCAGCGGACAATTGTCGTCCTTCATCGGACGGAACGCCTCATCTGCCGGAATGGTGGCGCGCAGCTTGTAAACGTCGCCCGGATATTTGGATTCTTCCGGCGACTTCACTTCGAAGAGGTAGGCCGGGTGAATCTTGCGGCCGTCGGCGCGGATCGTCCCCTTGCCGAACACCGGATCATCGGTCGGCAATTCCTTCATCTTCGCGACTTCAGCCTTGCCGTCGGCGTTGCTTTTGAGCGCGGCCACCGCCTTGAGATAGTGCAGCGTCGCCGCATAATCGCCCGCTTGATTCATGTTTGGAAATTTGCCCGGCCGCGCGATCTGCCAGCGTTTGCTCCAGGCGCGGGTCGTATCGTTCATGTCCCAATAAAAGGTCTCGGTCAGAACCAGACCTTGCGCGACCTTCAGCCCAAGCGCCTCGACGTCGCCAATGTAGAACAACAGCGCGGCAAAATGCTGTCCGCTGGCCGCGATGCCGAACTCGGAGCCCTGCTTGATGGAGTTGATGGTGTCGCCGCCGGCATTGGCGAGTCCAATGATTTTGGCCTTCGAAGCTTGCGCCTGCAACAGGAACGAAGAGAAGTCTTGGTTGTTCAGCGGATGGCTCACGCTGCCGAGGACCTTGCCGCCGCTGGCCAGGACAACCGCGGTGGCGTCGCGTTCAAGCGCATGCCCGAATGCATAATCCGACGTCAGGAAGAACCACGTATCGCCGTCTGCGGTTTTCGCCAGTGCGCCAGCGGTACTATGGGCCAGCATCCATGTGTCATAAGTCCAATGCACGGTATTGGGCGAGCATTTCGGTCCGGTCAGATCGGAGATGGCCGCGCCGGAAACCAGCAATACTTTGTTTTTCTCCCGCGCCACTTCGCTCACGGCCAGCGCCACCCCGGAATTTGGGACGTCGATGATTGCGTCAACTCCGTCGACGTCGAACCACTGTCGGGCGATATTGGCGCCGATATCCGGTTTGTTTTGGTGATCGGCGCTTAAGATATCTACCGTCATGCCGTGGGCGGCCGGATTAAAATCGTCCACCGCCATTTTGACCGCCGCCACCGACCCCGCGCCGTTATCATCGGCGTAAAGGCTGGACATATCGGTGAGCACGCCGATCTTGACGTTGATAGTCTGTGCTTGCGCCAATCCCGTGATCAGTGTCGCGGCTACAAATGCCGTTCCGGCGGCAAACTTCATCGCCTCCTCCCTTTGCTTGGGCGTTTGCCCTTTTGTTCAATATATCAAACGCCGAGATATTCGTGCAGCTTCCCCATATTGGCCTTTAGTTCAGAGGTAGAGAATTCATCGACGATGCGGCCGTGCTCCATGACGTAATGGCGATCGGCCACAGTAGCGGCGAAGTTGAAATTCTGCTCGACCAGCAGAACCGTGAAGCCCTGCGCCTTGAGCATGCCAATCGTCTCGCGGATTTGCTGGATGATGACGGGCGCCAGACCTTCGGTCGGCTCGTCGAGCAACAACAGGCGGGCGCCGGTGCGCAGAATGCGTGCAATCGCCAGCATCTGCTGCTCGCCGCCGGACAGTTTGGTGCCTTGGCTTGAGAGCCGATCGCGCAAGTTCGGAAACAACGCAAAGATGCGGTCGAGGTCGAGCCCGCCCGGGCGCACCCGCGGCGGCAATAACAAATTCTCGCGCACATCGAGGCTCGCGAAAATCCCGCGCTCCTCAGGACAGAAGGCAATACCGGCGCGCGCGATCGCGTCCGACGGCAGCGTAGTCAATTCGCGCCCGCCGAAGCGGACCGAGCCGCTCCGCTGCGTAACAATGCCCATGATCGATTTGAGCGTCGTGGACTTGCCAACACCATTACGGCCAAGCAGCGTCACCACCTCGCCGGCCTGCACCTCGAAGGTGACGCCGTGCAAAATGTGGGATTCGCCGTACCAGGCTTCGAGCCCCTTCACAGCGAGCATGGCGCGTGAATCCGGCGAGCCTTTCTCAAGCATGGCCGGTTCCGAGATAGGCTTCGCGCACGGCCGGGTTGGCGGACACTGTTTGATAATCGCCCTCCGCCAAGACCTGGCCGCGGGTGAGCACGGTGATGCGGTCGCACAGATTGGCGACGACGGAAAGATTATGCTCGACCATCAGTACCGTGCGGGTGGCGGCGGCGGTTTTGATCAGCGCACTGATACGGGCGATGTCTTCGTGTCCCATGCCGGCCGTCGGCTCGTCGAGCAGCAGCAGCAACGGATCGAGTGCGAGCGTGGTCGCCAGTTCCAGCGCGCGCTTACGGCCGTAGGGTAGCTCGACGGCGAGCACATTGGCATAAAGCGTAAGGCCGACATCGGCGATCAGTGTCATGGCGCGCTCGTCGAGCGCGTGCAGCACCCGTTTCGAGCGCCAGAAATCGAACGAACCGCCGCGCCGGCGCTGCAAGGCGATGCGCACGTTCTCGATCACCGTCAAATGAGGAAACACCGCCGAGATCTGAAACGAGCGCACCAGGCCGAGCTGCGCGACGTCGGCTGGATCAAGCGCGGTGATGTCGCGGCCGTCGAACACGATGCGGCCTCGCGTTGGGCTCAAGAATTTGCTCAACAGGTTAAAGCACGTGGTCTTGCCGGCGCCATTGGGCCCGATCATGGCATGGATACTGCCGCGCGTGACGCGCAGATTGACTGAGCGCACCGCGACAAAACCGGCAAAATCCTTGGTCAAATCCTCGGCTTCGAGGACGGCATCACCTGACACAACTTTTCCCCCACCTCTCTCATTCTCCGATAATTGCCGCGCCGGCGTAAAGAGAACAAAGCGCGCGAATTGCTCACGATTGGAGCGATGGCAAGCTGGATTCGAGCGCTTAAACGCGATGACCCGCCCGGTGGGGACGAACCGGGCGGGTCTGAAAGATCGGCGCTGGCATCAGGGGAAGAAGCCGGCCGATGGCGGCTTTAGGCGCCACCTTTTATTCGTCGCGGCAAAGGCGGAAAGGTTCAACGCAGAAAATCCCCTGTTTGCAATCGGATAAGCCGAGGCAAGCGATGAGAAAAGGGAGCCTATTCGTCGGCGTCCGCCGTCTCGACGATGCGCTCCCGACGCATACGCTGCACGATGCGCACGAGTTCCTCCTTGGCCAAAGACGTCACACCGAGCCGCACTTTATAAACCCCGCCCGGCGTCGGACCGTCGACCAGAGTGGCCTGATAGTCTTGCAGGAAATTGGTGATTTCGCCGGCGTTCGCCTGACGCACGAAACGCACCGTGGCAAACGTGCCATGGTGTTCGCCGCTCAAGCCATAGCCTGAAATCTCACTTTGCGGCTTGGTGAAGATGTCGACCAGCATGAAGCCTTGCAATGCGATCGCCAGTACCGCGAATGATGCCGCCATCGCCAGCGTTCGCGGCGAGAGATTGGCAAAATAGCCGGTCAGCCAGTTAGCGATTGCGCCGGGCACGCGCTTTCGCGCCGTCTCGGCGTCGATCGATGCCATCAGCCGATCGAGCACACGCGGCGGCGGCGCGCCAAGCGTCTCATTGAAGTGAATGGTTTCGGAAAATTCCTCACGAACGAGATCCACCTGCCGCGCCAGATCGGCATCGTTGCGCAACGCCTCCTCGACGCGCTGGCGGTCACGGCGGCGCAGCGTGCCGGCCGCGTACCAAGGCAGCAGCATTTCCAATTCCGTCGGTTCGCGCGCGTTGTCGCTCGCAATCATGGCCAACCTCGATCAATACCCGCCATCCTGCACAGCTCTCCCAGTTTCTTACGGGCGTAGAACATGCGCGTCTTCACGGTGTTCTGCGGAATTCCCACAATCCGAGCCACTTCTTCCACCGATTTCTCGTGATAGTAGACGAGATCGATGACCTCCCGGTGCTCTCGTGAAAGCGAGGCGAGACATCGGCGCAACTTTTCGCCCTTATCCTGTTTTGCGACGGCACGTTCCGGGTCATCCGAAGGTTCCTCGATCGCTTCCGCCGTTTCCTCGTCCAGGCCGACATCCCGGCGCTTACGCAACATCGACAGCGCCTTGAATCGTGCAATTGCGATAAGCCAGGTCGAAACGGCGCTTCTGCCTTCAAATCGATCCGCTTGACGCCACACGTCCAAGAAGACTTCGCCAATGACGTCTTCCGCCGCCATTTCGTCGCGCAACAAACGCAGCACGAAACGATAGATTTGCACATGATGCCGCGCGAACAGCACCTGCATCGCAAGCCGGTCGCCCCGCGCAATTCGTCCGATCAGCGCTTCATCTGCCGGTGCTTGCATCGCCATTGGGTCGGCTCATGGGATTTGTCGCGACTTGTGGCGAAGTGGTTCAAATCGCTGTGAAGTTTTATTGATGCTGCTATGCACAATACGCAAAGGGAAATTATCTTATTCCTCAGAGCCTTAGGCTGTCGAAGGCCGATTGTCTCACCCTAGGGCCAAATTGCCCGCGACGGCAGGCCGGCGCAAGCGCCCGTCTCTGCACTAGCGACGCGAGCCGGGGTGTTTTGAATCCAAAGGCTTCTCCTCAAGCAGGATGAGCGAAACGAAGGCGCCCGCCAGGGTGCCGGCAATTGCCAAGAAAACCGTCGCGAAGGTGGCCACCGACGTGCCGGCCAGAATGCCATGACTCAACGTGTCGACCGGCGCGCCGGCCGGCACTTTCGCCAGGATGACGGCGCCGAATATGGCGATCAGCACGGTCCCGATCAGCGTGCGGGCGAAATTCATCGTACCCAGCGCCGCGCCCAGGTCATGAATGGGCACGGTGTTCTGCAGCGCGACTTGCGTGAGCGGCGCGGTCGGCCCGAAACCTATGCCGATCAGAAACAGGATGATTTCGAATTTTCCCGAGGTCATCGTTCCGGCGGAAAACGCCAGCGCGACGACCGCGCCAACGCCGACGACCAAACAGCACAGCGGCAAGAGTTTATAACGCTGCACCCGGCCGAGAAGCTGGCTGGATAAGCCGGCGCTCGCGTTGAGCGTCACCATCAGGATCATCAGGCTCAACCCCGACGAGGTCGGCGACCAGCCCAGCGCGCTTTGCAAATACATCGGCAGGAAGATGTTCAGGCAGACGATCGAGCCCCAGCCGAACGAATGGGCGGCGATCGCAAGGCCTGCGGCGCGATCCGACAGCACAGTGATGGGAATGAGCGGCTCAAGCGCGGTGCGAAGTCGCGCGACGAATCCGGCGCCCAACGCCAGCGCGCCTATCAGCAGCGCCACGATCGGCGACGAAAACCAAGGATAGCGCACGCCGCCGAGATTAAGCGCCAGCATGAAGGTCGAGCTTGCCGCCATCACCAACATGGCGCCGATGAAGTCGAGGCGATGCGGCCGTTCATGACGCGGCAATCGCCGCAACACAGTCAGCGCCAGCACCACCGCAAGCACGCATAGCGGAAAATTCCACAGAAAGATCACTTGCCAGTGCATGTGATCGGAAATCCAGCCGCCTAAAGCCGGTCCGGAACCGCCTGCCGTCGTGAAGGCGATGGAGAAATAGGTGTAATATTTGCCGCGATCCTTCGGCGCGGCAATATCGCCGAGGATCATATTGGCGGTCACCGTCAATCCGCCGGCGCCGCAGCCTTGAATGACACGGCCGAAAATCAACATCAGCATATTGGGCGACGCGGCGGCCACCAGCGATCCCACCACATAAACACAGAGACCGATCAGCATGGCGGCGCGGCGACCGTGGATGTCGGCGAACTTGCCGTAGAGCGGTGTCAGCGCGGTCGAGGCTATCAAGAACGCCGTGATCAGCCACGGCAGATTATGCATGTCGCCGAGACTGCGGCCGATGGTCGGCAACGCGCTGGCGAGGATCGCTTGATCGACCGAGCCGAGGAACACGGGCAGCATCATGCTGATGACGATCAGCCGCTTTTCCCGGTGCGTCAGCGGTTGCGGTTCGGCGCGCACCGCGGCCGGCGGCAGGGCACTAAAACGAGCGGCGATATCATTCGCCGCGGCGCCTTGGCCGGCAATTGTCTCCTCCCGCAAGCCTGCGGCGCTTGTTTGGCGCTCGTCGTTCATAAACGCTACTACGCCGCGCGACACGCGGCGTCCCCGACCAGCGAGGATTAGCCGCAAACTCGCGCGCTGTCATTTGCCGTTAAGACGGCGATTGCGTACATCTGGGTTGCAAGAAGTGTCGGGCTGCCAAGCGGGGAAGCGCACCGTGACAAAACGCGATTGGTTCAGAATCGCCGCGCTGACAATTTTCGCGGTCGTAACCGCATCTTCGCTGCAGCGCGGGGCATTGGCGCAATCCGCTTTTCCCAACAAGCCGGTGCGGATCGTCGTGGATTCCGCAGTCGGCAGCGCGAACGACGTCACCGCCCGCATCCTCGCCGACAAGCTCGGTCAGATCTGGAACCAGCAGGTCATCATTTTCAATCAGCCCGGCGCCGGCGGCGGCATTTCGGCCCGCGTCGCGGACCAAGCGTCAGCCGATGGCTACACACTTTATATGCCAGCCACATCGGCATTCCTCGCGCTCGCCGGCGGGCCAGGCGTCGCGCCGAATATGCCGGTCGAACTGCCGCGCGACTTTGCCGCGATCGGCTTTGTTCTTCAGCAGCCCATTTTTATTGCCGCATCGCCAAAGGCCGGCATCAATTCTATTCCCGAGCTCATCGAGCGGGCCAAGGAAAAGCCGAACGAATTGTCCTATGCCTCGACCGGACGCGGGCGGCTCACGCATCTGACGATGGAATTATTGCAAATGCGCGCCACTGTGCAGCTGCGGCTCGTGCCCTATGCCGGTGGCCCGGCGCAAGCGATGGGCGATGTTGTCGCCGATCGCGTCGACCTGGTGCTCGATGCCTATGCCGGCCTCGCCGGCGCTGCGCAAAGCGGCATGGTAAAGATGCTGGCGTCGACCTCGGCGCAGCGGCTGCCGGGAATGGAGACTTTGCCGACCGTGGCCGAGACGCTGCCGGACTTCTACGTCGGTGCTTGGAACGTCCTATTGGCGCCGTCGGGCACACCCGGTGCCGTCATTCGCAAGATCAATGCCGATTTGCGCATCGCCGTGGAAGACAAAGAGATTTCAGCGAAGTTCGCAGCCAACGGCGCCTACACGCGTTACATGACGCCGGACGAGACGATCGCGTTCACCCAGTCGCAGCAGGCCATTTGGCGGCCGATCCTGGAAAAGGTCGCGCGCGAAGCGGAATGAGCCTGCCGTCTCCCCTCGCCGCCCCGATATGCTACGATGCCGTCTGACATCGATGCGCCGTAAGCGCGTACGGGTGTTTCGGAATGCGATTCCGGAACGGTCACCTCCGAAGCCAGGTTCACCGCCGGCGCATCCGCTGTCACGCTGCGCATTAAGGACTGTCATGAAAATCAGCGCACGCAATCAGTTCAAAGGCAAAATATTGGACGTGAAAAAGGGTGCCACAACGGCGCACATTCGTCTCGAAATCGCGCCCGGCCAGGTTATCACCTCATCGATCACCAACGAGGCGGTCGAGGAGCTAGGCTTGAAGGTCGGCGGTACTGCCATCGCCATCATCAAAGCGTCCAGCGTGATGATCGCGGTCGATTAAGGCCTCGCCGTGAAATCCGTCCTTATCGCGATCGCAATCTGTTCGATGGCGTCGGCCGCTCTGGCGCAGGAGCCGGTCGGCTGCGACAAATTTAAATGGCCGCTCGACAAAGAGCGCGCGACGCTCAACGGGACGGATTTGCCGAAAATCGCGTCGGGAAATCGCGCGCCGTGGCCGCTGCCATGGGCGTCAATTGTCACGCTCATGCGATTCGCCGACGCCAAACTGCCGATGGCGCCGGAACGCGCACCAAAGTCGCCGACATCCTTTGCTGGCTTTGTCGAGGTAGCGGCGTCGCCACATCCAGGGACCTATAAGATCACGCTGTCGTTGGAAGGCTGGATCGACGTCGTGCAAAACGCCCATTTCGTAAAGTCGTCAGCGTTCAGCGGCGCGCAGGGCTGCGAGGGTGTCCGCAAAAGCGTGAAGTTCGATTTAACGGCGGCGCCGTTCACCATCGAGCTCAGCAGCGTGCCGGCCGATACGATCAGGATGGCTATTTCCAGCGATTGAACGAGCGCCTACTGCAAGAGCGTATTGGCGACCTTGAAGCTCGCTTGCGTATTCGCCTTGATGGTATCGAGCGTCACGTCGGGAGCGAGTTCGATCAAAGTGAGCCCACCGCCATCCCGGTCGAGGGTGAAGACGCCGAGATCGGTGATCACCATGTCGACCACCGCGGCGCCGGTGAGCGGCAGGTTGCAGCGGTGTAGCAGCTTGGATTCGCCCTTGGCGGCGTGCTCCATGACGACGACGACTTTCTTGACGCCACCGACGAGATCCATGGCGCCGCCCATGCCCTTGACCAGCTTGCCGGGGATCATCCAATTGGCGATGTCGCCGTTCTCCGCCACTTGCATGGCGCCGAGGATCGCCAAATCGATATGGCCGCCGCGGATCATGCCGAAACTGTCCGCCGAATTGAAATAGCTCGTGGTCGGCAGCTCGGTGACGGTCTGTTTGCCGGCATTGATGAGGTCGGCATCCTCCTCGCCCTCGAACGGAAACGGTCCGGTGCCGAGCATGCCGTTCTCGGACTGCAGCTGCACGTTCATCCCGTTGGGAATGTAATTCGACACCAGCGTCGGAATGCCGATGCCGAGATTGACGTAAAAGCCGTCTTTCAATTCTTTGGCGGCGCGTTCCGCCATCTGATCGCGGGTCCAAGGCATGGCTATGCTCGCTTTCGAACGGTGCGCTGCTCGATGTACTTCACTGCATTCGGCACGTGGATCAGGCGCTGGACGAAAATGCCAGGCGTGATGATGTGGTCGGGATCGATCTTGCCCGGCTCGACCAGGTTCTCGACCTCGGCCACCGTCACCTTGCCGGCCGTCGCCATGATCGGATTAAAATTCCGCGCGGTCTTGCGGTAAACCAGGTTACCCTCGGTATCGCCCAGATAAGCGTGCACGATCGCAAGGTCGGCGACGATGCCGCGTTCCATGACGTAGCGCTGGCCGTCGAACTCGCGCTCATCCTTGCCTTCAGCGATCAAAGTACCGACGCCGGTCTTGGTGAAAAACGCCGGAATGCCCGCGCCGCCGGCGCGGATGCGCTCGGCCAGCGTGCCTTGCGGGTTGAACTCGATCTCGAGTTCCTTTGCCAGATACTGATTCATGAAGGTTTTGTTCTCGCCCACATAGGACGAGATCATCTTCTTGATCTGCTTGGTGTCGAGGAGGACGCCAAGGCCCTTACCGTCTGTGCCGGCATTGTTGGACACGACGGTCAGGTTCTTCACGCCGGCGTCGCGGATCGCGTGAATCAAGGTTTCCGGAATGCCGCACAGGCCGAAGCCGCCGGCCATGATGGTCATGCCATCCTTAAGCAACCCGGCCAACGCGGAGCCTGCATCCGCATGGACCTTCTTCATGACCGCTCCATTTCCCCCGGCAACTCACGCCTACGCATAACGGGACCGGCAAAAAGGTCAACCGCCACTTGCCGGATAGGAATAGGTCGTCACAATGGGCAGTTGGATAGTGGGATGCGGATAGTAATTCCAAAGCACATACATTGCGGCAAACAGGATAGCCGCGATCAGCGCGCCGCCGATGCGGTTGCGGAATGAGATTAGCCCGCCCAGCAGAGCGGCCACAAAGGCGAACGCCGCCATGATGGCGACGTAGAGCCAATTCACAGCCGACAGATCGATCCCCGCCATTGCTTTGCTCCCGCTTAGTCGCCAAACCGGCCCTACTTTACCTGAGGTTGCCAGCGCGTGCGACACCTTGGCGGCCGTTCGCACAAGAAGATATAAGGCCTTCGCAACCCGGCGGTAATATTGCGCATGACCAATCTGCTCATTCTCTTGACGCTGCCGGAGCCGGTCCGCAACCAATACCGCGCGCGCTTGGCGGCGCGTTTTCCTGAACTCGCGATCGAGCTGGTGGACCATCATTCGAAAGCCGGCCCGCACATTGCCAAAGCCGACGCGCTGTTGACCTTCGCACCCATGCTCTCCCCCAAGATCTTGGCGGAGGCAAGCCGGCTGAAATGGATACAAGCGCTGGGCACCGGCGTCGACAACCTCACCGACCAGGCCACGCTGCGCAAGGATATCATCGTCACCAACGTTCGCGGCATTCACGGCGCGCCGGTCTCGGAGGCCGCGCTCGCTGCGATGCTCGCGCTCGCCCGCGATCTGCCGGCCGCAGTCCGAAGCCAGGAGGCGCGGCAATGGCGGCGCTGGCCGGCGCAGCTTCTGCACAACAAGACGGTCGGGATTTTCGGTGTCGGTCTGATCGCGGAAGCTTTAGCGCCGAAATGCAAATCGTTCGGCATGCGCGTCGTCGGCGTCAGTTCGGCGCCGCGCAGCGTCGCTGGCTTCGACGCCATGCATGGCCGCGACGAGCTTCTGCATGTCGTCGGAGATTTCGATTTCTTCGTGCTGTTGACGCCGCTGACGGCATCAACCCGCAACAGCATCGATGCAAAGGTGCTTGCGGCGATGAAGCCTTCGGGCTTTCTGATCAATCTCGCTCGCGGCGGCGTCGTCGACGAGCCGGCGCTGGTCGAGGCGCTGGCGAAGAAACGCATCGCCGGCGCAGCGCTTGACGTATTCAACGAAGAGCCGCTGCCGGACGGTCATCCGTTTTGGACGATGGAGAACGTGCTGATCACGACACACCAGGGCGGCTTCTGCGATGTCTATGTCGATTATGCGTTGCCCACCGTCGAAGCCAATATGAGTAGCTTCCTTGCCGGCGACTTCGGCGGCATGATCAATGTGGTGGCGCACTAGGGCATGCCCAAAAAGCGCTGCGAACTCGGCCGCCGGGCCCAATGAGAATGGATCAGTAACTTGGCAAAAGTCCCTCCCGGCGTCGGTCCGAAAAATTCGCAAGTTGTTGTGCTCGTCGGGGCGACCGGCGACCTGTCGCGGCGGCGGCTGCTGCCGGGCCTGTTTCACCTGGCATCTGCCGGTTTCATCCCGGCGTGCCGGATCGTCGGCGTCTCGCTGGATCAGATCGACGCCGACGGTTTTCGCAAGATCGCGCGCGAGGCGCTGGATGAATTTTCGACCCGCAAGGTGAAGGATGCCGACTGGTCGGCCTTCGCCGAGACGCTGGACTACGTGCCGATAACCGCAGGCGCTGCCGCGCTCAAAAAGGCCGTGAGCGGGGCCGAGACAAAATTAGGCGGCGAGAGCCAGCGTTTGCATTATCTTAGCGTGCCGCCCAACGCGGCCTTGCCGGCGGTGCGCCTATTGGCGGAAGCCGGTCTCGTCGAACGCTCCCGGATCGTCATGGAAAAGCCGTTCGGCACCGATCTCGCAAGCGCGGTGTCGCTCAATGCCAAACTGCATGAGGTCTTCACCGAGGATCAGATTTTTCGGATCGACCATTTCCTGGGCAAGGAGCCAGCTCAAAACATCCTTGCGTTCCGCTTCGCCAATGGCCTGTTCGAGCCGATCTGGAACCGCAATTTCATCGACCATGTGCAGATCGACGTCCCAGAGAAAATCGGATTGGGCAAACGCGCGGCGTTCTACGAGGCGACCGGGGCCTATCGCGACATGGTGGTGACTCACCTGTTCCAGATCCTCGCTTTCATGGCGATGGAGCCACCGACGTCCTTGGAGCCGGTGCCGATCAGCGAGGAAAAGAACAAGGTCTTCCGCAGCATGCTGCCGATCGATCCGAAGGATGTCGTCCGCGGTCAATATGCGGGCTATCGGTCCGAGGACGGCGTCGATCCGGAATCCGATACTGAGACTCTGATCGCGCTCAAATGCTCGATCGATAATTGGCGCTGGGCCGGCGTGCCGTTCTTCCTGCGCACCGGCAAGCAGATGGCCGAGGGCCAACGTATTATTTCCATCGCATTCCGCGAGCCGCCCAAGAGCATGTTTCCCACGGGTTCGGGCGTTGGTGCGCAGGGCCCGGATCATCTGACATTCGATCTGGCGGACGCCTCCAAAATGTCGCTGTCGTTCTACGGCAAGCGTCCCGGCCCCGGCATGCGGCTCGACAAGCTGAGCTTGCAGTTCGCCATGCACGACACCGGCCTGGTCGGCGATGTGCTTGAGGCCTATGAGCGCTTGATCCTCGACGCCATGCGCGGCGACCATACGCTGTTCACGACCGCCGAAGGAATTGAGCGGCTATGGGAGGTGTCGATACCTCTCCTCGAAGCGCCGCCGCCGGTTCGGCTTTATTCCGCCGGAGGCTGGGGCCCGAAGTCGATCCATCAGTTGGTCGCCCCGCATGCCTGGCGGCTGCCCTTCGAACGCGCCTGGCGCGACCCCAATCCCGCGGGTCGCTAACGACGCAAGGGTCTTCGCATGCATGACCTGAATTAAGAACCCGGAGAAGTAAAAAATGGAAGCGCTTTCGGAACGCCTGCAAACGCCGATCTCGACCGCCGAACTGGAGCGGCGCTGGGCCGCGGTACGCGCCGCCATGGAGCGCGACAAGATCGATGTGCTGCTGATGCAGAACAACAGCGACCAGATGGGTGGTTATGTCAAATACTTCACCGATCTGCCGGCGACCAACGGTTATCCGCTCACCGTGGTCTTCCCGCGCGACGATCTGATGACGCTGGTCAACCAAGGCCCGTTCGGCGGCGTGCATAATCTCAACGGCAAGAGCGACGGCATCCGCCGCGGCGTCAAGCAGTGGCTGACCACGCCGAGCTATGCCTCGTGTCACTATACGGCGAGCTACGATCCCGAACTCGCGGCGCAGGCCTTGGCGCCATATGCCGGCGGCACGATCGGCCTGCTCGGCACTTATCAGATGTCGTTTGCGATGGTGGACTATCTGCAGAAAGGCCGCTTTTCCAATACGCGCTTCGTCGAAGCGTCCGATCTGGTCGACCAAATCAAAGTGATCAAAAGCGCCGAGGAGCAGGTGTTGGTGAAGCGCGCCGCCGCAATGCAAGATGGCGCCATGCGCGCGGCATTTGCCGCGGTCGAGCCCGGTTTGCGCGATCGCGACGTCGCGGCGATCGCGCAGTGCTACAGCCAGCGCCACGGCAGCGAGCATGGTATTTATCTCTGCGCCTCGATGCCGGCCGATAAGCCGCAGCAGTTCTCCGGTCATCATTACCAAAATCGCGTCATCAAAGAGGGCGACGTTCTCACGCTTCTCGTCGAGGATGCCGGCCCCGGCGGCATGTATACCGAGCTCGGCCGCACCTGCGTGGTCGGCAAGGCGTCGCAAGAGCTCAAAGACGAGTTCGCGTTTACGCTCGAAGCGCGCAAATTCAATCTTGGGCTGCTCAGGCCCGGCGCGGCGTGCAAGGACATCTTTGCGGCCTATAACGACTTCATGCGCAAGAACGGCCGCCCCGAGGAGAAGCGGCTGCATTGCCACGGCCAAGGTTACGATCTGGTCGAGCGACCGCTCATTCGCAACGATGAGCCGATGTCGATTCAGAAAGACATGAACATCGTCGTGCATCCCACCTATATCCGCGGCCCGATGTTTTCGTGGGTGTGCGACAATTATCTGATCGGACCGGACGGGCCCGGCGAACGGCTGCATCACTTTCCGGAAGCCATCACCGAGCTCGGCTGAACCTTGGCAGGTCGACGGGAAGGATCGCATGAGAGCGCTCCGTGCGATGGGCGCGGCGTTCGCCGCGGTTGCGATTTCGCTCAGTACTGCAGCCATGGCGCAGGACTGGCCGACGCGCGCCGTCACAGTCGTAAGTCCATTCGCCGGCGGCACGACCTACGACCTCGTTGCGCATCTTGTGCTCGATCAGGTGGCGCGGCTGATCGGTCAGCCTTTTGTCGTGGAGAACCGGCCCGGCGGCGACGGCATCGTCGGCGTCGCCTCGGTGGTGAAAGCCCCGCCTGACGGTTACACTTTTCTGCTGAATTCGTCGGCGATGAGCGCCGCCTTCATCCTGCACAAATCATTGCCTTACGATGCGCTGCATGATCTTGAGCCGGTGGCGATGTTCGGCGGGGAGCCGAGCATATTGTTGGCGGCGCCCGGCAAGGGTTATGCGACCGTCGACGATCTCGTCGCCGCGGCAAAGGCCAATCCCGGCAAGCTCAAGTTCGCCTCCGTCGGCATAGGCTCCGCTTCGCAACTCGCCGCCGAGCGCTTTCGCCAGTTGGCGGGACTGGATGTCCAGCACGTTCCTTACCCGGGGCCGGTCGAGGCTCTCAACGATCTGACGGCCGGACGCATCGATTTTTATTTTGTGCCGATCACGCCGACATTACCTTTGGCCACGCAGGGCAAGGTGATGCCGCTCGCGGTAAGCACAATAGCGCGCTGGCCGCAGTTACCCGGACTGCCGACACTCGCGGAATCGGGTTACCCAATTTCCACGTTTTTAATTTGGTGCGGCATCTCTGCTCCCGCGAACACGCCGCACGAGATCGTCGACAAGCTGAACGCGGCCATCGGCAGCGCGCTCACGCTGCCGGCGATCCAATTGAGATTGGAGCGCATGGGCTTTAAGTCGGCGCAAATGGAGCCGGAGCAATTCGGAAAATTCTTTGCCGACGACGTGGCCGCGACCATCGATCTCGGCAAGAGCGCGCACATCGCGCCGGCAAATTGAAGGCCGCGCCTTAGTTAACACCGCCGCTTTTCCTCCGCTATTTGCGCGAAAAAATCCGCAATTGCGTCACCGTGGCGTCACGCCGTTTTGCACTAAGAATTCCGTACTGAGTAACGGAGTACGCGCGTGCAGAGTATTCGTATCTTCGTGGCAAGCATTGTCCTGGTTTCGATATTCACGGCCGGCAGCGCTTTGGCGCAGACCGGCGATCAAGCCGGCCCGCCGCTGAAGCTGCTGGCGGGGCTGCCTCCTCCCCGTGACGCCAAAGCGCACGAAGGCAGGTCGGGCATCCACGCCAGAATTGCTCACAAAAATCATAAGACGGCCACCAAGAGACTCGCCGCGAGAACAAAGTTGGCGGGCAAGCGACACAGCCGGCTCGCGGCCGCACAAGCCGAGCCGCCGCCGGCGCAAGCCGCACCCATCGCACCGCCGGTAAATGCTTGGCCCGCGGCCGATGCAGCAGCGCCGGTAGGCGCGGCCGGTGCCGCGCCCGAGACTGCGCCAGCGGACAAGGCGCCGCAGCCAAACGCCGTCTCGGTCGGAGGCCAAATGGTGCAAGTCGAATCGTCGAACCAGATCAACGAGCTCGACCTCGCCGCCGACAACGACAATTCCGCGACAGCAGGCGCAGCGCCGAGCGAAAGCACCGATGCGGCAGCGCCTGTGCAAGCCGT
>Ga0181537_10002553_pt1 | contig 16002 bp, 10 predicted proteins | sample PEATcosm2014_Bin_39_FD_119765 | JGI IMG/M metagenome (GOLD analysis project Ga0181537, IMG submission 119765) | Peatland microbial communities from MTU Mesocosm Facility, Houghton, MI, USA - PEATcosm2014_Bin23_10_metaG | ecosystem: Environmental > Terrestrial > Soil > Wetlands > Peat | place... | reverse complement strand
CTCTATATCCTGGCCCGGACCACGGGGTGGATCGTCACGGTTTATAATAGCCTGGTCGAGTTGCGCCAGCGCGTCGGGCAGGGCTGGGCGCAGGTCGATGTTCAGCTCAAACGCCGCCACGACCTGATCCCGAACCTCGTCGACACGGTGAAAGGCTACCGCGATCATGAAGCCGGCACGCAGGAGGCGCTCGCGGCGATGCGCAGCCAGCTTTCGGCCACGCCGCCGGGTCAGGCGGGGGACGATTTCCGCTCCGTGCAAGGCCAGGTTCAAATATTGAAGGAGGCCTATCCCGATCTCAAGGCCGACACGAATTTCATCGCGCTGGAACAAAATCTCAGCGACACCGAGCAGCGCATTGCGCTCGCGCGTTCCTATTTCAACAGCATCGCGACGTTCTACAACACGCGCCTGCAAGTCGTTCCGGACCGGTTTATCGCGGCGCTGGGCGGGATGAAGCCGCGCGCGTTGATGGAGGCCAACGACTTCGAGCGCGCGCCGGTGAAGGTGGATTTCGCGCCGCCTGCGGCAGTGACGGCAAGCTAGGTTATCTTGAGATACCCCATGTTTTCGTCCACAGCCTCTTTGTCGTCATCCGAGAGGTCCACATAATGTTCCATCAACCAGGCCTTCGCCTCCATCCGGCGCTCCTGCCTCTCCGCGGCTGAAGCAGCGTTGCTGATCGCCCGGATCATGCCATCGATCTGGTGCGACTTGGGCGCCTTCTCGTCCAGGAGGGTCAAAATCATGTTCTGCCACGACTCGGACGCGTTGTTCAACAGGTTCTCGTGAATTTCAAAGTTAAGATGGGCCACGCCGAGGCTGTGCAACTTGATGACGATCGGGAAGTTCAAGGCGGCCAAAAATCCCAGCCCTAAAAAGGGAATGGTGCGGTTGTCGATGAGGTTGACTTGATCGAACGATAAGATCAGGCCAAAGACCAGCAATTCCACGGACAGACCCACCAGAACGGTATTCGCCACCATCAGGAACATCCAGGCGACCAGGCAGGTGCGCTCACCGAGTCCTCTTGCGACTTTATAAGACGTTTGCATGATGAGCCGATACGACAGGGCGGGGGTCACTCCAAGAACAGGTGATTCAAGATATTTTACTGCAATTTTTAGTGGGTATAATGGCCCAATGCTCTCTCAGTCCACCTTATCGGATGACTTAACAAATATCTTAGCACAAATCGGAATTATTTCTAATTTGCGGTGGGAATTTTCTATTTATTAGGACGCCGGCGTGACAGGGATAATTCAGAGATTATTTTGCGGAAGAGCCGGGAACGGTTGAATCCCTTATTTCAAAGACACGTTCCATGGCCAGATTGTGCATGACAATTTCGTAAGGTACTCCGGTGACTTGATCCTATTTTTTATCACCGCTTAAAAGTGATGGCTGGGGTGGTAAAGCGCTGAATCGCCAAGCCAGGTTGCCGGACAGAATAAAGCCAAGGAGAGCAACGAAAATGAAAACCCCCGAGACATAAAAAAACCAGTTGTGATGCAGGTGGCCGCGCACCGAGCGAGGCGGCTCACCTTCGCCATGACCTTCGTTGGGGTGATGATGGTGTTTACTCATGCCGGACTTTTAGGAGGAAAACGCATTCCTGATTACCTTTTCAATGGCCTCACGGGTCTCACCCGTGCTCTTCTGAATCCGGCCGATTAATTCATCGCTCTTGCCTTCGCTGTATTGAAGGTCGTCGTCGGTGAGCTTGGCCCATTTTTGTTTTAACTTGCCCTTGGTGATGTTCCAGTCGCCCTTGATTTGTAGTTTGTTCATAGTAGTAGCTTCTTTTGTTTTTTATTCTCCGATCCGTCGGAACTTTATCTGTGTTATCTCCGGCTAATGTTGCCGGTCAGAAACAGAACCAGGAGGATGACTAAAATGAGTCCAAACCCACCTCCACCCACCAAAGGTCCGCCGAAATAAAACCCGCCGCCGCCAAACAAGAGCATCAATACGATTAAAAGAATAATTAGATTCATAATCATAAGTGTAGTCCTCGCGGGCACAACCACCAGTGGGGTGAACACCCCATGGCAACGAATGGGGTTTCAGCGTAGAATAAGCGATAATGAATCACCTCCTTGATCCAGGCCATATTGCCCTGTGGCTTTTGATCGCTGGTTTGTTCTTTCCCCGGCTGGCTCTTCTTATCGCGTGGTTGGGAACCGGAACCTATCCCGCCAACACGCTGCCCGAACTTCTTAATTTTGTCTCATGGCTCTTCTTTCCCCGGTTTCTGATGGCCTATTACATCTACACCGACATGGGTACGGCCAATCTCTGGTTCTGGGCTTATCTTGTCACCGGCGTCATGGGATTTTTTGGAGAGTCAGGCTTCGTGCATCGGAGGATTATTCGTCGGACCAGGGTCACTCGAAATGGTGAAACCACCACGACGGTCGAGGAAGAAGTTTCCTGAGTTACGTGGGTCCCGCAGAGTCAGGTGAACACGCCACGCCTTTTCGGCATGACGGAGGGAACGATCCATCGCGCGCTGCAATTATGTTGCCGCTTTTTCTCCAGCGGTAAGAATGGGCTCCATGGCCTGCTCCATGCGATTTGCCCTTATGGCTGCCATTCTGGCGGCAACGGCCCTGCCTCTTTTCGCCGGAAGACAAAATCGAGTCGATTTGCAGACACTAGAAACTCCCACTTACGTCGTGGAGGAAGACGCTTTCGTTGGACACAACGGTGAGCGGTACTGCAATCGTCCCCTCTACTGCAATCACCTGACCGCCGTGGCCTTCGGCGGCGACAAACCCTATGTCATGGTTGGCAGCAACAAAACCATTCTCGGCAACCTCATGTTCGCGCTGGTAAGGAATGGCAAGGGCGTTTGGCTGCAGAACGCCTCGGACATCACGTCGAAGTATCGCCCGGGCCGGATGGAATGGATCGTCAAGGACGCCAACTGGGGCGCGACGACGATTCACCTCGAAGCTGTTCCGACCGCGCAGGGAGCAGGCGTCGTCACTCACCTGCGGGCGGACGACGCGGTCCCCGGCGACACTCTCATCTGGGCCAGCGGATCGGCCATCGAAGGCAAGCAGAGCGTTCTCTGGGAGTACGACATGACGAGCCAGAAAGTGGCCTACATGACCCGCGGCTTCTCGGCGGCGGATTGCGAAAATAATATCGTCACGCTCAAGAATGGCGTCGGCTGGAGTTTGCAAGCGGGCGCCACCTCGCCGATGGCCGCCGGAGTTTGCAGCGAAATCTCCCATCCCATCATCGCCGATGCCGGCGCATGGAAAGACCCGGTCGGCCTTTTGGCCAGCAACGGCAGCTCCCAGCCCATCGCGTGCGGTTCGATCCCGCTCTCTTCCGATCACGATATCTATTGGCGCCTGCGCGGTCCGCAAGGAGCGGACGAGGGCGGCGACAAGTCCCCCGCCGAGGAGTTTGCCGCCGGAATGGAACGGGTGGAAACGATTGAAAAGCAGGTCGTCGTCGATACGCCCGATCCCTGGCTGAACGCGGCGGTCGGGGCGTCAACCAGCGTCATCGACGGCCTCTATCGCGGCAACATTTACACCCATGCGGGCATGCGCTGGGGTGTGCCGCTCCTCGGCTGGCGCACCCTTTTCGGCGGCACCGTCTATGGCTGGCATGAGAATGTAAAAGCCGATGCGGCCTACTGCATCGCCAAACAAATCACGCAATCCGACAAGACCACGCCGCAGGCCGATCCCGCGACTGAACTCACCAGCCAGTCGCCCGATTCGCGGATGTTCGGCAGAGGCCGAGTGAATGTCGACCAACCCCACCATTACGACATGCAAAGCCAGTTCTTCGATCAAGTCGAGCACGCCTGGCGCTGGACCGGCGATGCCGATTTGGAAAAGTTGTTGCGCCCTTCGCTCGAGCTCCACTGCGAATACCTCAAAGACTGTTTCGACCCCGAAGGTCTCGGCATCTACGAAAGCTACGCCAACAGTTGGCCGACCGACGATCAATGGTACAACGGCGGGGGCACCTCCGAAGAGACGGCCTACGCCTACCGCGCTGAGCAGACCGCGCTTCAACTCGCCCAACGCGCCGGCGATCAAGCCGCGATCAAGCTCCATGCCGCCGCCGTGGCGCGCATTCGCCAGGGCTTCTTCGATTTGCTCTGGATTCCCGAACGCGGCTACCCCGGCGCTTATCGCGATCAGATCGGACTCAAGCGCCTCCACGATAGCCCCTGGCTCTATGGCATCTTCTGCCCCATCGACGCCGGTCTCCTCGACACCGAACAAGCCGCCCAGGCCCTCCAGTACACCGAGTGGGGACTCGAACGCATGAAGCTGCCCTACGGCGGGGAGCAATGCTGGCCCTCGAACTGGGTCCCTTCCATTTGGTCCGTCCGGGAGATGTGGCCCGGCGACAACTACCAGCTCGCCCTCGCCTATTTCCAGACCGGCCTGCCCGACGATGGCTGGAAGCTGCTCCGCGGCACCTTTCCGCAGCAACTCCTGTTCGGCACCGTTCCGGGCGACCTGGGCCACCCCGCCGGGGCCACCGACTTCAACGATTGCGTGAGCCCCTTTGCGCGGTCAGTCGTCGAGGGTCTCTTCGGTTACGTGCCCGATTATCCCAACGGCATCGTCAAGATCGCCCCGCAGTTTCCCAGCGGCTGGGACCACGCTTCGATCACCACCCCCGACATGTCGATCGCTTATCACTGCACCGGCGCGAAGACGGATTGCAAAATCACGCTTGCCCACGCCTCTCCCCTTGAAGTGCAACTCCCCGTTTCCACCCATGGCGTGCAAACCGTCACCGTCGATGGACAACCGGTGAAATGGAAATTAACGCCCGGCTTTGGCCGCAGCCTCGTCAATCTCGCGCTGCCCTCCACCACCTCGGCGGCCATCGAAATCACCTGCCGCGACGCGCTCAAAAACTATCCCGCTGTGGTCGTGGCCGGAAACACCGGCGATCCCATCACGCTCCAGGCCGAAGACGGCCGGATCGTCGATTTTCACGATCCCCAAGGCGTTTTGGAAAGCGCCAAGGTGGCCGATGGCGCGCTCACCGGCGTGTTGACCGCCAATGCCGGCGATCACCTCGTCTTCGGCCTGACCCAGGTGGGCGATGCGCAGCAGTGGCGCCTGTACAAAATCCATGTGACCGACGTCAAGACCGACCAAGCCGTTGCCGCCAAAACCGGGGTCGAGGTGACCTCAAATGCGCAATGGGACCAGATCGATCTTAAATCTGTCCTCAATGGCGACATCCGCGCCATCTATCAACAACAGTATCTTTCCCCACGTCCGAACACCTGCTCGCTCCGGCTGGCGACCGACGGCTATGCCACATGGCAAATGGTGCTGGCCAAAAATTATAAGGCACCGGAGATCGACCTGGCCAACGTGCCCTCGTTGACCGATTCCGCCGGTCGCGTCGTCGCCGGAAAGGGCATTCCGTTCCTCTGGCCAGCCGGGAAAAGCAACATTGCTTTCACTTCCAGTTGGGACAATTGGCCGAGGCAGGTCTCGGTCCCGGTGAATAAAACGGGCGCTGCCGTCTGGTTTCTCCTCTGCGGAACGACCAACCCGATGCAGGTCCGCATCGCCAATGCCGAATTGCGGATGACTTACGCCGATGGCGTGGTCGAAAAGCTGGAAATTGTGCCGCCGTTCAATTTCTGGACTCTCTGCCCCTTCGGCGGGGTGGACTATGATTACGCGCGCGACGGCTTTGCCCTCCCGAAGACGCCCCCAACGACAGTGCAGTTGGGAAAGAACTGTCGGGGAATCGTCCTGGGCTGGAATCTGCGCCCCGGCGTCCCGCTCAAAACCGTCACCCTCGAAACCCTCTCGCAGGAAGTCGTCATCGGACTCATGGGCCTGACGATCATGAACTCAACCACACGCTAGCCGTAACTTATTGGGAAACCGGGTGTCTTAGTTTAGTAGTCACACTTGGTAGATAAAATTGATCGCAATCACGCCTTCCCTCGTTATGAAATGGATGAATCGCCTCCTAGTTATACTTTTGCTGGGGATTGCCGCCATGCCGGTCGTCAAAGCGGCGGGCGATGATCCCGTCACTCTCACCGAAGACGATAACAGCTACACGCTGGCCAACGGCTTGGTTAAGGCCAAGGTGGACAAACGCTCGGGCCGGCTGCTTTCGCTGGTCTATCATGACATCGAAACGCTTAACACCGGCTACTGGTCGCACAGTCCCTCCGGCAACGTCACGAACGCGGTGACGATCGATCCGAAAACCAACAACGGCGCGCGGGCCGAGGTCTCGGTGAAGAGTGATTCCGGCGGCTCCCAGCAGGGAAGTGGTCCCGGCGGCGGCACCGTCTGCGATATCGAAATCCGCTACGCCTTGGACAAGGGAGTTTCCGGGCTCTACACCTATTCGATCTTTACCCACAAGGCCGATTACCCCGACACCTCCATCGGCGAAGCGCGCTTCGCGGTGAAACTCAACGATCACGTCTATGACTGGATGACGGTCGATGCCAACCGGAACATGAAGATGATCACCGCCAGCGATTGGGATCACGGCATCGTGCAAAACATGAAGGAAGCGCGCCTGATGACCACCGGCATTGACCAGGGACAGGTGGAGCACAAGTACGACTATTCGGCCAACCAGTTCAGCGTCCTCGCCTGGGGCTGGTCGAGCTCGGACAAGCAGGTCGGCTTCTGGTTCGTGAATCCCACCGACGAGTACCTCAGCGGCGGCCCGACCAAGATGGAACTCTCGGCCCATCGCGACGCCACTTTCGGAACCGACCTCAACGCGCCCGCGCCGCCGACTTTGCTGAATTACTGGCGCGGCAGCCACTATGGCGGCAGCAGTTGCGTCATTTCGCATGGCGAAGAATGGACCAAGGTCATCGGGCCCTTCCTGATTTATTGCAATTCCGGCCAGGATCACGACGGGCTGTGGCAGGACGCCCTGGCCCAGGCGAAGAAAGAAGCTGCGGCGTGGCCGTATGATTGGGTTTCCGGAGTTGATTATCCCCACAAGGATGAACGAGCCACCGTGACCGGGCAAATGGTCCTGAACGATCCCGGCGCATCGCCCGATAACAAGGTGAGCAACATGCTCGTCGGCCTCACCGCGCCCGATTACCTGCCCGGGGGCAGGGCGGGGGGACAAGGCCCGGGCGGCGTGGTCGGATGGCAGGAAGACGCCAAGCATTACGAATTCTGGGTGCATGCGGACGATCAGGGCCACTTTTCCATTCCAAATGTCCGCCCCGGCACCTACACGCTCCACGCCATTGCCTCCGGCGTGCTCGGCGATTTTTCCCAGGACAAAGTGACGGTCGAGTCGGGCAAGCCGCTGGACCTGGGAACCGTCCAATGGCAACCGTTGCGCTATGGCAAGCAGCTCTGGGACATCGGCATCCCGGACCGCAAAGCGGCGGAATTCCTGCACGGCGACCACTACTGGAAATGGGGCCTCTATAACGAATATCCCAAAGATTTTCCAGATGATGTGAACTTCGTCATCGGCAAGAGCGATTATCACAAGGACTGGAATTACGCCCAGTGTCCGCGGCCGGACCGTCCTCAAGGCACGACATGGACGGTGACGTTCGATTTGCCGAGTGACGAGCATGGCAAGGCCATTTTGCGCCTCGCCGTCTGCGGAGTTGGCGCCAAGCATATCGCCGTCAAAGTCAACGACCAGCCCGCCGGGACCGTCGATGATCTCCATTATAACGCAACCATCAACCGCGACGGCATCGGGGGTTTCTGGAGCGAGCACGACGTGGTCTTCGATGCCGGCATGCTGAAAGCGGGCACAAACACACTCAAGCTCACCATCCCCGGCGGCAACGCGATGAGTGGTGTCGAGTACGACTACGTCCGCCTGGAAGTCAACGAGTCCGGCACCGGCCCGCTGCCGGAAAGCGGCAAGTCGAAAGGCGGCGACACAGCCACGAGCATCCCTGAACACGACCAGCCCTGAAACCTGATTTTCGAACAAAAGGTTTTCCGGCCCGTCTCAAGTCGTGTCCGGCGATCTTTTGTTGAATGATTCACAATGGAACCAAGTGCAATGAAAAGTCTCCGAACCAACCTGCTGGCGCTTGGCCTATCCATGACAGCCATCGTAGCTTTGGCCGATGCGCCGACCAACGCGCCTTCTTCCGCCGCCGCTCCGACTCCAGCCCCGGTGCCTCCTCGCACCACGATCTCGTTCGATCCGGGCTGGCAATTTCTAAAAGATGACGCCCAGGGCGCGGAGGCGCCTAATTTTGACGATTCCACCTGGCGCTCGCTCAGCGTGCCGCACGACTGGAGCATTGAAGGCCCCTTTGACGAAAAAAATCCAACCGGAGGCGCCGGGGCCTTTCTCCCCGCCGGGATCGGTTGGTATCGCAAACATTTCACGCTGCCCCAGGACGACGCGCAAAAGAGGGTCTTCATCGATTTTGACGGCGTGATGGCCAACAGCGATGTCTGGATCAACGGCTTTCACCTCGGCAAAAGGCCCTACGGTTACGTCAGCTTCCGCTATGAACTCACCGGGCACCTCACTTTCGGCGACAACTCGCCGAATGTCCTCGCCGTGCGCGCCGACAACTCCGGCCAGCCCGCCTCCCGCTGGTATTCTGGTGCCGGGATTTACCGTCACGTCCGGCTGGTGGTGACCAATCCGGTCCATCTCGACCATTGGGGCACCTTTGTCACCACGCCGAGCATCAGCGCCGACAAGGCGACCGTCCACGTCCAAAGCACCGTCGTGAACCAGTCCGATTCCCTGCGGCAGATCACGCTGCAACTCACCGTGGTCGATCCCTCCGGCAAGCCTGTGGCGATGACCCGGTCCAATCAAACCGTCGCGGCGGGCCAGTCGGTCGATTTTCAGCAGGACATCCCGGTGAGCAATCCCCAAATCTGGGACCTCGATCACCCACTGCTTTATCATCTGCAAAGCCAGGTGGCGGACGGCACCACCACGCTCGACAATGAAACGACCTCTTTCGGCATCCGCGAATTCCATTTTGATGCCGCCACCGGCTTCTGGCTCAACGGCAATAATTTCAAGATCAAGGGAGTCTGCCTGCACGGAGATGTCGGCGCGCTGGGAACCGCCGTGCCACTGCGCGCCTGGGAAAAACGCCTGACCGCTTTGAAGCAACTGGGCGTCAACGCCATTCGCACCAGCCACAATCCGCCCTCGCCCGAGTTCCTCGACCTCTGCGACCGCCTCGGGCTCCTGGTCATGGACGAGATGTTCGACTGCTGGACCGTGGCGAAGAATCCCTACGATTACCATCTCTATTTCAATGACTGGTCGATCACGGACCTGACCGACTCAGTCCGCCGGGATCGCAACCACCCGAGCATCATTCTCTATAGCGCGGGCAACGAAATTCACGACACTCCCAAAGCCGATCTGGCCAAGGGCATCCTCAAGGGGCTGGTCGACGCATTTCATCAAAACGATCCCACCCGGCCGGTGACGCAAGCCTTGTTCCGGCCCAACACAAGCCATGACTACGACGACGGCCTGGCCGACATGCTCGACGTCGTCGGACAGAACTACCGCGAAAACGAACTGGTCGCCGCGCACGAATCGAATCCGGACCGCAAAATCATCGGCACGGAAAACGGCCATGATCGCTCCTACTGGGTCATCATGCGGGACAACCCCGCCTATGCCGGCCAATTTCTCTGGACCGGCGTCGATTATCTCGGCGAGGCCCATAAGTGGCCCTCCATTGGTTCAAAAGCTGGCTTGCTGGACCGGACCGATGCGCCGCGCCCCCTTGCCTTCCAGAGGCAAAGCTGGTGGGACGGCACACCGATGGTCTGCATCGCCCGCGACGAAGGAAACGAAGATACCGGCAATCAAGCCGGCGAACCGCAAAAGTTCGCCAACCGCGCCTCCGACTGGACGCCCGCGAACACGGGGGACCACCAGGAAAAAGTCGAGGTCTACAGCAATTGCGACGAGGTGGAACTTTTCCTCAACGACGAGTCGCTCGGTTCGCAACAGAAACCCGCGGACGATTCGCCGCGCGTTTGGAATGTCGATTTCAAGCCTGGCACCTTGAAAGCCTCCGCCAAAAACGGCGGCCAGGAAGTCGCCACCCAGGTCCTGCAAACCGCAGGCCCGGCAGCGAAAATTTTGCTCGAGACCGACCGCGACAACCTTTCGCCGACGTGGGACGACATCTCGTATGTTCGGGCCACCGTGGTCGATGCCAACAATGTGCCCGTGCCTTCCGCCGACGATCTGATCACCTTCGCCGTCACGGGGCCCGGGGCGGTCGCGGCGGTCGATAACGCCGACATGAAGAGCCAGGAGCCGTTTCAAGCCTCGGAACGGCATGCGTACCACGGCACCTGCATCGCCATCATCCGGGCCACGGCGGCCACGGGGCAAATTCAGGTCACGGCCACCGCGACCGGCCTGACGGATGGTTCCGTCTCGATTCATGCGGTGTCGCCTGCCGCTGCGCCATAGGCCAGATTAAGTTGGTACTTTACCCTACGGCATGGCCTGCAATCCCTCGTAGCGGACTTTCCAATTCTTCGGAAATCCCGGCGCGTGGCCGGTGTTTCCATCCCAGCCCGCCGCCATCATCGCGACGGCGGAAAGCCAGCCGCCGTTTGCGGGCATATACATCGGGGTCTGCTCGGGCCGGCGGATGGTGTAACCCGAGGGCCGGAAGGGATTCGGGTTCGGATCATATTTTCCGACCAGCAATTGAATGGCCAGGTCCGGCTCGTTGAGCCGCGCGGCGCACATGGCCATCATCGCCGTTCCCCAGGTGATGGCCGCCTGGGGCTGATCGACGTGCGCGACGCGGTGCAGGGTGTTGCGCATGGCGTCCTGGTCGATGCCCCGGCCCGGCAACGCGCCATCCATGAAGGTCGTCATGACGGAGGGACTATTCTCCACGGGAATCTCCATCGCCGGGTAAATGCCGTCGCGCACCGTGGGCGCGGCGAAGTTCTGGACGACTTTGTCCCAGAGCGGGTCCGGCGGCAGGCCGAGACGCGCGCGCCATTGCCGGGCCGTATCCAGGGCCCATTTCCAATAAGCCACCTCCATCGTCGGATTCAGATTATGCGCGTAATCGAGGTGCTTTTCATCCGCCGAATTGATCCCCGGGCCGAGAACATATTCCTTCCGCTGCGGATCATAGTCGACGAAGGTGGCCATGTAGTCCGCCGTCGCAAAGACGATATCTTTGTAACGCTCGAGCGTGGCGCGATCCTTCCGCGCGCGCCAGACCAGCTCCGCGAGGTAAATGGGATGCGGCTGCTGCCAGACCAGCGCCGGGCCGATTCCCGATGGACTCTCGTTGCCGCTCGGATCGGTCATCTTCGACCACTTGACGCCCTTGCATCCCTCCAGTTTGGCCATCGCCTCGCCGGGCGGCATCATTTGCGTCAGGTGGACCAGGCTCTTTTCCAAAATCTCCGGGCGGCCCCAGAGCGCCCAGTGCGCCGCATGCCACCAATACATCTCCATGTGAAATTTTCCATACCAGGAATTCACACCCAGCCCGGTCTCCTGCGGAGGCAGCGAACCGGCGTCATGAACGGCCATGACATACTCGGAAAGGACGATGCGCCGCTCGAGTTCGGCGGCGCGGGGATCGTCGTTGCCGGAGAGGTCGATCGCTCCGCCGCTCATCCAGTATTGTTTCCAGTGCGCGCGCGCCGCCGCCTGCACCGCCGCCACGCTGTCCGGATCGGAGGTAATCGGCTGGGGCGAAAACCACGCGGTCAGCTCGATGCTTTTGGCGCCGCTGCTCAACAGGTATTGATGCTTGTCCGTTTGGACGAGAGTCGCGCCCGGCGACCACCTGGCCCGAACGGTGTAGTGGGTGGAATCGAGCGTCCGGTCGAAATCAGCCGCGTCGGCCCCCCGGCGCGTCATCACCGTCTGATGCGAATCGGGATGAGTCCAATCCTGATAATCAGGCCCGAAGGAATTCGAGGCATAGGGAAAAGCCAGCCGCACCTTGAGCCGGCCCGACGCGATCAGCGCCGATTCGATCCGTACCGCCACTTCATCGCGGTCGGGATGCGCCGCCGTCTCGACGTGAACGGGAACGCCATCCACCTCGAAGGTGCTGGTCAGGATGCCGCCCCAGAGGTCGAGCTTCTCGTCGATATTCTTCAGGTCGGTGATCTGCACCTTCGAGCCATCGGCCTTCGTCATTTCCAGCCCGATGCGGCCCAGGCCGAAACGATTGGGGTTCTCGCGCAGGTAAGCGCCCTCTGGCGAGGGGTGGCTGGTGCCAGAGGCGGGAAAGACGAACTGACGATTGTATTTCGGAATCGTCTTCATCGGGAAGTTGGCGATGCCATAGCCGTTGGGATTGGGAAAGCTGTGCCAGCCCCAGTCGCTGAGGATGCCGATCGGCATCGTCTTTTCATAATAGTCGGGGAAGCTTTGCAGCCCGGTGACATCGAAATTGAAGGCGAATTCGCCGTTGCCGACCGCCATCGCGCCGTTCGGGTCGAGCTCATGGATTTCTATATCATGCCGGCTGACCAGGGCATGCCGGTCAATCGGGCCATCGCCGCCCGCGCTCTGCGCCCGCGCGCCATCAATCCCCCCGGCAATCGCCAGAAGCGCCAGGGCTGAAATTCGGATGGCTCGCACGGGTAAGCTCGGGATAGAAGTCATGGTTCCGGTTAATGGGTGATCGCGTAAACATAGATGTTGATCATCATCTGCATGCATTCGGTGCAGTGCTCCTGGCTGGGGATAATGCCCGCCCAGCCGCATTGGAGTCCGCTGACGCTCATGATGCACACCAGGCGATTTTTGGAGTAGATCGCGGTGAGTCCTTCCGGCGGCCAGTCGGGAAGATCATCGATGCGCGTGTTGGGCAGGCCGTCGACCATGTCGAAGCAGTTATGAAAGACTTCGTGGTCGGGGGGAATTGCCTCGGTGCGCATGTCGGGGAGAATGTCGTGGAGCGCATCCATTTGCAGCGCGATGAAATCATCCTCCCGCCGATTGACGTTCGGAGCGATGCACGAGTCGATGAAAAGAAAGCCGCCGCGCTGAATGTATTCGCGCAAATTTTTCCGGCCGGTCTCGTCCACATATCCCAGCCCTTCCGAGAAAAGAAAAGGATAGGCGCACATCTGGTGGATGTCCTCGACATCGGCGGCGCGCCAGACCGGGTCGATGTTGAGCGTGGTCGACCGGCGGATGTACTCAAGCAGGAAATGATCGCTCGAGGCATGGCGGTTCCAGCTCGGACTCGGGGTCTTCAGCCGCGCCCATTCGACTTTGCCGCCCGCAATATCTGGTACCGGATCGGCTGCCGCCGGTGTCAATAGTAGCGCCGACACCAGCAATAAGCGCATCCACATGCCTGACTTTTATCTTATAAGCTCCTGTAAATGCAAGATTTCCATGCTTGCGAACCAGTAAGCAGTCTTAAATTTCATTTTCCATCTTATATGGCCATGCTAGCAACCTCTGTGCGCCCGAGTCACCTTTTCTTCCATCTTGCGCTGGGAGCCTTTGTTGCGGGTTTGATGCCTGCGAAGGGGGCTGCAACCCACGTTTTGGTTATCTCGGGCCTCGCCGGCGACCAAAAAGAAAGCGACCGATTCCAGACCCTGCGGGAGCGCTTTGCCGCCGATTTCGCCACTCGCGGCATTCCCCCGGCAAACATCGAGCAGGCGGGCGATTTGAACGGTGCCGCCATACTCGCCCGATTGGCGAAGCTCGGAGCCAGCCTCCACACGGAGGATTCGCTCTGGCTGATTTTACTCGGCCACTGCGAAGTCCGCGATGACGGCCCCGTCTTTGAGGTCAGCGGCAAACGGCTGACGGCGCAGGACCTCCAAACGGCTTTGGCCGCCATTCCGGCGCGGCAGTATGTGATCCTCACTCCTGAAAGCAGCGGCGCTTTTATTGCGGAACTGGCCGCGTCCAATCGCATCATCCTGACGGCAACCGAGCCTTCGGGCGAGGTGAACGAAACCTACTTTCCCGAGGCGTTCGCCACGGCGCTCGAAGACCGGCAAAATCGCTCGCTGCTGCAACTGGCGCAGGCTGCGGCGAAGAATGTCCGTCAATACTATGACGGGGCCGGACTGGTGCAAACCGAACACGCGATGCTCAGCGATCCGTCGCAGCCGGGCCCCCTGACGGAGCCGTTCGATAAAACGTCCGGTCCGATGCTGGCCGATCAATCGGTTTTTAAAGGAACGTCGCCTGCTCCCCCGGCTCCGATGACGGCCGATCAAAATGCCTTGCCCGATTCTCCTCCATCCGCTTCCCCCACCGCCGACGAGTCCTCGCCGGGCCGCCAGCCGGCCACGCCGGAAACACTGGCCATCATCAAGCAGGCGCATTTCGCGCCCGACGACGGCTCACCCGCCATCATCCTGGAGAAAGATTTGGACTGCCTCGTCAACAGCGACCAAAGCCAGGTCATCACCACGCACCAGATTGTCGCGATTAAAAAGGAGTCGGGCGCAAGCTGGGGCGACCTCGAGTTCAGCTCCATGCCGCCCCTCAATCAAGTCGACGTGGAAAAGGCCCGCATGATTTTTCCCGATGGCACCTATCTCGAAGCCGACACCGATGCGCGAAGCGAATTTACCTCCGGCGACTATCTCGCGGAAAAGAAGATGGTCGTCCGCCTTCCGGCCGTCACGCCGGGCTGCATCATCGAATATACCGTGCGCCAGGAACAAGCCGCGGACCAGGAAGTCTCCGGCGTTTACCAGGAGATACCTGTCACCGATGCCGTGCCGATCCTCGCCTGCGGGTTAACGCTGCGGCTGCCGAAAGACCAGTCGATCCACTACCGCCTGCGGAATCTGCCCGGCGACCCGGCCATCGAGCAGCAAACCTACTCGCAGGTCTATCATTGGAGTTGGAAGAACCTTCCCGCGCAGGACCATCTCCCCTTTGATCCGCCGCTGCGCGAGGTGCAGGGGATGGTGCTTATCTCGTCCTACAACTCGTGGAAGGATTTCGCGGCCTGGTACAAGCGAATCGCGGCCGGCAGCGACACCGTGGGCGGGAACGTCAAGGCGCGCGCCGCGTCGGTCACCGCCGGGCTGAAAACCGACCGCGATAAATTGCGCGCCCTCTTCGACGACGTTTCCAGGATCCACTACGCCGCGATCGAGATCGGCGTCGGCGCGTTCCGCCCCCACACCCCGGAATGGGTGCTCCAAAATAATTACGGCGACTGCAAGGACAAGGCGAACCTGCTCCTCGCGCTCGCGCGGCAGGTTGGCATCCAGGGCAAATTCGTCCTGCTGAACCGGACCAGTTCCACCGACCGCTCGTTTCCTGGCTTTCAATTCAATCACGCGCTGACCTACTTTCCGGGCATCGACGGCGGCCTCTGGCTCGACGCCACCGACGAGATCACCGCCTTCGGGCAGTTGCCGCCGGGCGACGTGGGCCGGGACGGGCTGATCATGGATGGCTCGCCGGACGGTCCGGAATTCAAGACGATACCCATCCCGCCCGCGCAAGCCACGCAGCTCAACGAGCATATCCGCATCGACGTCACCGGAAAGACGGAGGGGAAAATGACCGTCAACGCCCAGGGCATGACCGATTACGAACTCCGCGCCGCCTTGCGTGGCTTGACGGCGCGGGAAACCGATGCCTTTTTCCGCCGGCAACTCGGCGCGCTCCTGCCCGGTGCCACTTTGAAAAGTTATTCCATCAGCAATCTCGATCACCTCGATGACCCGGCGCAGGTCGAGTGCCTGTTCGACCCCCTGCCCGGCTCGGGCGCGGAGATGGCGCGCCATACCCCGCTGCCCCTGGATCTGCTCGATGCCGTCTCAACCCCGGAGCGCACGCTCCCGCTCGTGCTCAATGACAGCCAGCCTTTCCGCATCGAACAGACGCTCGATCTGACCGGTTTCACCCCCGGCCATGTTCCCGACAAGGCCGAATTCACCGCGCCGGGCGGCACCGCCTCGGTCCATTATTCGACCCAAAACGGCGCATGGACCCGCACGCTGGTAATAAACGTCACCCAGCCTACGATTTCTTCCACGG
>Ga0181537_10002552_pt1 | contig 16003 bp, 15 predicted proteins | sample PEATcosm2014_Bin_39_FD_119765 | JGI IMG/M metagenome (GOLD analysis project Ga0181537, IMG submission 119765) | Peatland microbial communities from MTU Mesocosm Facility, Houghton, MI, USA - PEATcosm2014_Bin23_10_metaG | ecosystem: Environmental > Terrestrial > Soil > Wetlands > Peat | place... | reverse complement strand
CTCGCCTCCAAGTCACTCGTCATCGCCGCCGCCTGTGCTGCCGCCCTTTTTGCAGGCTGCTCGAAGAAGCCGGTTCGCCCCGACCCGAGCGCGACGGCACTTGGACCGCAGAGTGGCGGAGCTGGCCTGCAGCCGACGGAGGTCGCCGTGGCCCCCGATACGAGCCTCCAGGCCCGTGACCCGAACATCCTCGAGGACGAGAACACGATCCGCGGGCTCCTGCAGCCGGTCTACTTCGACTTTGACCGCGACGCGATCAAGCCGGCCGAGCGCGCGAAGCTCCAGGCCGCGAAGGACTACCTCGACAAGAACCCGCAGTACCGCCTCCTGCTCGAGGGCCACTGCGACTGGCGCGGGACCTCGGAGTACAACCTCGGCCTCGGCGACCACCGCGCGGCCGCCGCGAAGAAGTACCTTGTCTCAATCGGCGTCGCCCCGGACAAGCTCGAGACCCTCTCCAAGGGGAGCGAGGAGGCGAAGAAGAACGCGGACGACGCGACCATGGCGAAGGACCGCCGCGACGACCTCGTCGTCCTCAAGAAGTAGTAATTCCGGACAGGATACGCCTGGCGGTCTCCGTCCCCTTCCTCATCACGTCGAGGTTGAAGCTCTCGTTCGGCGCGTGCAGGTTGTCCTCGGGCAGGAACAGCCCGAGCATGACCGAGTCGAGGCCCGTGACCCTCTTGATGTCCGCGATGATCGGCACGCTGCCGCCCTCGCGCAGGTAGAGCGGCGGGCGCCCCCAGACGGCCGCGACGGCCGCGTCGGCGGACCGGAACGCCCTCGCTAGCACCGGCGACTGGTCCTTCGGCGTGTTCGGGCGGCCCGGGGGGACGACCACGTAGGGATCGCCCTTGTGCTGGTCCACGAACTCGATCTTCACGCCCTTCGGCGCGCGCGCCGTGATCGCGTCCCTGACGAGCTTCTTTATGTGCTCGGGCTCCTGCCTCGGCACGAGGCGGCAGCTTATCTTCACGAAGGCCTTGCTCGGGATCACGGTCTTCGTCCCCTCCCCCTGGTAACCCCCGCCGATCCCGTTGAACTCGAGCGTCGGCATGAAGCGGATCGCCTCAAAGGGCGAGAATCCGGGCGGCGTGTAGAAGGCGTCGATCCCCAGGAAATCCATGTAGGCCTTGCCGTCCCCGGCGAGCTTGGCGAGCTCCGCCCTCTCCCAAGGCTCCACGTCCAGGACGCCGTCGTAGAATCCGGGCACGTTCACGCGCCCGTCGGGCGTGTGCAGGCTGGCGCAGATCTCCGCGAGGGCCTGGATCGGGTTGCGCAGGACGCCCCCGTGGAGGCCCGAGTGGAGGTCGCCCTTCGCGCCCGTCACGACGAGGTCCAGAAGCGCCAGGCCCCGCAGGCCGCAGGTGATGACCACCTGGTTCTCGTTGGGCAGCGCCGTGTCGGACAGGTAGACGAAGTCGGCGTCCTTCAGCATGCCGGCGTGGGTCCTGAGGAACCCCGGGAAGCTCGGGCTGCCCATCTCCTCCTCGCCCTCGACAAGGAACGTGATCTTGAGCGGCAGGCGCGGGTTGTCCTCCAGGAGCTGCCCCACGGCCGCGATGATGCTCATGAGGGGCCCCTTGTTGTCGGCCGACCCTCGCCCATAGATACGGTTTCCGATGATCGTGGGCTCGAAGGGCGGCGTCTTCCAGAGGGCGACCGGGTCGGCGGGCTGCACGTCGTAGTGGCCGTAGATGATGACGTGGGGCCAGCCGGCCTCCCCTCCCCGGCTCGCGAGGACGATCGGGTGCACGTCGGTCTTCACGACCTCCACCTTGAATCCCATGGACCCGAGGAGGTCGGAGACGAATTTCTGGGAGCCCTGCATGCCCTCCTTGAACTTCGAGTCCGTGGAGACGCTCGGGAAGCGGATGAATTCCTTCAGCTTTTCGACGGGGTCAAACATCGGGGCAGCATGCCCGGGGGCGCCGCGCCTGCCAATCCCGAAGCGGCCTCAGTGCCTGAAATGCCGGATTCCCGTGAACACCATCGCCATCCCGCGCTCGTCGGCCGCCTTGATGACCTCCTCGTCCCTGACCGAGCCGCCGGGCTGGATGGCGGCGGTGGCGCCCGCATCGGCAGCCGCGACGAGCCCGTCCGGGAACGGGAAGAGCGCCTCGCTGGCCACGGCGGAGCCCCTGAGGTCGAGGCCCGCCTCCGCGGCCTTCCAGACCGCGATCCTCGAGCTGTCGACCCGCGACATCTGCCCGGCGCCGATCCCGAGGGTGGCCTCGCCGCGGCAGTAGACGATCGCGTTCGACTTCACGTGCTTGCAGACCTTCCAGCCGAAGATCATCGAGTCCCACTCCTGCGCCGTGGGCTCGCGCTTCGTGACGACCCGGAACGCGGACCTGTCCCCCAGCGTGCGGTCGCGGTCCTGGACGAGGACGCCGCCGACCACGGAGCGGATCTCCTGCAGCGCGTCCGCCCCCAGCCCCTCCCTGGCCACCATGAGCCTCAGGTTCTTCTTCCTTCCGAGGACGGCGAGCGCCTCCGGGCTGAACCGGGGCGCGATGATGACCTCGGTGAAGATCTCGGCGATCGTCGCCGCGAGTGCCCCGTCCATCGTGCGGTTGACGATGATCACGCCGCCGAAGGGCGCCTGGCGGTCGGTGGCGTAGGCCTTCTCCCACGCCTCGGCGAGCGTCTCGGCGCTTCCCAGCCCGCACGGGTTCGTGTGCTTGAGGATCGCCACCGTGGGCCGCTCGAACTCTCCGATCAGGTGGGTGGCGGAGGTGATGTCCAGAATGTTGTTGTAGCTCAGCTCCTTTCCCTGGAGCTGCTGGAAATGCTCGTGGAACGTGCCGTAGAGCGCCGCCTTCTGGTGCGGGTTCTCTCCGTACCTGAGCGACTGGGCCCTCTCCAGGGTGAGGCTGAGCCGCGCGCCGAGCCCGCCGAGGGCCTCGAGGTCGGGGCCGCGCTCCTGCAGCTCGAGGTACCGCGCGATGGCGGCGTCGTACGCCGCCGTCCGCTGGAAGACCTTGAGCGCGAGGCTCCGGCGCAGCTCCGAGAGCGCAGCCCCTCCCTCCCCCAAAGCGCCGAGCACGCGGTCGTAGTCCGCGGGATCGCAGACCACGGTCACGGCGGCGTGGTTCTTGGCGGCGCTGCGCAGCATCGAGGGGCCCCCGATGTCGATCTGCTCGATCGCCTCCTCGAACGAGACCCCGGCCCTGGCGACGGTCGCCTCGAACGGGTAGAGGTTCACGGCGACGAGGTCGATGAGCTCGATCGCGTTCTCCTCGGCCTGGGCGAGGTGCTCGGGCTTGTCGCGCCGGGCGAGGAGCCCGCCGTGGATCTTCGGATGGAGGGTCTTCACGCGGCCCTCCATGATTTCCGGGAAGCCCGTGTGCTTGCCCACCTCGGTGACGGGGAGGCCCGTCTCCTGCAGCATGCGCGCCGTCCCGCCGGTCGAAAGGAGCGTGTAGCCGTGGTCCCTCACGAGCGCCGCGGCGAAGCCGGCCAGGCCCTGCTTGTCGCTGACCGAAAGGAGGGCGAATCTTCGCATGGCTGAGCGTTTGTGCGGCCCCGCGCGCCGCGCATCAAGCGGAAAGCCGCTTGCGGACGCACCGAAGCGGGGCTCCTTATGTGCCTGTGTCCTGCGGCTCATCACTCGAACTCCCCGGCCTCACGGCCCGCCTGGACAAGCTCGTGCACCATCACGGCGGAGCGAGCCTGCCCGAGGACAGTCCCCACGCCTTCGTCTACTACATAACGATACGCAACGCGTCGGACCGGACGGTGACGCTTCTCGGGCGCAAGTGGGTCATCGACTACGGGGAGGGCAACCGGCAGGTGATCGAGGGGGACAAGATCGTCGGGGAGACGCCGCGCCTGGCCCCGGGCGAGGAATTCTCGTACAACAGCCACCACGTCACCGGGTGCAACGCGCGCGTCCAGGGCGGATTTCACGGCGTCGACGAGTCGGGGGCGAAGGTCCACGTCCTCCTGCCCCCGTTCGACCTCATCATCCCCGGCTGAGAATTTAATTCCCGCGCGGCGCTTGAATTGTGGGGCCGCTGGCCCCTAAATGCGGGCAACTGATGAAGCTCATAGACCTGAACCGCGATGGCGGCATAGGCGCCAATTCGCTGTTCGTCCAGCTGGGTGACCTCAACATCCTGATCGACTCAGGCCTCCACCCGAAGAAGGTGGGCCGGCGCGCCGCCCCCGACCACGCGCCGCTGCGGGGCAAGAACCTCGACCTGATCATCATCACCCACTGCCACCTGGACCACATCGGCAGCCTGCCGATCACCATGAGGGAGCACCCGAACGCGACGGTCGTCATGACGACGTCCAGCCGGATGCTGATCGAGAGGATGCTCCACAACTCGGCGAGCGTCATGCTGCGCCAGCGCGAGGACCAGGACATCCCCGACTACCCCCTCTTCACCCACGAGGACATCGACCGACTCTCCCGCCGCCTGACGGGCATCGGCTTCGGGATCCCCAAGAAGTTCAGGGGCGCCCGGGACGAGATCGAGTTCATCCTGCACCCCGCCGGCCACGTCGCCGGGGCCGCCGCGGTCGAGATTCGGCACAAGCACCGGGCCATATTCTTCACCGGCGACGTCCTCTTCGAGAACCAGCGAACGCTGCCCGGCGCCAAGTTCCCCGCGGGCCACTTCGACACGCTCGTCACCGAGACCACGCGGGGGACGACGGAGCGCACCGCCGAGAAGACGCGGGGCGCCGAGATGGCGCGCCTCGTGGAGTCCATCAACGACACCATAAAGAAGGGCGGCTCGTTCCTCATCCCCGTGTTCGCCCTCGGCCGGATGCAGGAGATCCTCTCGATCGTCCACGACGCGCGCAAGTTCCGCAGGCTCGTCGACTGCCCGATCTTCGCCTCGGGGCTCGGCATGGACCTCGTCGACTACTTCGACGAGATCAGCCGGAAGACAAAGCACATCCAGTTCAACCGCGGCATCGTCAAGGAGCTCAAGCTGCGGCCGCTGCCGCGCGTCCTGACCCCGGGCCTGGACCCCAAGCAGAACGGCCTCTACATCATCAGCTCCGGCATGCTCGTGGAGCGCACGCCGAGCTACACGCTCGCCTCGGGCCTCCTCGGTAACGCCGGCAACACGATCGGCTTCGTCGGCTACTGCGACCCGGACACGCCCGGCGGCAAGCTGCTGGCGACGAAGCCGGGCGAGACGTTCCTCTTCGAGACCGCCCACGTGAAGGCCAAGGTGAAGGCGCGGGTGGAGCGCTTCGAGCTGAGCGGCCACGCCGACCGGGAGGAGCTCCTGCAGTTCGCGGTCCAGACCGGGGCGCGCAGCATCGTCCTGACGCACGGCGACCCGGCCGCGCGAGAGTGGTTTGCGCAGCAGCTGGCGGTCCTGATCCCCTCGGCCAAGGTCATCGACCCGGTGCCGCTCCAGCAGTACCTCATCTGAGTCAGGCTCCCGAGACGAGCGCCGCGAGCCGCAGCGCCATCGCCGGTGCGCCGGCCACGTACATGATGCGGGTCATCTTGAGGTCGAACGCCTTGATCGGGAGCTGCGGCCCGTTGATGAACAGGATCTGGCCCCCCGCCTCGCGCAGGAGCGGGATGGCCGCGGCGAGGTCCCATATCTTCACGTTGAAGTCGACGGCGCCGCCGAACATGCCCGCGGCGACGTACGCCAGGTGGAGCGTCGCGCTGCCGAGGCCCCGGATCTTGAAGTGCGACAGGACGGCGTCGGCGGCGGGGACCATGCTCTTGTCGGTAGGGCTGTGGAAGCCGATCAGGCTCTCGGGGTTCGGCTCCTCGGTCGAGACGCGCCTCAGGAGCGCGCCGTCGTGCACGCCGAACCCCGGGCCGCCGTGCATGAGGACCCGCCGGCCGAGGTCGTAGATCACCCCGTAGACGGGCTCGCCGTTCTCGACCAGCGCGAGCGAGATCGCGCAGTAGGGGATCCCGAGCGCGAAGTTGTTCGTGCCGTCGATCGGGTCCATCACCCAGCTGAAGCGCGACGTGACGGGAATCGGGGCGCCGCCGTCGGGAAGCTCCTCGCTGAACACCTGATCCTCGGGGAACCTCGAAACAATCGCGCGGGTGATGTTCTCCGAGATCGCGATGTCGACCGCGGTGACCCGCGTCCCGTCGCTCTTCCAGCGGCTCTCCGCCCGCCCGAACTCCCTGTGGAGGAGGGCCGTCTCGGCCTGGACCGCGGCCTTGGCGGCCTCGATCCTGCGTGCCAGATCGTCGGGCGCGCTCATGGGTACTCGTAAAGCCTCGGGTCGCGGGTCGGGGCGGCACGGCGCGGGCGCGGGCGCCGGGGGGACCCGCGGGCGGCCTCGGGCGGCTCGTCCGGGTCCCCGCCCGGGTCGGCCCCCAGCTGGTCCTCGAGAGACTCGGGGTCCGCGCCCTCCTCCAGGCGGCGCACGACCTCCTCCATGTCCCCGCCGATCCTCTCGCCCGTGATCTCGGCCATCCTGCGCATCATGCGCCCCATCGCCCGGGGGTCGTTCTCGTCCACGCTCGAGAACTCGCGCTCCATGGCGCCCATGGCGGCCTCCATGCGGGAGTCGCCGGGCGCGCCGGCGCCGGGCGCCTCCGGGGCGCCCTCCCCGGCCGGGGCGCCGCCGACGGCGAACGTCGAGACGACCTTGCGCATCCGGAACTTCGGGTTGTCCGGGCACTTCGGGACCGTCCGGCCCTGAGCGAGCGTCCTCGCGTAGAACTGGTAAATCCGGTTGTTGTCCGGACAGAAGAACTCATAGATGGGCATGGCCGGCTCTTTTCGGGTGACTGAGCGTCAGGCTGCCATGGACGCCAACCCGCAGTCAAACTTCGACGCCGCCCAGGCCGCGTCGGCGGCCCAGTTCAACCGACAGAGCGACCGCTACGGCAAGACGCACATCCTTGCCGACACGAGCGACGTTTCCGAGGCCCTCGTCCTCATCCCGTCGCGCGGCCGCGCGCTCGACGTCGCGACGGGAGGGGGCCACGCGGCCCTCTGCGCCGCGCGCATGGGCTGGACGGTGACGGTCGGCGACATCTCGGTGCGGATGCTCGAGGGGGCCGCAAGGCTCGTCCGCGACGAGGGGTTCGCCGTCGAGGCGGTCCTGTTTCCCGCCGAGGACATGCCGTTCGGCGACGGGTCGTTCGACCTCGTGACGACGCGCGTGGCGCCCCACCACTTCAGTTCGGTGCCGAGGTTCGTCGCCGAGGTCGCCCGCGTGCTGAGGCCCGGCGGCCACTTCCTGCTGATCGACGGGTCCGTCCCGGACGCGAGCCCGCAGGCCGCGGAGTGGCTCCACCGCGTGGAGAAGTGGCGTGACCCGAGCCACGGCAGGTTCCTCTCGCGCGGGTCGTGGGAGGACCTCGTCCGGGGCTCGGGGCTGTCCATCATCGAGAGCGGCCTCCACCCGAGGAAGCAGCCCGACCTGAACTGGTACTTTGAGACGGCCGCCACCCCGACGGAGAACCGGATACTGGTTCTGGACGCGATCCAGTCGGCTTCGCCCGAGGTCCGCGAGGCCCTCATGCTCGCCGACGACGATGGGAAGATCGTGTGGTGGTGGCCCATGGTCCGGCTCCTCGCCCGCAAGGGATGAGCCGGGCGGCTCGCCGCCAAGGCGGGATTGCCATTTTTTGTCCGCCCGGAACAATCGCCCCATGCGAATAGCCTCAGGATTTGCGATCCTTCTCACGGCGGCCGCCCAGGCGGCCGCCCAGACCGCCCCGGCGGACAACGGCGACGCCTCGGCGGCGAGGATCCTCGAGCACATCAGGGTCCTCTCGTCCGACGAGTTCGAGGGGCGCGGCCCGGGTACGCCGGGCGAGGAGAAATCGGTCGCCTACCTCGAGCAGGAGGTCAAGAAGCTCGGCCTGCTGCCGGGCAACCCGGACGGAACGTTCACCCAGAAGGTGCCGATGGTGGGCGTCGTCTCGACGACGAGCGCCTCGTTCCAGGTCGGCGGCAGGACGCTCACCCCGGCCGTGCTGAACGACTTCGTGGCGGTGTCGCGGCACGTGACCCCCGCGGTCGACGTCAAGGACAGCGACGTCGTCTTCATCGGCTACGGCTGCGTCGCCCCGGAATACGGCTGGGACGACTTCAAGGGCGTCGACGTCAGGGGCAAGACGGTGATCGTGCTCGTCAACGACCCGCCCGTCCCCGACCCGAGGGACCCGACCAAGCTGGACAACTCGATGTTCAAGGGGAAGGCGATGACGTACTACGGCCGCTGGACGTACAAGTTCGAGGAGGCCTCGGAAAAGGGGGCGGCGGCTTGCCTCATCGTGCACGAGACGGGGCCGGCCGGGTATCCGTTCGCGGTGGTCCAGGGCAGCTGGGGCCGAGAGAACTTCTCGCTCGCGAGCCCGGACGGCAACGCGAAGCGCGTGGCCGTGGAGGGCTGGCTCTCGCTCGCCTACGCGAAGACCCTCTTCGCGGCGGCGGGGTTCGACTTCGACACGCTCAAGGCGGCGGCGGTCCAGAAGGACTTCAAGCCGGTCGCGTTTAGCGCGAAGGCGAGCTTCTCCGTGGCCAACAAGACCCGGCCGCTCGACTCGCAGAACGTCATTGCGAAGCTCGAGGGCTCGGATCCCCTCCTTCGCGACGAGTACGTCATCTACACCGCGCACTGGGACCACCTGGGGCGCAACCCCAAGCTGAAGGGCGACCAGATCTACAACGGGGCCAAGGACAACGCCTCGGGCTGCGCGGGCATCCTAGAGATCGCAAGGGAGTTCACGTCCCTGCCGCCCGACAGGCGCCCGAGGCGCAGCGTCCTCTTCCTCTTCGTGACCGCCGAGGAGCAGGGCCTCCTGGGCTCGGAGTACTACGCCCTGCACCCGCTCTACCCCCTTGTGAAGACGCTCGCCAACATCAACATCGACGTCCTGCAGGTGGCCGGGCGCTCGCGCGACGTCGAGGTTGTGGGCTACGGCAACTCGACCCTCGACGACCTCGCCGCGTCCATACTCAAGGGCGAGGGCCGCGTCCTGATCCCGGATTCCGAGCCGGAGAAGGGCAGCTTCTACCGCTCCGACCACTTCGAGTTCGCGAAGGTGGGCGTCCCGGCGTTCTACACGAAGGAGGGGATCGACATCGTGGGGCAGCCCGAGGGCTACGGGAAGGAGCGGCGGGACGAGTACACGGCGAACGACTACCACAAGGTGTCCGACGAGATTAAGCCGTGGTGGGACATGCACGGCGCCGCGCAGGACGCGGACCTGCTCTTCCAGATCGGCCTGGAGGTGGCCGACGGCCAGATGTGGCCCCAGTGGAAGCCGGGCTGCGAGTTCAAGTCGCGCCGCGACGCCATGCTCTCGGCTTCGTCGCATTGACGACCGCCGAACGTATCCACATCCTCATTTCATGATGCGAAGATCGCGGGGGACAGCCGACGGGGAGCCGACCTGTCCATGATCCGCTTCGTCATCATCAGACTGCTGCAGACGATCCCGGTCGTATGGGTCATCGTCACGGCCACGTTCTTCATGATCCGGTTCGTTCCGGGGGGGCCGTTCACGGCGGAGCGGGCGGTGACCCCCGAGATCAAGAGGAACCTCGAGGCGCACTACGGGCTGAACAACCCCTGTACCGCCAGTACCTCGACTACTGCTCCAGCATCCTGCACGGCGACCTCGGCCCGTCCTTCAAGTACCCCACCCGCTCGGTCAACGAGATCATCGCCGAGAAGCTGCCGGTCTCAGCCGAACTCGGCGTCTGGTCGCTCGGGGTGGCCCTCCTTATCGGCCTGCCGCTGGGCGTGATCGCGGCCGTCCGGCGCAACACATGGGTCGACTACACCTGCTCCTCCGTGTCGCTGGTCGGGATCTGCATCCCGACCTACGTCATGGGCCCCCTCCTCATCCTCGTCCTGGCCATCCGCCTCGGCTGGTTCAACGCCTCCGGCTGGTACAGCCCGATCGACCGCGTGCTGCCGAGCGTGACCCTCGGGCTCGTGTACGCGGCCTACATCGCGCGCCTCACCCGAGGCGGCATGCTCGAGGTGCTGAGCCAGGACTACATCCGGACGGCCCGGGCCAAGGGGGCGAGCGAGGCAAGGGTCATCCTGCGGCACGCCCTGCGCGGCGGCCTGACGGCCGTCGTCTCCTTCCGCGGCCCCGCCATCGCGGGCATCGTCACCGGCTCGTTCGTCATCGAGACCGTCTTCCAGATCCCGGGCATCGGCCGGGAGTTCGTCAACTCGGCCTTCAACAGGGACTACACGCTCGTCCTCGGGACCGTCGTGCTCTACGCGGGCTTCCTGATAGGCATGAACCTCGTCGTCGACATCGTCCAGGTATGGCTCAATCCGAAGCTGAAGTTCGACTGATGCCGGCCGAGGCTGAACGGGGCAACTCGCTCTGGAGCGACGCGTGGCACCGCCTGCGCCGCAACCGGATGGCGGTCGCCGGCGGCGTCATGCTGATCATCCTGGCCATCGCCTGCGCGTTCGGCCCCCTCTTCTCGCAGTCCTACGAGGGCCAGAACCTGGACCTCGGCGCCGTGCCGCCGTCGAGGGAGCACTGGCTCGGGACCGACACCCTCGGCCGGGACCTGCTCGCGCGCTCGCTCTACGGCGGGCGGATCTCGATCACGGTCGGCCTCGTCGCGACGTTCGTCGCGCTCACGATCGGCGTCACCTACGGCGCCGTCGCGGGGTACGTCGGGGGCAAGCTCGACGCGTTCATGATGAGGATCGTCGACATCCTCTACGCCCTGCCCTTCGCGATCTTCGTCATCCTTCTCATGGTTTTCTTCGGCCGAAACATCTTCCTCCTCTTCTTCGCCATAGGGGCCGTCGAGTGGCTGACGATGGCGCGCATCGTGCGGGGCCAGGTGATGTCGCTCAAGAAGATGGAGTTCATCGAGGCGGCGAGGGCCCTCGGCCTTGGACGGCGCAGGATCATCTTCCGGCACGTCATACCGAACGTCCTCGGCCCCGTCATCGTCTACACGAGCCTGACGATCCCGGCCGTCATGCTCCTCGAGTCGTTCCTGAGCTTCCTCGGCCTGGGCGTCCAGGCGCCGATGAGCTCCTGGGGCGTCCTCATCAAGGACGGCTCCGAGAAGATGGAGGAGTTCTGGTGGCTGCTCGTGTTCCCGGGGGCCCTGTTCTTCCTGACGCTCCTCTCGCTGAATCTTCTCGGCGACGGGCTGCGCGACGCGTTGGATGTCAGGGCCTCGAAGGACTGACGCCCCGGGGACGCCCCGTCCATGCTCGACCGCTTCAAGCCCTACCTTCCCTACCTGAGGCCGGTCCGCGCCACCCTCGCCTGCGCCGTCCTCTGCGGGCTTGTCTACAGCGCGGCCACGGGCGCCGGGCTTCCGCTCATGACGCGCTACATCCTGCCGCGCGTCTTCAAGGACAACGCGGACCGCCTTTCGGAGGCCCAGGTCCTCCTCATCGCCCTCTGGCTCCCCGTCGTCTTCACGCTGCGCGGAATCGCCGGCTACCTCAACAGCTACCTGATCCAGGTCGCCGGGGTGCGCATACTCGAGGCGATCCGCCTGGACTATTTCCGGAAGCTCCAGGTGCTCTCCCTCTCGTTCCTGCAGCGGCAGACGACCGGCGACCTGATCTCGAGGGGCCTCGCCGACACGAACCAGCTGCAGAACACCCTGACGACGGTCGCCAACGACGGGACCAAGCAGCCGGGCACCCTCCTCTTCGCCCTCGGTACGGTGGTCTACATCTGCGCCCAGCAGAGGGGCGTCGCGCTCATGGTCGCCAGCCTTGCCATCGTGCCGCTCTGCGTCTTCCCGGTGCGCTATGTCGGCAAGAAGCTCGTGCGGCGCGCCTACCAGATGCAGACGCAGATGGGTTCCGTGACGAACAGCCTGAGCGAAAACCTCGGCGCCGCGAAGGAGGTCCGCGCCTTCGGGCTCGAGGCCCGCCAGGCCGAGTCGTTCGGCAGGGAGACGTCGGCGCTCATCACCTACCAGCTCAAGGCCGCAAAGTACGCCCAGGCCCTCACGCCCGCGATCGAGATCATCTCGGCGCTGGCGATCGCCGTCGTCTTCATCTACGCCTACCGCGGTCATGTCACGCTCGACGCGTTCATCCCGATCATGATGGCGGTCTACATCAGCTACGAGCCCGTCAAGAAGCTCGGCGCGATCAACAACGAGCTGAAGCGGGGGGAGGCGGCGCTCAACAGGCTCGAGGTGGTCTTCAACGAGCCCGTGACGATCACGGACCCGCCGGATCCCGTCCCCACGGGGCGCGTCCGGGGCGACGTGGCGTTCAAGGACGTCACCTTCGCCTACAAGTCCGACGAGCCCGTTCTGAAGGACGTGTCGGCGACGATCCCGTCCGGGACGGTGTGCGCCCTTGTCGGGCCGAGCGGCGCGGGAAAGACGACCTTCGCCAACCTCGTGCCGCGCTTCTACGAGGTCGAGGGCGGCAGCGTGACGATCGACGGCGTCGACATCCGCAGGATGACGCTCTCGGACCTCCGCCGGAACATCGCGATCGTCTCCCAGGACCCGGTCCTCTTCAACGACACCGTTCACAACAACCTGCTCCTCGGGCGCCACGACGCCACGCCGGAGGAGGTGCGCCAGGCCGCGGCCAGCGCCCACGCCGACGAGTTCATCAGGTCCTTCCCCCTCGGGTATGAAACCATCGTCGGCGAGCGGGGGGCGCGCCTTTCCGGGGGCCAGAAGCAGCGGCTGGCGCTGGCGCGCGCGTTCCTGCGCAACGCCCCCATCCTGATCCTCGACGAGGCCACGTCCGCCCTCGATTCCCAGAGCGAGCAGATGATCCAGGACGCCCTTCGCAAGCTGGTCGTCGGCAAGACCGTCCTCATCATCGCCCACCGGTTCAGCACGATACGGGACGCCTCGCTCATCCTCGTGTTCGACCAGGGCTCGATCGTCGCCCGGGGGGACCATGCCGGCCTCTATTCGGGCAACGCCCTATACCGGTCGTTATACGACCGCCAGCGGACGGGGTCAGGCTAGACCCTACTTTTTTTGTAAAATCGCGCCTTTCCCGGTGACCTTTCGGGCGGGGGGCCGTCATTTGCCGTAAGATGGACCCGAGCGCCCACCCCGAACACAAGGTCATCATCACGGGTACGGGGCGGGCGGGCACCACGTTTCTCGTGCGCCTCCTGGGCGCCCTTGGCCTGGACACGGGAATCAACCGGGCGAACTGGGCCAAGAAGTACTTCGACCACTGCAATGCAGGGCTCGAGCACCACCTCCTCGACCCGAAGACCCCCTACATTGTGAAGAACCCGGCCCTCTGCGAGAACCTGCCCGCCGCCCTGGCGACGGGCAGGTTCGTGATTGACCACGCCTACATCCCGGTCCGCGAGCTGGCGGCGGTGGCGGCGAGCCGGGCGGCGGTTGGCGGCGCCTACGGGAGCCGGCCCGGCGGCCTTTGGGGAACCTCGGACCCGGCGAGCCAGGGGGCCGTGATGGCCGAGAACTTCCACCGACTCGTGCACACGCTCGTCGTGCACGAGATCCCGCATACCTTCATCCATTTTCCCCGGATGGTCTCCGACGCCGACTACACCTACCGGAAGCTGGAGTTCCTCGTGAAGGGGATCCCGCTCGACGCCTTCAGGGGGGCCTTGAGGAGCACCGCCGATCCCGCGCTTGTCCACACGTACGAGCCGGTGCCCGAAATCCCGGAGCCGCCGATCGTCGTCGGGCCGCGCAAGCGCGCCGTGGGCCTGGCCCGCCTGTTTCCCAGCTGGTGAGGGGCACCGCACGGGGCGCGCGGGGTACCCGGCCCCGCTATAGCGTTGCGGCGCCGCCGGGCGCTGCGCTTGCATGGCGCCTGCCTCCACGCGCCGCATGCCCCAAGACCCGAAGATCCTCGTCATCCGGCGCCGCTACCTCGGCGACGTGGTGCTGCTCGGCTCCCTGCTGCGCAACCTGAGGCTGCACTGGCCGGGGGCCCACGTCGCGGCCCTGGTGGAGCCGGCCTATGCCGGCGTCCTGGAGATCAACCCGGACGTCGACGAGGTGATTTTCCCGCCCGCGGGGGCGCTGGCCTGGCCGGGCTTCGCGCGGCGCCTCAGGCGGGCGCGCTTCACGCATGTCCTCGACATCGACAACACGGAGAGGACCGCCGTCATCGCGCGCCTGACCGGCGCGCCCATGAGGGTGACGCTCCACCACGGGGCGCACCCCCTCAAGCTGCGGGCCCTGTACACGGACGCGGTCCACGAGCCCGCGGAGGTGCACGAGAGCCATCCGATCACGGAGTACTGCCTCAGGGTCCTCGGCCCGGCCGGCGTGCCCGTGGCGACCCGGGACGTCCGGCTCGTCCCGCGCGAGGCCGATGTCGCCGAATGGCGGCGCTTCGTCGGCGCGCAGGGGCGCACCCTGCTCGTCCATCCGGGCAGCCGGAGCGCCTCGCGCGTCTGGCCGGCCGACCGGTTCGCGGCGGTGTGCGACCGGGTGCAGGACGAGCTTGGCGTGCAGGTTGTCCTGGCAGGCGGCCCCGCGGACGCAGCCTTCGTGTCCGAGATACGCGCGCTCGCGAAATCCCATGTCCTCTCCGTCGACAGGGCGCCGTCCATCCCGGGGTTCGCGGCCCTCGCCCGCGCCTGCACCCTCCTCCTCTGCCATGACAGCGGCCCGATGCACGTTGCGGCGGCCGTGGGGACGCGTGTCGTCGCCCTCTACGGCTCGCAGAACCCCGTCCTGTTCCGGCCCCCGGGCGACGGGCACACGCTCCTCGTGCCGCCGATGCCGTGCACGTCCTGCGTCGCGCCCGGACGGTGCGTCCCGGACGACTCGTACCGGAACCTCTGCGTCCGTCTCCACAGCGCTGACGCGGTGTTCGGCGCCGTGAGGTCCGCCCTGGCCCGATAGGGCCGATAGGGCCCGGCCTTGCCCCTTCCGCACAGGGGGGTGGCGCGACCGGCAAGGGCGGCCTGACCCGCTCGCAGGGCCCGAAACCTTTTCCCCGCTTCGCCGTCTTTCCGGGTCGAATCATGGTTGAGAGCCCACCGACACGGCGGTTGGAACCCGACAGGGCGCGTCTTGCGGGACGCACCCCCGAGGCGCCGCTCATCACGATCGCGGTTCCCGCGTACAACCGGCCGGCGCTGCTCGCGGAGGCGCTCGCGAGCGTCGCGCGCCAGACCGTGAGGCTGCCGATCGAGGTGGTCGTCTGCGATGACGGGCTCATGGAGCAGACGAAGGCGGCGGTCAGCCAGTATGCCCGCGGGCGATACTTCTACCTTCCGAACGAGACCCCCATGGGGGCCGTCGGCAACTGGAACCGCTGCCTGCGGGCCGCCCGCGGCGAGTTCGTGATGGTGCTCCACGAGGACGACGCGCTTTACCCGTGGTACCTTGAGAGCGTCCTGCCGCTGATGCGAGAGGGCGTCGTCGCGGCCTGCATGAGGACGGCGCGGGGCGCCGTCCAGCCTTTCCTGCCGCGCCCCGCCCCGGCGGCGGCGGTCGCCTATCCCCCGGGATTTTTCCTCAAGAGCTCGATGACGCCGTTCCCCGGCGTCCTCATGCGCCGGGACGTCGCCCTCAGCCTCGGCGGGTTCGACGAGGCATGGGGCCCGGTCGCCGACTACGAGTTCTGGTACCGGCTCTCTCTCGCCGGCCGGATCGAGGTCGTCGAAGCGGTGGGGGCGTTCTACCGGGTGGGGCCCAGCCAGTGGACGGAGCGGGTCTGGGCGAGGATGCTTAGCCTCACGCACCTGCTCCGGCTCCGGATCGCGCGGGAGCAGTTCCCCAAGGCCCCGCGGCTCGGCCGCTGGATGGCCCGCTTCTTCACCTACCGCAACGCCCGCCACTACCGGGAGCGGTTCGGCGACGGCGCCGCCGCGCTGCGGCGCGGCCTGCGGATGAGGCGCATCGCGTTCAGCTTCGTGCCGTCCGGCTGGGTCTGGCAGGCGCTTAGGTTTGCGTCCCGCAAGAAGGACAGGCATGCCCGGATCGCGCCATATGCCCGGGGAACCCCACAGATTCAGCAGGGCGGCCGAGGACCTGATCGCGTCGCTGCGTAAGGTTCCCTCCGAGGACCCCCGCGGCATCCGCTGGCGCCCGTCGCACGACCTGGCGGAGCTCAT